>VFQN01001913.1_pt1 | contig 33535 bp, 49 predicted proteins | sample 3512371 | NCBI WGS metagenome assembly VFQN01 (sample SAMN10412370, study PRJNA504923) | tailings metagenome | isolation source: Replicate 2 from Balatoc abandoned mine | place: Philippines: Itogon, Benguet | collected 2017-08-28 | reverse complement strand
CCGTGCTGCAGCCGCCCGCCAGCAGGAGCTACTGCCTGCTGAGCGTGGTGTACGGCAGCATGGCGAACCTCGACATCGGAACGGAGCACCTCAGGTACGGGCGAGTCCGGCACTAGTCCTCTACCGTGTTCTACTCCTTGTCATTCCTGTTGTGGGGCGCTGCCCACGGCGTTATGCATGTGCGTGTGTTGAGCAGGCCAACAATTACTTTTGCGCAAGTATGCCTCTAGCGGCTTGGACGGGTGAGGCAGCGGCTGGTGCATGCCCCTGTGCGATGATGGGGACTCTAGCCTCGTAACCCACACGCTGACGTGGCTACCATGCAGGTGGATGGGCGAGCTGCGTTTCCAGCTGGGCGGCGTGTGGGAGACGCTGTGGGCGCGCAACTACAGGTGCAGGCTGTACGTGCTGCCGCCAGAGGTGGCGGACGGCGTGGCGGCGGCAACGGCGGTAGAGGTGGAGAAGGCGGCGACAGCTGGCAAGTACGGCAAGGCGGGCGGTGGCGTCCGTGGACAGCCTATGTTGGATGATAGCGATGAGTGCGGCAGCAGCGGCGGCGGCGGCGGTGGTGATGGCAGCGGCGGCAGCAGCGGCAATGGCATGAGCACCAGTGGTGACGGCGGCAACAACGGCGGCGGCGGCGACAGTGGCGGCAATGGCGGCAGGCAGCTGCTGGAGGGCTGCCCGCCGCCGGGGCTGGAGCGCAGCAAGAGCTCTCAGCTGCTGGACTACCCGCCAGGTGCGTGCGCTCTGTGCTGCACATGCACCGCTAGCAGGACTATGTCGGTTGCAAAGCTGCTTCAAGCAAGACAGTGTTAGACATGGTCAACACATGCACAACTAATTGCCATGCGTACCGTACGCTTTGAGAGTAAAGTGCACAACACTTCAGGACACAACCCCCACGCACCGCTGATACACCAGCGTACCGGTAGACAGCAGCTCCTTTACGCTGGCTACATGCGTTTGATGACAACATGCCACTGGACGAACTGCCATGTCACGTGTCGCCGTCCCCTAACCTGCTTCCCGCCCGACTTGCCCCCCGTAGGCCCCCCGCTGCCCATCCTGTCCCGACTGCCCTTCCTGCCCGGCCCCCTGCCGGACACGTGCCGTCCACTGCCTGAGGGCTGGGTGCAGGTTTCTCCCTTCAACAGCTTCGGCATACTGGGGGCCTACAACCCGCAGTGCATCGCCACAAACGCGCGCGTCAACCCGGGCGGCAGCATGTGCGACGGTGAGGGCACGTCAGCGCAACCCTGGGCGTTGCGCCGTACACGCCAGAGGCCGGACTGCACAGGCATATGCGACTGGGCACACCGTACAACGTACTCACTGTCTGGCATGACCCAAACGTGATTTCATTTACGCTAGTGACACGCTACGGCCCAGTCGGGCCCTGACCGAGCGCTGACTTTGTTCTCCCCCAGGTGCGTGGGACGTGTGGTACCTGGAGGCGGAACCCGACACCTCCCCCTGGACAGCTCCGGGGTCTCCCCTGGCGCCCCAGGGGGCTCCCCCGCCTGCGCCTCCCGAGACCCGCGGCCGCCGCAGCGCCTCCCTGCTGCAGCGCGCCAAGTACCTCAAACTGCTGCTGGGCTGTGAGGACGGCAGCTTCGCTGTGGGCACCTGCCCGCTAAAACACATGCGGGTGAGCCGGCCGACAGCTTGCAGGCTGGGAGGGCGGGGTCTTGCTGTGCCGCTGTCGGGCCCTTGGCACTACTGCCAGCTCGTCGGAGTCACTTTGAGAGGCATAGCAGAGGTTCGCGCCGTGGGTGAAGCATGATTCACCATGTGGACGGGTGGGGCAGAGTGTGCACCGGGGCTGTTGCTTATGCCAATGTGCATGCATGCAGGAACACGCGCTCCCTGGCGCTTTGCACAGTTCGCAGGCTCGCGCGCTGATGCTGGAGCAAGTGCCCGTGCTAAGACACATGCGGGTCAAGTCCTGGAGGAGACACTTTACACACGTGCACATGCGCCTTACGCTCCCGCTGCTGCAGGCTCGCGCGCTGATGCTGGAGCAGGCCTCCACCGACACGTGGACGGTGCTGGACGGAGAGGCGGTGCGGCCCGACCCCCTGTACCTGGAGGTGCACCCCGGGCTGCTCAGGGTGTGTGTTAGCCCACGCTTCGTGGAGCCTCAGGTATGAGGAAAGAAGAGCAGGTGCGCCTGGAGGTGCACCCGGGGCTTGGGAGGCTGTGTGTTAGCCCGCGCTTCGCGGAGCCGGAGGTATGAGGTACGAGGCGAGGAGAGCAGCTGCTGTGCCCTGTGGCGCACCCTGTGGGTGGGGATTCAGCAAGTATATGTACCAGTCTAGGATTCAGCAAGTATGTTGCCAAATTGTGGGTTTGCGGTGGAGCAGCAGGGGGCAGTCAGTGACTGGAGGACAGGACGGCGTGCGATCCATATGGTGTCTAGTGTAATGGAGGACTGCAAAAGCGTTTGCGGCAAGGGAGTATAGTAGCACCTTATGCTTCAAGGTGAGATGTGCAGAGGACTGTGCGTGCGCTCTGAGTGCGCGGTATATCAACATGCACCCGAATTGGACCGTTCAGTTTGGCCCCAAAGACATCTGGATTCATGGCGTGCGGGCGGCCTGGCGTGCGACAGGGCTAGAGGTTGTATTTTAGTAAGGATGGCATTTTTTATGTGCATAAAGGACAAGTCTGAGGGCAAGGTGACACGTATTTGAGAAGCCGTTGCACGCAGGGTGGCATGAGACACCCCGGTGACGCCAGCTTGAAACATGGCGGCTGGACGTTTTAAAGCTGACCGGTTTGTGCGGGCTTCAGACCCTGTCATTTGGGGTTTTCCAAGAAGGAGCACAGCCTGTAGCGATGGCGGCGTGCGCCGTTTGTGCTGAGCTGAGCAATTGAGGCCAGCCCCATTGGGTGGGTTCATAGGGGTTTCGTTGTGAGCGCACATGGGCAGTCCTACAGTGCTTGGGGAGCGTCGGAGGCATGGACCTGGTGACACGTGTTGACACGTCCATCCACACGTTAACGACACTTACCGCAGGTGTTTTGGGGTTTCGGGTGTCCATCCAGGCATCAGCACATGTGCGGAAGGCGGATTGCCTTGCGTCTGCGTTTGGATGAGGCACGTTGCTGAGGGAGATGGAGGGTGCACTGCGGTTTTGGTAAATAGAAAGTGAGCAAAGACAGCTTATTCCTTAGGTGAAGTAAAGGTGGCGCTGGCGGTGCGCCTTGCCCGTGGTGGCGTGCCTACATGGACATGCGATGTTATAAAGTTTTACCTGTGGGCGGGAGGAGCGTGCAAGGCAGCTGCCTTTGGTGATCCCGTGTGCGCTGTCAAGGCAAGGAGTGCAGTGCCATGCGTCTAGTTTTACAAAAGAGTACATTTCCGTGCTAATGTTTGCAGTTGACACGTATGTAGGGGCATGCGCACAGGGGCGGGAGGTTCCCTGATGTCCCATATGCAGACCTCAGCATGAGTCGTAACGGTAGTGGCACTGCCGGTATGTGCAAGACGCGGTGAAGAGTTGCAGACGCCGGTATGCAGGGTGGGCTGCATGTAGCTTGGCCCGTGTGTGACGTGTCCCAGGGACATCCGGACACAGGGTTCCGGTGCCCTACTGTACTTCAGTTGCCGTTGCAGGCCGGGAGGACGGGCTGCATGGGAGAGGCGACGGGTGGTGGACTAATGGTGTTGGATTGGGAGCAGCGTACTCTCGGCGGCCTGTTTTGTGCTATCATGAAAAGAAGGACAGCAGAGGGCGGCATGGACGTTAGCAGTTGTTGCTTGCGTGCTGCCCTGACGAGGTCCTGTACGCCAGCAGAGTTCAGGGGGTGTGGTTAGTTGTGGTCTAGTGTTGGTGGTTGCGGTAGGGTCGTCATGAGGGTGCAAGGCGTTGCAGGTTGCAGGGGAGCCACGGTCCTGATCCTCCCAAGAGTCGTTTCGCTCTCAAGGTATTTCTGGCACCCTTTCGCTTTGGGTTGTACAACACGCGGTAGTCTCGCCATGACTGTTGGGCTGGGTACACTGGCAGTGCCTTTCATGCCTGCTTGCGGCGGGGTACATATGCCCTTCAGGTACGAGTGCCTGTGTGGGTCGTGGCTACTTTTAGCTCTAACGTATTGGGTCCTTCAGGGTCCTTGCAGCAGCCAATGTCTTACATTACATGGCACCTGTTGCCATGACAGATTGTGGCTTGGATCCGGCCCTGTTGTGTCGATGTAAGGCATGTAGGGCAACCTGAATCCAATGTTTGCCACTGAACAACCCTGCTCCCGTTCGTCAAAATCCCAACGGTGGCGAAGCCTCACCAGCACTTCAGCGTCGAGCGAACTGAGCACAAGAAACCCAGCTGCTGCGCGAAGCGCTTGCATCCGGGCGCATCGTTCTAAACCACAGTAACGGCAAAATCCTTCAGTACGCAATGACCAAGCGCTGTTGCGCAAGCCAGCTGTGTGCAAGTTGCGCGACGCTGTGCAAGGCATCAGCAAACTGCTTCGTCCGTACCGGTATCAGCAGGACTCCGCGTTCGCTACGTTGCTCAACACATACGCACCAAGACACCACTTTGAAGGTGGAGGCAAACACCGCCGAAACAACAAGAGGCGCCAGCGCCAGAGGACTACGTACTTCGTCCAACACTCGCACACGATAGTCAAGTGGGTCATTCCCGCCGCTACACACAAGCCGTGTGAGCAGCTGCTGAGAAGGGCCCGTGTCCCACAACCCAGGCTCACATGCCCTACTACCTCCTGCACACCGCCACCGAGACAGTGCCTCCGGTCCCTTTCAGCCTCCCACAGTCAGCCGCTCACCAACAACACAGCAGTCTGGTTCACGGCGCTCTAAGCTCGAGCCTTTGCTCCTCGCGCAGTAGGCAGCTGCTACTCCTGTCCAGTCAACACCTCCACGCCACAGTCAAACAAGGTAAAGGCTCCTGGCCGTACAGCCGTCCAGCGGCACGACCGGCGCGGTCGCACGAGCATCCATTTACTTCAGGATGGTCTTGATCAGCAGGCGGGCCACGGTGTAGGGGTCCTGGACAGGTGAGCAGCACGCAAAGCACGCATGCAGGGGTCAGCGCACGCACGCCTCCACGGCCCATCAACCCACACCTGCAAACTGTGCCCTCTGCACCTGCTGCGTACGGATGACGTGGCACAACGAGCCACTGCAGAGCTACAACGCCCCACAAGTCAACTCTCCTTCCCATTGCCCTACCCAGAGCAGCTGGCTCTCCAGGTCAACTGCACACGACACGTGCCCACCACCTCCACCCCCACTCACCACGTTGGCGGCCGGGCGGCGGTCCTCCAGGTAGCCGTAGCCCTGCACACAACATTTAGCCATACACAACATTTTGCTTAGTAGGTTACCACCAAACTGCCCACCAGTCGCCAGGCCAGGGCGTCCAAAGTTCAATCCCAGCCTCCTCCCTGCCTACTCCCGACCCCGCGCCATGTTGCCCGGCCACGTGCTGCGCCGCTCGCTCCACACCGTTGTCCCCCGGCCCTTTGCAAGACCCCTCCCCCGTGTGTCTTAGCAGCCCACCTTGAGCATGACGGGCAGGGGACAGGGAACATGCTTCTGCTGTTGATACACAGTAGGTGAATTGTACGTGAAATGTACTGTGTCTCAAGCAGCCCACCTTGAGCATGACGGGCAGGGGGATGCGGATGGAGCTGCCGCGGTCAGCCACGCCATACTTGAAGGTGTTGATGTCGCACGTCTCGTGCTTGCCGGTCAGGCGGGCCTCGTTGCCGATGCCGTACTGCGTGATGTGCTCAATGTGCGTCTTGGACAGCTTCTCAATGGCCTCCTCGATGGTCTGATTGGGCAGCAAAAGGCAGCACGTAGCAGTGACGTGAGTCTTGTGCTCGGCTGTGCTTTAGGTTTGTGGTGCTGGGCTTCCCATGCGCAAGCCCAGACTGCCATCTCCTCCTTCCAATTTACCGGTACTAGCTCCTCAGATGCTTCGCGCCAGACCAGTTCATAGCCGCCCTGCACACGCCCCTGGCCACCTCTCCTCCTCTCCACACAGCCGCACCCTGCTGCTAATACACACCTTCATGCCGCCGGGCACGCGCATCGACTTGGTGGAGAAGTTGGTGTGGGCGCCGGTGCCGTTCCAGTCGCCGGTGCGCACGGGCTTGGGGTTGAAGGTGGACACGATGCCGAAGTCCTCGCCCAGGCGGTGCAGCAGCCAGCGGGAAATCATCACCTCGTCGCCCAGGTCCAGGGGGCCCACGGGGCCGATCTGGTACTCCCACTGGCCGGGCATCACCTCGGCGTTGATGCCGGAGATCTGCAGAAGCACGACACAGTCAGGACTACACTTCGAAGCTACTGTCCGGGGGCCTTTCGTGTGATCCCCGCCAGTGTTCAGGAAACGGGAACGCCCTTCGCGTGTCGGGTGGCACACGCCAGTACAACGATGCGGTTACGGCGACAGTTCCGCCGTGTCGCAATCCCACCCGCAGGCCGGCTGTCATGCACCGTGGGCCTTCGCGTGAACACCACGCAACAGCAACACCGATGCCAATACCGGCATTGTGGTAGGGCATTAATCTCGCATAGCACTGCACCCACCCGCAGGCCGGCCTTCATGCATGCCTCCATGTGGGCCTCAGCCAGGGGGCGGCCGAAGGTGGACTCAGCACCCACACCGCAGTAGAAGGGGCCCTGGGGGTGCAAAGGGAACAAGGCAAAGCCCACGTCAGCACCAGCAGCAGCCCTGAGCCATATTGCAATTCCCAGACAGCGCAAAAGCCTCGAGCGCACACGGCAACCACGCGCGCAAAGCCTGCATCCGTGGTGTCCTGCCACGCGTCGCCGGCCGCACCTGGGGGGCGGGGTAGCCGCCGCTGGGCCAGCCGTAGATCTGGCCGGTGGTCTTCTGCAGCATGGTGTACTCCTGCTCGAAGCCGTACCAGCAGTCCTCGGCAACCACCTTGTCGTCGATGATCTCGCGCAGCTTGGCGCGGGTGTTGGTGGGGTGCGGGGTGCCGTCGGGGGCGTACACCTCGCACATGACCAGCACGTGGGGGGCGCCGCGGATGGGGTCCGTCACCACGCGCACGGGGCTGCGGTGGTAGTAGGGGTGGGTTGGGGTGGGGATGTGATGTGGGTGAGGGCCGAGGATGGCGGTTGGAGGTGGCTAGCTGTAGTGCCGCCTGACAACTTAAAAAGAGGCAGTGCAAGTTGAGGTGGGCTGAGGAACACGGCAGACGCAACCTACAGATCCAGACTAAGGCGGCGTGAGCAGTGCGAAAACGATCTAAAGGTTGGGACTGATATCTCACGCTCTCACCGCAGGATGCAGTCCGAGTTGTTGCCGGCGGCCTGGCCCGTGGACGAGCCGTCAAAGGACCAGTCGGGGTACTGGCTGGCGTCCAGGCCCAGCACCTCGTCGGGGCCAAAGCACTTAGTCTTGGAGCGCATCTCGTTGAAGATCATGCCCTGGGGGAGACGGGCGGAGGGGCGAGGACCGAGGGAACAGGCGTGGAGTCAGATCTGGATCAGGATGAGGCCAGGTGGAGTGGGGAGGGCTGGAGCCAGGTGTGATCCCGTGTCGGGGCTTGTTGGTGGACTTGTCAAGTTTAGTAAGGTCTACGGTGGTAGTAGGTACATGTGCAGTAGGGCGCGGTAATGCTTTCACAGTTGTGGTGGGAGCATGCTGGGTTCCGTCGTGGTCACCAGGCGCAGCAGGTCACAGGGTCGGTGTCACGTGGGGCCGGGGCACGCGACCGGAGGACAGCGATGCGCACCTTCTCGGGCCGGCCCTCAGCACCATCGGCCCAAATGTACTCAGCCTTCATGCCATAGGCGGCAACGCGCACGGTCAGGGTGCGGCCCTAAAAGGGAAGCGAGCAAGGAGCACCAGTTAGTCATACGTGAGAAGGCTTGGAGACAGGTTAGTATGTTTGTTTAGTTATAGTTGCAGCAACTGCACACATATGTACATTGTGCAGACGCGCGCTTTCGTATGTGCAACAGGAGTACGCTTGCAAACCCTTCACCGTAAAACAGGCGCCGGAATGACCTTACTGCCTTCGAGACTTGAGTTGTATGCGATTTAGCATGGTATGAGCGCCCGACCGGCTAGCAAACTGCACTGAACATCATGCGACCCGCCGCCGCCTATGCCCTGGTCCAACTCTAACCCACTACTAATATTTATTTTGGACTCACGCTGCGAGCAGCGCCCACGCGGGCCTGGCCCTGCAGGGCAGATTGTGAAGACAAGGGTTGTTGAGTCGATGGCGACGCGCCAAATAGCGGCAGTTCTACGGGCTTGACTTCTCACCTTGTTCAGGATAGAGCGCATAGCAAGGGCCATGGTTACTGACTTGTGGCGCGGCTGTGTAAGACGACCGGGGCAAGAGGGCGTCGCTGCCGAAGGCGCGCTTATGTACACGGGCTCGACTGTACGGCGTCCCGGCAAGTTATTACCCAGCGCAGCAGGCATTAACTGCGATCACTCAAGTTATTAGGTGCATGATCTACGCTGTGCTGCGCAGATGTCCCGCTTGATCCATTGCGCCATGCACGCGTGCTCCATCACGTGCTCCTCATGCATCCCTCGTTGCTCCCCCTCTGCTCCCCTTTAGCGTGGAAAAGTCTGACTTGGAAGAGATTATGGATGACCCAAACCGGCGTTCCGGAACAGAAAGCGCTTTGCCGTTTCAACCAACGTTACGGCTTAGTGAGGCCCTCTGCTCCTGCGTGCTCTTCGGCTGAGCGAGCCGCATGACCACGTTTTGGGTAACAAGGAGATCTTGGTATATTGATATCGTGCATTGTTCCGGTGTCTGATGGGAGCCATCTTATTTGTTGCGGTAACAAGTACCTGGGGACCTCGAAGGCCGCCGCCCAGATTGTCCTCGCCTTGCTGCACCAAGCGCAATTCATAATAACATTGTGAATGTCGACGTTTAAATGTCGCGCCAGCCCAGAGGTCCGTATCAGCTGGGGCTCTAGGGTCAGTACACCTCGTGTACCCTGCCGCCTTGTGACCCTGCCAGTCTGTCTGTGCCTCCCCCCACGGGATCCAGTAGCCCAGGGTGTCTGACCGCCGCAAATGCATGTGGCCATGTACGAAGGACTAATTACTATCTACGGAATTGTCTACGGCACGCCGTCGGCATACGCATTCAAGGCATCTGCCTGCAAGATAAGATTTTTGGATTTTAGGCAATACCTAGGGGCACAGCCCGCGCAAGACCTCGCCAGTGCGCCGTCCTAGTCCACCCAAGTTGCGCTGTGACTGCTTGCGACACGACTGCACTATCCTCTAACGTGTGCTTGCAGTTGAGTGCCCCTTGGATAACACTGGCAGCAGCTGGCAGCTTAGCAGGGGATGTCCCATGGCCTGAGACCTGAGGGAGCTGAGATAACTGCTTGCATGCCGCGGCTGCGTAACGTACGTACGGGGTGCCATGATGTACAGCAGGCGCGGGAGGAACGTGGACGACTGGACGTACGTGGGGCTGCTTGGCAGCCGGGGTGCAGGGGCCAGACATCTGGATGCAGAGTGTGGTAGCTCACTGCAAGTAGAGGAGCTTTCAAGTTCGCATGGGCGGCACTGTCAACCACTGCAAGCCCCTGCCGTATACCGGTACCCTGGCTGTGTTGAAGGAACATGACTGCAGAGATGTTTGCCATACCGCAAGGGAAACACCTGCCACACGCCCACACCTGGCCGCACGCAGGCCAGGGCGACGCTGGCGCAGTAGCCCCAGGTTGCTGGATAACACTGGATGCCGGAGACGGGTTCCACACTGTGCCGGGTATCCTCATGGATACAGCTTGCATGCCCGGTAAGGGCATCGCAGTACAGATGTCCATGGCGAATGTGCATGGCAGGGACAAGGCGCCCTGTTGGAGCAAGCAACAAAACTGCAACAGTTGCCGGGTTGCAACGCTCCGCCGCTTACACGTCTTCCTTAAAGGTGAAGATGGGTACCGGTAAGCAGCCACCTTGCCACCGCCGCGCGCCGCTGTGGTTTTGCACACACCACGAGCATGGCAATTCGGCAGCCACACCTGGGGCCTAACTACGCGTGCGCAATCCCACCGATCCGCAATCCACCTCCCAGAAGCACAAGCCCACCGCTCCGGCGCAAGTCACCAACCTCTCCTTGCTCCTGACCTGCTCCCAGCCGGACCCTACCAAAATGCATCCTCCTCGCGTCCAAACGCTCCGGTCTCAGCCCTCACAACCCCGCCCCCGCCCCGCCCGCCGCCCCCGCTCCCCCGTCCACCCCCACTCCCCCGTGCCCGTGCGCCGCCGCCGCCGCGTGGTCCAGCTCCGCTGCCGTACGCCGCACGGCGAGCGCCCGGTGCCGGTGCAGCTCCGAGGCGTTCGCTCGCCTGTACGGCCTCAGCATGTCCCCGCTGAAGCCGGGGATGTAGATGTTCCAGCTGCGCTCCAGGTGCAGCGCGATGTCGCGCGCTTTCAGCACGTTGCTCTTGCGCGCCTTGGCCATCTCGCACCCCATGGACACGGCGTTGGTGATCCACTCGGTGTAGAACTCGAGCAGCGCCGCCTCTGCAGCAGCGTCCAGCACAAAGTCCTGGTCCATGCCCGCGGCCTTCAGCGCCACAGCGATCCCGCGCTTCGGCAGCAGCTTCCGCTCCTCCTCGGGCGACTGGGGCGTGGCGGAGGGTCCTCCCAGGCCCATCGCACGCCGCCGCGCGGCCGCGGCGGCGGCAGCCGCCGCTGCCGCCTGCTGCTGCTGCTGTTGCTGCTGCTGCATCAGCACCTGCTGTGCCGCCTGCTGCGCCGCCTGCTGTGCGGTCTGCGGCTGCTGCAGCAGCGGATTGGACCGCATGGTCACCAGCGCCGCCTGCGCCGCCGCGACCGCCGCTGCCATGCTCGCTGGGGTTACCGCCGCCGCCAGGGCCGCCAGCGGAGCCGCGCTAGCGGCGCCCGACGCTCCCGGCAGCCCTGCCGCCGCCGCTGCTGCCCCTGGCAATCCAGCCTGCGCCTCCCCCGCAGCGCCCCCTGCACTGCCCCCCGATGCCCCCCCGGGTCCCGACGGAAGCTCCGGCCCGTCCGCTTCCCCAGGACCCCGGGGCCGTTTCGCTGCGGGCTGGGCGCCCCCGTCCGCCTCGCGCTTGAACCCTGGCGGGCCCTGCATCCCTGGCATGGGCCCCATCCCGGGCTTTGGCCCAGGCGCTAGTCCCGGCTGCATGGTGGGGTTAGGCATGGGGGCGGGCTGCGGCTTCATGGTCCCCGGCGCGATCGACAGGCCGGGGATGGGCAGGTTGGGCCCCGGCCCTGGCTGCAGTGCCGGCCCTGGAGCCATGCCTGCGGCCATGGAGTTGGGTCCCATGGGACCTGGGGCCATGCCAGGCGGTCCGAGCCCCACGCCGGGCCCGGGGCCGGGGCCGGGACCCGGGCCTAGGTTGAGGGGCAGAGGGGGCGTGAGGGATGGCCCCGGGGTCCCCGCTGGCCCCGGAGCCATACCCAAGGGTGGAATGGGCAGGTGGTTGGGAGGAGCTGGTTGCATGGCCGATGGGGCCATGGGGTCTGCGTAGCCGTGGGGAGGGCCAGGAGCCATGCCCATAGGACCGGGCGCCATGGGGCCGCGAGCGGCGCCGGGCGCCATCGGGTTTGCCGGCCCCGGCGCCATGGGCCCCGGCGCTAGGGGGTTGTGACCACCTGGTGGTCCCGGCTGCATTTTGTTGCGGCTTCCGGCGAGGTGATGCTGAACCGGTCTGAAGCCGGGGAAACCGGCGCCAAAAGTACAGACTATCAACTCATAGGCAAGATTATTTATGGCGATGCAGCGGGCTGTTGCAAAAGGGTATCAGGGTTTCTCGTTTAGCCTAGCCTAACACCAGGTGTTGGGGAACGCTATGCATGTATCAGTGCTGTGTTGTAACAAAGAATTTTATCAAAAGATGGTCTGAAAATGGCTTGTAAGTGGCTTGCACCTGCGTTTTGCGCTTGACTGCTCCGATGGATGCTGGTTCTGGCGCGCACTTCTCTCATTGGCTGCAACCTGCGAGGCGCAAAGAAGTATACAGTCCAATTGTACCCCATCTATTGATATACTTTGACAAGCAGCACACCAGCATGAAGGGCAGACCAGTGAATGACGACGAGGACGACGACTTGGAGCGGGCGCCCTGGGAGGATGGAGCCGCGGCGGTGCGCTTTGTACCTGTCAACACAAAACAAGACAGCTAAAGCACCTGATTTACGCTACACACACACTGAGCACACGCACCTTGCCCTCCCCGGGCACGCACAGGTGGACGTTACGACGGAGCCGGTAGAGGCGGTGATAAAGAACAGCCTAAGCGACAACCTGGGCCAGCGCCTTATGTACATTAAGGTAGACAGCAACGTGCCTATCGCGTCAACGCTTGCGTCACATGGCCGGGCGGCCTGCACACCTGCATACTGGCTGCCTGCTGCCCGTGCCACGCTGCCACCTTTAGTGCTCCTCACCGTGCCTGCAACCTGTTGCCCCCAGGGCCTGGCATGTGCTGCCACCCGCGCCACGAAGCGCGAACTTCCCCGCGTACTGGAGGTACGGCCCGCTGCGTGTCGCGTGCTCAGGACTCAGTGCCTCCAGAAAATTCGCTTTGAGTGAATAGCCCCTGCCCCAAGTCTGCTGCGAAGTTGTGTCCTGGTCCCGTACATGTACAGTGTGCAGCCGCGCGTGCGTGGGAACACGACCACACGTACCCAGGCTGTCAGATACGTGCGCGTGCGCTGGGCGGACACTACCAGTGTTTCCGGTGACACACCGCAAGCCGGCCCTGTCTGTGTGAAAAGGAGTTTGAATGAAGGGGTCAAGGCGCGCGTGCAGCGCAACGTGCTCGTGCTCGCGCGTGCCCAGGGTCGCGTTGCAGCATGGAAGGAAGGGCTCGTGCGGCAGGTCGCGCGTGGATTGCAGAGCGTTAGGCGTGTACATGCTCTGGTGTCCTTCCTGAACTCCTTTCTGCTGCTGCTTTGTGCACAACCGTGTCCCCCTGCGCACCGGTGCACACTGCCCCTCTTTCACCTCCTCTTCACGTCTTCAGGTGCTGCTCTGCGTGCCTCCGCATCCATACTATCCCGGCTAAACACAAAGCCGTGAAGTTGTATAGCGGAACTTGGTCTTGGCGGAGTTGTTGACATGTCCGGCTTCAGCTCCAGCGGCATGGTAAACATCCGTGTCCATATACGGTATGCACTGCTGCATGTCATCCCCTGCGCCCTGCAGGCGCTCGGCACGCTGCTCAACGACGAGGCGCTGGGCGTGCGGCTGGAAGCCTTGGAGCAGCTGCAGCAGCTGGGTGAGCAGCTCCTCCTCTTAGTGCTAATACACACCTCCTGTTGCTGCGGGCCGCAGTGTTACCCACGCACAGAGAATGGATGCTGTTGTGGAAGGGGTAAGGGAGCGGCGGGCCTCCAGCGGTCGGGCAGCTGCACGGGGAGGCCTGAAAGCCAAGAACAGCCGCACGCGCTGAGGGGAGCCACCATCCGTACAGCACGGCCGGCAGTTTATGCCCTTGCATCCTGAGCCTGTCACCCTTTACCTCCGCCTTCCATTTGCCTGCAGCGAAGCTGTGTGGGTGCTGCCAGGGCGCGGAGGAGGGCCAGGTGGCCGAGGCGCTGTGCGATATGGTGGAGGAGCAGCTGCGGCCGGGGCTGGACCCCAGCGGCGCGGGGGCGGGGGGCGCCGGGGCCCTGCCCATGGTGCGTATGGTGACGTGGGCCGTGTGGGGGCACGGCGTGAGTGTCCTGGGCCGTGCTGCTGCAACCGCTGTGGGTTGTTGCCTGAAAGGGATACCGGTAGCTCACATGGCAGTGGTTGTGTTGGTGCGGGACTATATCTTGTGCCATGCCGTGTGCGGTTCTGTGTGCCATGCTGTGTACCGGTGCAGGTCCGAGAGGCGCAGCTGGCGACGCTGGACGAGCTGTGCGGCAGCCTGGGCGCCGCCGCCGCCACGCCGCTGCTGCAGCGGCTGTGCCGCACCGCCAACGCCGCGCAGGACAGGCCCGGCGGCGTGGGCAGCGCCGCCGGCGGCAGCGGCGGCGGCAGCAAGGCGGCCGCCGATGCGGCGCTGATGGCGCTGTCTCTGGCGGCGGTGGCTGTACGGCACCTTCCGGCGGACAAGGGGCTGGCGGCGGCGGCGCTGGCGGGGCGGCTGGCGCAACATGCGGACATACGCGTTCGGGAGGTGGGTACGGAGGACGGTGGATGGTTGCCTAAGGGTTGCATTTGCGGTTGAGCGGCTAGAAAGCGCACAGCTCAAGGCTGACGCTCTAACCGCTGCGTTTGCTAGTGACTGTATCAGACAGTGCTTATCGTGGCTGCCACCGGACCTCCCGCCCCGTTCTCATCGTCCGGACCAGACCCTGGCGGGCGCGCTGCCCCTGCTGTACGGCCCCCTGGCGCCGCACCCCGGCGCCCTGGAGCAGCTGTTCCCCACCCTGGAGCTGCTGTGCGACGACAAGGTGTGGAGCGTACGGCAGGCGTGTGCACGTGTCATGGGAGACCTCGCGGAGCTGTGCACCAGGGCGGCGACCGCCCAACCGCCAACTAACGTCCAACCTACTAGCAGCAGCGGTAGTGGGGTAGATGCGGCGGTCAGGCAGCAGCAGGCGGAGAGGCTAGAGCGGCGTGTGGACGAGTTTCAGGCTCGGCTGGTGAGGAGGTGCTACCTGGAGCTGCTCCTGCCGTCCAAGAGCCAGTGGGTGGTGACGGCGGCAAGGCAGCAGGCGGGGGCGCTAGTGGCGGCGCTGCGGCCGGGGCTGGGGGGCAGGGGCGGCGGCGGCGGCGCAGGTGCAGGAGGGGCGGGAGGGGCAGGGGGTGGAGGTGCGGGGGAGGCAGGGGAGGGGCTGTTGGGTGCGCTGGTGGAGGCGTACTGCGCCGCGGCGTCCAGCGTGGGGCAGGGGGCGGCGGAGGTGCGGCGGGCGTACGCGGAGCGCTTCGCGGACGTCGTGGCGGCGGTGAGTGTCTGGCTGACCCGCGGGTCGGCGGGGAGCGGTTGCACCGTGGGATGGATCGCCTGACGGGGGCAACCGCAGAGCAGCAAAGCAACTGAACCGGAAACGGTCAGCCTGCGGAGGGCGAGGTTAGCGGCAGGCGCTAAGCAAGGCGAACGGCTTGAAACTCACCGACTAATACTTGCCGGCTGGGTTCACTGCGATGGCTGCGAAGGGGGTAGGGACAGCGGGCGTAGGATGTAGTGGCTGCTGTGGGTGCTTGATCCACGGCTCGGTGGGGAGCGGTTAGGCCGTGGATTGAGCCATCCAATGTGGGTAATGAAAGAGGATGCAGGCTGTCGTGGCGGCGGTGAGTGAGCGACTCGAGGGGTCGGTTGTGGAGCAGGGTTCAGTACTTTTCACCTCATGCTGGAGAGGGCGAGGAGTGGGACTACTTGCCAAACTCTAGCCCTACGCCCACCTGCCAGCCTTTAGCTGCATAGATATGATACTATTGTCGTTTTGGTTTCCCAGGCCGGCCCCTCCGCGTGGCCCAAGCTGCAAGTGGCCTTTACGCGGCTCCTGGCGGGCGCCGACGGCCCCACGCTGTCGGCCATGGTGGCGGGCGCGGAGCGTGTCGTACGGCTCCTGGCGGCGGCCGCAAGTGGAGAGCCGGCGGCGGCGGTGGCGGCGGCGGCCTCGGGTGCCGGGTGCTCTCCCGCAGGCGCCGTCTCGGCCCCTGAGCCAGCGGGCGAGGCCGGTAGCACCAGTAACGCAGCAACAGCCACGGCCAGTGGCAATGTTGCTGCCGGAACTGCGGAGGCCACAAGCTCCAGCAGTAGCGGGAAGGCAGCTGGAGGGGACGCAGGCCCGGGCGCAGGGAAGGCGGCTGCGTCTGGGTCAGGGCCTGATGCGGAAGGCGGAGGACGGGCTCGGGACCCAGGGGCAGCCGGGGAGGGTGGCGAGGCAGCGCTGGCGGCGGCTGCCTCGCTTGTGCTGCCGGGCGTGCTGGGCGTGCTGCGCACGCAGCTGCACCTGGTGGGCGCGGCGGCGTGCGGCGCGCTGGGCGGGTTGGCACGTGCCACGCCATGTGCGGGGGGCATGCGGGCGGAGCTGCTGCAGGTGGGTTGCCCCTCAGGGGACCCGGCCTCACACCCTCGCATCCTTCGATGAAGCCCTCTCTATGGCTAGCACGTGGCTGCGCACCTCATGGCCTGCATGGCGTAACGTTGGGTTTATAATTAGTGGCCGCGAGGGTGACAGGCTAGCTGGCAGCACGGCCCTTTGTTCGCCGGACTCATGCGGCTTGGAGCGCGTGCAGCAGCAAGCGAGAAGGTAGCTGTGGGCGGGAAGATGCGAGGTTAGGACCGGGAGCGGGAGGCTCAACTTCATAGGGTGGGACTCCCTGCCTGCTTCGATAAATCCTCCTGGGCGTATGACGCCGAGCGCCCTTACTTTGTGTTCACTCCCGGCAGGTGCTTCCCTCACTGTGCGCCGTGCCGCACCGCGAGGGCCGCTGCGGAGACTGGCGGCCGAGGCGCGACCTCGCGGGGCAGCTGCTGCAGCTGCTGCAGGCGGCAGCGGAGGCCGGCCCACAGCACGCACACATGGTGGCTACCTGCGCCGTGGGGCTGTGCGGGGACCCTGTGTGGGCTGTACGGCAGGCGGCGGCGGAGCAGGTAGGGCGGGCCCTGGCGGCGGGCGTGGTGGCGGCGCCGCCGCCGGCGGCGCTGCAGCACGGGGCTAGGGAGGAGGAGGGCTGTGGGGGTGGCGGCGGCGTGGAGGAGTGTGGGGACCAGGGGGGGTGTACGGCAGGGGCGAGGGTTAGCGGTGGGGCAGGGGGGTTGGGGGAGGAGGAGCGGGAGTGGCTGGAAGGGGTGGTGCGGCAGGCGGGGAAGGAAGGCGAGGAGGGGGCGGCGGCGTGTGTGCTGGCTAGGTGGTTGTTGGAGACAGCGGGGCAGGGGGAGCGTGGGGCGCTGTTGGTGGGGGCATGCAGGGTAGGGCTGGGGTGGGCGCAGGGAGCGGCTGGGCCCGCGGCTGGGGCATGAGGAAGAAACGGGCTGCTGGTGCTTAATTGCCCGCCGTGCTACATTGTAGCTGTGCGAGAACCAGCGAGAACCGAGCGGCGCATAGCTACTTACATGTCAGTTGCGTCCGGCTCATGGGGGAGCTAGTGGGCGCGTGCGCCAGTGCCGCGGTGCCGCTGACATGTTGCATACGGCGTCGCCTGGCCGCCTCCATTGAGGCAGTGGGGTGATGCACCCGTGAACCCCGTACATTAGGGGGCACTGGGGGACACGCGGTACTGCTTGCACAAGCCGTCATGGCGATGGAGCTGCCGAGACACGTTCTGACAGAGAACGATCTTTCGGAGCGCTTCTGTGACGCCGTTTTAACACATGTGGGATTTACATGCAAGAAAGGACTGCCAACCGTGCCAACACACTTCTCGTAAGACCTGGCCTGATTGCTGTAAAGTTCCAACCCGTGCCAGTTCTGAGCCCGCACCACCAGCGCCTGTCCTCCAGGCAGCAGCAGCCAAGAGCTTCAGTGTGCCACTCATGGCGGCGCAGCCTTTGCCCCCTGGTGCAAACGCGCGCTCCCCGAACATAACAGTCCCAGGTTTCGCCATCTGGCATCCTTTCCACTTCTGCATCCGCATGAATAATGCGGCCTACCGTAAATAACGCACAAACATCATCAGACCAAACGGCTCCACCTAGCCCTATCCCCAGGCCTACCACCATGCCCCCGAGTTGCCCCGCCCCTACTCCTCTTGTACTCCAGCGTGAACTCCGCCCGTCACCCAGCGCCTTCCCCAGCCCCAGCCACACTACTATACCCGTGTGCTCCTCCACCCCCGCTCCTCTCCTCCAAGCCTAACCCACTACCCAAGCACCAGCCTTCCCCCCCCCCCCAGCCTCAGCCCAGCACCATACCCGTGGGCTGCCCCCCCGCCGCCCCCCTGAAGCCCGGCGGCAGCCCCACGCTGCCCGGCGCCGGGAAGGGCAGGTCGTCGTGGAATTGCGGCACCTTGTCGCCCGACACGTAGGTGTGGGTCACGGTGGGGCCGTCCAGCGTCACCAGGCGGATGGTGCCGCCCGAGGAGGCGTCGCGCGTCATGGCCAGCGCGATGGCCTCCTTGACAAACTGCTCCGCCTCGGCGCGCGTGAAGTCCTCCCTGTTCACGACGAGTGCAGGGGAGGGGTGGGTCATGGGCTTCCTTGGACGGAAGGACACGGGGTTGCGAATATACTCGGGGTTCAGGCCCTTAGGACGTGCCCTCCTCCGCGGGGTCCATGGCCCCCTTGCCCTTGTCAATACCGGTACCACGCACGCCCCGTGTCGGTGGACCCCTGCCCCGAGGCCACGTGCCCGTGCCAGCCCTGCCCCACGCGTCGCCGGCCCGCGCGGCCGCACCTGAACTCGCTGTCGCAGTAGGCCCAGATGTAGGTGCTGCCGGAGCCGTCGATGGCCCACTTGTCCTTGACCAGGGTGCCCCCGATGGGGCAGCCGTACACCTGGCCCCCGCCGTGCTTGTCCCACCCGGCCACCAGCATGGCGCCAACCAGGTGGTCCTTGTTGTTGTAGTTGATCTGTGTGTGTTGACGCACACACGCGGGAGGTGCACATGGAGATGGGTGCGGGCGTGGGACTGAGCGGTGCGGAAGGCTAGGGACTGGGAGCCGGTCCACATTTGCATCAGGATGCCTGCAGCGGCCCCTGCTAGTGGGCGAGCTGTTTATCAGGGATTGACCCGTGCAGTCATGGACACGGCGGTGAAGGCTCGTCGCCACTTCCAGTGCGTTTGGTGTCACCACATGACCTATTGCGCACCGCGAAACATATAACGTGTGCACCGTGACGCTCTGCAGTCCAGGACTCGAGACTCACTGTGTCCCCCTCGTTATGTCCCTGATGAGGCCGCAGCCCCAGAGTTCATGGGCCGTGACAGGCGACCGCTTACGCCTCACCCTGGCTCGACTCAAACCGCACGACACTTACCATCCTGACGAGGTTAGCTGCCAGCTCCACGCTGGGCTCCTCCCCTGACTCGGCTGCTATTTGGTACAGGTAGTGGCGCACTGGCGAGTGACGGGGGTGGAGTGGGAGGCAGGGGAGGGGTCACTCCCTAAACCCCAACAGCCCAATACTAACAGCCCGAGCGTATGCCTGCCCGCGACCCGATAACGCACCGTTGTCACTGATGATTTGCGTGTCCGGGGCACTGCCGGACCGGCAGAGGAAAATGGTCTCCGCAAGAGGCGCGATCTTGTTGGACGCGCGGTTGCTAACGTAGTTTCCGACGCTCACGCGACCATCAGCGCCTAAAACTACTCCGCCTTTGTATGTGCATGCGACGATAGTGGTTCCCGTCGACGGGGCAGCGCTGGCGTGGCTGTCCACGCGCGCTGAAAGGTCCATTCTGCTAAACGCGTTGCAAATATCTCAATTGTGATATTCGTGAAGGGTGTCAATAGAGCAGCTCGACGTGTGCAGAAGAGAAAGTAGTCTAACGTAAGGGCTCTGTGTCTGAATCAGAGCACCTACTGATAGTGTGTCATATATGAAACCAGCTTACACATTAACATACTCTTTAGTGTTTGCTATACCGGGTATGAGATACGCAGGCAATGCATGCAGCCTTGCCTCGGCACGAGCGGGTGCCCAACTTATCAGCCTACAGAGAGCGGCTGCTACGGCGATGCCTTGCTACCAGCGTATGCAGCGCTGTTCCAGCGGCAAGCACCCCAGCGGCAGAGGGCGTGGGCGGGCTGCTTGATTTTCTTCAGAATGAAGCGTCGCCCTACGAGGTCACGGTGCCGCCTTACTTGCAAGTTCCGCCCCCGAAACAAAGACCGCAGCGAGATGTAGCAGCAGGCGGTGGAGCCACCACCAGCGCGCGGGTGCGCCGGGGCCCGGCACGCGGCGAAGCGGCGCAAGCGCCACCCCGAGACACGCCAGCGGCCGGCAAACAGGCCCCTGCACAGCACACAAAGCAGCAGCAACGGCAGCAGCACCAGCCAATCCAACACACCAGTCCAGGGGATGCAAGCCAGCAGCAGCGTGTGCCGCCGGCGAGCCCGCATGCAACCACGGTGCCACCCCTGGGCACTGTCGGCCACCAGCCCCTCGCTGGCAGTCTCCCGGATGGCCCCTACCCGGCTGGCACCGGCGCTGCCTCCTCCGCAACCGTTGACCCTTCGCTGGCTGCACCTGACAAGGTACCCCACAGTGGGGCTCTCCCCTCTGGCAGCGAGGGGCTGCGCTTGCCCCAAGCAGTGCAACCTGCCACCGCTAAGCCTCAGGCGGATCCTCCTGTAACCGTCGACGCAGCCCAGGAGGAACGGCAGCTGGTAACCGTATCGAAAGACGGCCCACACATTGAACTACCAGGAGCACTAACGTCGGCACCCGCAAACGGCTTTAACCCACGTCCAGCAGCCCGTAACGCTCCCCCGCCACCTGCTGGCCTCCCCTCCGCCCCCAGCAATCCCATTCCTGCTCCTGCCAATGGCGGCGACGGTGCAACCGCTGCTGCACCTGCTGATCTCACGGCTGCCCCTGCTACAGCATCGGCCCGTGTGGCAGCTGCCCCTAGCTCCGTCGCCGCCACCACCGACCCACGGGTCCTCAGGGCACAGCGCGGGGTGCTGCCCATCCGCCGCACCGCCGTGATGTGGCAGTGGCAGCAGCACCTGCGACCTACCGTGCCAAAGCCATCCATGACACAGGTGGCGGCATCAGCTGGATCTACGGCTCAGTTCACCAGCGTCGTAAGCGCGGCCTCGAATGCAACAGCAGTTGCAGGTGCAAGAGGAGCAGCAGCGCGTGTGGACGCCGCGTCAGGGGCCCACCAAACAGGAACGAGCGGTGAGACGCCCAGCGGAGTACGCATTGCGGCCGGTGCAGCCGCTCCCACCGTGCAGCAGCCGGCGGCCGGCGTAGCCCACATGCCAAACCTCGCAGGTGGCACTGGCGGCCCATTAACACTTCAAGCAGCAGCAGCGCCGCCAGCAGCACCAGCAGGCGCAGTCGCAGCCATGCCCCGCGTCCCGGCTGCACTGCTACCGTTGACGATCCAGGGCCGCATAGCAGCCATGGAGGCGGCGCGTGCACGGGCGCAGGAAGCGGCGCAAGCCCGCAGCCTGGAGGCACGCCAGGCGCCCACGGCTAGGACGCCTGCGGCACTGACGCAGACCCAGCAGCCGGCCGCACAGCAGGCTGAGCTCCAGGTGCCTGCTGAGCCGTTGGAAGTCAAGGCCCGGCCTGAAGGCCCGGCGCGAGCTGGCAGCAGCAGGAGCAGCAGCGAGACCAGGAGCAGCAGCAGGATTGGCACTACCAGAAGTAGAGGCGACAGGGTCAGCAGCGAAGCAGCAGCTGCCAGCAGCTCGGCGCCCAGTGGGTCAGTGGTTGCAGCGCAGCAGTTGACAGTTGCAAGGGCACCTGAGGCCACGGTAACGGCTGTACCACCTGCTGATGTGGGTGTGGAGGCTAAACACACAGCGACAGCTGCAACCTCCGGCACCAGCCCACAGCCCGCTAAGTCAATAGAGCAGCCGCAGCCCACCAGCTCTCCGGACACACCCTCGGATAAGCCACGCCGTCCCAAGCCCACGGCTCCTTCCTCAACAGCCCAGGCCACCTCTCTCCCGCCAGAGGTGGTAGCTGCCCAGCAGCTCCTGTCCAGCCTAGCGCTGTACCGACCCCAGGGCCGGGAGGACGGACCCATGGACCTCGCGCCCCACGTGCGTTACAGGCACGTGGACTTTCAGGCGGCGGCCGACGCTGCTGCGCGCCACCCTGACGTACTGCTCCGGTCGTACGATGCCGCGGAGCTGTCGTACATTGCGGCGGCTTACGGTGCCGCGCAGCACGTGCACGGGCCGTTCCTGGTGCGGCTTGGGGAGGAGCTGCTGATGCGCATCCCGGGCGTTACGGGCGGCCGGGGGCGGCAGCACGGCGACCGTAGCAGTGACGGCAAGGCGGCGAGCCGCTCCGGCCGCAGGGGAGCTGGTGCTAGGGGCACTCAGGACGAGGCCGGAACTGGGATGGAAAGGGGGCCTGGAGGGAGGGAGGGAAAGCGGAAGGGAAGGCGCGAGGAGGAGCAGGAGGAGGAGGAGCTGGAGGGCGAGGAGCCGTTCCCGCTGAGCTTCCGGCAAACGTGCATCGTTCTCACGTCCATGGCGCGCCTGCGTTGGCCCGAGGGTCGGCTGATGGCGGTGCTGGGCGGGAGGCTGGCGGCGGGGTTCCGGGATGGCGAGGTGCTCCCCCGGAACAGGTGGCAGGGCACGTGGCTGTCTGCGGGGCTGTGGGCGTACGCCGTGCTCATGAGGGAGCTGCAGCAGCAGCAGCAGCCGGGGCCAGGGCCACAGCAGCGGCTCCTGCAACAGCAAGCGCCACAGCAGCAGCAGCAGCAGCAGCTGCAGCAGCTGCCGAGTGGTGGCGGCGCGTTGACAGCGGTCAACGCCAGCGCGGCCTCAGTCAACACCGCGCTGGCGGCCGGCGCGGCGCTGTTCACCGAGGCTGCGGAGCTGGTGCGGGTCTACCCTGGCTGGCTGCACCTCATGGACGGCAGGGAGGCGCTGTGGGCGCTGTGGGCCTTCCGTACGGCAGCACACGTGCTGGCGGACGGGGGCGGCGGCCTCCCGGGTGGCAGCTGGGACGGAGGCGCAGGCCTGGGTCCGGGGGCGGGGGCGGCTGTGCAGGCAGCTGGGGCTGGAGCGCTGGCGATGGCGGGTGGCGGCGCGTCTGCCGCCGCCGCAGCGGCGGCAGCGGCGGCCTCGGCGGCTGCGCTGAAGCTGTGGTACGAGGCTGACCCCCTGGTGGAGCTGAAGCTGACGGAGCGCGCTGCGTCCACGGTGGGTCCTACTGAACTGATGTGCACCACCTGGTTGGAAGTTCTGCTCCCAGCCCCGGCCCACACGTGCACCAGCCACACTCGCCTGCCCCAGGCGTGCTCATTTGCAGTTCTTGCTTATTCCTAACGCACCAGCTGCCGGTTGCTGTCGGCTCTACCTGCCTCACATGGCAGTACGGCAGTACACGTACGGCACCTGACCGTACCCGTCCGCGCCCTCGGCATCCCTATCTCGCCCCGCGCCTCGCGTCTCGCCCGCAGGTGGCCCAGTTCACCCCGGCGCAGCTGGCGGAGGCTGCTGCTGCCGCGGCGGAGGTGGGGCTGTGGGACCCCGACCTGTGGGGGGCGCTGCGGAAGGCGTCGGTGGCCAGGGCGCCGGCGTTTCGGCCGCAGCCGCTGGCGGTGCTGGTGGCGGCGGTGGCGCTCATGCAGGTGCGGAGGGCGGGCGGGAGCGAGGTTGCGGGTGCCGCAGCACAACGTGCTGTGCCGGGAATGTCTGAAATCGTTGTATAACAACGCAGTAGCACGCTGCTTGAAGAAGTTTATGGCAGGGTAAGTACGAGGAGCCCTGCTCGGCCGTACTCTCCAGGCATGGCCTTGTGTTTGTGTCGGAGCTCATTCGCTTTGTCGAAGGGTTCCCGCGGCGACAGGTCCTGCTGCGCTGTTGTACACTATGGCTTGGCAATGGGAATACAGCCTGAGCATCGTGCAACAGCTAAGCAAGCAAGCTCCTCGACCCGCCGTGCTGCCCGTCTGCCTCTCCGCCACGTGCCGCCCGCAGCTGCAGGACGTGCCCTGGCTGACGGCGCTGGCGGCCGCGTGCCGCAACAAGATGATCAACTTCAGCGCCGACCAGGTGGGGCGGCGGGCTGGGGGCGGGGACTGAGCAGGCGTCCAGGCGTCCAGGGGCGGGGAACCTGAGCTTCACACACGCCGCATAAAATGCGACAAGCCAGGTGGTGTGGGGCGGGGGACGGGAATGTGCGAGAAGCTTTCAACCGACCAGGTGGGCCGACGGGCCGGGGGCGGGGACCATAGTAGGGCACTTGCAGCACGATGGTTCGCATGCCAGGGCAGGCGACCGAGGGCGGGGGACCGACACGTGCGAAAAGCTTTCTAGCTATCTGTCTAACGACAAGGTGGGAGGAAACGCCCCGAGCATACGTGCTTGCTTGTCGACCGTCACGCAGCAACTGGGCCCTACTACGGTACCGCAGCCGTCTACATGCCTATGCACGTGCGCTCGAACTGAAGGCATGTCAACAAGCCTTTCAAGGATTCATACCGGTACATAAGCGATTTCCCAAATGGGTTTCTCCAGCTGCTGATAATCCTTTGCGAATGCCGTATGCGGGTTTCGCCCTACAGATTGTGGTGGTCATGTACAGCTTCGCCGTTGCCCTACGTTTCCACTACGCACCCCTCTTCCACGCCACCGCCGTCGTCAGCACCATCCCCGGCTACGAGCGCGTACGGCAGATGTCCGCCGGCCAGACCGTACGGCTCATCGCGTCGTACGCCGCCGTGCGGCACTACGAGCCCATCCTCATGTACAAGGCGGTGAGCTCGGGGCAGCTGTAGCACACGGAAACGCTCGGCCTTGCTGGCTCAGTCCATACATTTACTCCCCTCGAGTAATATGCAACGTTTCACACGGCTTTTTTTGCGCTTGAATGCACGCCTCTACGTGTCAAACATGCGTTTGGCTCCACTGCTCTTGCTGCCAACCTCCATCCCCTTGCAGGTGAACCACCTTCTGTTCCCCGCCTCCGCCGCCACCCCCTGGCAGCGCGCCAGCCTGCTGCTCTCCCTGGCCCAGCTACGGTACCGCAGCGGCCCCCTGCTGCGGGCCGTGGTGCCCTCCATAGCAACCCTGCAGCCGCTACCTCCTTCTTCCACCCCCGTCACCACTCCCACCAGTCCCGGGGAGCCTCATGTTCCAGCCTCGCTTCCAACCAGCCCTCCCATCACGACCACCAGCCCCACCTCCGCCACACAAGGGCCCCAGCCCGCCCCCCTGTCCAAGCACCCGACTGCCCCCGCGGAGCTTCTGCAGCTGCTTGGCCCACCTGCTCAGCTGGTGTCCACGGCGTGGGCGTGCGGGCAGCTGCAGCACCGCCCCCGGGGGCTGCTGCGCCTGCTGCACGCAGCCAGGGATGCAGCATGGCCGCGGCTGAGCCTCGCGCAGCGAGCCACTCTCACGTGGGCGTTGCTGGCCCTCACGTGCCTGGGGCTTGCGGGGAGCAAGCCAGCTAGCACAGGTAGCAGCAGCAGCAGCAGCCGCAGGAGGTCTCCTACCACGGGACAGGGCGGAGACAAGGCGGCTACAAAGCCTGGCACACAGGGCCATCCGAAGGGCGAGGATGCGCGTGGGAGCGAGGCGCGGCAGCTGCAGGAGCTGCTGCCCCTGCTGTGCGACTACGTGCGGTGCCTCGTCGCGGCCCGGGACGGCGGGGCGTGGCCGTCCACCCCTGAGGCGGGGCAGCTGCTGGCGGCATGCCACGTGCTGACGGGGTGGCGACCGGGCAGCCTGGGGTTGGGGCAGGTGCAGGACGTGGGCGGAGGGGACCTGGCAGTGGCAAGCAGTGGCGCACAAGAGGGCAGCAACAGCAGCTGTTATGCTGCGGGCGGTGGCGGAGCAGGTGTGGACGAGCTGGCGGCGTGCATGCAGCGCCTGAGGCCGCGGCCGGTGCAGCGGAGCCTGCAGGCGCTGCACCAGGGCAGGCTGGCGACCCATGGGTCATGGGCGGAGCAGGTTTCGGAGCTGGTAAGGGCGATGGCTCCGGAGCTGGTGGGCGGGGTGGTGGAGCGGCGGTGGGGGCCTGGGGGAGGCCAGGAGCGTGTCGTGCGGGTGGTGAAGGTAGCGGGGGTGTCCACGGGGGTTGCGCTGTGTGGGGGTGCGGTGACGGTGGATGTGTGCCTGGAGCTGAAGGTGGAGGAGTGTGTAGGAGGTGAAGGAAACGGTGGAGGGACAGGAGGAAGGCAGCGTGGGGATGGGAGGCTGTGGGTGGCTGTGCAGCTGTGTATGACCGGGGAGGAGGCGGTGAGGAACTCCAGGTGGCTCCTGGCGGGCGAGGCGGCGGTACGGCACAGGCTGCTGCGGCGGCTGGGATGGCGGGTGGCGGCGCTACGGCAGCGGACGTGGGACGAGGCGAACGGGAGCGTGAGGCGGCTGAGGGAGCTGGTGGCACGGGTGTTGGGAAGGGCGGTGCTGGAGGGTAAGCCTGAGGGGCCCCTGCAGGATTCTGTGGGCTGAAGAGGACGGGCAGATGGGAGCTGGGCAGTGTGTGACAATAGCTGGTAGTGATCCGTCTGCTGGGGTTTCCGGGGGGCGCAAGGCGTTTGTGTGTCGGGGGCTGCGGCGCTGAGGTCGCAACAGGGGCAAATGGGGTACCAGGGTTTAGAGGACTGAGCCGTCCCAGGGCATAGCACGTAAACGGGGGAGGACTGCGCGAGTGTGTGATGCTGTTGATTTGTCATGCCAACCGATTAAGATACGTCGTTAGGTGTCGCTGTTCGCTGACCGCCAAGGCCTTCTGATGCTTGTTACGCGGACGCACGCGCTCGCAATGCATGACAGACATTTGTCCACAACCAAACAAATTTCTTTAATGCAGATGCTTTGTGACTGATGTTACATATGATGTTATATCCCTAAATCGCCCTCAAGCCCTGTCACGGGACCCACGGGGGTCCACGGGACAGGAATGAGGGAAAATGGCGAAGAGGAAAAGTTTAATTCAAAGTTCCTTCCTACCTCATTTGTGTTACTAGAATAAAGTCTCTTTGGAAAAGCAGTTGTGGCCCTTCAGCGTTCAGGACTCCGAAGTCCGCACACCACAGCCCTTTGTCCCTTAACAGCCTCAGACGCGTTCCCAACTCTGTCACAAATGCAATGAGACGCATGCTTAACATGGGCTAGCGACAAGCCGCGTGGAAACTCGTTGAGAGTATGGCCGACTACGCGCCGGTGAATGAAATCACCGCGCTCAACTCAAACCTCATCGTCCTCCATGGGTCAGTTTTGCAAATTACTTTGGCAGTTGCCACGGGAGACCCTGTCTCGTGAGACCCCACGCCGTCCTGCCGACTTCCCTGACTCTTTTGTCCTCTGCTCCTCGCAGCGCCATCGTATTCTTCCTTCAGGTATGGCATCTCTGGTTTCCTTTGCCTACAAGGATAGCCGCAGCTTTGGGGCTGGCTCGTGGGCTGTTCCACGTGGGAGCATGACCATGCCTCGCATGGGTCTACTCTCCTACAACAGCGGCGAACCATGCCAGTATGCCGACGCGCCTAATATATCGCACGGAAGCTGGCCGTGTGCATAAGGGGCATCGATGCCGGCTGGCCTGACCCTGCCTGGGTTTGCGCCTAGCTGGGGGTTCCCGTCCCGCCCAACGGAGCCGTACCTGGTCATTTGGTGTTTACCACGGTCATTTGCAAACCTGTCGGGGAATTGGTGCTTTGTAGGTTGGGTTTGTCAGCCTCGAGGTTGGCTACGGGCGCTCCAAGAATGTGCGCAACATCCTGCTCAAGAACACGGTCAACATCCTGCTGTGCGCCATTGTGTGGTGGGCTGTGGGCTACGCCTTCTCCTACGGCCACTCCGCGGGGGGCTTCCTGGGGTGAGCCCATGCACCTACTGCACACCTGGATGCACGTTCCAAACTACCCGCGCTATATCACCGCGAACCAGCGCCCAACACGCTTGCCGCCCACACGCTCCTCACCCTCCACGCCTTCCCCCGCACTCTGCACGCCTCCACACCCCGCATCCCATCCTCCCCTAAATGTCTTCCCCCCTCCCCGCCTTCCCTACACCCTCACAGCGCAACTGGTTTCTTCCACGATGGCGGGTTAGGCGCCTCCAAGCTGTGGTTCTACTCCTGGACCTTCTGCCTGTCCACCGTCACCATCGTGTCTGGCTGCCTGGCGGAGCGCACCTCCCTAGTGGCCTACCCCATATTCACGCTGCTCATGGCGGCGTGGGTTCACCCCGTTGCTGTGCACTGGGTGTGGACAAAGGGCTCCTGGCTGCTGTCCATAAACGACGAGTGCAGGTTCCTGGACTTTGCGGGCGGCACCGTGGTGCACATATGCGGTGAGCGCGGCGCATCACAAGAGAGGTACACGCTTGCGTGTGAATAGCTCGCCCCTCTGCTGGAGCCTCCCCTGCGGCAGGCCGCACACGACTTCTTTAGCAGCCGGCTGGCAGCTGTACGCGCTCACAGGCGCTCGCTGCATCTGCTGCCGCCCATTGGGCCACTTCGTAACAGTCATCGCCTACTTGTGCAATGCCACCCCGTGCCAAGCTGGGTAATGCAAGGTGCTCTCCCACCACCATCACGCCACCAACCTGCCGACCTCCTTGCCCGCTGCCCAGGCGGCCTGATGGGCCTGGTGGGCGCCACCATCGTGGGCCCCCGCATCGGGCGGTTCGAGGACGGGCGGGTCAAGGAGCTGCCGGGCCACGACGTGTCCTCCGTGTCGCTGGGCACGCTGTTCATGTGGTTCGGATGGTGCGTGGGGGCAGGAGGGAGGAGAGGGGAAGGGGCCAGCAGTGCGGGTGGGCCTGTGGGTTAGCGGGTTGTACACGCTTCGGGGCAGGATGAGGGCAGGATGGGGGGAGGGGGCCCTGTGCATGTGATGGTGGATGCGGGAAATGAAAGGGAAGGAGAGGCCTCTTCGAGCGGTGCGGGTACGGGTTGGACAGTGGGGTTGCGGACTGGGTGCTGTCCTAGTGCGGACTGGGAGCAGGGAGACGCAAGGGGCATGGGGGCAGAATGGGAGGAAGGGTGGGTGGATGGGCGGTCGGGCCTAGGGTTGCTTGCGCTGTGGGTGAGCGGAAAGGGAGAAAGGGTGGGACGTACGGTGCCCAGCGAAGGCGGCCACACCAACGGGGAAGCGTCTTGTTGTGATGTAACGGGTCCGCAGCGTGGCCAGCGGCGGGCTGGCTGTTCACCGTCTTTCCGCGTGACGGGGCAAGTGATGACGCAGCGGGGAGTTGTTGGCGTCATCGACACCCGGAAGGCCGCGCACCTGCTGCTGATCTTAGGCCATCAACAGCCCGCCGTCGCACCAGCCTTTTGCACACGCCCCATCTGGCCGCCCCAACTTCCCCCAACTAACCCACATGCCACGCCCACACCCGCATGCCTCCCCCAGGTTCGGATTCAACTGCGGCTCCACCTACGTCTACCTAGGCAACATGGCGGCCGAGGCAGCAGCGGCGGCAGCAGCAGCAGCAGCCAACACCACCCCGACCGTAGACTTTTACGCCTCGCCGCCGCCGCCGTCTTACGGGCCCGCAAATCCGTACGGGTACGGCAGCCTCAGCCCCACGCCGGCGGACCGCGTGGCGCTCAATATGACGCTGGCGGCTAGTGTGTCGGGGTTAACGGCGCTGCTGATCAGCAGCGTGCGCAGCGGCACGGTGGACTTGTGCGTGTGCTGCAACGCGCTGCTGAGCGGGCTGGTCATGTCCACGCCCGCGTGTGGGTTCATCACCAGCTGGGCGGCGGTGGTGTACGGCCTGGTGGCGGCGTCGATGTACCTGTGCGGCAGCAAGCTGCTGGTGGGTGCACGGGGGTGTTGGTGTGGGTTAGGGTGGATTGTGGCTGCTGGGGGAGGATGGGATGGGGTGTCCGGCTTGGTGGCGGTGTCACGGTATACCCTTGCGGCAGCAAGCTGCTGGCGGTTCGCAGAAAGGGAGTCCCATTGGTAGCTGTGGCGTAGCTGGGCTCTGCGTGGGCTTTGGGTCGACTAAGGCGGCAGGTCGAGCGCATGGGGCTCAACACGTCGCTGGAAACTACTGTGAAATTACTGTGGGAATGGTATTGAGGCATCTCAGCAACGTACTCGCACCTTGCTTGTTCCATCGTGCAGACCCGCTACAACATCGACGATCCGTTGGACTCGTCCGCCATCCATTTCGGCTGCGGCTCCATGGGCACCCTGCTTCTGGGGCTGCTGGCACGCCCCGCCTACGTGCACCAGCTGACGGGGTACACCTGCGGGGGCCTAGTGTACAGCGGCGGGCGGAGAGGTGGTATGCTGCTGGGGCTGCAGCTGCTGGGTGAGTGGTCCAGCCTCTCACCGGGGCCAGTGCGGGGTTGTGGAGGGCAGTTTGCACAGCGCGCAATGGGCAAGTGCGTCCGAAGTAGGGGGCGAGGCCTGGATGCTGAAAATTGGCAGTGCGCGTTCCGCGGATGGGTCGGTTCATTGCAGTATGACGGTCGAGTACAGACTGTGGGGGCAGTGGAGGGCAGTGGGCGGCTGTGCTTGGTGCACCGTGGGTTTGGCGCGGCATGCTGCTGGGGTGCAGCTGCTGGGTGAGTCAAGCGTCAGTGCAGTGCACAAAGTTGCGGAGACAGTACGGTTTGTGGGGGCTGTGGAGGACGGTGGGCTGCTGCGTTGGACGGGTGGGTAGGCCCATGGCCCGCGGGGAAGAACCAACCGTGCCTACGCCGTACTGGCCTGCCTCTCGCGGCCGCGCCGGTGTGGCAGTGCGGCTGGATGGGGCACTGTAGGAGCGGCTGGAGCAAATGTTGCCGTGTCAGGTTTAGAAGTCGGGGAGGGGTGCGTTGACAAGCGACAGCCAGTACCTCACACCATAGCCCCATGTCACGGATTCTGCCTGCCTGCCTGCCTGCCTGCCTGCGTTCTGGTGCCTGACGCCCCTGCCCCAGCCTTCAAGCCTTCAACGCTTGCGCCCAGCGTCGCCCTGTCCTACCCTGCCACACGCGCGCAGGCATCGTGGCGGTCACCGCCTGTACTACCTTACATTCCACCCCTGACCGTCCCTGCTTGCTTGCGTTCTTCTATCTGGCGGCCCCGCCCGCGCCTGAAACCCTTGCTCCCCGCACCCCCCTTCCCCATCACCAGGCATCGTGGCCGTCACAGCCTGGACGGGCCTGTTCAGCGTGGCCGTGTTCTGGCTGCTGCGGCGCACCGGGCGGCTGCGTGTGGACCAGGTGACGGAGCTGGCGGGGCTGGACAACATGGAGCACGGGGGGCCGGCGTACCCGGAGTTCAACCTCGTGCCGTACACGGGCAGCACGGAGCGGTAGCGGTAGAGCGGTAGCAGTAGGGGCGGGCGACGAGGGAGCGTACGGTGTACTGCAGCGCGGTGGGCTGGCCTGTGCAGGAGACTTCCATTCGGTCCCCACCCCTACCGTCCCGTGCTGCTGCGTACGGGACCGAATGGGTAGGGGGCAGCGTGGAGCCATGGCGGTACGGCAGGCGGTGAGGGCGACAGGGTGATATGTAACAGGTGCCGCAGTACCGGCATTCAGCCACATAGACGCACGGCGGACGCGCGGTGGTGCGCGGGCGGGAATGGGGTGAAGGCTATAACGACATGGACCAACAGGAGGGCGCGCAGGCGGGCCTCAGTTTTGTCCCGATGTCGTACTCTGAGGTGCCGTACAGTGCCATACGGTGCAATGCAGCTGGGTGCCGGGGGCAGGGGTGGCGGCGACTTGCGGCGAGAGGCTGTGGCAACGCCGTGGGGCGAACAGGATTCGGCGTAATGGGACTGCATGTTGTGGCGATATCGGTTATGTGGGATGCAGGTGCGGGGGACATGGTTGGCGGCGTCGATGTAATACGTGGTCTCGGTGGTCCTGGGGTGGTGGTAGTGGTGTGCGTTATGCATGCCAGGGTTGCTTCTATTAGGGTATTTAAGGGCGTGGGGCACTGGTGGGAGTAGTGCGCACTCATAGAGGGTGGTCTAGCCGCCGCCCGGTGCTGTGCTGCTGGTAGACAGCGGAGGGACGGGGCGCATACTATGACAAGTGTGCCGTGCGTGAGGAGGGAGAGGTGTTGAGGAGACCCACCGCGACGTATGGGTGAGCGCGGGGCGCTTGCTTTGGTGGGCCACGCGTGCAACGCGACGAAGAGGTTGGGCACGCAGGCACCGGGCGCACTTCCTGAAAGCGGCGTTTGCAATGGCGGGCACGGCTGCTTGCATGGCCCTTGCCCTTCGTATGAGTACGCTTTGCTCGGGTGCTCTGCCGCTGGAGGCAACCAGAGGCCCTGGGTGGATGCTGGTACGGGATGTGCATGCTGCTTAAACGGGGTGCTGGGGCTGGGACTTCGGATGCATGATCTTGCTGTAGGCTGTCAAGGGCTCACCTTGCGGAAAGCGTTCGGTTCGCTGCGACTGAAAGTGTGGAGGGAGATTGCTAGGAATGTGGCATTGGTTCTCGAACGGTGGTGGAGGGCATTTGGCCGTGCAGCAATAAATCACGGCCGCGAATTGTGTTCATTCTTCTCTTACTGCGTCGTTATGAAGCCGTTGGTCAGTTGCAGGTCTGGGTGCTTGCTGCATGGCACCGCTTGCCGCGCTTGGCCTTCGCATATGGCCACATGTCCCTGCCTTTGTGGGAGGAATGGCGAGGGAAGACCCACTCGGGATCTACCGGACCTCGTAATGTGTGACGATGAGGGGCGAGCGCGGCCGTGTGGCTTTGCGTTCCGCGCTTCATGTGCAAGTGCCCGCACCTTGCAGGGTGCTGCGTGAAGCAGGTGTTTGGGGCAAGCTTGCATGTGGAAGGGCCCCTTGGCTGATGCATTCGGTCCCAGGGGAGCTCCCCTGTTCGGGCCAGTTGCCGTGGACCGTCACCGGTGAGGTTGTGCATGTGCCGTTGCCTAGGGAGGAGCTGTACCGGTTTTGTCGATGTTTCATTCCGCACCCATTGCCACCCGTTGTGCATGTATGCGGGTGGGGAACTGAGTGCATACCCTTGGTGGCGGCACGTCGCCATTGTGTTGCATGCATGAGTCCAACGCGTCAGCTCTGCGAGATGACTGCTTGCTTTTTAGTATTCGCGGCACGCGGTGGTAGGGGTACCTCCCTTGGCTACGTGTGCCCCATTTGCGGAATTGCCTTCATGGCGCTGACACATGGACGACAAGCTGTCTGAACGCATTAACCATCTGCCGTCGCATGTCGCACTTGTGCTGCAGTCGTGCATCCATGGCTATGTGTCGCGCCCCGTGTGGGCGCAGAAGTTGCGATGCAGGTTGTGCCGGATCCTTAGAATGAGACAAGGGCGAGTGAGTTTGCTGGTCAAGGAGCAGATGCACACTGCATATGAAGCTGTGACCGGGCAACGGGTTGTGCGACGCAGCTCAAACCTCGCGCCAGGTTGGCCTCTCCGTTAAAGTTTGTCATGATGTGGGGAGGTTCGGGCGCTTTCGGACCGTGCATCTGCTCGGGACGGACTGTTGGGGGGATAACGGGTTGTGCTCAACGGATGGCCGTGCAGTGGGGTAAGCGTGTTTCGGGACTGAACGTGTGCCACGAGGGGGGTAGACAACCCACGCGCCCGGCCGCCCTGCACCTTAGGATGGCAAGGGTGACGTTGGGTGGGTCAACCGGGCTTGTAACATGCAGAGTTTTCCCTCTTGAGTCGGCTATCACCGGAGCCGAAAGGAAATCCTCGCATCGCCGTACCGTATCGCTCAGCGTACGGTATCCTGATATCCATGTACAGAAGGGTGATGCACTAAGTACAACTACATGCAGCCACCCGGCACAAGAGCACAGGTCACAGCGCATGAGGCCCCCTGGGGCCACAGAGTACGTTGCTACGTCTCGCCCAGCGGAGAGACACGTGCAACTCCCGACCCCCAGGACGGGTTGTCTCCCCTGCCCTCGCCCAGCTGAAGTCTAACCCGTCGTGTTGGCGTGCCCCTGCCACGCCTGTTGGCGTGCCCCTGCCACGCCTATAGTGTTCACGTTCTGACACTTTTGTGACTA
>VFQN01001912.1_pt1 | contig 33538 bp, 56 predicted proteins | sample 3512371 | NCBI WGS metagenome assembly VFQN01 (sample SAMN10412370, study PRJNA504923) | tailings metagenome | isolation source: Replicate 2 from Balatoc abandoned mine | place: Philippines: Itogon, Benguet | collected 2017-08-28 | reverse complement strand
GGGGGGGGGGGGGGGGGCGGGGGGGGGGGGGGGGGGGGGGTGGGGGGGGGGGGGGCGGGGGGGGGTAGCGGTTGGATGGGATGGGGGCGGAGGGAGCGGAAGAGAGGGGCGTGGTGGAGGGGAAGGGGTGCTGGGCGGAGGAGGGTGGGTTACCGGTGTAGGTTGCGGGCATGTGCATGTGGGGAGGCTGGGTTGGGTCGTGGGGTGCAAAAGTGGGGTTACCTGGTCCAGGGTGTTGGTAGTGGGGGTTGTGTTGGGGGTGGTGGACCTCTGCGCTCATTGTGCGGCGGAGATGGGGGGCGGTGGAGGAGGACGGGGGGTAGTCGGGAGCGGGCCAGGGAGGGGGGTAGTGCGCGTGCGGGTGTGGGGGGTAGGGGTGGTGCTTGAGCGGTGAGGGGGTGGAGTAGCGCGGGTGGGCTCCTGGTGGCGCGTTGGGTGTGGGGGGTAGCTCGGCGTCGCCTGGGGCCATGCCGGGGTGGGGCATGAGGTGGGGGAGCGGCTTGGCAAAGGGGTTTGGAGGTAGCTGGTGCTGTTGTTGCGGGTCTGACGAGGGGTCGTGCGTGGCGGCCAGGCTGGGTGTGTGGGGCGTGGAGATGGCTGTGGGGGTGGGAGGGGCGCCGCCATGGGAGTAGGCGGCAGGGGAGGCGGCGGGCGGGGGTACGGAGCCCGAGGTTGGCAGCCCGCCGCCGGACGTCCACCTGCCGTACCCGGGCGGGGCGTGCGGCACGGGGGGGTACGGCATCGCAGTACGGCGGGGGTGGCCGGCGGGGTGGGGGTAGGCGCCGGGCGGCATGTCTGCGGGCGGGGGACAGAGGGCCAGAAATGCGGGGCAGGTGTCAAACGCTGGATAGTAAATTGGGCAACAATGCATCATAAGGAACGTACAACAGGCATTGGGAGTGAGGTTTAACTCGTTAATGGCGTGCGCGCGCAGGAGCGCTTGTGTGCAAAGGCAGACGTGTGGGGCTGGGGGACGCCACAAAGCCCTCACCTGGCGGAGCGCCGTCCGGCGTAGGGTAGCTCCCGTACGTTCTTCTGTACGGCATGGGGTACGGCATGGGGTACATGGGGTGGTGTACGGGCCTGGCGCCGCCGCCGCTGACGGCCGACGTCGCGCCGCCCTCGCTGGTGCGTGGGTATCCGCCGTTGACTCCGGCCCCATGTTGTTGTTGTTGCTGTTGCTGTTGCTGCTGGTGTTGCTGCTGCTGCTGGTGTTGTGGTCCTGTGGGGGCTCGCTGGGCTGCCGTGTCTGCCATCTCCTCGTCTTCGGGTTGCGCCTGTGGGCAAGCGGGGGCAGCGGCAGGGGTAAGGGGCAGGCGTGGGTGAGCGTGGCAGGACTGCAGGCTATGGAAGGGACCGTCTCTCGGTGAGAGACGAATGCACGCCGGGAGTGCGAGTAAGTGCGGAGGTCCCTGACGTTGCATGAGGCGAATGGTGTGCGGGGGACGGGCAGGAGCAAAGCCGTGAGCAATGTGTATTAAGGCCGACGGGGTGCATTCAAGGGGAGGAACGGAACGGAAGGCAGGAGAGCAAAAGCCACCCAGTGGTGACATGTGGTGCAGAACAGGAGTACAAGGAAGGCAGGTGCTGGACGACCGGCATGGGGCCGGTGGTTGCCGCCAGGCTGCAGACCCACCCAGCAAAGACCCGCATGGCCACAGACGGCCCCCTCTTACGGCACGTACTTTGCGCCATTTGCCGTAACTACAACCACGCACCCCCGCCGTTCCTGCACATCCCAAGCACCTGCCCTCCGGTGTGTCTACATAACCCCGGTCCTCGGCACGTGCTGCTGCTGGCCCTCCGCAACCTCCCCACACCTCACCTGCTGCTGTGGGTCCTCCGCAGCAGCTGCTGACCCGGGCGGCATGCCGTACGGCGGGTACGGCATGCCGTACCCTGGGTGCATCACAGGTCTTCGGCCCATCATGGGGTGCGGGTACGGATACACCCGGCCCGCATGGGGGTACGGCGGGCCGTGCCCTGGATGACCCGGGTGGCGGTGGTAGTGGGGGTGGGCGTGTGGGTAAACGCCGCGGTAGCCCATGGGAGGCATGTGGGGATGGTGCCCGGGTACGGACATGGACATGGAGGGGTGGTGGCGGGCTCCGTACGGCAGGGGAGCGCTCCCGAGTGTGGGTCGCAGGGAGGTTGCCGCTGGGTGGGAGCTCCCGGGCTCCCGGCCCGCGCCGGGCGATAGTAACGGAGGCCCGGCGGGCTCATAGCCGTCGACCGCGCCGAGAGAGTGGCTTTGATGTAGCGTGTTGTGATTTGGCTGCGATTGGCCTGTTGTGGGATCCATGCGGTGGGAGAGAGGCTCCGAGCTGAAATGCGCGAGCAGGCCGGAGGGGTCCGGTGCGGCCTGCGACGCCGGCGCGCCGGCCGCGATGGATAGGTAATGATGATGCTGATCAAGCGGCTGTTGGGAGTAGTATGCCGGGTCTTGCGCGCCGCTCAGCGCATGTTGTCGAGTTTCGGGTAAAGTGCCGCCCGTGCTGAGGGACCTGAACGTCGCCTGCTGCACGGCTGCTCCCCCAAATGGCGTTGGCCTCCTCGATTCTACCACCTCGCTGTGCGGATGAGTGTTCATTCACGCGGACATTGGGGTCGAGGGCGTTGCTTGCCCGAGTAACTCCTCTGTACCACTAACACCCTGGCTGCCGCTGGCTAGTCCTATGAGCGTAAACAGGTAGTCTGAATATGTTGGACTCCAGACTGAGACCTGAGTTACTCTGCGTCCGAAGAGGGGCGTTGATGGAGGAAAACGCCGTCCTCTGTTGGCACGCTTTGCGACAGGTTCCTCTAAGGATAGCTAATATAATTGAATGGGAATGAAGAGTGGACACACCCGTGCACACACGCAGTAGGCGGGCGACTTTGGGGTGGTTGTCGTGAAACGTAACGAACTCAATGCGGCAGACGAAAGGCGGGTCCATGTCGTCCACGGTGTCTATGCGAGTACCTCAACGATTTTGAGTAAATTATAAAGGCACAATTGACGAACACGAGCTACCTTTGTTTGTGACTGTCCTTGTCCTTGTAGGGTGTGACATCTGGGGCTAACTGGCGACTAGGCAAATGCACCGGCTTATGCCGCGGCACCGTGGCTGGCAGCTGGGCGCCCTCACACCTGGTGCAAGATTTCTGACTCAAGCCGCGGCTGCTGCAAATGTTGCGCCAGGCACCGAAGTAAGGATTGCGTGGCAACGAGCTTGCGTGTATCCGCGTGTCTCGGACCCAGGGGTACTGTCGTGACACACACGCAACATCCAGGACTATAACGTGCTCTTCTCGGTGAAGGCGGATGCCAGTTGTGCTCGTCGGGACAGATCCTCCCGCAATTTTAGGGCTTTCACTTCGAGGCTCATGTTTGGAACTCCAAACTACCGCTACAGGCCCCCAAAGTAAAGCTCCTGATCGATGGAAAGTTTGTGGACTCCACGACCAGCGACTGGATAAACGTGGTCAACCCGGTGAGTGCTAACGGCCTCGGTGAGCTTTCTTAGCCAACCTCGTCACCCGAGCACCCCCCCTCCCCTTGCGAACCCACGGCAAACCACAGCCAGACCCAAAACTCCCTCAGCGTGCCATCCTACCCTGCAGATTGCCGCGCTTTTCGGTCCTGTGCGCACCCTTTGACCCGTCTCGCGTGCTGGGTGTGACGCACAGGCCACCCAGGACGTGCTGTCCAAGCTCCCGTTGACCACGAAAGCCGAGTTTGACTCGGCAGTCCGGGCGGCCGCGGAGGCCTTCCCCAAATGGCGCAACACGCCGACCCCAGCACGCGTGCGCGTCATGTTCAAGTTCCAGGAGCTCATCCGGGCCAACATGGTACGTGCCTTGGGCGGCAGGGCCCGTGGCAGGGGCCTTGTCGCTCCTGTGGGGCATGTGGGTGGGCTCGCCGGGCCCTGGAGGGCTGTGTGTGGGTATGGTGGTCGAGGGGAGCTGCAGTTTTGCTGGAGCACTCTCTCCACGGGGGAGGGGAGTGGGTTGGGAAAGCGGTTGCAGCATCGCACCCCTGGTTTGCACTCCTGGAAGACAGCGATGGGTAGGGAAATCCGGGCTGCAACCGGTGACCTCTACAACGTCTGCACGGCGATGGCCAGCAACCCATACCACATCTGCGGAGATGCTTGCGTAGATGACACATCGGGAAGTTAACTTGTGCTTGATCCCTTTCTAATTTCCCATTGCATGGCCTGTTACGTGACCCTCCTCCCCGATTTCCCTGTTGCCCCACGAACCCCGCCTTGTGCCTCCCACACCACCTCCCCACATGCTAATACACAGGACGAGCTGGCCCGCAGCGTGACCATGGAGCAGGGCAAGACGCTGCCGGACGCCAAGGGGGACGTGTTCAGGGGGCTGGGTAAGGGGGGCGGATGGGAGGGCTGGGGACAGAATCTCGAGTGGGAGGTGAACGGAAGAGGTCTGGTGGGGGCACGGCAGGGATGCCGGTGGGTTAAGGGGGCTGACGTAGGGGCGGGGGGCCGTGTTTTGGGGCTGCTGGGTGGGTTGAGACAGGGTTGGGGACTGCGCAATGAGTGGCGTTGGTCGGGAGCAGGGATCCTGTGTGTTACTGTTTACACGAACGGCGGCATGGGTACACTTGGACCGTGCCAATGCCGAACGCCGGCCCCGTAACTCTTCTGCGCCCTGCTCCGGCTCCGACACATCGGGATCCCCACCCAAAGCCCCAGCCCGCCGACGTGTAACCCGCCTAACCAGCCCCCTTACCCTCCCTCCCAATGGTAGAGGTGGTTGAGGCTGCGTGCGGCATTGCCGTCGGAGCAAAGTGATCCTCCTCCCTACAACTCCCATTCCCCTACCACCTGTTCCCTACCGCAGAGGTGGTTGAGGCTGCGTGCGGCATCGCGCCGTGGCTGTCAGGCGACATGATGGAAAACGTGGCGGGGGGCATCGACTGCTACTCCATCCGCCAGCCGCTGGGGGTGAGCAGGGGGCGCTTGGGGAAACGCAGGGGGATGACGTTCGGATGACGATCGAAGCAACTGAAGTATGCCACTGTCGGGATGCAAGCTTAATTGTAACCCCGCTGCATCGCCTGGGGGAAGCAAGTGTGCTCCTACGCGAGGGAGGCACAGGCGGTAACCCTTCCCCCCGGCTGCAGGCAGTTGCGGACATCTGTCCAGCCCACAATTGTAACACACCCTTTTCCCCCTGCCTGCAGGTGGTTGCGGGCATCTGCCCCTTCAACTTCCCGGCCATGGTGCCCCTGTGGATGTTCCCGCTGGCCGTCACGGCGGGCAACACCTTCGTGCTCAAGCCCAGCGAGAGGGACCCGGGGGCGGCGCTCATGCTGGCGGACCTGGCGCAGCAGGCGGGCCTGCCCAAGTGGGTGTGGGTTAGCGGAGTGTGTATTAGCTTGTGTGCTCAAGCCCAGCGAGAGGGACCCGGGGGCCGCACTCATGCTGGCGGACCTGGCGCAGCAGGCGGGCCTGCCCAAGTGGGTGTGGGTTAGCGGGGTGTGGTAAGCGTGTGAGGGGACGTGGGTTACGCGTGGGTCACACATGCTGGCGGACCTGGCGCAGCAGGCGGGCCTGCCCAAGTGGATGTGGGTTAGCGGGGTGTGGGTAAGCGTGTGAGGGGACGTGGGTGCTGCATGGGGCATATGCGCTGGCGAACCTGGCGCAGCAGGCGGGCCTGCCCAAGTGGGTGTGGGTTAACGGTGCGTGTGGGTTAGCGGGCATGTGAATTCCACGCGGATCCCATGGACGGAGTGTTCCCGTCATCAGGTGCGTTTGACATTGTTGCAACCAAGCCGGGGGGTTTTGCACCCTAGAATCACCTGCGACGACACTCAGCCCCACGCCCCTCGCTGCCCTTTTTCTCCCTAGGGGCGTGCTCAACATTGTGCACGGCACGCGTGACGTGGTCAACTGGATCCTGGACGACCCCACCATCAAGTGAGTGAACGACCCATGGGTCATGCGGGATACTTACTCACCATACACCCGGGGCGTGCTCAGCATTGTGCACGTTCATCAACTAATTTCAGACGACTCCACCATCAGGTGAGTGAATGGGTCGTGTAGGGTAACCGCAGAGCGGCGACGACGCAGGAATGGAAACGGAACATGTAGGTTATGCAGGGAGGACGGAGGGATGGAAGTGGCACAGGAGGCGGGCTGGGTCCTGGTGGAGTGGGTTGGCAGGATGGGGCACCGGCAGCAATTTCTCGTGAGGCGAGGCAGTCTGGCAGATGTGCAGAAGACAGTGGCACAGGGCAGGCTAGGGCTGCCGCCGCTGCCGCCTAACCGACTCCACCATCATGGCATTGACGTGAGGCCCCGGGTGTGTGCCTGGCGGGTGGCAACAAGCAAAAGGAGTGGGGGCGGCGGGGCAGGATGGCAAGAGGGACCTGTGAGACAGGCCCTGGCTAGGGTATGCAGGCTGGATGTGGCGTTGCTGTGTGGGCTCAGAACCTCCTGGCGCAAGGTAGGGGGCAGGCTAGGGCAGCAGCCGCTGCCGCCTGACTGACTCTGCGAAGCATGCCGTTACAGGTGAAGCACGGTGTGTGTTTCGCGGGGTGGCAACAAGGACCGCGGGCGGGGGCTGTGAGGCAGGGGCGGCAAGGGTAGCGGGGAGACAGGGGCTGGCTTGGGTGGGGGCACGGGCACGAGTTGTATGGTGTACGGCGGGTGTGTGATGCAGCGGTCGCATGGTTAGGGGGCCACCTCCCTCGACGCATGCGGTCTGGCCCGCAAAAGTAAGGCATACTCGATGCAAATGCGACGGATATGTACACACAACAACCTACCAAAACGTGCACTCTACGACACACAGTTCTACAGAGGTTGGTTGTTGTTGACGGTGTTTATGTATCCCACCCCCCAGGGCCATCTCCTTCGTGGGCTCCGACCGGGCCGGCAGCTATGCACCCGGCCCAGCGCACAATCACAAAAAATAATATCAATAATGTATTACCCCTTCCAGGGCCATCTCTTTCGTGGGCTCGGACCAGGCCGGCCGCTACATCTACGCGCGCGGCTGCGCGTCCGGCAAGCGCGTGCAGTCCAACATGGGCGCCAAGAACCACGCAGTGGTCATGCCGGATGCGGATGTGGACAGCACCGTAAAGGCGCTGGCGGGTAGGTGATTACGCGAGCCGTTCCGTGTGTGTATTAGCGTGGTGTTGCACGGTGGTCATGCCGGACGCGGACGTGGACAGCACCGTCAAGGCGCTGGCGGATGGGTGTGGAGATGGGCCACCGTCTCGCCGTGCAAAGCGCAGAAATAGAGAAACTCGATGCGGGTGGGTGGAGAGCAATCGCACATTAAGAAAGAAAACGGAGACTTGGGCGGGTGGGTGGGGGTAAGACCTTTCGGTGTTGTGGGTATGCGTACATGGGCATGATCGTGAGGGCCCTGCCGGGCCGGTGGGAGTTGGAAATCTAGGAAACTGTCACTGGCTTTCAGCGCTGCGTGACCACCAGTGCACCTGCATCCATGCCCTCACCGCCCCACACTTAATACACATGCCTCAGGTGCTGCGTTCGGTGCTGCCGGCCAGCGCTGCATGGCCATCTCCGCCGCCGTGTTCGTGGGCGGCTTCACGGAGCGCTGGTCCGCCCCCTTGGCGGAGGCGGCACGGAGCCTCAAGCTCAACGCGGGGTGGGAGCCGGACGCCGATATCGGGCCCATGATCAGCCCAGAGGTGAGAAGTACAGCAATGCACATGTGTACTGCTCAATTTTGACTCAGTGCTGCGAGCGGGGTGGGAGACGGACGCAGACATTGGACCCATCATCAGCCCGGAGGTGAGGGAAGAAGCAGAAGAGGAAGCGTGTCGTGTAGGTAGGTACACGCTACTTGTTGTACTTTAGAGCTGGAGGGGGGCGGATGCGGAGAGGCCGGCGCAGAGATATGGAGGGGAAGAAGAGTTTGAAAAGGAAACCGAATACTGCATGTAGGTTTTGTTGCGATCTCGAGTTGTGTGAGGAGCCGGAAAAGCAGACGCAGACATCGAGCCCATGGTCAGCCCTGAGGTGGGCCGTGGGCCGGGTTAGACGGGCAATGGGACGAGACACCTTTGCTTGCCCCCTTATCGCAGTGCCACGCTTCGAGTTGAGTCGCATTCCTCCTCCTCCTGCTCCTCCCAATGCCCGCAGGCCAAGGCGCGCGCTGAGCGGCTCATCGCCTCTGGCGTCGCCGCCGGGGCCCGTGCTGTGGTGGACGGGCGGGGGGCGGTGGTGCCCGGGTACGAGAAGGGCAACTTCCTTGGGCCCACGCTGCTGAGTGGGGTCACCCCTGACATGGAGTGCTACAGGGAGGAGATCTTCGGGCCCGTGCTAAGCTGCATGGACGTGAGTTGGGGAGGGTGGGGGTGGGGGTCCCGCGGCGGGGGGTGCGGAAAAGGGAGGGGCGGGTTTGGGGTAGGTAAGGCGGTTTGTAGGTCAAGCGGTATTGATGGTTTGGGATGAATTGGGATCGGGCTCAGCTGCATAAACGTGGGTGGGGTACGGGGGTGTGCGGTCAGGGGCGGGAGGGTGTTGCAGGGTGGGGGGGCGGGACTCGCGGGGCAGGTACACATTGCATGGTACCTGCACCCTACCAGACATGCACACTCAACATACGTAATACACATGCCCCTAGGCCACCTGCCTGGACGACGCCCTAGCCATCGTCAACTCCAACAAGCACCAAACCCGCTGCACCATAATACACATGCACCCCTAACACATACCTGTACACATGCCCCCAGGCCACCACCCTGGACGACGCCCTAGCCATCGTCAACTCCAACGAGCACGGCAACGGCACAGCCATCTTCACACGCAACGGGGCGGCGGCCAGGAAGTTCCAGGTGGGGCGTGCGTAAGGGATGTGCGCGCGTGTACGGAGCTGTACAAGGCGTTATGCGTGCGTACGGTGTCGTGCACGCGTACGGCGTCTTGCCAAGGAAGTTCCAGGTGGGGTGTGTGTAAGGGATGTGCATGCGTGTACGGAGCTGTACAAGGCGTTATGCGTGTGTACGGTGTCGTGCACGCGTGTGGCGTCTTGCCAAGGAAGTTCCAGGTGGGGTGTAGCGGATGCGGTGCGGGGTGCGGGGCAGGTGGGGTGTGCATGCATACGCAGCTGTGCAGGGGTGAAAAGGTGTTCGCGCAGCAGGATGTCTCGCCTGGCAATGGTGGGCTGCGGGACACGTGTCAAGTGGAGGGTCGAGCTTTTGGCGACACCACAGCAGCTCCTGTTGCTGTGTGATCCTTCAGCACACCTCACAAGTGGTGGTGGGTGCAGCCATGGTGGGCGTCAACGTGCCCATCCCCGTGCCCCTACTTCTTGCTCCACCACTTAATACACACCCTGTTAATACACATGCCCCCTGCCCCACACGCAGAACGAGGTGGATGTGGGCATGGTGGGCGTCAACGTGCCCATCCCAGTGCCCCTGCCTTTCTTCTCCTTCACCGGATGGCGCGGCTCCTTCGCGGGTGAGAGGGCTCCCCTGCATCGCCCGGCTCCCCGTCGCTGCCCCCATGACCAACCCTCTACTTCTGGGCTCTCGGGCTGTACCCCAGATGCCCAGAAGCATCCTGTTCTGCGGTTGCTACCCCTAGTTCGTGTATCATCAGTTACGGCAAGCCTGTCACTTTCACACGTGCTGTCCTGTCCTCGGCCCTCCACCCCCTGCAACCTGCTCATGCAAGGCCAGCCTGCAGGGCTGCCCTGTGTTGCACACCCGTCCCCCATGCTTGACGACCCACCCCTCTGTGCCTGCGCCACTCCCGCCCCGCCCCGCCAGGCGACCTTGCACATGTACAGTCGCGCCGGCGTGCAGTGTCGCACCCATTCCTTCACCCTCGCACCCCACCCCACCCCACCGCCAAGTCCAAACGCAAACCTCCCATATTCCCTTTCCCCATCAGGCGACCTGCACATGTACGGCCGCGCCGGCGTGCAGTTCTACACACAGACCAAGACCGTCACCGCCAAGTGGCCCTCCGACGACGTGAGGCTGGCGGCAGCCGACGGGGGAAGCAGCAGCAGCGGCGGTGGTGGCGCGGGGTCGTGCGGAGGGGGCAAGCGCGAGAGGCTGCCGGGGCTGGACCGCGTGGGTGCGTCGTAAGGGACGTGTGGGTATGTCTGTGATGTGGCGTCTGTGTGTAGTAGTGGTGGTGATACGAGGTCGGTTCGGTCGGTTGGACGCGGTCGGACGCGTTCGACCGCAAGGGGGCGTCGTGAGGGTGGAGCGCAAGGCGAGGGGGCGAGGGTTGTCCTTGTGAATGAGGAGAGGGACGGCTGTGAGGATATGTGGCGTTTGGTGCCTGCTGTGGGGGGACCAGGTGACGGGCGCGTTTGTGCGAGGGCGTCTTGGGCGTCCTGTTGTGTGGGCAGCACGCGGAGGAAGGCGTGCGTACCGGTATGTGGGCTCTCCGTGATGTGTGGGATGGAGCGGGACGCGGTGCGGAGGCAGCCGGGGCTGGATCGCAACGTGAGAGTGAAGCGCATAGCGGGACGGTGACCAACAGCACCTGCCAGTAGACATCGGCACTAAAGCTTACCTGTTTATAGCGTACCCAATAAGTGGTGAGAGGAGGGGCGTTTGGGGCTCAAAGCATGTGTAACTTGCTACCTTGTGACGTGTGGGAGAACGCCGGCCGACTGCGGGCTCCGGCGTCGTGTAGCATAACGGTAGTCCGCATCCATGTGTTGCTTTGTAGCGTGTTGCAGGCAAGAGCAGCAGCAACTCTGCTCCGCGCAAGGCTTATAGCACTCAGTGTGTGCACGTGATTGTGATTTATTCTGCTAGTAATGCGACGGAGTGCTGCTGTTTGGCCGGCCGGCAGGCCACCGGTCGTGGCTTAACGGCACTGGAGACCCGTGGGTCAGTGGTAGCAGCGTGACACGATTGACACGTGGCATGAACGTGGCACGTTGCAAATACCGAGCCTGATAGCGCGCTAGCGGCAGCGCGGGACATGGTGAGAATTTAGGGTGCAATTTTGACGGACGGACGCGCCTGGAGAGCTGATGGAGTTGCTTGCTGCCATGACCTCATGGCTCATGCACTATGTCGGCCGAGGCTGCGGGTGTGTGCATCTGCCGCTTGTAATCTAGAATGCTTGCAGTCTGTTCATGGGAGCCTTGGGACGTTGGGAGGTTGAAGCCCTACGACACACTACGGCACGTGTCTTACACCATGCACCTCGTACCACATCCAGATGAGAGATTGCACCCAGCGGGACCGCACGCTTACAACATCCTTTCGCTGCTACAGCCATTGCCAAAGCACGAGACGCCGACCGGCATTTGCAGCAGGCACCAGGTGGAGCGGCAGGCCTGGGCAGGCCACAGCGCCAGAGCAGCGCGCCCCCGGGACACATACCAGCCAAACGGCAAAACGCTCACACGTCACACCTCTGCCCCAGCCGTTATGCAGCGAAGGCCCCCTCACTCCAACATGCCGTAAGCCCCATCCGCGCAAGGTACAACCAATAACCCCGAATTCCTCAACATGCCCACCCCTGCCATCGCACTGCCGCCGCCGCACCCTGCCCCGCCCTGCTCCTAACCCTCTGCATGTCAATACCCCGGCAGCACCAACGACCCTAACCCACCGAACGTGCAGCTCGCCCCGGACCTGGTGATCCCCCCCGCCCCCGTCCCCACACCCCCGCCCCCCGGAGACGAGGGGCTCCCCGACGACGCACGCGCCGCATCCGCTTTCCGGTGCGCAATCTCGTCGTACGTCAGGCACTGCCGTACAGCCGGCGGGGCGTTACCCTTCGCGTCGCGCATGCGCTGCCAGATGTACCCGGCCGCCGCGAGCGCGCCCGTACGACTGGGCGAGGCCGAGCCGCCGCCCCCTCCATGCGGGCTCCGCGCATGGGGGTGGGGCCCAACGCCGTACGGCGAGGAGTGCCGTACAGCCCCATGCGGTGATGACGTGGCGGCGGCGGCGGCGGCGGCTTCGTCGCCGCCCCAGGCCTCCCTGTGGCCTGCCTCCCCCGCCGCCTGGCCACCAGGGGCGGCCCCAAAGGGGCTGGCATAGCTGCTGCTCCTGGGCCTGCCGCCCCCGGTGTCTCCTGTGACTGGGGACCAAGGCCGGGCCCCAGGGTAGCCCCCATCCCCTCCTGCCCCCGGCCCTGCAACCCCTGCTGATCCTGGTACGGCACCGGAGGGTGAGTCAAGGCCTGCGAAGCGGCCGCCGGGGACGCCCATGGCGGCGGTAGCGGCTGCGAGGCGGGAGGACAGGCGTGCGCCGGCGGGGCTGGAGGGTGCTGCTGCTGCCGCTCCGCTGGGGCTGTAGGGGCGGAAGGAGGGGGAGCCGGGGCCGCCCGTGGGGCTGGGCGAGCCGCTGGCTGTGGGGGGTAGGGAAAGAGGCGACAGCAGCGGCGTTGCGAGCATGGAGCGTGTCAGCCACCAGGGGCATTGCGAGCATGGGGCTGTCGGCGTCCTTTCTACTCGGCCGACCTTTCTGTCATGAGTGCAGTCGCATTGATGAATGTGGGCTGGTAGGCCGTTACCGGCACCCAGCGATGCTGGGCACATGGGCCCCCGATGCCGATCCTTCACACTACGGTGCCGTTTCAGATGTCCATGCCGCGTGCCTCAACCCGGACCCCTTGCGTGTGAGTTTCCTTCTACACCTTGCCCCGTACTCACCTCCCGGGCTGCCTCCTGGTGCTATGATGGACAGGATGCGCCCCACCCCACCACGGTGTATCATCCCAGTCCTCATTCCCCACACCCACACACCCACACACCATGTTAACCCACCTCCCGGGCTGCCTCCTGGTGCTATGATGGACAGCATGCGCCCCACCCCACGGTGGTCGTCCCAGTCCTCATTCCCCACACCCACACACCCACACACCATGTTAACCCACCTCCCGGGCTTCCGCCTGGTGCTATGATGGACAGCATACGCCCCACCCCCCGGTGGTCACCAGCGCTGTCCAGCCGCCGGGCGGCCTTGGCGGCCAGACACTCCACCTGCGGGTGCGAAGGCGGGGAGGCGAAAGGACGGGAGCATGAATCCACTGTTGACTGGATTAATAATGCAAGGCGGGAACGCCTCGGAATCTTCGACGCCTGTAGGGCGGTGCGGCTCCAGCAGCCGAGATGGCGCAACGGCATGTGTCGCTATCCCACAGGCAACCTTGCCAGGAGGGGGCGGGCTGTGCGTGCAACCAGCTGTTGATCAGGAGTAGCCTGAGGAACAACGTCGACGCGCCCTAGCGGCGCGCTGTGCTCGCGCACCGTCCCATGCCGCAACACGCCGTTCGACGCCGTATAGCCTGCAGTACATCCGTACAGCACGTGGACGACGCACCCTGTCGGCCAGCGGCGCCAGGCCCTCGTCGTATGGGCCACCCATGGGTCGCAACCCACATGCAGCGCATGCGTCCATGCCGTACAGCGCGCGCGTCAGGCAGGCACCGGTACCGGTACCGGTACGCACCTTGTCCGCCAGCGGCGCCAGGCCCTCGCCGTACACGCCCGCTATGAGGCGCGGCAGGGCGTTGCCACGTGCCGTGCCGCTGAGGGCGGAGTTGCGGTGGAAGCGCTCCGCGGGGGTGCCCTGGGAGGGGAGTGGGCAAGGCGGGGGGTGGGGTTTATACTCACGCGGGGATTCAAGGTGTAGCCAGTCAGTGCGACAGTCAGTGCGAAGCAGGCGCGCCCCACCTGCTTGTACAGGTCCAGCGGCTGCTGGTGTCTACTACCCTACGCGTCTGCGAGTACGGTACCCCACCTGCTTATACGGCTGTGTGTCCCTGGCACCGGCTTGCTACGGTAATCCTCTTACTTTTGCTACTCTGCGCCGACAGCTACCCACCTGTTTGTACAGGTCCAGCGGCTTGGCCCCCGGGCTGTCCAGCTCCGCCTGCAGCTCGGCCATGTACGACACCACCTTGGCCACCTCGGCAGACATGGTGCCGCCGCCCGCCAGGCCCTTGCGCACGGGACCTGTACGGCAGGGGCCACGGTACGGCACGAGCACGTGGTGTACCGCAGGGCGCGAGACGAGCAGGAGGCAAAGGATGTCCATGAGGACAGGCTCTTGGTGTGCTAGACTAAATGCCGGGTGCTGTCTGGGCAGACCCGGGCCCCACCTTTCTTCTTGCGAGGCATGTTGGTGCCCGACATCCGGGCGGGGGCCGTGCTCTCCTCTTCCTGCGGGATGTGAGCGAAGGACATAGACGTTGAATGTCAAGATGTGTCATCTTTCGTGCTCCCATGGTGTCGTGTAGTTGTTGAGCGCTCCCTTACGGCGTATCAGTTTCCCGGGCCCTCCTTGTGTGGGCAACAATACTGAGGTCTCCCTGTGCGCGTTCAGAAAGTTGGGCCCTTTCCGGTTCGTGCAAGCCCATGTCACTTCCCACTGTGACTCGGCACACCAAGGAACTGTTAGATTCTCCAGCGCCCCGGCGGCAACACAGTGTTTTCCTTGCCTGACATCTCCACACGCCACAGCTTCGGACGAGTGCTCACTTACACCGGCCCCTTGACCACCAGGCTGGCCTCGCTGTGTCCCACCAGCACGCACACAGGCATACATACCTGGCCCAACCCTTAATACACACCCCCAACGCCCCACCTGCAGCGGCCCCTTGATCACCAGGCTGGCCTCGCTGTTCCCCACCACCGTGCACATGCACACACAGCAACACACCTGCCCCAACGTGTGTATTAAATTCATTTGAACTTAATACACATGCGCACACGCACCTGAAGCGCCCCCTTGAGCACCAGGCTCGCCTCGCTGTGCCCCACCACCGTGTCCTGCCCAATGGTGCCCTGCCGACCAAAGTAGTAGGTAAGCTTGAAGGCCGTGTCGTCGCGGATGGCCCTGTGTATTAAGTGTGGGGCAGAGTGGTACCGTATGTTCTGTTAGGGGTCGGCCTGTTGGAGAAGGCAGCAGGCCACGGTAAGGCCGGTGTCGCCGCGGCTGAGCTGTTGTGCAAGAAAGGTGTGGTACGTTCTGTGTGTCAGGGGCGCACGAGCGTGGGGCTGTGCTGATGTCCTGCTAGTGAGGCAGCCGGCCAGAGTGAATGCGGTGTAATCGGGGACAGGTTCCCTCCGCCCTTGTTGTACCCTTCTTGTTGCTGTGCACGCTGTTTTCATCTATGCATGCATCCATTGTTACCCACCTGATGAGCTCCGGCGCGGCGCACTTGAAGAACTGGTCCACGTGCATATGGTACAGCACCATGTCCGTGATCGCCGTGATCTGCCGTACGGCAAACGACACAACCGCAGTAGTACGGCGTAAGTTACTGTTGTCCACACTTGCAATAGCGAGCAAACATTTGGGTTCCGGACAGTGCGTGTATGGGCAAGGCCAGTAGGCCTGGTGATGGATCCTCTGGGGCATGCCCTTGTGCCCCTTCGATCCCATCCGAGAAGCCGTACGTACAGCAGCAAGCCCCCTGCCGTACAAAGCAGTGCAAAGGGGCGTGGCCACACCTCCGCCCTCCACCTTACGGTATACGAATCTCAACGCGCTTTGGTACTAAGTTCGCTACACACCTTGATGCAGCTCTGCAGCTCGCCCTCCCCTAGGATGCGCGCCCCGCCGCCAAAGTGCGCCCCCGGCTCCAGCGTAGCGACCGTCTACAAGTCCGGGAGATGTGTAGGGGATTGGAAAGTGGGGCGGGGGTTGATGGGAGTTCAGGGGAGGGCGAGTGGGGAGCGAGCATGGCAAAGATGGCTCATTGCGGCCCTGGCTCTATGGTGGCAACCGTATCGGGGATGGGAAAAGGTGGGTGGGAGGGGAAGGGTTACGCCATGTGTACTTCAAGCACGGGCGCGTGGGGGTGGGGGTACAAAGGCGGCACAGCGCTTCACGGTGCCCAGGACAGTAAAGAGCAAGGTCTACCCGTACGTACGTCCGGCCGCCCGCCCGCACCTTTTTGGGTATGAGCGCCCTCCGTAGCCTCCGCAGCTCCTCCTCGTGGCCCAGGGTGCCCACCGCCCGGCCGTCCACGATGCTGATGGCCTGGGGATGCGTGGGGTAAGTTGGGAGGTGTGTGTATTAACGTTTGGGAGGTGTGACAGGCCAGCTGTCCTCCGTCCCCGGCCGTCCACGATGCTGATGGCCTGGGGGTGCGTGGGGTAAGTTGGAGGGTGTGTATTATGGTCCGGGAGGGGTTGTTGGGCCGACAGTGCACGGGCATCCAGTAGTCCGTGCACTTTGCAAATGTCCACAGTGAAACATGAGTAGGGGTTGACACGCTTTGCGGCATGTAACAGTCACGGAGCGAAAGTACGCTGAAAGCGGGGCCCGCTTGCAGCACTTCGTTGCCATCTGCGGCAGACAGACCAACCCATACCACATGCTAACCCACGCCCGTGCTGATACACATCTCACATGCATCTCACTCATTGCCCACCGTTCACAAGCAATCAACAACCCACACTTACCCACGCCCGTGCTGGTACACATCCACCCATGCCCCACCTGCAGCACCTCGTTGCCATCCGCGTCAGGCAGGTCCAGCGCCGCCGCCCCGCCCGCCGCTGCGCTGGCGGCGGCGGCGTTGACGCCCCTGGTGGCCGCCAGGCTGGTGGTCCCACTGCTGGTGGCGGCGCCGCCGCTGCTGGTGGTGGCGGCGCCGCTGGTGGTCCCCCCGGAGGACGTGCCCCCAGCAGCAGCAGTGGCTGCGTGTCCCCCTGTGAAGCGACGGTCCAAGGCCTCTAGGGAGGCGGTGCCTGGAGGGGAGAGCGGGGCGAGGGGGATAGCAAGACGAGGGATGACGGGACGCTGAATGGGTGGCAAGGAGTGAAGTGGCGGTCCAGGGTCACTAGGGAGGCGGCGCCTCGCGGCATGAGAGGGAACGCGATAGAGGGTGATAACACGCGGGCTGGTTGGCAAGGACCATGGATTGTGGCCACCGGGTGGAGGGAGGCTGCTCATGGGTGGGGACGTGGGTTTGTGGCATGTACGGTGTGGGTTACGGCAGGCTGGGTACCGTACGGCAGGCCGTGGTACCGTCGAGTGGCATGCCGTACAACGTCGCAGACGTTGTGGACCAGGTGGTACGTGATGGGCTACGGCAGGAAGACTGGTTGGCTAGACTGTAGCTGGTCTTGAGGGCAGGGCAGTGCTTAGGCCACCGGTCTGCAAGGTGCCGGCCGGGGGTTCCGATCAAGAGACATACTGTACGGCAAACTGTGCGCTGCATCGCAACGCACCCGACTTGACGAAGTATATCTGCTGGTCGTTCATCGGCTCCCAGTCCTTGCCGGCGGGGTAGGTGGACTGCAGCATATGGCTGATGGCCTGCGGGGGTGGGGGGGAAGGGGAGGGGAAGGAAGGGCTGTGGCGTCAGGGGAGGGGTGGATATCGGCTTTAGGGGCTATCGGCCAGGTGGATATCCTGGGCTAGGTGGACATCGGCTTGAGGGGCTTGAGGACGTGAATGCAATGGGTCAGTGGGACGGACCGATCCTGAAGGCACAGCACCGTGGAGAGGGAAATGGCAGGGGAAATGGCGCAGCAACGCACAGCTCAACACTGCCAACCCAGCTCTGTACCTAGCCTGAACGTGGGGCTCTTGAGTTTGGGGTAACAGACTATACACCGGTAACCGGCAGTGGTTGTGCCCTTAGTTCCAATGTGCCGGTACTTCCTCATGCGAGGGGTCCCTAAGGCCGTGCGCTAAGGATGAGGACGACCGTCGCAAGCGTCCTTCACAGGGTCCCCCACCCGGATTCCGTACATACACCCGCACCCGGTGCCAATTATGCTCCACCGGTATGCGTTTACCACACCCACCTGGTGTGTTAGGTTCTTGGGCATGGCTGTGAAGACGGAGACCGTGTTGTGGAAGAATGCCTCCGCCTCCAGCAGCTGCTCGTGGAAGTAGGCCCCGAAGATGGACAGCAGGTCGGAGCGGTGGAAGGTGAGGAAGGTGCAGTTGGAGGTGGGGGTGGCGACCTGAGGTGTGGGTTAGGTGTGGGTTAAGGGGTGTGTGTGGACAACGAGGGACAGCAGGTCGGAGCGGTGGAAGGTGAGGAAGGTGCAGTTGGAGGTGGGGGTGGCGACCTGGGGTGGGGGCCGCGGGAGCGGTGCGCAGGTGCCCAGCTGGGTCATATATGGGTGCGGGTTACGTGCACAGAGGAGAGCCATCGGTCATGGGAGACCCCCTAACTTCAAGCCATCCATCACACACGTCACCCCAGGTGTGTGTGGTTTTTAGGTGATAGTCCCCACCTCGGCCCTGGGCTCGTCGTTTAGGATGGCCATCTCCCCGAAGCTCTGCCCCTTCTTGAGGGTCGCCACAACCGTCTTCTCGCGACGGTTGCCGGGAGGGTGCGCCCAGATCTCAACCGTTCCTGCAGGGAAGATGCGGCACAGGCTAACCGAAGGAGACTTAAAGCATACATGCGAATCTACAGGACGCCACGGGTCTCTTCTGCTGACGGCACGCGCAGAAGGGAGCACGGCTCCAGCCCGCCGCGTGGCATGGGATGGCTGCACGTGTGTGGGTTGCTCGCGCCAGCGCTCCTCCGCAGTCCGCACTTGCAATGTCAGCAGTGGCCCCATTCCCCCCTCCCCACCCACACCCACCCGTTAGTATGAGGTGGAAGCGCTCCGGCTGCTCCCCGATTCGGTACACCGTCTGGTCCTTCTTGTAGTTCTCCATGCGGGCGGAGAAGCACGCCTCCATGCGGGTCTCCTCGGGGACCTGTGGGGTGTGTGGCACGTGGTTTTGAGCACGTGGGTGCGGAGTGTGGGGTGTGGGATGCTCATGTCCTGGTGGGGGGAGAGAAGCACGCCTCCATGCGGGTCTCCTCGCGGACCTGTGGGTTAACCGCGAAGCGGCAAAGCGGGGTGTGGTGTGGTGTGTGGTGCGCAGCGTTTGGCGTTCGGGTGTGGGGTGCGGGGTGTATGCTGCGTGGGTTTGAGCACGTGGGTGCGGAGTGCGTGGGGTGTGGGATGCTCGTGTCCTTGTGGGGGGAGAGAAGCACGCATGCATGCGGGCCTCCTCGGGGACCTGTGCACGCAAGGGGTGGGGCCCGTGGGGGTGTTGGATGATACTGTGTCCGTACTACACTGTGGCCCAGTGCCATTCATGCACATGCCTAGCATGATCATACCTTCCTCAGGAAGTCGCCGACGTAGGCGAACGTGGTGCTTAGCTCCTCCAGCAGCTTGTCCAACCCCACAGGCACACGCACACCCAACATGCTAATACACATCTTACACATCCCCACCTTTCTTAGGAAGTCGCTCACGTAGGCGAATGTGGTGCTGAGCTCCTCCAGCAGCTTGTCCAGGCTCATGCGCGTGCCGCCCTCCTCCAGCTCCATGCCGCCGGCGGCAGCGGCAACGGCGGCGTCGTGCAGCTCTGTGTGTTGTGTGTGTGGGAGTGGGACAACGTACTAGTAAAGCGCATGTATCAAGGGGGCACGGGGGTTGGTGGAGGTTGAAACGCCGAGAGGTAAAGCTACGCCGCTGGGCAGCGGCGGGAGGGGGTCGAGCTTTGCAAGGACCGTCCCTTACCGTCCCTGCTGTGCAAAAACGCACACGGCACGAACATCCGTACATCCCCTTCCTGTCACACTGCAGGCCCCCGGCCGCTGACCTTACCGTCCGCCCCCACCCCCACCCCCGCCACCGCCTCGCCGCCGCCTCTAACCTATAATCACTACGCAATACTGCACAGGTCCATGCGCATGTCCCGGTAGGTTAACTGCCCTAACCGCCTTACCGTCACTTGGCAGACCCCCGGCGCTGGCCGCGTCGTCCGACCTCCGGCCGCCCGCCGCCGTCGCCCCAGGCCCCTCGCTGCCGCCGACCCCCGCGCCGTGCTCCCGTGCCACCTTGGACGCCTTGCGCATGAGCACCTCCATGGGCCCGGAGGGCGACTTGCCGCCAGCCCTGGAGGCAAAATCAAGTCGAGGGTTGCGCTATGAACATACGGTAACATGTGTATGCTGTGTAGCAGCGGGCGGCGGTAGCGCATGAGCACATCCAGGGGCCCGGAGGGAGTTTTGCCGCCAGCCCTGGAGGTGGTAGTGAGGTAGAGGGGGGCCCACCTCCTCATGGGGCATACCTTGCATACCCATTCGTACCCCGCCAACGCTTCAGAGCCCCAACCCTCATCCCAGTGCAACCCCGCCGCCTGCCCCCGCCCCCATAACACGCTCTCATTGCCACCTCTCCCTGCCCCCCGCGCTTTCACGCGTAACCACGCCCATACCCATGTCACGTGGTGAGGGCCATGTGGCAAATGGCGTCCACCGAGGCCCCCCCCCTCCAGCCAGCACACGCGCAATGCTCCAACCGCCATACTACCCCTCCCGCGCCCTCCTTTTCCCCTTCCCACCTCCTCCCTCCTCCCCGCCCGCACACATCCCATGTTTGTACCCACCCCCCGTACCCACCTGCTGAGGTCCATGTGCCTTATCGCGTCCGCCAGGGCCGCGTCCTCACCCGCCGCCGCCCCCTCCGGGTCCTCCCCCCACGGCAGGGGGCTGCGCACGACACGTGTCGTGCTGCGGCCCAGGGTGGCGGCCAGGTGGGCGTGTACGGCACGCGAGCGGGCGCCGGCGCCGCCAAGGCCACGGCTGCCATCACCACCCCCCACCATGGCGTTGATCTGATCCTTGAAGATCTGGTTCGGGAGAAAGGGCAGCGGGAGGAGGCATTCAAAAAGGTTAAAAGTTCTCCACGTCTTGGGGTTCAAGAGGCGCCCTCGACCCTTGTGCTGCCGTCCACGGGCGTGGCCCAGGCCCCCTCCTCCTGTCCCCGTGCACCCTACCCCCGGACCCCACGGCTACCCCCACCCACCCACAGCCCCTACCCCTCAGCCACACCCGGTCCAGCAGCAGCTTGATGCGCGCCTGCACCAGTGCGCACGGCTCGTGCCCCACCCCCCAGGGTACATCGCAACCCCCACGCACGCCCACACCCAGTGCATCCAGCAGCAGCAGCCAGTTCGCCCGCGCTGGCGGGCGTTGCTCCCATCATGCACCCCATAACCCCACCTGTAACCCCACCCACCCCCAGCCTGCCCAGCAGCCGCCCTTGTGGCCCGCCGGCACCAGGGGGCGTGCTCACACCTACTCACCATGCACTGTGAAACCCATCCCCACCCATATCCCCACCCACCCCCAGCCTGTCCAGCAGCAGCTTGATGCGCGCCAGCACCAGCGGGTAGGGGGTGCGCTGCAGCGCCCGCAGCCGCGTGGCCTCCCGCGCACGCCGCGCGCTGCTGCCGGCCACCATGCGGATGGCGCTGCGGCGCCACCTGGGGCGCAGGGCCAATGACAGATGACAATTGAAATGTTCATTTGTTATAAACTGTTATGGCTTCTGTCGCAATGCCATACGATGCGGATGGCGCTGCGACGCCACCTGGGGGGGGTGACCACACACACAAGGTTTACTAGCGTTGCTGGGTTGAGATCTACGCCTACAGCGCGTGCACAGGTTAGGATTGTTTGTCAGCAGTGCCAGCTGTACTGGAAGGAAAATGCGCAGGACCCTGCGCCGCCCCAGGCACGCCAACTACCCCAGCCTCCCTCCCGCGCTCCGCTGGCCACCTGCCGTGCCCTCCCCTCTCCTGCCCTTTCCGTGCCTTTCCCAGTCCCACCTGGCCATGGCCTGTCCGGCCCTGCAAGCCCCCAAAGCACGCCAACCCACCTCGACCTCCCTATCCTTCACCCCTTACCCCTTATCCATTATCCCTGCCCTTCCCCCCTGTACCCACTTTGCCGCGGGGGTGTCCGGTGCGCCCTGCGCCGCCAGGTGCCCCACGCGGGCAAGCATGGAGAAGGCACCCTGTGCCATGTTGTGCACCTGTGTAGGGGGTGGGGTTGGGGGTGTTGAGGCATGTGGGTCAAGTCCCTGCCAAGATACAGTACCCCAGGATAATGGGTGCGTTGCCTGCTCCGTACGGCAGCGCCTCCCGAACACTTCCCCGCAATCCTCATATTTCCCCCGTCCCGTCCCCGACCCACATCCTGGTCCAGCTGCTTCTCCGCCTGTGCGTCCAACCCCTCGCCCACCCACATCCCTGCTGCCTAGATTGCCCAAATTGCACCTCCCCAGCAGCCCCTACACGCCCCCCCATCCTGTTCCTCCTCCCCTTCCCCTGCCTCCAACCCCCATCCTACTGCTTCCTTCCCATACTAGTAGTTTGTTCCCCTCGCCCACCCATCCCACCCGTCCCCTCGGCCGCCCCTTAACCCACATCCTGGTCCAGCTGCTCCTCGGCCTGTGCGTCCGGCTCCTCGCCCACCCAGTCCCTGTTGACCGCCAGCCGCTGGTGGGCCCACGGGTCATCGCCCAGCAGGCCACCCCCGCCAGCAGCAGTGGACCTGGGGCAGGGAATTAGGGTGGGCGTGGCCGTGGCCGTGGGGTGGGGTGCGTGGGGTGAGTGGCATAGAGCTGGGACGCGGACATTTGCCTACGTTGCTGGACGTAAAGTGCCGAATGAGCGCGTGTGGCAGCAGTGGACCTGGGGCAGGGGTGGGGTGCGTGGCCGTGGGCGTGGGGTGGTGTGCGTGGCTCGGAGCTGAGACATGTAAACTTGGTGCTACAAAGCTAAGCCCAGGTGGGCGCGGGTGTGTGAATCAGCGGGGCAGGGAGAGCGGGTTGCCTTGGGCTGGTGGGCACGAAAGCAGGACCCCAACTTAATTCAGCCGCTGCTGACGTTTAACACACGTGGTACAAAGTCGCTTTTGCTGCAGTGAGTGGTAAGCTGCGCCGCTTCCGGTGCCAGGCCGTGCCAGCTTGGGGGCCTGGAGCCCGACTGGTGCTGTGGTGCAGTTGTGCACACCGGCCAAGCCCGCACGTGCACTTGCCAGTGCCACACGCCAGGTGCTGTAAGGCGGCATAGAGTGCCAGGCGCGCTGCGCTGCTGGTCTCAGCATGCTTGGAAGGCTTACCTGCGGCTTCGGCTTCGTGCGGCTTCGCTGGCGGAGTCACGGCGGAACCGCTGGGAGTCCCCTCGGGAGGAGTCGCGAGCGATACGGCTTTCCATGCCCCTCTCCGTAGAGATTTGGCTGGAGCTACAGTACAAGGATGTCCCCACGTTGAAGCCCGGAGGACGCTTCCGCGCGAGGCCACAGGGCGCACATGCTGGGACTGTCTTTGCACAGAAACGCCTCTAGTGCTGTCACTGCAGCTAAGAGAGCGTTACTGTTGTTGTTGCTTATGGTGATTCCGCGCTTTTGTTGTCCAGTGTTAAAATATGGACTCCATGCGTGAACTCCATGGCCCTTTAGCGGGGCCGCAGTCCCCGCTAAGCTCGGCTTCAGACCCTACTGGACCTACGACAACCTATATAGACAGGTAGCCTATGTGGAGTCGACGTGACAAGGAGCGCCTGAAGCGTGAAGGACCAGTTGTGTTGGGCTCACGACCTCCCTGTAAATACACCAGGAATTCTTGCATCAACAGTATTCCAAGACCATAATTACAAAGCCATGCGCCGGGTATCCCTCCTCCCTTCCATCCGAGTACTGCCGCAGTACCACGCGCTGCAACCCCGCTCCGCGCCCCAGCCGCTCACGCCTTCGCATCACCCCGCCCCCAGTAAACCCCCATCCGCCTTCCCCCGGCCTCCCGCGCTCCCGCCATCACACCCTACGCCCCTGCTAGCCCGGACACGCTGCTGCCCGCACTGCTGCTGCTGCTGCTGCTCTTGTCGTTTGCAACTGCTCCGGTGTGCCCCACCACCGCCAGGTAGACGTCCTCCAGCGGACTCAGCTTGACCTGGATGTCCAGCACGCCCAGCTGGCCAGCGCTAGCCTGCACGCGGAACACAAGGAATGATATAATATCAACCGTTTGCGGCTATACGAGGTGATATATAGGAAGGCAGGAGCCTACAGTATGGTTTGCCTGCCCAGCATGCTGGCACCTTCCAACCCTACTTCGCCTTTTAGTGGTGTTTCCGCAGGGTGTGCTGACAGCAGTTCAGGCAGATTCATTTTACCACCCCAACTGTCCTCCTCCCTAGCTCCCACGCGTACTCTGAATGCATCGAGATCACGGTCAGCAGCCTCCCTTGCATGCGCTTTTGCCCCCCTCCGTCACCCACCTCCAGTTTGTCGAAGAGCAGGGGTAGTGCCGCCTCGCAGCTACGGGGCACCTGCGGCGGCAATGCGGAGGAGGGGCGCTGTAATACACACTTCATCACACGCACCGCCGAAGCCCCATTCCAACCCCATCGCAAAACACCGGCCTGCTGCAAAACGCTTGCATGCCGTCCCGCCCGCACCTGGAAGTGCACGTGGCTCCGGCCCAGCTCCACCGCCACACCGCCGGCCCCTACCCCTCCCTGCCGCCCCTCTCCGCTGCCCCCCGCCTTGCTGCCCGCCGTGCCCAGACACCCCTCCACCAGCCCCCGGAGCCGCTCCACCGCCCTCTCCGCCCTTCCCCTCCCCCTCTCCTCTCCTCCCCCGCCCCTCCCTCCTCCCTCCTCCCCATCCTGCGCGTGCCCTCCCGTCCCTGTCTCCCCGCTGCTCCTGCCCGCCCCCGGTTCCCCAGCTTCCAGCAGCTTCCGCCCAGGCCCTAACCCTGGGCCGCCAGCCTCCAGCAGCTCCTGCAGCGCCACGCTCAGCTTGTAGCCGCTGCCGTAGCGGCGCTTGAGGGACAGCACGGGGCCCAGGCAGCGGAGCCGGCCTGGGAGATGGGACAATGCGAATAATTGTTGTTGTTAAGAACATTGTTTCATCAGGCATGCATAAGGGGCCCAGGCAGCGGAGCCGGCCTGGGGCAACCATATGAGTAAGAAGGGTTGTATGATCCATTTGGACAATGCTGCCACACCTACGATACGCGGATGGCCAGGAGGCCAGCACCGCCACCCTGTCCCCAAACACCTGCAACTCACCAAAGTCGTAACACATGCGACCTGGCCCTTAACCCACACCCACCAACACGCTCCCTGCCCCCACCTGCTGCTAGCACCGCCACCCGGTCCCCCAGCACCTCCGCCTCCTCCATGCTGTGCGTGGTCAGCACCACGCAGCGCCCCGCCTTGGAGCGCGCGATCAGCTCCCACACGTGGCTCCTGGGGGAAGAGTTAAGACACAGCAGTGCCAGGTGCGGAGGCATCAAAGTGGCAGCAACAACACCAACATCCCCACGTGGGACAGGTAGAAGGGGCATGCAGCAGTGGGACAGGTGCACCATCGTGGGGGTAGTCATCATGAAAGTTGAGGCGCCAATTCAAGGTACCAGGGGTGTGGATTAGCATGTTGGTGCTTGCATCGCTGTTGGCGGTGTGCTGTTGCCATGACCCATGGGTCGATAAGCCAACAAGTTGCCGTCTTCCTGGACACAGCAGTGTTACAACCCTTGCCCTATAGGCACAGAGCATAAGTGGGGCGTGCGGAGCGGATGGCGCCAAGTGTCGTACATGCGCCCTAGCACAGGGCATGGTGCCAGGGACTCCGGCGTGCAGCTCCACCATTAAGGCAAGGTCCCTGCCTTCGTAGGACACCAGAAGCCAGAGTGGCAGATCCACCAAAGCCCTTGGCGGCCTTCAAAAGGATGGACATTGCATTGGTCGTACAGCTGAACCCCGGGGTCCCTGGCACCATGCTCTGTGCTAGGGCACTTGTACAACCCTCTGCGCCACCCGCACCCGCAATGCCACACGTGTACATACCTGTCGTACAACCGTACGAACTTGCTGTACATGCAGCTGCACATTCGTATGTGCCGTACACCCACCTGGACACGGGGTCCATGCCGGTGGTCGGCTCGTCCAGGTACACGACCCGTGGGTCGCCCAGCAGCGCGCCCGCCACACTCAGCCGCCGCCGCATGCCGCCAGAGTACGACCCGGCGGGCCGGTCGGCGGCGGCGCCGTCCAGCTGCACCTGCAGGGGAGACCAGGCGCAAGGTTGGGCTTGGCTTACTTCTGTTACAGAGGGCGTCTTCCGGTCGAGAGGTGGAGGACAGGGCTGCTGAGAGGCCTGTGAAGAGGAGCCATGCGGGGCAAGGTCTGGATTGCGGCATCCGGCTGGACCTGTTGGGCGGGAGTTTAAGGAGCTAGGGCGAGGGGAGGTGGAAAGCTTAGGAGAGTGGGAAGACGAGCCTTGCAGGCATGGTCGGCTGCTGCACCTGACGCTCCCGCTGCCTTCCCGCTGGCCCCGTCCCCGCTACCTACCTGCCCGCAGTGCGCTACGATGCCGTCCTCGTACCACACGGCCCTGGACCCGTACACCGCCTCCATGCACACAGCCGCCGAGGACACAAAATGCACACCTATTCCAGCGCGTGCTGCACCTGCTGCCTCCTGCAGCCCACGCCTGCTGGTCACACCCACACCCACACTCACGGAGCTAATACACATACGCACCTGCTGCAGCATGTGCTCCACCTGCTGCCTCCTGCTTCCCCACGGCAGGCCCCGAACGTCGGCCATCAGCTCCAGGTGTTCGCGACCCGTCAGCGTGCCCCACAGCACGTCGAACTGATGGAGGGAGGGGAAACCAAGTGCTGGTAAGGCGTGGAGTACTGCATGGAAAGGGTAGTAAGCTCGAGGGGAAGGGCAGCGGGACGTTGCACTGCAGCTTGAGTAACATTACAACAAGAGCAGAGTCAGCTGCTTGCCCATACGGGTTGCCATGCCGCACGTCGCAGTCATCCGCCGGCCCACCTGCGGGCATATGCCGCTGAGGGCTCGTGCCTGGTCCATGCCACGCGCCGACAGCACGCTGTTGCCGCACACCAGCACCTCGCCAGCGGAGGGGCGGAGAGCCTGGGATGGTGGGGTCGAGACACGCAGAGTTACCAAACCGTATGCGGCACCATGTCTGTGTCCACTCGAGCCATGGGAGGCGGCCAGGAGGGAGGCCCGTGGCTTCGTGGAGGTTGAGTGTGTTGCTCGCGAGACGGCCACGGCTTCAATCAGTCCGTACGGTGCCACAAAGTGTTGTGCGAATCTTGCGTGAGGAGGAGGTCCGGTCGCAGTACCGTGTGTATAACGCAGCGAAGCGAACTCACCCCGATGAGGCACTTGATGGTGGTGGTCTTCCCGGCGCCGTTGGGACCTGGAAGTTTGGCAACAGCGGCAATTGTAGTTGTGATGTTTGCTGCTAAAAGTGTGACCAACGCCTAGAGGTAGCAGGCGTGAAGCGGGTGCAGCTTTGGCGGCGGAGCTCCTTGCACAGGCGAAGACGAGAGTCCCCCGGCTAGGGGATAGAACAGCCTTGCCACGGCGTAACTTCACATGACACTTCAGTCACTCACCCAGCAGGCAGAAGCACTCTCCCGTGCCGATGCGCAGCCACGTGCCGTGTACGGCCACGTGCGGCGCGCCACGTGCCGTACGCGGCGGCGTACGGGACGGCGGTGCCGTGCCTCCGTCTTCGCCGCCGCTGCCATCGCCCCCACCACCGCTGGCCGGGCCAGCTGCCCCGCTGCTGTTGGTGCTGCTGCTGCTGCTGCCTCCCGGTGTCACCTGCACGCTGGCAGTGGCGGTGGCAGCAGCTGGGGCGGAAGCCGTACCTAGCGACCCCGCCAACCCTGCCGTAGTACTGGCTGCTGCTAGCTCAGGGGTCCCGGAGAGGAACAGGCTGTCATGCACAGGGCTGGTACCACCGGATCCGCTGCCATCCGCCCCCTGCTGCTGCCCCCGCCCCTGCGCTTGTGTATTAGCTCCTCCTCTCCGGCACCGTCCCCACGCAGAACCCACACCGCATCGCAGCCGCCGCCATGCCCCCTGAACCATTGTACGGCTCCACGTGCCCGCCGCCGCGAACGCGGATCGTACGACACCGTGCCCGCCGTACACCTTACGTAAGCCGAAGATGACGATGCCGTCGTTCCAGTCTGGCAGGGGCAGCTGCGCGGCGTCCGTGTGCGAGCTGCCACACCCTCTGCTGCTGTTGCCGCCGTTGCTGCTACCGCAGCCACCGCCACTGCCGCTGCTGCCACCTGAATGTTCGATGCCGCTGCTGCCGCTGCCACTGCCGCTGCCATTGCTGTTGATTTCCATGCTGCACGCAGACACGCTTCCGTGCTGCGGTGAGGTGTGCGGTAGCGGCAGGGCGCGGGTGGCGCCAAACGGGTTCATGCCTCCTTGGTCGCCACCCTCGCCGCCATCGCCACTCGCACCCACAGCACCGCTGCGGACGGGGTAGCCGTTAGCGGTTGCGGCGCCTCGGGCGGTGGCAGAGGGTGTGGACGGTCCCGCCTCGAACGTAAAAGCGGCGGCCCGATTTGGCCGGAAGCACCTGCTCATGCTGTCGAGGATGCCGTAGTGGTTACTCCGCTTATGGGCGATACAAGTAGGTGGAAGCTTGGAGCCAGCGGATGCTAATACTGCTGCATTAGGGAGCTGCACGCCGCTTGCCAGCACGTACGCCACGCACGTGCGCTTCAGCAGCGCCGCCTCCGCCGCGACCCCCGGGTCGGTTGTGACCGTTATGTCGACGCCTGCCGTACCAACCGCCGTAACGGCTGCGCCGCCGCGAGGCGCTGAGGCGATCTCGTGAGGGTCGGCGGCGAGGCTGGTTTCGGGGCTGGGGGCTTGTGTGGGGGTCGTTGCGTTGGCGGGAACGAGTGCAACAGCCTGCGGGACCTTGGCGCTGTGCTCAGGCAGCGGTAGCACCTGCTGCTGCTGCTGGTGCTGCTGCTGGTGCTGGTGCAGGTTGTCCGCTTCCTGCTGCAGGGCGATGGTCAGCGCCGCGGCGGCGCGGCGGGCGCTGCGGACCTGCACGTGGCACGCGACACGTGGCACGCGGCACACGAGGCACGCGGGGAGGAAAAGCACTCGCGTGGGTGCAGTCTCCTGCTCCAAGTATCAGCCTACGGCATGCTTCATGCCTCTGCCTTTCTTACCGCTTCCACCGGCCGGCGCCGTTGCACAACCCCAACTCATTGCCAACGGCGGGCTGCTACACCCTACTTCCTTTGCAAACCCTACAACCGAAGCCCAAGCGCCTTCACCACTGGTGCGATCAGGTGAACGAGTGATCTGCGCGTTCGGCAACTCCCGCGGCCACCCTTCCCCGATTCCCCCAGACATCCCTGCCCGGGCGCCGCCACTGTAATCGCCCCGCCGCATAGCGTTACCATGCTGTACGGCAGCCGTTGCGCTCCCCTCTTCCCTTGCCCCCAGGGCTTGCATACAATGACACGCCGTCCCTCATACTGTCGTACAGCACGACAGCTCCCTGCCCCACCTGCTCTGCACTCGGGCCCACACCATCCGCAGCCCCCGCAGCCCCTCCCGCCCGCCTCCCCAGCACGCCCGCCAGCCACGTGCCCGTGCCGTACGGCAGCCAAGTGGCGGGCAGCAGGGGGTACCACGGCGGGCGCTGCGGCTGGCCGCCGTCCGCCTCCCTGGGGGTCACCTGGTCTAGGTACACCGCCAGGGCCGTGTAGGCCACAGCCTGTGGGCGACACAGGGCATGTATTACATAGAAACGTCTGATTGGCATGTGTAGATGTAGCTGCTTGTGTAGCAAGTCTGGTCGTGTCCGGACCGTTTCGTTTAGGTACACAGCTAAACCCGTGTAGGCCCTAGCCTGAAAAGAGGGGCAGCAGTGCGTTGCACGCAGGCACTCATCCGGGCCACGCGTCATGGCCTGTAGTGCGGATTCCTTGCGACGAAGGGAAGGATCATGGTAGGCTATCGCTGGCCGCGCCCGATGTGCAGGTGAACGTTGAGAGCACGGCAAGTTAGCCCACCTGCAGCGCCAGCATCCACGGCAGCTGACCTACGGGTCGCACGCAGTCCGACTGCCAGTACGGCAGCGTGGCGGCGGCGGCGGGCGGCGGCGGCGCGGCCCAGCAGTAGGCGGTACGGTGCTCCCAGCTGATGCCTTGAGCGGTGCCTGGGGTGGGATTGCAGTGCGTTTCAGCATGCGACGAACTGCACGTGACTTCCTGCCCTCTACGTACCGTAGGCCCCGCTGCCGGCGATGCTGACCCCTTTCCTTGCATGTGAGGTCGCCTTGGCCATGCTTGCTGGCGAAAACATGTTCAGCCCCTCGGCGCTTGTCCAGCAGCAACACCCAGGCTAGCCACTGGCGGAACCGTTACACACCGTGTCAGCGGCATTACCACCGCTAGTAGGTACCAACCAACTGTACGTATGCTCTACAACTGAATGGCCCCTCTGCTTACCCGTGCTAGCAGAGGACAGGTCATGCAGGCCCTTGGTCAGCAGCGTGGGCGGCACCAGGCTGAACAGCGCCACCCAGCCCCTGGGGCTGCCTGCAGTGAAGGGGAACCCGAACTGCACCACCAGCTGCAGCACCCACGACACCACGTAGGTGGCGAAGGCGGCGGGTACGGCGGAGGAGGCGCGGGACAGCAGCGCGGAGAAGACGAGGGCCAGGCCGCAGAACGCCAGCTCGCTGTGGGAGAGGTGCGTAGGCGGGCGGAGCAGTTAGAAAATGAGTTGGTGATGACGGTTACGTCAGTCTTTGCGCTTGGTACGGTATGGCCAAAAACTGGCACGGGCTCGTCTGGCAGTCCCGAATGAATCAGTGCGTTAGCCTTGCTCACCATGTCCACAGCAGCAGGAAGATGAGGGCGCTGCTGTTGCGCGTTGCTATCGGCAGGCGCAACGCGTGCAGCGAGCCCAGCAGCACCGCAGCGTGGGCGGCGGTCAGCAGCAGCTCCGGAACCACCCAGCTGATCTGCGGAAACGGAACACAGGTCACTGCTGTCATTAAAAACGTGCAGCGCGATGGTGCCGGCGTCGAGGGAATGGCTGGACCGAGGCTGGACCGAGAATGCAGTTGGCGACGGCTCGGCCCTTGTTGGCAGGACCGCAAATGCCATGATCGGAACACGTCCTCCTTGTGTGCCCCCACGTGGTGTCCCTGTGCAAGCCCTGTGTCCAGCCCCCGCTTTCTGCGTGAGAATATGTCCGCATACCCATGACAACCAAGTAGCCTTGTCCGCCCCCGACCCTAAACCTCCCTCTTCTACCCTGCCCACTGGCCCACAGCCCCCGCACAGGACGTACGCACCCAGTGCGCGCTGTCCCTCAGGCCCATTGCCGCCAGGGCGCCACGGGTGCCGCTCTCGCGCTCCTCGGCCTGCGCAGATTCCAAGTACCCAATTGTTGTTGGAGGATGAGGATACGCATGTACCGGGTGACTGAGTGTAGGGCCCCACCCTACACTTGTTGTACCTGCGGCGTGCACGTGCACGAGTCGTACCATGGCTGTGAGCAGGATGAGGAAGTTGATGGTCACGGCCGCCAACAGGAAGGTGGGCGCGTAACGGCCCACAGCGGAGGAGGTGGCCAGGGAGGGGTGCGGGAAGTCCGCCAGTGACACGGACCACGGCAGGGACGGGTCTGGGGTGAGGGGTAAGGGCGGGGGCACATGGAGCGGGCTTTTGGTGACAGCGACACGGACCACGGCAGGGACGGGTCTGGGGTGAGGGGTAAGGGCGGGGGCACATGGAGCGGGCTTTTGGTGACAGCGACACGGACCACGGCAGGGACGGGTCTGGGGTGAGGGGTAAGGGCGGGGGCACATGGAGCGGGCTTTTGGTGACAGCGACACGGACCACGGCAGGGACGGGTGAGGGGTGAGGGGCAAGGGGCACGTGGAGCGGGCTTTTGGCAACAGGGACACTGACCACGGCAGGGAGGGTTATGGGAGGTATCTGGCAACAGGTGGGGCGTGGTAGTGCGCGGAAGCGCGCCCAACAAGGAAGCGCGCTTAACAAGGTCAACAGATGCACCGTACGCTAGTCACGCAGCGGGTCACGCTGCACGATAGACACTTTGTGCGGCACCCTGGTCTGGACGCAGGGACCCTGCTGGTAATGCCACAAATACTGCAACGAAGCAACGTATGGAGACCAAAGGGCCGTTGGCTTAGGGCCCCTGCACGCCCCACACAGCACGCACCTCCGACCGCCATCCGTGCTACTTGCGCCTCAATGGCGACCTGCGGGGAGGAAGGACAGTGTGGCGTTTAGCAGGGCACGACAGGAAACACCCTGAAGGGCGGGGGCAAGGCTACTGCAGCGCCTGGAACCAGTTGCGGGTGAGATGCAATAGGTGACGGTGAGGTGACGGGCCTCGTAACCTCACTCCAGGGAAGAGGCAACAGGCACGGGCGGCGTTTTTTTTGGCGTGTTGTTGGCACGCCAACCATCCGCTCGCCGGATGCAGTGTTTGAAAGCAGTGAAAGGCACCGACGGACAGACGTTTGCGGGCACGCGAGCCGCTAGTGGGTACGCACGTACGACAGCGTCCGGTGCTGTACTGTGCCGTACGCCGTACCTGCAGCGGCAGCGCGATGTAGGTGTTGGGGTCCTGGAAGCGGTTCTTGAAGAAGGCGGCGCTGGCGTTGGTCTGTACGACAAAGTACAGGGACTGTACGGCAGAAGCAGCACAGGGGCGGCGAGGGAGGGGCGGCGAGGGAGGGGCGGCGGGGGGCAGTTGTAGTGTGCTGACGCGTACTGTGTGAGCTTTGCATTGCACTGCTGCTGCTGCTTGAGATCCCGTAGTGCACGAGATTCGTGGCAAAACCGTGCGTCAGATGTCAGAGGCCCTGCCAAGCGGGCCCAGTCAGAAGCCCTGCCAGTGTTCGACCTTGCAATTAAAAGGCCATGCCCCCCGGGTATCCACCATGGCGTTTGGCAACCGGGGATGCAGTCTGCCTTACTTGCACCTCAGCGCTACCCAAGCTTCTACGTGTGTAACTTGGACCCAAGTGCTCATATGCCTGTGTCGAACACGCACCCTTGCGGTGTCCCCTGTCAAATTTGTGGTGTTCGCTCCACCGCCCGCTGCCTGCTGCTGCAGCGCCCTGGTGGTGGAGGTGGTGAAGTGCACCGCCGCCAGCGCCGTCTGGGGGTGCTCCCACAGGTAGGTGTCCACCTGCAGGGGCCACCAGCATTCGCGTGCTACACTCGATGACCCCGTACCGTACCCAAGGGTAAGCAGTGCCGACGACCAGCGGCATACCGGTACCGGCGCACACGTTCCGCCCCTCGCGTACCGGTATCGGTACTGTCAACGTTGAACTTAGGGTACCGGCCCGCATGTCTGGCACGCCCACCAGCCCTTCACCCCACTGGCATTCCCCGTTTGGCTGCCTCTCTCCTTCCCTCGTGTGCGAGCCACAACCTGACCATCATGCTACTGCTCCCAGCCCGTCTCCCTAAGCAGCCCCACCGGCTTCAATGCTGTCCGCCCCCATTACGTACCTCGCTGGCGTTCGTAAAGGCCCGGACCTGGCCCGGCGGTATGGGCGGGTCGTTGGCTGCCGCAACGCCCGCTACCAGCTGGTTGACCCATGGGTCGTTGGCGGGGGAGTAGAGCAGCGTGTGGCAGGGCGCGCCTTGCTGCGGAGGGCGGAGGTGGGCAAGGAGCAGCTCAGTGTAATTGCAGGGATGCCTTGCAGCAAGCCAAGTACTGAGAGCTGAGGGAGTTGCCAGAGGCCAAAGAAGCGGCATGAAGGGTCTCCGTTTTGTCCGTTGTTTGGTCCGTTTTGTGGCACGTCCCAGCACCGCGGTGTAACAGTTGCGCACCGCATCCCCTCCCCCCCCCCCCGCCCCGCCCGCTCATGCTTCCGCTAGGTGAGTCTGGGGTTGCAATTAGGTGTCTCTTTGTGCGGGC
>VFQN01001911.1_pt1 | contig 33541 bp, 47 predicted proteins | sample 3512371 | NCBI WGS metagenome assembly VFQN01 (sample SAMN10412370, study PRJNA504923) | tailings metagenome | isolation source: Replicate 2 from Balatoc abandoned mine | place: Philippines: Itogon, Benguet | collected 2017-08-28 | reverse complement strand
GGGCGGGGCGGGGGGGGCGGGGGGGGGGGGGGGGGGGGGGGGGGGGGGGGGGGGGCGGGCGGCGGGGGGGAGGGGGGGGGGGGGGAGAGGGACGGGCGTATAGGCTAGGTGGGTGGGGGGCGGGGCGGAGTGTGCATGGGGGTGCTGAGGCGCGGCGCACAGGAAGGGCCGACGGGGTTGCCATGTGCACCCGCCACGAACCGGAAGTGGCACGCGTCAGTCGTTATGGCGTCAAACGCTACATCCTCAGGAGACGAATCTGCCACCTCGTCCCTCACACCGCACCTGTGCCTGTACTCGCCCAGCGACGACAACAGGGGTTCACAATATGCACGCATGAAAATGTGTGCTGCCGTAACCAGGTGGACCCGTCTCAGACCCCCCGCGCCCCCCAACCCGACCTCCCCTCCTCCAGCAACGACCTGGTTCAGCTGCACGGCGTGCTGCGGCAGGCGGTGCTGAGGGACGCGGCGCTGGCGGACGCGGAGCACCTGGCGGTGGGCGGGGGATGGTGTGGGATGGCGCGGCATGGATTGGAGTTCATGCCCAAGAAGCGTACAGCACATGAAGGGAAGAAAAGGGCAGGGAAGCTAGCGTTGCACTGTCGTCATCGCTCACTGCCTAAATTTGCAATGCGGAAGGGTGTCAATACGGTTTGGTACTGCTGCCGCCGTTCGTGGAGCACCTGACGGTGGGCGGGGAAGGGGCATCGGCCGGAAGCGGGGAGCGGGAGGGGTGTACCGCGTAAAGGAAGGGAAGTGCTGTCGACGAAACACCTGCGGGCTGGTACTTGCACAGGATGCGACGGGGCGAGGTGTGGTCCGTGTCCTTGAATCGGGGGCCGTGTGGAGGGAAGCACATGCATGTGATGTATTGTAGCAAGCACCTGGCTGCTGCCGCTTCTGCTAATGCGCAGCCGCCGACTGCTGGAGCTGCCCAACGATGCGCTGGGTCTGGCCCTCGTATCCCACGCCCGCCCGCCCCCTGGCCTCGCGTCACTAGTATCTTGTTCCCCCCGTGCCCTCCCCCTGCCCCCAAGGTGCTGCTGGGCGTGCTGCCGCCCGCCTCCACCTGCCGGCTGCTGGTGTGCATGATAGCGGAGGCGGCGGAAAGGTGCGCACAGGACAGCTGGTGAAACTTGAAAGTCAACCATTGTGTATGGGAAACAGGCTTCCGCACGTATGGTACAGTATGGTTGGGGGCAGGCTTCCGTACGTATGGTGTAGTCAGGCAGGCAGTTAGCTGTCCTTGCAGTGGGCGTGTGTGAAGACCATACGGGCAGCAGGGCCCGAGGGTCCAGGACGTGAGGAGCCCAGGCGGTCGCCTACCCCTGTGTGGGGAATGGCAAGGCTGTCGACCCACACCTTCAACACCTTCACGCAACATCACTGCCACGCCTGACTCTGGACTCCAAGTCCCGCTGGCACCTGCCGTTGGGCCACACCAACCAACTCCGCCCAACTCCAAACCGCCGCAGAACTCCACTGCAGCTCGCACCTACTAAACCGTACTGTGCTATGTTCCGTCCCTTCCCCTGCGCACGCACACAACTCTGCCCGCAGGCGCTCCGAGGGCCCGGGTGTTGTCCCTCTGCCGCCCGTCCTGTCGGAGGTGGCCCGCTTCTTCACTTCGCCGCGGAACGGAGAGGAGCCGCCGCAGGTGGGACGGTGTGGATTGGGGTTGCGACCCAGAGCGGTTAGGGCGGTGCCGGCTAAGGCGGCATTTTCGGCCCCACCGTACCCATCGGACCTGAGCGCATATGTATCCCACGCTAGGCTAGGCACCAACCGCGAACGGGTCTCGCTGGTGCAGAGCACGCTTGCGCGCTTAGGGCCGAGAGCGCCTGTTTCATCTCGAAAGGTTTGGGCGACAAAGATGTTCTCCGACTTCTGGCCCCTCACGCACTGTCATGTAGGCTGCCCCACCACCCAACAAGTACCACCTTGACAGCGACGTACTCGCACACTCTCCCTCACTTCCCTTCGCCTGCCTTACCTGCACGTCACCGCGCACTGCGGTTAACCCCTTACTCCCTTACCCCCCAGTTCCTGGCCTCCTCCGTGCTGCGCTACCTGCTGGGGGACGACGTGACGTGGCGCTGGGCCACCACCGCGCTGCGATTCAACAGCCTGCCGCACAGGGCCGGCCTGGCGCTGGCCGTGACGCAGCTGGCGACAGCCACGCTAAGGCACACGCAGCAGCAGCGCCACCACCACCAGCAGCAGCAGCAGCAGCAGGGGAATGGGGCGGCTGCGGAGGGAGCGGAGGAGGACGAGGAGGAGGCGCGTGATGTGGCGGCGCTGTACCGGCAGGCGGCGGAGCGCATGGTGCGGGAGGGGCTGGGGGCAGGCGGGGCCGCGGGGGGCCTGCCGCCGTGTGTGTTGGTGGCTCGTAGGTGTGCGGACAGGCTGGCGGGGAGGCAGCTGGGGGAGGTGGCGTGAGGGGCCAGGGGCAGGTCAGACGGACAGAGGGCCTATTAAGGTGGGGACGATATGAGGCGGTTAGGCTTGGGAGCTGCGGGGGTGCATGAGCCGGGCTGCTTGGTCTTCGACTTGAAAGGATGACACCGTAAAGGTGGGAGGGTGCGGTGAACAGGTGGCGGTTGCTGCGGAGTGTCACGCGCGCTCGCAGCAAGCTGCATGCTGTATGCTGCACCTGTGAGATGTTATGGATGTGCTGAATGTGGTATTTTTGCCGAATTGGGGCTGACGGGAGGGGCCTGGGCCAGGTCGCAATACGATTGCGTACGGTGAACGAGACGTACTCAACTCCCAAAAAGTTTGTTGGGCAGACGCAGAAGGGCCCACCACGCCTCGCACTTGCTCATTGGGACAAGGCCAATTTGTATCTCATGCATAGCTTCACCTCTTACCGATAGACTGGCGATAGGACACATCCTAGCGCTCTCGCCGACACGCTTCCTTATTAATTCCGACGGATGGCCCTTGCAGACGTGCAACCTGAACTCTTTGACTTTGATAATGTTGCACCGTTTGAGATGGATAGGCGCGGAGGCGGGGACCTCAGCCTAATTACATCGTGCCTGTACTTGTCGTCGGCTGATACAGAGGAAGACCTAACGTTACTCGACAAGAATGGTATCACCCATATCCTGCAGGTTGGTGCTCGGTGCTCAGTTTGCGCGTGTCAGAACTGCAGCTGGCTGCAGCTGTGCCGGTGACGGCAGCACGAAGCTCTTGCAACACGAGAGCTGGACATTCGATGTGTCGGACTGCCTCAATTAGATAAGCACACAGGGGCACGCGGTGTTAGGTGCTCCTTCCTGTTCACACCTGTAACATCCCCGCGAGCTTGGCTTGCTGCACTCCTGCCCAAGCGAACTCGGCCATTGTCGTGTACTATAAACATACATAGTCAATTGTCAGCATCAGCTGTATGCTAACGACATCTGTTTCACACCAGCTGTCAGCTGCGCTTCGCCTTCCAATTTCCACATGTCCCTGCCGACGTCGAACCACCCCAGCCTCCGATACAATGCGCCCCATATAACCATGTGTCGCAACCTGCGCCGCCCACGACTGGCCACTCGGCGCCTTGACCTGCCGTCGGCTTGCAGGTTGGCAGCGAGTTAGAGCCAACCCACACCTCCAACAGCCGCTTGGTGTACAAGAAGGTGGAGCTCGACGATGCCGAGGGGGAGGACCTGGTTGTGCACCTGCCCGCGTGCCTGGAATTCATTGACGAAGGCCGGAAAGCAGGTGCGGAGCAGCGCATCAGGGCCGTGGGGGTCATCATACAGCCTGCGCACGACACGTACCGTTTTCGACACGCTCAACGAGGTTAGCCAGGCACTTTCTACAATGTCCATGGCTGGAGACGGATCAGGGCTGCGAGCCTTATAACCATTGTGGACTTGTGCCACCTTCTCCCGCGCTTCCGTGACCCGCCCAGCCACATGCCAACTTGCTCGCGCTTGCCTACCCTGTCACCCATCTGCCACCTGCCTGAGCCCACCTCCCCCCACCTTGGCCCTGCCCAGGCGGCGTTCTGGTTCACTGCATGGCAGGCGTCTCCCGCTCCCCCTCCGTGGTCATGGCCTACCTCATGGCGCGCGGCGGCCTGGCGCTGGCGGCGGCGCGCTCGGTGGTGAAGGCGGCGCGGCCCTTCATACACCCCAACCAGGTACGGCTCAGTACGGCGCGGTGCGGTACGGCACGTCGGGCAGGGGCCGTGCCGCGACGCTGCCTGATCGCCACCGATAGATTATCAGCTGAAACCTTGCCCCGGGCCAGTTTGGCACCGGTGGCATGGCAAGGGGCAGTGAACGATGGCCTTCACCTCGCACAACACTGCTCTGTGGTCGTTGCCGGCACGTGCCCAGCGCTCCTGAACCCTCATGCTGGGCCTGTATCCCCTAGCTGTTCAGAAGGACTCGGCCCATCCAAGCTCGCACGTTGCCCCGTGTGCCTGCCCCGCCAGGGCTTTCTGGCGCAGCTGCGGTTGTGGGGCGAGGCGGGTTGCAGCGCGGAGGGCTGGCAGCCGTGGAGCCTCATCCGCTTCCTGGAGGCCACGGAGGGCTGGGCGGACTGAGGCGGCGAAGCGCGGCCGTGATAGTGTGTGGGGCCGCGGTGGTGGCGGTGGCGGTGGCTGCGTGCTGCCTTTAGAGGTATGCAGGAGAGGGCAGGGCAAGTGGGGTGGACTGAGGCACGTCCTCTGCCCGCGCATTTGTGGACACGGCGTAGCTGTGGGTGTGGGTGTTCCTGTAGCTGTCGGGTTGCGTAGTACCTATGGGGGTATCGTACGCAGGTGGGAGGGGCAAGGTGCGCGGGTTGATCAGCAGAGGCAGGCAGGGCTCCGCTTTCTTCCTCTAGCGGCGACGGATTATGACGACCAGCATTCTGGATGCTAGGTGTGGCGTGAGCGCTTTTGTTAGGTGAAGTGCCCATGCATGGTGACGGGCGGGGGCAATGGGTGACGTACACGTGACCAAAGCCGTGTGTGACTGGCGTGGACGGACATGCAGGGCGTGTGTGTGCTGAAGGACACTGTGACATGACACAAGGGACAATGCACGTGAAGTACAAAAGGTAGCTTATGTACAGGGCGCGTGACCACCTAGACGAGCTATGTTACAGGCACTTTGGTGGAATGCAGGGTGGGTATTGTCTGTGGCCGCTAAGGGGCTGCTGGCAGCTAGCCATCCCATTGCCGTGGGCTGCCCCGTTGGCGCCTTCGGTACGGCAGGTAGGGTGTCGGACACGGACACAGACAAGCGCTTGGGCTGAGGCCCACTCACGTGCAGGTTTACCGGACGCTTGGTGTGGTGGTACGGACTGGTGATATGGACTCGTAGGATGCAATGGCCGGGCCCGGGGCTGTGGCTCCACATGGCACTGCTGCAACTCCTGGCGGAGGTGCTGAGTAGGACGGATGCGAGCGGGATGCATCGCAATGACCCAATAAGAGCAGGCAATAAAGCTGATCGCGGATTAGCAGCCGTGTGATGATCAGACTGGGCTGTTTCCTGAGTCCATGGCGTGTTGGCGGTCATGCTGCTTCCCGCTAGTGCAAGGGCGGCTTTCCAAAACCGTGTCCGCAATAACAACACATAGGGGATGATTGCATGTTGAGTTGCCTTCTTAGACTGCGGCTGTGTTGCCGACAGAGGCCTTGGCTCGTGCAAAGTGAGGAATGGCGCGTTCCAGCAGCCAGACTGCTGCCGCACGTGTTGATGCATGCAACACCGACAGCACGTGCCATGACGTTGAGACGCATGTTGCAATAGCGTGTAGCTACGCCGCATCACCGGTGTTTGGCTTGTCGTGTAGTATACGTGCACCTGTGTCTGCAGGATAGCGCACGTATGAATTGGTTGTAGCCGGTGCACCAGGATCTTGGTGTTTGATAGCCGGGCGTGGGCCCAGCCTCGGTCATCTTCGCGCAAAGGCTGCGAACACTTCGGTCCTTTGTAGCAGATGCGAAGGGCTGACATAGGCGCTTTGGAGACTGTCATGTTGGCACCGAGCGGGAAGTGGTACTCGTGTCAGGCAGTGACAGGCGCTGCGTCGCTTGAACCTCATGCACCTGGTCCTGTGCTGCTGGCAGGCAGGTGGGCAACTGCCCGCAAAAGCTGTGTTACATTCCACACGGCTTGCCACTTGTGGGGTTGCGTACGGCGGTACTGCTCTTCGTTGAGCTCCATGGCGTTGAGTTCCAAGCCGAGTGCTGGAGTACCTTAAGTCCGTAACGCACACACTGCTCGGGTGTCACCCAAGTGGCGCGGGGGTACACCCACAGCCAAGCCCACAACAGCATCTGTCAGTACCTGGCCATCCTGCCGCTACGCTGCTAACGGCATCTGTGCAGCACCGTGCATCATATGTCTGGTGCATGTGGTGCTTGTGACCGCAGCGCGACGTGAGTCGTCCAGCAAATAGGACGCCACGAGGTGCTAACCAAGGGTTTGCGTGCTCGGTGCTGCGAAGGTGGGGAAGTATGGAACCCTTAGCTGCCCGGATGTGCATTGAAACACAGCGCAACTGACCACAAGTCAACTTCTCTCCGCTCCTGCATGTGCGGCCGCAGCGCACCGGCACCACTGCTCAATGCAGCCAGAAACCACCTCCCCAGCATCTCAGCCGTATCTTGTACCACCAGCATAAGCACAAGCACTGCCTTCAAACGTCATCGCCACCAACCCCGCAGATTGCCCCCCATTCCTCCGCTCTCTTTGCGTCTGTCCCGTACCTGCCCCTAACGCAACGCACACCCCGCCGCACAGCCCGCCGTACGCATGGCAGTTGTCAGTTGCCCGTCATGAGCAGCACCAGGTGTGCCGTGTAGTACAGCGGCACCACCACGTTGTCCAGCTGCTGCGTCACCGCCTCCAGCAGCCCCACGCCCGCCGTGACGCCCGCCAGCCCCACCCACGTGCCGTACGACAGCGCCCACCGCACGTCCAGCCACCACGCCACCACCGCCCAGCTGCCCATCATCGCCGCCACCCCCGACGCCGTTCCCTCCCACGTCTTCGTGCCGCCGCGGAACAGCCTCGCCCGGCCCAGCAGATAACCCACACACGCGGCTGCGGTGTCCCCTGTGCCTAGCGCCACTAACCCACACAGCCCCACCACCGCCCTGCAGCTGGGCAGCATCCTCGCCGCCGCCGCGCTCAGCACCACCTGCCCTCCACCTCCACCTCCCGCCTCCTGCCCTCCATGGCTGTACGGCAGGGGTACGGCAGCTTCACTGCCGTACAGCCCCATCATCATCGCCCCGGCGGCGGCACCGCACACGGGGTCGCTAAGCCACACGGGCACGGCGATGCCCAGCAGCAGCGTGAAGTGCGTGACGTACACGGGGCCCGAATCGCGCGCGTCAGCAAAGTCCCGCATGAAGGACCCGACGGCGGCTCGCACGGCGGGCGGCCCGCAGCAGCGGAGCACCTCCACGAAGGCAAGCACCGCCGCCGCCACCGCCAGCGAGGCCTGCAGCATGCGCGCGTCCCACCCAAAGGCCGGCAGGAACAGCAGGATGGCGATGAGGTGGTAGCCCTTGCGCATCACGATGTGCGGCACGGCCAGGGCGCGCAACAGCGCCCGTCCCACACCGCCCCTGCTACAAGCCCCTGGCGCCGCCCCTGCTGTTCCCTTCACAGCAGCCCGTCCTTTCTCCTCCCCAGCTGCTACCCGTTTCCTCCGTAGCTCCGACTGCTCCTGCTCCTTCTCTTTTTCCATGTGCTGCCCTCGCCGCCGTTCCTGTGCTTTGTCCCCCGCCGCCGCGCTGGCCTTACTAATGCCGTACATGAGCGGCACTGTGGTCCCCAGGCAGGCGCACCAGTAGGCCAGGGTGGCCAGGCGCGGCCGCGAGGAGGCGGCCACGAAGCGGCCCAGCACCCACAGCGCCAGGTCGCACAGCAGCAGAAAGCTCAAGCAGCAGCCCGCAACCGCCACCCGCCGCCGCCACTCGGCCCCCTGCCCTAGCCCCGGCTGTTGCGCCCCAGGCTCATGCGCCGTCGGCTCTGCTACACCATGCGTCGGCAGTGAGGCAGCTGACCTCCGCTGTCTGACGCTGCTGCCTGGTGTGGGCCCGCCCACTGCAGCGTTGCCCGCTGCACTGCCGTTGCCCCCACTAACATCTGCGCCGTGGGCCCCGTCGCTGTGGCCGTTGGCCTTGCTAACCAGCGGGCGTAGGGCCCCCTGGGGCTGCCCGCTGCCGCCTCCACTGCCTCCGCCGCTGCCTATGCTGCTGTCCTCAGGGCCTCCCGATCCGCCTCCTCGCCCCGCAAAGGCGGCCCAGCAGCAGCCCGCCAGCGCCAGCACCCACGTGAGCACCAGCAGCACGAAGGCAGGCACGTGCAGCCCGGGGTCGGGGTGGCGCTGCTGCGGGTGCTGCCCCTGCAGCGGCGCCGCCCCTGAGCCGCCTGCTGCTGCTGCTGCTGCTGCTGCCACCCCTGTGTCTAGGCCGCCAGCTGGCGCGTCTGCGTGGGGATGGAGATGCGGGTGCAGCCCCAGCCCCAGCGGCCGCAGCAGTATGACGGGGGACCACAGCACGCCCTGCAGTATGCCGTACTGCTGTACGGCAAGACCGGTGTACGACAGGCTGCCGGCCACCAGGCACAGCAGGGCCTGTACGGCCACAGCCGACTCGCCGGGGGTGAAGCTGCGCGGCAGGGCGCGGGCCAGCGCGTGTGCGGCGGGGCCCGTGGCGGCCAGCACGACCGTATGGAGCACGGCACTCGAGGATACTACCTCATTCGGCAGCTGGAACACGCTGCCGGGCAGTATGAGACCCCAAGGGGACAGCGCTGTAGGAAAGCCTCCGGCTCCAGCCTCCCCCAGCTCCGCTTCGCTTCCCGCAGGCGAGGAGGCATTGGTCAGGGACAGCAAGACGCCCACGGCTGCTGCGGCCAGGAGGGCCCAATCCGCTGCCCTGCTGCCGCCTGACCCCTGACGTCCGAACAGCCGCCGCCTGAGCGGCTCAGGCTCGGCTTTCCGGCCTGCGTCGCCGCCGTTCGCGTCGGCGCCTCGCACACCCCTGCTACCTGCTACGTCGCCCTCGCCCTCGCCGCCTGCAGCAGCTGCTGTTGCTCCCACTGACGGCGGGTTTGGCATGCCGCCACCGGTGGCACCATCATGCGCTGGCTGTACGGCCAGCCGTGTGGCAACCGTTGCTGTCCACGCCGTCCACAGCAGCAGCTGGAAGGACGAGGCCAGCAACGAGCGAGCCAGCTGGTGCCACCAGTCTGCGGGTCGTGCGCGTTGAGGGCAGGGTACACGCGGCGACCAGGTGCTCAGCGGCTGCAGCAGCACGCAGGACCGCCACTACGCACGGCTGTGCCACCGCGGGGCTGGTGCTGGTACCTCACGCCCTCCCCAGCTACACCACCTGAACGTCAAGCTCAAGGATATACCATGCGAGCTCCTGTCACATGCATATCTTCCTTTCCATGCGTGTCCATGTTCTGACCGTGGACGTGTACCCACATGCTCGTGTCGCGACTGCGATGGCGGTGGCCAGCGTGGGCAGCGCCAGCAGGCCCTGGGACAGCCCCGCCTGGCCGCACGCCCGGAACACGTACAGCGGGTGGCCTGCGGGCGGGAGTTGGAGAACGGGGAGAGGGAGAAGTGAGGGTTACGAGCGCAACGCGTGCATGCCGCACTGCTTGTCGATGCAGGCGAGCTGCAGGAGTGCCTGCTGCGCCGCGGCTCTGGTGGCGCCCGTGCGCGGTCCCTGTCCTCTACACGCGTACCGGTCTCGGTAACGGCAGCCGTACGTGCGCTAGAACGAGGCAGCTACACAGTGTGAACTGTTGCCAGCTGGCACACAACCTGGCGTGGTGCACCAGACCGGGTACGCACCCTGGAACCAGTCGGGCGGCGCGCGGTCCAGGGCCCCCGCCAGCCCCGCCAGCAGCCCCAGCCCGCACACGTGCAGCAGCGCCTGCTGCCGGGCCGCATGGCCTGGGGTGGGGGTGCGGGTGGGCGTGAGTTAGGTCCTAGGCGGGGGCATAGGGTTCGCAGCGCTTGGGTAATGGCATGGTGCGATCATGGGTCGCCACAGTCATGCCGCGAGGCCCGTGGAGAGCCGTACGGCAAAGTGCTTGAGGGAGGAGTCCATGGAAAAAGGTGCTAGTGCAGGTTTGCACGGGGCGCCATGGGTCATCCAGGATGCTCTGGCATCTTGACATCCTTGGGCAGTGGGCCGAGGACACGGCAACAGGTGGCAGCTGGCCGACCTCCACGTACCTATCAAGGGCGTTGCAAGGAGCGCCGCCCCAAGGCGCGCGACTGAGGATAGCTGCAAGCCTGCTTCTACATTTTGTGGCTGCCAGAAGCTACGGAGAAGGGTGCGTGTTCCGGGTTGGGTCAGCATTGACGAGCTGTCCCCCTACTGTATGCAATGATCATGGCGGGGTCTGTTCGTAACATGTATGTGCCTCAATCAAATGGCTGTCAAACGTCGGTGTGAAGGCCATACGAAACTTTTCATTCAGCCGAAGCAACGCCTAACCAACGCACCCGGGTAGGACTCGGGACCCTTGTACTAAGGCCCGCTCTGGTTTGACAGTATTTGACAGGGATCATAGGTTTTAAACAGCCCTGTTCTGCACTGCACGTGAAGCGACTCATATGTTCGCGCCTTTACCCGTTTTGCGTGCTCTAGCGCCCTGTGAAAGCGAAGGGTGTGAAACGATGTTCTGACACGAACATTACCAACCACTGCCAATCATGAAGGAGAGATCCGGGACAGTGCTTGGCGGGGCAGCACGTAAGCAAGTTGCATGTCCCGGCAACATGGCGGGGAGGCGCCGTCCCCAGCAACCCAAGAGAGCCGTTGCATGCAACGGCCTCTGGAGCGTTGAAGTAGTCCTGCAACAGCTCAGAAAGAAGCGGCTTGACCCAAAGACGGTGGAGCGAGTGTACGAGGTAGGGGGGCTCCGCTCCGACCCCGCCACGCCCCTAAAGAACAACTCGTTGGCGCAGGGAACCCGAAAGTACCCGGCTGCCGCTAACCGCGCTTGCTCTATCTCAACAATCCTTCTTCCAAATCCTTGATGATTGGGGCCATGGCTGGACTGGCCAGGCGGACGTGTACCCAGCGGTGAGTCCCGTATTGGATGCCGCCAACCCCCAGCCCGCCGGCCGTACTGCTGCAGGAGCCCTCCCCCACAGCCCCACCAGCAGCCCCTCCTGGCCCGCCAATCACCTTTACCTGCATCTCTAGCTCTCCATGTTGGTCTGTCCCTGACTCTGTATCCCCTCCCCACTCTTCGGCGTTCCATACCCGGCTCCTTCCCCGCCCCCTCGCCCCATCCACCTCCATTTCCACCCTCCACCTCCCGCCTCCCACCCCCACCCCTGCCCGCCCCCACCCCCACCCCCGCGCCAGGTGTTCGACCACGCGTCCTGGCGCCAGCACCGCGCCCGCTTCCGCTACGTGGAGCACTGCGTGACGCTGTTCCGCTCCTACTTCTTCAGGGACCTGCTGGGCCCTCTGGCGGGGCTGGTGGGGCTGGCGGTCGCCGTGGGCAGCTACGAGACGGCGCTGGCGGTGAGCGGGAGGGCGGTGGTGGGCGTGGGCATACCAACGCAAAGCGTGAATGAAACTGTGTGGGGGTGGGGGCCACGGTCAGGTGGAGAGCTGGTGCATCGGTGGGCACTTTCGGAAAGGCGTTGCAGTGAAGGGCGCGCAAGTCAAGTTAACACTTGGCCTTCCGGCAAACCATGGTCCCGGCCCTGGTGTGAAGGGAAAATGAGGATGTTAGGCTAAGCTAAGTTTGCACTAGGAGCTAGCTAGCTAGCTAGCTAGTTACGAGACGGCGCTGGCTGTGAGCAGGAAGGGTTAGTTTGGGAACTGGCTGCGGGGTGGACGGGAGGCAGGTGCCGTACGAACGCTGGGACAAAGTACTGCGGAAGGCCCGGGCTACCGGCGATGCCGCAGGCATTAGCGAAACAGTGCTGGCGGTGAGCGGCCGGGTGGTGGCAGAAGGAGATTTGCTGCCGAGGTTGTAGGCGGCATGCAATGTGCATTCAAGGATTCACGAGGGCGTCTGAAAGCGGAGAATGGGACAGGCATGTTCCTGCGCCAGCTCCTGCGCCTGCAGCCCCGCTTCTGCGTCGGACATCAGTTGGTCGAGATGCCCATGGTACCTTGATACACATGGTGCGGTGCCGTACTGCGGTGGACCTACCCTCCAACCACGCAACTGCGTCTGCCTTTCTGCGTCTGCCTTTCTAATGCCCAACCCCACTCCACCGCCACTCCTGCACCCCAACAGGACGGGCTGCTCCCCGGCTGGGTGCCCAGCTTCTCGGGTGTGTCCGACACGCCCTTCCAGCTCACGTCCTTCGCGCTGTCGCTCATGCTGGTGTTCCGCACAAACAGCAGCTACAGCAGGTGCGCGGACGGGTGTGGCAGCACGGGCTTGTCCGCGCTCACTAGGTAACGTCTCGCTCATGCCTATGGCAAGTACGTAGGGCGGGCCTCTGCGGCTCCACGCAGCCCCCAAAAAGAGATACACAGGACATGATAGCTGCTGTGGACGGCGCACGACAGCAAGCGTGCAGCCATGTGAGCCGTCCACCGGGAGCACCGCACGCGGCGCTTCACCGTTTCACCTCACCATTGCGGCAGTCTCCAAGCCCCTTATGGCGGCCACGAGACTCCGCTGCATGCCACTGCGGTCCCTGGCACGTGCCTGGCCGGCACGCATGTCCCGCCGTACCGTTCAGGAGGACCGGCCCCTTCCCCTCAAATCCCATGTTATGCGGCAGTGTCGCACCAACCTCTGCCGCCCTGCGCTGGCCCACTATTTGCCCCAACGCCACACCTGCCCTGCCCTGCCCCGCCCCGCCCCGCCCCGCCAGGTGGCTCGACGCGCGGCAGCAGTGGGGCCTGCTGGTCAACACGGCGCGCACCTTCGTGCGACAGGCCATGACGACACTGCCGGAGGACAGGTGCGGGGGCTGCGGGTTTGGCGGTCACAAGGTAGGAAAGGCAGACGTGGTAAATGGACGATGTTGGTGACAAGGCGTCGGTGTTACCTGAGCCCGGCCATGGCGTTGGCAAGGCCGTGTGGCCCATGACAGTTGGAGGCCCCACGCACGCCCCTCTACCGGTCCCCAGCCCACATCAGCCCCTGACCAGCAAAGCCCCAGGCGAACTCACGCCGTGCCACTTCCTCCCTGTCCCCCGCTGGAGGTACCGGTGCCTGCAATCTACAGCACCTCACCCGCCCCACCCTTACACCACGCCCTGCCCTCCCGCTGCTCCCTTTTTCCCCCGCCTGCCCTGTGCCCGCCCCAAGCTGCCATTCCATGCGACCCTTCACACGCTCTACTCCACGTTTTCCCTTCCCCGTCATCCCTCCTCCTCCCGCCCCCAGCTGCCCCGAGCTGCGTGACGCAGTGGCGCGGTGGACCATCGCCCTGGCCCGCCTGTCCAAGCTGCACCTGCGGGAGCACGGGGACGTCAAGGAGGAGATCAAGGTGGGGCCGGGGTTTGGTTGGCTGCAAAGGCAAAGGTGTGAGCACAAGCGGCACGAACAGCTTCGCCCGAGGGTCATGTCAAGGGCCGGGTTGAGGTGACGCTGCAGTAAGGCCAGGCCATGGCCCTAATGGTGCGAGGGAAGCGTGGAAAGCAGGGAGTACGGATGAAGCCCGTCTGCTGCGGCGCAGAGGCGGGAGTGTTGGGCCGTGCTCGGTGCGTGAGAAGAAAGATGTCAGCAAGACAGCAATCCTGCCTCCGTCAATCTTGGCTTCAGGTCCATAAGAGCAAATGGAACCTTCCCGCTCGCCTCTTAACCGCACTACTTGGGGACTAGCACTGCCCTGCTAGCCGCCGCCACGCGCAGCACATTACACACCGCCCTTACATTGTCCCACTGTACAAAAACCTGCATTGAGCTTAATCTTGTTGTCACCCCCAGGGCGTGCTGCGCGGTGAGGAGCTGGCGCTGGTTGCCGCCGCGCCGCACCGCCCGCTGGCCGCCTGCCACGTGCTGTCGGGGCTGCTGGGGGCGGCGGAGGGCGCGGGGCACCTGGACAGCACGGCGCGGGCGCGGCTGGAGGCGGACGTCAGCGCCATGAGCCAGGCGCTGGGGGCTTGCGAGAAGGTACGTGGAAGCTGCAGGGAGGTTGAGAAGGTGCTTACCGGTATGCCACATATGGTTTATGCCGGGTTGTAGCTGTCTTGGCCTGGCCGGCTGCACCGCTTTGCCGGGCGTGTCTCCATAACCATCCCTGACCGCGGTGCTCGCATGTTGCGCCTGGCTGTTGTTGTGCGACCTGTACGGCAGATCCTGCGCAACCCCATCCCGCTGTCATACACGCGGCACACGGCGCGCTTCCTCATCCTGTGGCTTGCGTGGCTGCCGATAGCGCTGTGGGCCAAGGTGCGCCGGGGGAGGCGGTGCGGGGCAGGAGGACAGGGCGGGCGTTGGGGGGAACAGCCGTCTCATCGTTCTGTTTGGGTGTGTCGTTGCTCTGCAGTCAGCTTGGCATGTACTCGGGCGCACCTGCCCCGGTGCCCTGCACGTGTCGCTCCTGCCGCTGCCCACGCGTGTCCTCCCTCCACGTGTGCATTGCTGCTGCTGCTGCCCGTGCTGCAGGTGGGCTGGGGTGTGGTCCCCGTGGAGGCCATCCTGTGCTACCTGCTGCTGGGGATAGACGAGATCGCCATCCAGATGGAGGAGCCGTTCGGTGAGCCGCCGTTACCCACGCAATACTACTGGTAGCACAACGTTTGTCCTGTTGTTTAGGAGCAGTTGGAACGGATCGTATGGCGGGAGGCAGGAGCACAGTTGGTTGCGTTGGCCTGGAGGGGGGATCCAGCAGCGTCCATACCAACCCCATCCCACACACCGCCCGCACCATTTCGCGCTGCACACGCCTCGCGGTGCACCGCCCGGAGCACAGCATCCCAGCACTCGAGTCAGACCCAGCATCGCAACTACTCCCGACAATGGGGGTAGGAGGAGGTGGTGGGTTAGGAGTGCAAGCGGCGTTGGGAGCTGGGGGCCCAAATCTCCGCGCCATATGCAACCCCAACTCATACCTCCTGCTCTCCGCGACCCCGACCCCGACCCCTGAATAGCTTCTACGATTGTCTCCTTGCGCCCAACGCGATACTCGCCCTTCGCACATCATCCCCCCATCAACCTTCAGACTGCTCTAACTTCCTACCCCTGACCCCCAACCCCTTCCCTGCCCTCCCCCTCCCAAGGCATCCTGCCGCTTGAGAACTTCTGCGAGGCCGTGCAGCAGTCGGTGGATCAGCTGGCGGCCATGGACCCCACCGTGCAGGGCGTGGTGGGCTCATACGCCTGCAGCCTCCAGGGGCGGGGGGAGGGAGCAGCAGCAGCAGCAGCAGTGGCAGTGTTTACGGGCGCGGATGGGCGGGGGAGTGCAGCAGGAGGCGGAGGTGGAGCAATGTCGTCGGCGGCAGGAGGCTCGGGGAACGGTGGGAACAGGAAGGCGGCGGAGGCGGAGGCAAGGGCGGCGGCGGAAGCAAAGGCGGCGGCGGAAGCAACGGCGGCGGCAGAAGCAAAGGCGGCGGCGGAAACAAAGGCGGCGGCAGAAGCAAAGGTGGCGGCGGCGCTGGCGGCGGCAGCGTCCCGTGGGTCTGTGCCGTACATGCCCAGTGACCGCTGCTGAGGGCGGCGTGGGGATGGTGGTGCTGGGCAAGGGAGGTCCCCAGCCTCTGGCGCTGGGTGGTGTGGGCTGGGAGGGGTCGCAGCGGTGAGGTGAGCTCGAAGGGGTTGATGGAAGGGTGTTATCCAAGCGTCAAGCGTTTGTACGTTGTTTGGCCAAGGATTTACCCACGGAGGCTCCATGGAATGAGCGCGCCTGTCAGCTGTTGCCGTGAGCTGGTGCACCGAACGTGAGCAGAAGAGTGCATTTTTCCCCTGCACGGAGTGCGTGACCCACAGTTTTGGCATATTGCCTCGCATCGTGACCCACAGGATTACAGGGCACCCTCAACGCCTTAATGTGATCCGTTCGTTTCAGTTCTTTGCCAAGGAACGCAAGCTGGCTTTGGCTGCTGCGCCTTGTGCACGTATGTTGTGTGTGTCTCGCGCATGTCTACAGTTGGGTTGCCTTGGTGACGCATGTGTGCCGTGCTGGTGACGCAGTAGCGCCGGGAGTCTGTTATGGACGGGGTGGTTGCGCTGCAGGCAGGACCGCATCGGACACCGCTCCCCCTTGGTCGCGGTCGGCCGTGCTGAGTGCGCGGCACTGTGGGCCGAAGCCGACACTCAAGCCCCACAATGGTAAGATCAGCATGAGGATAAGATGAGGATGGCTCTGGTGCACAATGTTGCAGTTATGACGTAAAGTACAGAGCCGCGAAGCCCACGCGCACGGCCCACGCGCACGGGGATTAATGGCTGGAGTCAGTCGGCACTGATACTCACAGTTGGCAGCGCCACAGTGTTTAACTGCATTTGAGGATTATGTGAAAGCACTAGGCGACTGCAGCCAAAGGGCACGTGCGGCGAGCATAGATGTGCGACCCCTTGCCATGGGCTGACCTTCCGCGACCAGCGCGGGACATTTTGATCGTTCCCGTCAACCTTTGACAGCACGCAAAAGGTTCTAATCAATAACCTGGTACCTACCTGCTGTTTCATCGAGCAAGTATATCTTGTATGACCATTCGACTGGGGGTAGAGGCAGCGGCCCCAGACGCGTGACATCGGCCCTCGGCCCGCGATAGGGTGGCCCGTGGGTCAGTGCGCCCTGGCTGGGTCGACAATGACACACTGGGCACTGAATGACAGAGCGCTAGCTTGATTCTAAGTAGCAACAAAGATGATTGCAGTAGCCATGCCTGCTCACATGTCAATGGCGCGTCGAGCGTAACGCCTTGCTCACCAGCAGCGTTTGAGCCGCGTTGCAGCCGCAGGTTCACCTGTGGTCATAAGCCTTCTCCCACGCACACGAACACCGGCAGGCACAGCGGCGGCCTCTTCAGCGGCAGCCTTCTGCCCTAGGGGGCGGCAGACGGACGCCGCCCTTCGCGGGCGGGCAGCGCGCGGAGAGCTGCTGCGCAGCGCCATTCGCTCCTGCAGCAGCAGCATCTAACAAGCTGCATTGCGTGCCCTGCCCGATCGACCGCCGCGAACAAGGCTTATCGCCCATGCACGTCCTGGGGCAGGCCTTCGGCTTCACCGGGCCCGGGGGCCCGCAGGCGGCACCCTCCCGGGGGCGGCTCGGACGCCGCTCCTCCACCCCTCCACCAGACGACCCACAGGGACCCCCGGGCCACGCAGCTGCTCCACACACAGAGCTGCTGCCGCCCGCCAACGCACAGCGTCGCCCCGGACGCAGGAAAGCAGCTGAAGCCATGGATGCGGGGGATGTGGAGTCGCCCCATGCTCGCCAGCACTGGTACTACCACGGCGGCGGCCAGGGCGCTGGCTCACTGGCGGCGGAGCCGTCTGGCCCGGCGGCTATCCCATACCCACAAGCAACGGCCGGCAGCAGCGGCAGCACGCCCAGCAGGCAGCTAACGCACAGCCACCAGCAACCCCGCAACCAGCGGCAGCACCACGGCGTGGCACGGAAAAGCAGCAACAGCCACGCCCACGGCAGCAGCAGCACTACCTCCACCACCAGCCATGCAGCCTGGGGCCGGGACGCGCCCGATCCTGCGGCCCTGCTCCCCACCAGCACCCCTCCAGCCAGCCCTGCGTCACACCATCTTCACCATCAAGCACAGCCCACGCCCTCTGCTGGGGACCACCTGCTCACAACCCACCACTTAAGCCACGCCAGTCCCACATGGTGCGGCGGCAGCAACCCACAGCCCAGGGTACCCGCCGCAGGTGCTCCGTCCCCCTCCGCCTCCCTCCACTGGTCTGAGCAGCGCTACCCGTCGACCAGCACGACGCCCGTGTCCCGGCCCGCTGCCACCAGGCACACCGCCCTGGTGGTGCTAGCCACGCTGCTGTCCCTAGGGCTGCTGGTGCTGGGGCTGGTGGGGGTGGCACTGCGCCACTCGCCAGCGGGAACGGGGCATGAGTGGGTTAGCAGCAGTGGCAGCAGCGGCAGGGCCTACCTGGCCAGCCCACTGCTCCGGCCTCAGGACCTGTCAAGGGTGCCGGGGGATCCAGGGGGACAGGAAGAGGGGCCTGCCGGCATGGATACGGGCAGAGGCACAGGTGACGGTGTGGCCGCTGCCGGTAGCATTGGAGGGTCGTTGTCAGGACAGGAGCAAGGGGATGGGGCCGGGTCCCGAGCGCATGCGCAGCAGCAGCAGCAGCTGGGTACTGAGGAGTGGAAGCGTCAGGCAGGCGGCGCACCGGGCGCCCAGAGCAAAGCACTTGATGCGGAGCAGGGTTTCCCCGGGACAGCGGGAGGGGAGGGGGCAGGCAGTGAAAAAGGCACGGACGCAACGGATGGCAGTAAGGGGGGAGTCAGGGGACGCACTGCCAGGGTCAGGGGGAGCGCAGCCACAGAGCCAGTCCGAGGGAGTCCCACGGCGGGCGCAGGTGGCGCCCGACCAGGGGCTGCCAAGACCAGCACGGCTGGTGCACACACTGCCAGGGACAGCAGCAGCCCCAGCGGCGACGGCAGCAGCAGCAACAGCAGCCCCAGCGGCGACGGCATCAGCAGCAGCAGCCCCAGCGGCGACGGCAGCGGCGACAGCACCAGCATCGCGTCCTCCCTCATGCTCAGCTCAGCGGTTCTGAGGAATGCAGCGGCGGCTGCGGCCGCCGTGGCGGCGGCGTCAGCCTCCTCCTCCGGCCGGCTGGACCCCTACGCACCGCTGCCGCTGCTGGTCATGCCGGGGGACGCCGAGGAACAGGGGGAGTTCCACGGCACCGTCAGCAGCAGTAGAATCAACAGTGCAGGGGCGAGGCAAGATGACGGTGACGTTACGACGGGGTCGGCCGGTGGGGCTGCGGGTGCACAGGAAGGTGTGGGTCATGGTGAGATGGGTGAGGGTGAAGCCCGTGCGCCGTCTGTCAGTGTGGTGAAGGGACCGGGTGGCGGCAGCAGCAGCAGCAGCAGCAACAGCATGAAGGGGATCAAGCTCAACCCCGCGCATGGATCAGCCGCAAGAGATACAGGCGTCAGCCAGGCGCAGGCCAGCGGCGGTGTCAGCTCCGGCAGGGCTGAGCGCGAGGGCGCAGTGCACTCAGTTGCGCGAGCAGCCGCACACGACCGGCGGGGCGAAGGGGCCGCCGTTACAGGGGGCTTGCCGGCCCCTGGGGAGGTCATCACTGGCGCAGCGTCCATCGGGGCAGCAGCGGGTGGTGGCGCATATGGCGGCGGCGGCGGCGGTGGTGGTGATGGTGATGGTGGTGGTGGTGGTGGTGGCGGCAGCGGTGGGGTTGGTAGTGGCGATGGGGGTGGTCACAGCGGCCCTGGCGCCTTCGCCGCTGCCCCCGTCACCTGGGCCCAGAGGCTGGCGGCGGAGGTGCAGCGTGGCGGCGGCAGCGACGCCCCTGGGGCGGGCGGCTGCGTGGCTGTGGGTTACGGCACCACGGACCGGGAGGGGCTCAGGGCAGCCCTGAACGCGTCGGCGGGCACGCGCCGCCTGATTGACATTGGTAAGAACGGAGCGCCGCAGCGAAGTCACTGCTATTGCGTAGCTGTCTGTTCGTCCCGTTCTGACCGGTGGGGCGGCCGTTGAAGGACAGCAACCTTGCATGTACAAGTCGCCTTCCCATCCGGCTGCCTGCCAGCGCAAGCCCTGATAGTGCACCCACTTTACCTGCACGTACCCGCTTCACCTGCTCGTCAATGCACCCTGCCCTGCCCTCATGCTCCACCTGCACTTGCGCTCACACGGCCCATCTGTACCAGTACAAGTGCACCGTGCGGTTGCCTGGCTGTGTGCTCTCGCCCAAACCAACCACACTCCTCTGCCCCCATGCCCCCATGCCCCCATGCCCCCATGCCCCCCTGCCCCCATGCCCCCATGCCCCCATGCCCACATGCCCCCATGCCCACATGCCCCCATGCCCCCATGCCCACATGCCCACATGCCCACATTCTCCTCCGGCCTTAGGCACCTGGCGTCACTCGCAGCCGGAGGGCGACACCCGCCTGGCCATCAACACAGCGCCCGACCCGCCGCACCCCGCCGCGCCCCTGTACGGCCTCAGCGGTACGGCGGCTCAGTTCGTTGTCGTACGGTATGGCAGGCTGGAGCTGGCGGACGGCACGCCGCACCGCGTGGCAGGGCTGGACGTGCCGCAGCTGATGGCGTGGGCGGCGGAGCCCGCCACCAGGCAGCTGGTGGGTGCGGGGGCGGCAGCCAGTAGCCAGGGGCTGCCAAAACTACACCGTCCGCCCTGACGCGGTACCAAGTGTTGCAGATATATTCAGTTCTTATCCAGTTCTACTACACCATGCATCTACTCAGAAATGGTCTTCCTGCAAGCGCTTGCCAGGCCTGTCGACAGTGTGCTCATCCCCCTCCCACCCACTCAGCGCCGCTGCCACCTTTCACGTCCGCCACCTGTGCCCTCCACCTCGCAGGCCGAGGGCGTCATGGCCTCCGCCGCCGCCATGGGCCTCAACACACTGCGCTTCTTCGCCTTCGCTGACGGGGCGGAGCTGCCGCACGCGGTGCAGGTGGGCGCCGGGGCAGGAGGGTCGTAGGCGGGCGGCTTGGGGGAGTGCAGGATAGCGCTTGCAGCGGGCGTGGGAGATGCTCGGGCAGCAGTGCCGGCAAGCAACGGATGTAGGCTTGGGTAGGGAAAGGGGAGTGCCCTGACGAACTGGAGTGCTGCCTACCGTACTGTGTGGCAAACCCTGTCACTGCCTTGCGGAGACTGAGCTCTCCGCCGTAGGACGTTTCGTGTTGTGCCTTGGCAAGCCCGTACGTACCGTGACTTTGGGCGCCGAAACATTGGCAAACGGCCACATACTCGTATGAGGTGTACTTGTGGCACACCTTGGCACAACTCTTGCAATCAAACCTAATTCCTCTTTGGCTTCCTTGTGCATAACAGCTGGCTCCCGGCATCCTCGACGACGAAGTGTTGAGGTGGGTGCTTGGCTGGAGGTGGGGCGGCTGCATCTCCAGCTTTCCACACGAGGCATCTAGGGGCATAAGGTGCAGCAGCGCGGTAGAGGTTGGACGGCAGAAACTACCGATGAGGCTTGCAGCAATCAAAGCGGACACAGGGGCTGCGCTCCCAGCCCTGTCCTGGACTGGCACTGGCACAGTACCGCAATGCTCTCTGGCTGTGGAATCCGTGGGCGTGGAGTGCGCCTCTGTGGCCCTGCCCCGGCGCTTCAACCAACTTGCGCAACGCACATACTGCCGCCTTGCAACCTCACTACCGCCTTGCAACCTCTGTGCTCCGTGCGGCTGCAGTCGCGGGCTGGACTGGGTGACCGCCACGGCCCGACAGTACGGCCTGCGGCTCATTCCCGTACTCACGGACGGCAGCAGCACGCGGTACGGGGGCATGTGGCAGTACATTAAGGTACGTAATCCGGACTGGCACGTGAGAAAAGGGCGGATCACACCCTGCAACTTGGCGTACCTCGGTCGATGGTCCCTTGGCTTCTGCCGTGCTGCACTGGGCTTTTCCCAATTTGTGCTCGGAACTCAACCCTGCCTGCCCGCCTTGTGCAGTGGATCAACGCCTCGGACACCGTCAGCGCCTTCTACGCTAACGACACATACAAGGTGGGGTGCAGCGGTAGGGGACTTGGCACGTGTCTCCTGGACAGCACTGGACGACTGGACACCGGAGCACACCACGCAGTCGCACGGCTCACGGCTCTGAAGCCCGTGTCTTTCCTGACTTGCCCCACAACGGCATGTTGGTGCAGTGACAGTGCACTACGCGAGCTGCTTAACCCCTGATTGATGCACCTGCACGCACCCCAGGCGCTGTACTTCGACTACCTGACGGCCATTGCTGTGCGCAACAACAGCCTCACGGGGGTGGCCTACCGCCACGACCCCACCATCCTGGCATGGGACCTGGCGCACAGGTGGGCAGGCGGTCGGGTGGGGGCGTGGGGCAACTGAATGCAGGAGGTGCAGGCGGACAGCTGGAAGAAGGTGTGTCCACCGCGGCCCGCAACTCCATCGCTTGACACCTGCCGTCGCCCTTGAATCCTGTGGTTCTGCTGGCTTCCTTGCGAAATGCGTCTGTGGCGATGCGGCTGACTGTCCGTGCGCTGTCTCCCCCCTGCAGGCCCTGTGACCCCGGCCAGGTGGCCTCGCCCCGACTGCAGGTGCGGGGGAGAGCTGCCCCAGCGACACAAAAAGCTTCCCGCGCATGCAGCACATCCACCAAATTTCCAGAACGGCTGCTTCCGCTTCCGCGCCTGTTGCCCCGAAATGGCAACGGCAGCCGAGCAACTGTCGCCCTGCATGCAGAGATCTGGTCCTCACTGCCCCTTGTGCCACCCTTGCCTCCACCCGCACCACTCACTGCTTGCCCTCTGCCCCAACGCACCCCTCCTGCCACACCTGCAGGCCTGGCTGCCGTACATGGCCAACTTCCTCCGCCGCATGGACCCCAACCACCTGGTCATGGTGGGCGCAGACGGCTTCTTCGGCCCGCACTCGCCCCACCTGCTGCCGTACAACCCGCCGCCACACGTGTGGCCGCCGTACGGCGGGCCGCGCCTGCCTGCCCACCTGGCACAGCGACACGTTGCATCCGCCTTACCCTCACTACCCACGGCACGGCCAGGCGGTACGGCAGCAGCAGCAGCACGTCCACATGGGTTTGGGGTTCCGGGAGACGAGCTAGACAGCCGTGACAATGCAGATTACAGCTACAGCGGTGACACCGGCAGCAGTGTCGACACAGGCAGGGGCGTAGAGGCGCGCTGGGCTCCTGGCACGCAGGCCCGGGAGCGGAGCGGCAGGCCTGCCTCGCGGCGGCGCGGCAACGCCAGGGAGGCCGCGGCCGCACCTGCGTCCCCTAGGGGTGCCGATATGGGGCCGGCAGAGATTGCACCGACAGTGTCACCTCTCCAGAGCACCAGCCGTGTGCTTTTGTGGCTAGATGCTTTGAGGGCGGCGCTGGAAGGCGCTGGGGATGGTGATGAGGAGGGGCCGGAGCAGGGCGGGGAGCCGCGTGGGGCGCACCAGGCTGGCGGCGTGCGGGCCTGGGGAGGCGAAGGGGAGCAGAACGAGGCGGGGAATGCAGATGCCCGAGAGGAAGAGGGCCCTGACGCTGCAGTCCTGCGCCTGAGGCTGCCGGTGGGAGGCGAGTACGGGCACGGCGTGGGTGCAGGTGCTGGGGCAGGGGCAGGTGCGGCCACGGCGGGTGCGGTATCATCCGCATCGCTGGCTGCTGCATCAGGGTGGTGGGGCGGCAGCGGCAGCGCGCTGGGCGGCGAGCCGTGGGACGCGCTGTGCGAGGGGACCGACTTCCTGAGGAACCAGGTGGGGTAGCGCGGGGATGGGGGGCGGGGTGGCCAGGGCAACGTCTCGGCTAGCCTAGAATCACCAACATTAGGCTTGACATGCAGCTGACAGATCGTCACCGGCACATTGTACACCTGGCGCGCCAGCCAACCCCGCACTGGTCCACGCGGCTCGTGGTAGGCGGGCATCGCTTTGCTACACTGCGGTGCTGACCGCACCGCACCGCGGCCTGACTGCTGCTGCCAACCTGTAAGACGCTCAGGCAGCGCTGATGCCACTGTCACGTACGCGAATGCACCGCCATGCAGCCACGCCTACACACACGCACGTGTCACACCCCACACCCGCACCACCACCACCACCACCACCACCACCACCACAGATGCTCCGCGAGCTGGACGTGTCCCACGCCGCCGTGGCCCCCGACGCGCTGCTGCTGTGCGGCCCCGCCTGCCGCCTGCGGTGGGCGCAGGGCTGGGTGGCGGGACACCTGCAGGACGCACTGAGGTGGGCCAGGGGGACACACACTGTCACATTCATATAGAGGTGGCCCTATGACACGAATGTGGTGTAACACTGTCCGGGGATGGACGATGGATGGACGATGGACGTGCGCCGGACATGTACCAATGGCAATGCCTGTGAGTACAGTAGGCTGTTGCATGACGGTGGCACCGTCGAACGCTGTACCCCCCGCAGGGCACAGAAGCCCCTGCTGCTCACCCTGGCCGTGCCGCCGTCGCCGCCAACCGCCACGGCCGCACCTACAACCGCCCAACCGCCTCAACCGTTGTCGTACGCTGCTGAGCTGGTGTCGGCGGTGCTGGGGGCCATGGAGGAGGCGGACAGGGCGGGGCTGCCCGTGGCAGGTGCGTGCGTGGGGGGCACGGTACCATAGCTGCCTGACAAGCACCAATGCATATGACGGCATAAGAGACACACTTAGTGCCAACTGGACTCGTTGATGTCGTCGTCGCGTCGTACGTAAGTCGTACTCCCCACTGCGTACCTGCGGGCAGCAGCAGCAACATTGGCAACACTAACTGAACTGCGCCCAGAGCCTGAGAGCAGCTCGGTTGGCCCTTGCACGCTTCGTCGCTAACCGTTCTTTTCCACTCAATCCGCAGGCACCCTGATCTCAACGCCCATGCTCGACTGGGCGGAGCCGATCGCAGCTCCGCCGCCGCCCCCTCCGCCCTCCCCGGCGCCCAAGGCCCAGCGGCCACGCACACGTCGAGTGCCGTCGGCCTCGGCTCAGCAGCAACACGCAACTGACCGCGAGTCAGACAGCAAGCAGCACCCGACGGCTTCCGCCGCAGGCACTGCCACCAGCAGGAGCAGCAGCGAGCAGCCGCACACCGCCAGCCAGGCCGATGGCAGCGGTACCGCTGCCTCTGAGCCTGCTGCCCGGTTGGCGCGCCCCACCCAGACTGCACCAGCACAGCCCAGAGGGGACACCCAAAGGGCTGCAGGCGCTGCCAAGGCTGCGGCGCAAGCGATCCGCGCAGTGGACCACCCGAAGGGCTCGGGTGCAGCTGCAGCAGTGGGGGCGGAAGACGGCGGTGCCAGTGCGGCGGGCCGTGGGGCCGGGCAGGGGTCGACTGCTGGGGCCCGTGTGGACAGCGCTGCGTGGGCGGGGCAGCGCGCAGGCGGTGGCAGCGGTAACAGCGGCAGGGGCGGTGGCGACAGTGCGCCGCCCGCGGCTGAGGGTGGAAACACTGCAAGTAGGGGTGCGGTAGAGGGACGGGAGAAGAGCAGTGCTGGTGCGGAAGAGGCTTTGGAGGAGCAGCCGTGGGAGGAGCAGCGAAAGGAAGCGGAGCAGCAGGAGCGGGAGCGGCAGCAGCGGGAGCAACAGGAGCGAGAGGCTGAGGTGCGGGAGGCTGTTGCTCGGCTGCACCTAGCCCGGCAGCTGGAGTGGCGGCGCTTCATGCAGCACGGGGAGCTGGTGGCGTGTGTGCAGCGGCGGCACTGGCGGCTGGGGGTGGTGGCGGGGGGCGCAGAAGGGCAGGGGGAGGAAGAGGAGGAGGAAGAGGAGGAAGAGGACGAAAATAAGGAAGGAAAGGAGGAGGGTGAGGAAGATGACAAGGTAAAGAGGGGCGGCAAAGGTGATGAGGCCGAGAGGGATGGAGGCAAGATGGCGGTTGGGGGCAGGGATGGGAAGGAGCGAGCCGGCGAGGAGCAGCGGGAGAAGGGGATCGAGCAAGGTCACGAGGACGAAAGGGTGGAGCAGGGACAGGAGCGGGAGTATGAGGTTACTGAGGAGGTTGTGGGTCCTGCGCTGCTGCTGGGGGCCGGGGGGCTGGCGGAGCTGCTGTCGGGCCACGTGTCGCGTGTGGCTGCGGTGGGGGACCGGCCGCTGGTGGCGGAGGAGGCGGAGCGGGCGGCCACGTGGCAGTGACATGCGGCCAGGTGGTGCGGTGGCGGTAGCGATGGTGGTAGTCGGAGTAGGACCGCCAACGCGGGCGGCTCAGTGGGTCATGGTGGCGGTGTGACCGTGGCGTCACGCGTCACGCGTCAGGGGTGCTGCGGTTGGCCACGTGTGGTAGGCGGGCGGCGGTGACTGGCCGGCAAGCTTGAAGCGGGGCAGAGAATTAAGCTGCGGATTCCCGACTCCTGTGCCATATGCCGGGGAGTCTAGTTGAAGGTGGTTGAAGTGGTTGAACGTGGCGAACGGCGCATAGGTGCTGATAGGTGCTGCACCTCTGGACGGTGTGCGTGGCAGTTGCACGCTCATTCAGTACAACTGGGTGGGGAAATGGGAACGTGTGGGATGGCGGGCGGGGGGGCTGACTCTTGCCACGAGCTCGTAGAAGGGTTGTGCCGCCTGCATACTGGATGGGAAGCTCGCTCACGATGCTGGACAGAGCTCTGGGCTACCGTGTGCAGCTGGGCGGTCATGCTGCGAGCGCTGCTGTGGAACACACGCTTGAGAGCAGGGGGCGGTGGTGGTAAAGCGTGTTGGCAGCTTGGCACGGCTTCGGAAGCTAGGCAGGCCACCGTCATTTGGTGCAGGAGTGTCGTACGAGTGGAACTGGGTGGAAGTTCGGCTGTAGTGCGGCACTTGATCCATGCACGGCCAGCGCCCTGACTGCTGTATGCGCGTTGTGTTGCAGCGTGTTACAGCGTGCGCAACTTTAGCGCAACCGAAAATGGTGTAACCATGCGCGATGATGGACACTTCTACATCAGGTGGTGTTTGTCTCTGGACCTCCGTCCGTTGCAAAGGTGCACGCGAACACCCTGACTGCTGATACCTGCTCCAGGATCCCCCCTGACCTGCTCTGCAGTTCCTGCTGCTCCCCGAAGCTTAACCCATCCAGACCCATCCGGTGAGAAAAGGACCAGGCAAAGGATCCGATGCCAAACCGCGTTTGTTACAGGCCTTGCGACATAGCTTTCTGCATGGAGGCCTCACATAAATCTAACCGCATACTCGGTAGACGCGCAATAGACTGAAATGGATTGTCAGGTGTACCCGCCAAGTGTTGGAAGAATATGACTATGGTACATGGGGCTGTGGTACCCAAGAGAGCGTGCATAGTGCACCGCACATCAATCTGAAGGAAGAGAACATACTAGCACGATACCGGTACACCGGGAGATGCACGGCACTGACAACCGGCCACAGGCTACCTTGCTTTGCTTGCAAACAGCCTTGCGTGCAGACATGTTCCGTGCATACACAACACACGCGACTGACAAATCAGCGCAACATGCATCTGCATTTGCAGCGCCTACGTGCAAGCGGTTTATGTAAATGCCGTCGCACTGCCTCCCTAACGCTACTGTTCCCCGGGACTTCAATTATCACCCAGTGTTCCGCGTCCCATACGCTAGCAACTACCCTCCGCCCAACTCACGCGGCGCCTACAGCACCCATCCCCAGGGAACACTACACTCGGTCCCACACCGCGATCACCTTGTCCACTATTCCTGCATATCCACCCCAGACCTTGCAAAACCCTCCTGAACCCGCCTCCTGCCACCACCAGTTCAGCGCTTTCGATACGCCTTGCCCTATGTGTTCGCGCTTAACGCCTCACACACCCGCCTCGTCCTCCTCACATATTAACCTGGCTAAACACAAAGCCGTCGTCCTGCTCACATGTCCTGCGGCGTGGAGCGCACCGCCATCTCCCTCTCCCTCGACGGCTTGCGCGCCACCAGCCGCTTGGGCGCTGACGCCGGCGCGCTGACCGGCCCCGACCCGCCCGCGCCCGCCGGCAGCACCGACGGCACGTTGCGCATAAGCGGCGCCAGGTCGTACCTGCTCTTGAGGCTGGTGCTGATCATGCTGGGCCGGCGCTGCTCGTCGTCCAGGCGGGGGTAGTCGGCGCTGTAGTGCAGGCCGCGGCTCTCCTTGCGCTGCAGCGCGCACGACACCGTCAGCTCCGCCACGGTGGCCATGTTGAGCAGCTCCACCAGCTCCGTGTTGACGCCGTAGTTCTTGTGGATGGCTTTGGTCTCGATGTACAGCGACACCACGTAGTCGCGCGCGGCCTGCAGCTCCTTCGTCCTGCGGATGGGAAGGGCAGGGAGGGAACGAGGAGGTGAGAAGGGCGGGCAGGGCCAGAGGGATGCGGACAGATTACACAGGAGCCGAGTGTTGCAAGGTAAGACAATCATAACAAAGGTTTGGCATGGCAAGCAGCTAGCGGAGCCCGCCCACCATCCTCCTGTTCACGTTTTGTCATGGAAGAACCGACACCACGTAGCCTTGCAGCATCCCATGACCCAGAGCCCAAACAAAGCAAGTGCCAAACTCACTTGCGCACGATGCCGCAGCAGCGCCACATGACGTCCCGCAGCTCCTGCCGCCTGGTGGCCACCCACTCCGCCAGCCCCGGGTTGAGCTCCCTGGCGGCGCGCGGGCCGCGGAAGTCGGCGCTGGCCGCCGCGTAGTGCAGCTGGCGGCTGCAGTGCCGCAGCGCGTGCTCCGCGTGCGCCACGCTGGGGTTGACAGCGCGCTCCGCAAACACCAGCCCCTCCAGCAGCGAGTTGGAGGCCAGGCGGTTCGCGCCGTGCAGCCCAGAGCACGCCACCTCGCCGCACGCGTACAGCCCCTGCACGCTCGTCTCGCCCAGGAGCCCGGTCGCCACGCCGCCGCACGTGTAGTGCTGGGCGGGCACAACGGGAATGGGATCGCGCGAGATGTCGATGCCCAGCTCCAGGCACTTGGCGGCGATGTTGGGGAAGTGGTGGAGCACCTCGTCCCGCGGCTTGTGGCTGATGTCCAGCCACACGTGCTCGTCCCCACGCGTCATCAGCTGGTCGTGGATGGAGCGCGCGACCACGTCGCGCGGCGCCAACTCCATGCGATCTGGGTCGTACTGGGTCATGAACCGCTCGCCTGCCTTGTTGAACAACATGCCGCCCTCGCCGCGGACCGCCTCTGTGATGAGGAAGGTGCTGCCGGTGCCGGCGGGGTTGTACAGCCCCGTGGGATGGAACTGCACGAACTCCATGTTGCTGATGTTGGCGTGCGCGCGGTAGGCCATGGCGATGCCGTCACCGGTGGCCACGTGCGGGTTGGTGGTGTTGGGGTAGATCTGGCCGGCGCCGCCAGAGGCCAGCAGCGTGGACAGGCCCAGGAACCTGGGCACGACGCAACACGTGGATATAGCATGGTAAGCAGCCTTCTTACAATGTGGGACAGTCCAGCATCAATACCTTCCAAGTATCAGAAGCAGGATACAGACTTCAGCGGGAGATGACGTTAAGGAAGTGCGCCCTGCAACCTGTCCGCCCGCCCCGGCTGCCTCCAGCGCTTCCGTTCCCTGCTTCCTCCTCGCCACCTCCCAAACCCCTACATGGCACGCCCACGCCCACACCCGCCAGCCCACCTGGTCATGGTCATGCTGTGCTGGTCCAGCACGTCCGCGCCAAAGCAGTGCAGCGCTCCACCGTACTCGTCCACCACCAGGTCCACCACCATGTGGTGCTCGTAGAACGTGATGTTCTTGTGCGACCGCGCGTTGGCCAGCAGCGCCCGCTCAATCTCCGCGCCAGTCATGTCCGCTGCGTGCACGATGCGGCGGTTGTTGTGGCCGCCCTCCTTTGTCAGGTGCAGGCTCCCGTCCGGGTTGCGGGTGAAGTCTGCGCCCAGCTCCACCAGCTCCAGCACGCGGGCGGGGCCCTCGCGGCACACCACCTCGACAGCTCTTTTGGTCAAGGAAAGGGAGGGAGAAGCAGGGAGGCGCGAAATGGGTCGGCAGGTGCAGGAACGGGTAGGGGCGACAGACGGCGGTCTGAGGTAGGCAGTACGTTGGCTTCACGTCAAGACTAGAACGTCGGGTCGAATACTGCAACTGAGTAAATATGAACTTTAATACATGGTAAGAAGTAAAGGCGCGGTGAAACTTGCACAAGCACAGTACTGATGTTGTTTTGAAGTGCCCACCCACGAACCACTTACTGCTGGTCGTTGAGGTATGCGCCTGCGACGATAGTATCCCGCACGTGATCTGCGACGCTGTCGCTCTTGTCCAGGACCGCGCAGACACCGCCCTGAGCGTACCGCGTGCAGCCCTCGGACGCGTGGTCCTTGGTGATGATGGCCACGCTTCCATACTGTGCCACTTTGAGGGCATAGGTAAGCCCTGCAATACCACTACCAATTACCAGGAAGTCGTGCTGCTTAACCGGCGGCGGGTTCGTGACAGGAGACGAGCGGCCGGAAGGCATAGACGTCCGGGGACGAAAGGCATCCGAATTGACGTCGGCGCGCACGGATACGGCGCGCGTGTGACGACGGGGCCCCATAGCAGCTGGGTTCGGGCGACGACCATCACCAATCAGAGCAGGCCTGGCTCCGGCCAGGCCTGAACGGCGGGTCTGCAGGCCCACAGGCGCAGCTGCGCGAAAAGAGATCGCAGCCATGCTGCAGATCGAGGCTAAGCGTGGGCTCGAGGCGCACGAGGCAGTAGGCTGGAAGGTCGGTGATGATGCGAAAGCCAGAATCGCGAGGCTAGCCTAAGGGATCACGCGACGTGCAGCTGAACCGGCCACTTCTTGTTGAAGACCCACTGACGACGGGACAGACCACGGACCTGCGCACACGCAAACATCCTTGGGTGAGGCGACCTGTTTCCCGCATCCTGAGCCCGCGCAACAGCGCTCCAAGAGCTTACGTTCATTCGTGTAGTGGAATTAAGAGGAACGAAAGGAAAACATCCTGTTGTAAAATGATTGTTGTGTGGGAGCTCCTAGTTAGCTTGGGTTTGCCACAAAAAGGACAGCAGAGGACGTGGACAAGAGGCTGAAACCCGTACGACTGGATGACTCGGGCCGTAGCTCTTTTTCGTACCGGATCTATGTCAAGTGTATGCAGGGCATTGTCAATAGTTGTAATGTCATCCAGGAGAGCCCTTCGAAGTCCTGCCACGCTCCTGCCGTAAAACCCAACTCAAACGAAGTTACCTGTACCTTCCAGACACAACACTGAGCACATAATTCGATTTGAGAGTTACGTATCAGATGCAATGACGTGCGCATGCGTTGCGCTGTAGCGGGTGTCGTGGTCTTCGTGGTCGAAGGTGACCCGCCAGCTGGCGAGGCTGGCTACCCTCCTTGCCCCTTGGGGTGGTGCACAAATGACAGAACAGACTGCATCTAACCCGCAGAGCTGAATGCGTACGTCCTCATTGTCTCATGCTAGCTTCGTTGCACGACCAGGACTGAAGCACTGCGGCTGCGCTCCTGAGCCCCACCTTGGCACAGCCGGCCAGTGCCACCCTCGTTCCCACTTCCCAGATGTCCCCAACGGTGTTGTGGGGGAGGGTTCGTGCGCTTAGGCTGCATCCGTGTCCTCGTCACGATGGTGCACGCGCGGTGTCACACATGCATGGCCCTCATCGCATTTCCCTAAGTGATTACCTGGACCAGTCTGGGGCTAGCGGCGACAGCGATACCCATAGTGCCATCCTGGTTGGGTAGCGCAGGCAGGCTTTGCTGGCCGCCATGCAGGGACCAGGAGAGCCGCCGGGCGCCCTTGCGGATCCCGGTGAGGGCCTGTTCAACCGTGCGTTGTGGGAGTGATGCGCTTCCTACCAGGTGTGCGCTTTGCGCGCTGGGGGCGAAACACCTACTGGCATACCTGCCGGGCGGTGTGGACCAGTGGCGGCGTGTCGTGGCTGCAGGGCAACCCGAGGGTCCACGTCCCGCAGCAGCACGCAGGGCGTTGGCGGTGGCTGCCGCTGCCCTACAGGCTGGACGTGGCGCAGCTGTCAGAGGGTAGGCTGAAAGGGCGCCTAGGCGGGGCTTCCTCGGGTTGGGTGTTGGGGTTTGGGCTCTGGGCCGCCCGCGGGGTTGAGGCTGTGGGTTCGGTGGCTTGGCTGGGCGGCTGGTTTTGTTGCAGGCGGGGCAGCGTATTAATTGTTGTTGCAGAGGGGCCCGTCACCAGACTTGGTGCGCCTGTAATCTCTTGGTTGGTGGTGCTTCGCGTGTCTGCGTCTGCATGTTTGGGGCAGTGGTTGGTGAGTGCCCCGCCTCCTGGTGTCCTTTGCCTCTTTTCCTTCCTGTCCTGCTGCATTTCCTTCCACGGTCTTTTGGCCTTTTCCCTCGGTCCTGTCCTAAGTCCTATGGTGTTTGGTTGGGTTTCAGGTCTACTCCGTCCCTAGGTGTGCCCTGTTTGCGGTTGGGGTTTACTGAGTTTGGGTGTTAGGTGGTGCTCGGGGCGGGGTGCGCGAGGCATCTGCGTGGGCCCAATGGAGTGGTACTTTAATGCTTCAGCTGTCTGTGCCTGGCCGCTGGGCCCCTGGTGTGACTTGTGAAAGTTTGTACAAAAGGAGGAGTCTGCACCGGAGTGGGTGCGTTTGTGGGCGTTGTTCCCAGTGGGCATGTACTTCCCTTGACTGCAGCTTACTGCAGCCAGGGGGGATAACCGCGGAGCGGCAAAGTAGCTGAACCAGGGGAAACGGTCAGCCCCGCAGCCTGCAACAGCGTTGTTCTGGTGCACTTGCCCACCTCGCCCTTTCAAGTCCTGGTTGCAAGAGTCATAGGCACCCCTCAGAAACGTATGAGTTATGGCAGCCACGCTTTGCACCTCCCAGGGGAGGTCCTCGGCTGCATGGGCTTGCAGGACCCTGCACCCATCATGTCCCAAACGCTCATGCGGGCCGTTTGTCTCGAGGCACACCATGCTCAACGTGTTGGACTCGCAAACGTTACCAAGCTGTATACAGGAGGCCTGTTAGGTGTCCCCGCATGGCCGTCTCCCTGCAACCCATAGACTTGACACAGCACGCTCAGCCACCAGCGACCCTAGGCTGTCCCGTGCTCGATGGTCTCTTGCGCGGTGGCATACCATGCGGGGCTGTTACTGAGCTAACGGGTGCGTAGTGAGCTTCCGGCAGGCGTCTCGCCAAGGCTGCAGTGCTTGAGCTAAGCAGCATCGTCCCGCACATGCGCAGGAGAGGCGTCGGCCGGAAAGACTCAGATCGCCCTCCAAAGCCTACTTGCAGTTCAACTTCCTGAAAAGGATGGCGGGCTCGCGGGCAAGGCCGTGTAAGCTCTGCTCCGATGCCAAGGCGGAAATCGCGCGACAGTTGGGCGCAACCAAGGCTTAGCGTCTTCCTCATAACTTGGGTTCAGGTACATTTACACAGAGGGAAGGCCGCCGGTTGAGCGCCTACAGTCAATCCTGGCGAACCGGTTTGCAGGGTGAGCCCGGACTAGCCCACCCCAACCCGCAACACCGGCCCCACTTCAGCCCCCGCCGCAGTCCCAGCTCCGTTACACTCACACCGCCATGTCCACACCTATGCGCAGTAACCCCCATGTATCTCTGGACAACGTCATGTTCGAGGTGCGCCCCGTGCACAGCCCCGACGACCTGCTGCGCACCTGCAGCCAGCTGGAGACGCTGCTGCAGCAGCAGGCGCAGCTGCAACAGCCCGCAGCCAGGAAGGTGAGAGGAGCATAGCTCGGATGTGTGGCCTTTCATCCTTGTACAAAGCTCCTTTGCGGTGCCGCGGCCATGCCAGCTGTCCCTTACGCCTGTGCCCAAACTGATTCCCAAACGTATGCACCCTTACGCAACCATGTGTGCCCTCGCTGCACCAATCGTGCAACACGGCCTCGCTGTTTCAACTGCATGCACCAGGTCCGTCTGGTGGTGATCGACTCCATCGGCCACGTGTTCCGTGACGCCCTGGGGCCCGACAAAGGGGGGCAGCAACAGGAGGGGGAGGGACAGGGGGAGGACGGGGCGGGGGAGGGC
>VFQN01001910.1_pt1 | contig 33559 bp, 45 predicted proteins | sample 3512371 | NCBI WGS metagenome assembly VFQN01 (sample SAMN10412370, study PRJNA504923) | tailings metagenome | isolation source: Replicate 2 from Balatoc abandoned mine | place: Philippines: Itogon, Benguet | collected 2017-08-28 | reverse complement strand
AGGTGCCGGTGGTGAACGTGGAACCCATTCGAAATATGTTGGTGGTATGCTGGGTGAGGCGATACGGGACCCCGATAAGACGGGGCAGGCAGAGTCTGGCGCGGGAAAGGCGCCCACGAAGAAGCATATCCTCTGTAACACTGAAGATACACACGTTGAAGCGTTTACGAGGGACACAGGCACGTGCCCCGCAACTACCGGTACTGTCGCATACGGCTGCTTAACATAGCTTACCTTTGGCAGCGGCGGCGCAGTCTGCTTGGCCACAGCAGACAGGGCAGCAGGCACTCGGCTCGTCGCCGTGCTGACGAGCTGCGCCGAAGGGGCGAGCGTGCCGCTAAGACACCGCACCGGTGAGTGCCGCACAGGGGCCATGGCCTAGATGCGCCCCCGGCAGAAACGGGGCCTTGGGGCCGTGTGGACAACTTGCGAAGGCCAAGATGCGCGAGCATGCTTGGGCACTTCAGCCGAGTGCACGCGCTTTCCTGGACAAGCAGCTGTTCCGGATCGATATGCTTAGCTACGGAAATGCTGCCCGCAGCTCAATGGCGTATCAGTTAGTGCTTTCGCCCAAGCCCTAGCCCAGAAGTGTCTAAACTGTTGTGAACGAGATGCCATGCATACTAGCAGTTCTGAACATTCGTCACATAGGACATAGCCATAGGGCTACTCCTCGTGCCTTGCGTGGTTTCGGCTGTCCTGTCACTCAAGAATCCGTCCTCCAGGGAAGTTACGGGGAGAAGGATCCCCCCGAGCCAGCGTTAGGCCACCTGACCGCGACACGAGTGAGTCTACTTTCCTACTCCGTGCCCCTGCCCCTGACCTGCCCTGACTGACCCTAACCTTTCTCTAAACTCCCAACGCCTTACTCATGGGTGCCCGAAAGCACCTCGAGGCAGCAGCCCTTGCACCATTGGCGTTGGCCCTGCACCGGCTGCACGCACCCTCAACAACAACCTGTCGTCTCTCTGTAGCCGCCCAGCCACCGGCCCTGCACGACACACACCATCACAGGCGGCATATGCTTGGCGTGTTGCATCACCCGTCCCTGCCGAGCTAGTGCATGCAAGGGCGTTTACAACAACCCTTATCCCACTACTCGAGTCGGTATGCAAGGTTACGCACAGGGACGCCTTACGCATGTGGGTGCAAGCTCAGCTTGCCGCTGCGCCGCCGCCCCCTACAGCCCCTTTCCACCCCACGCCCTCAAGGCCCTCGAACCAGTCCAGCATGTCGGTGGTGGTTTTGGAGCACAGCTCGTGCTGCACGTACAGCAGGTTGAGGCAGCAGCTCTTGCACCACTGGACCTGCATGCATCCTCATCAACAGCCGCTTGTCTACCAGTGTCTACTTTCAGCCGTCCAGCCAAGCGTCCAGCCAGGTCCAGTCGCCTGCACGACACACCGAGGCCTAGGAATGGTGATGCCCCATCCGTCCCCGCCTGGCCGGTGGCCGGTGCATACAAGGGCGTTGACTGAACCCAGTACTCAAGCCTCTCAACCATTCTCGACTCCGCGCTGCTGCTTATGCCGCCCCCTTCACGGCCCCAGCCCTCGAGGCCCAGAGGCCCCAGCATGTCAGTGGTGGCTTCGGAGCACAGCGCTGTACAGCAGGTTGAGCTCCTAGGAGGTGGGCGAGGCGTCGGAGGACAGGCGCAGCCGTGCAGCGCCCTGCACGTGTGCAAGGGGTGTGCTCTCATCACATGCGCTACAGGAGGCATATCCATAGTCGGGCAGTCCTCCATGGGCACACGAACGCTACATACTTACAGGAGATGGCTACACTTGAGGCAGCTACGGCATTCGTTATAGCATGTGAAACATGTGTGACTTACGGTATACCGGTACACCAGGGTCACGCTTCCCGTTCAGTCTGCCCCCAAACTACTCTCGGTGAGTCGCATCGAGGTTTGCAACGGGCGCAATCGCACGAGCTCTGTCTGTCCTCATAGTCTGCCCTGTTGCTGGAACCGACGAGTCCAAGAACCCATAACACCCACACAACCATAGCACAACCACGTCGTTCGAAGCCTCAATGGCACTGCACCTCGGCCTCGGCAATGCGCATTGCGGGACAAGCAGCGCAAGCTACCCTGGTCGGAGCCGGTGGTCAACACCGTACACGCAACAACGTTCCCCCATGCGCGGCCATAACCGCCTTACTCGTGTCATGCGAAAGCCTCATGCGCTCCGTGCACGTATGCACCAGACTGGCCGCCGCATGCGCTGTATCCATGTATCAACGCTGCTCCAGGGAACATGCGCTCAAACGCTGGCGCTGCCCGGCGCAGGCCCTATCAGCCCTGGAGCACTGCCCCAGCCTTGGAGCACCGCCCCGTTCACACGGTGGTGCTGCCCGACACAGACCTTGCTTTCGGGTGGAGCGCCGTTGGGCTGTGTGCACGCGCCTCAGCGACTGTCAGCCCTGCCTTCTTGCTCCCTCGCTCAGCGCCGCCCTTATTGCCGCCAGCACCTTCGGCCGCACGCTCTCGTCCCTTGGCGCCCATGGCTGCAGCCGCCGCCCGTGCTTCCCCACCTCCGCCGCCTCCACGTCTGCCCCCGGGTCCTCCCTCAGCCTGGCCACCACCCGCTCCATGTGCTCCCGGTACGCCCGAGCAGTGGCCCAGCCGTCCTCGGGGCTGTCGGGGAAGTCGCCGGACGCGGCGCTACCCAGTGCTACGTTTTTGCCATGAAAATACTTCGTGTACACCAAATTTGGCATGCGGTAGAGCCCCGAACCTGGCGGAAGGTCGGTTTGCGTCCTTTGCCTTCCACGGATCCCTGCAAAGCATGCAACAGGAGCACAGGGCATCGCCGTTCGTACACGTATTGTACGAGGCCACTGTTACTTTGACAACAGAATCAAGTGCTAACATGGAGAGACTGCGTGCCCAATCGGAGGCTGGACTGAGCAAAATAAGGCACCAGAGTACACCATATTCTGTATGTAACCATAAGACTTTACGCTGCCAGACGGCACGGTCGCAGTAAGACGACAGTGGTGATGACAACACACTGAGCAGGCCGGACCAGGTGCTTTGCCATGGTGCTTGGTGTGCGCCGGCAGCACAGGGCAGTGGTACGGCACAGCAGTGACGTTTAGATGTTGCCCATGGGCGGTCTCAGCCTGACTGTGTGGGCTGCCCCATGCTCCAGTGATGCTCACGCACCTGACGTTTTTACGGCCAGCGCCGCCCTTATTGCCGCCAGCACCTTTGGCCGCACGCTCTCGTCCCCTGGCGCCCATGGCTGCAGCCGCCGGCCCCGCCCGCCCACCTCCGCCACCTCCACCGCTGCCCCCGGGTCCTCCCTCAGCCTGGCCACCACCCGCTCCATGTGCTCCCGGTACGCCCGAGCAGTGGCCCAGTCGTCCTCGGGGCTGTCGGGAAAGTCGCCGCTGCCGGCGTAGCCCACGAGCACCTGTGTGCCCTTGATGCATATCTGCAATGTGAGCGCGCGCATCCGGGAGAAGCCCAGACCAGCGGGGAGGCCGTGCTTGGTCCGGTTCTGACCTGAGGGGCAGGGCGTACAGGGGTTGAATTTGAGCACACACCAGGTACGATTGTGCATACCGGTGCCCTTGAATGGGGACAAATACATGCGTACGTAGGAGCCAGTGAGGGCGCCGCAGCAACGCAAGTGGAAAGCGTAAGGGCGCTAGTTCATGCATGCGAGGTGCAGTCCATGGGAGGGGAAAAGCACCTACGATAAAACAGAGGGTGTAGGCAGGTGCCATCGCAAGAGCATGGGGCAGGGCTCATGCCGGAGACAGCGTACGGTACGTAGAACCACGAGCGAGCAGGCTGCGACAGAGCGCTGTCTCACACTGCAGACGGGTGCTGGCAGCTTGACGCAAACTGCAACACACGCAGTGCTATGTGCCTCACACGAGCAGTGCCAACTGCCTTGCTGCTGAGGTTTATGAACAATTGATGCACGCCCCCAACATACACACACCACTCACCCGGCTGCTCCACCGCTCCCAGCGCCGCCCGTACGGCCGCCAGGACGCTGGGCCGCACACTCTCATCCCCAGGGGTCCATGGCCGCAGCCGTGAACCCTTCTCGTCTATCCGGGCCTTCACTTCCGCCACTTCCACCTCTGCCCCCGGGTCCTCCCTCAGCCTGGCAACAACCCGAAGCACGTGCTCCCGGTACGCCCGAGCAGTGGCCCAGCCGTCCTCGGGGCTGTCGGGGAAGTCGCCGCACGCGGCTGAGCCGCCAAGACATTTTGTCCCGTTGATAATCATGTACATATTTAGCTTCTTCTCCACGTTGCGAGCAAGACCGTATCCCTGGGGCAGGAAGCAAATGCGGGCGTACCGGTACGGTGTGCTAGGGCCCTCGCATGCGGTGTGGTACGGCCCTGACAAGTGAGAGAGCAATGTGACCCGTGAAAGGGAATGAGTTGCACGGGTGTACAACACCAGGGCATCAGCGCATGGATGCTGCAGAACACACGAGTTTTGCGGGCAGGCTGAGGGAGTGTGCGCACAGGCCGCTGTCATAGCATGGCCGCCAGGTGCTTGTAGCTAGGAAGTGGGACCCAGCGCGCCCTGCAGGTAGGTCCTTCTCCTACTGTGCCCACGAGAAAGCAAATACGGTACCGGGGACACATGCAAATGTCCTGCCAATACTGCTGGTGTACTGATTGTTATATATGGCTTACCCTTGGCAGCGACGGCGCAGCCTGCTTAGCCACAGCAGGCAGGGCAGCAGGCACTCGGCTCGTCACCGTGCTGAGCGAGCTGCCCCTCGGAGGCAAACGTGCGGCGGAGGCATTGCATCGATGAGCGCCGCACAGTGACCATGGCCCAGACGCGGCCCCGGCAAAAGCGGGGCCTTGGGGCCGTATGAACGCTTGGCGAAGGCCAACTTGCGAGAGCATGCTTTAGCTCGTAAGCCGAGCGCGATGCACTCTGCTGAGCTGTCCACTATTCAGCTCTATGTTTATTAACTTATGCGGTCCACAGTTAGGCTGCGGCTTTGTAACTTGCTAGCTGACACGTGACAGCTCCCGTCCGAAGCCTTCCGACTGCAGAAGTAGAACAGTATCATATGCCATACAACCTATGAAAAACTTGCATACCTCTGTCTGACTTGTACTGTAGCCTGAGAACGTCGGTGAGCAGGCCCCAACCGCCCAGCACCCCGCACAGCCCCGCAGCACCCCATCGCGCTACATCGGGCCTGCAGGGCCTTGCAGCAGAGTGACCGCCAGTACCTCGCACTCCAAGCCACAGGCACGTACACCTGCTACTCACACTTGCTGCTACAGAAGGACAGAAGACTTGCCATCATCGATACTACAGTCCCACGTCCACTCCCCTAACCCAATCCCCCTCCCTAACTCGTCCTTATGGCCCCCCTGGCTCTCCGGACGTGCCCCATTGGGGTCTGTAACTGTAACTGTAACCTAACGGTTCCCGAACAAATTGCCCATACAAAGGGCAGCGTTACCACCCTGAGAGGCCTTGAGGCAGCAGTTCATGCATGATTGGCCATGCACGCATGGTTATCACGAACCTGATGTCTTCTTGCATCCCTCCAGGGTCCAGCCGGCTGCAAACCCAGCCCTGACCCATCCCTGTACAGCCGACCTAGGTATGGTGTGTTGCCTCACCAGCCTCACAAGTCTCCAATTGGCTGGTTCATGCGCGACATTGACCGGGACGCCTCACACTGCAGGGAGCTCATCACCCGAACACTTCTATGTCGCCGCCATGCTGCCGCCCCAGGCTGAAGTTGTTACCCGCCCTCTTCGGGAGGTCCGTACCCGGTGTACCGTATGCAGCGCACAGGCGCTACAGGTCAGACACGTGAGACAGCTACGCCACTGTGTGGGGCGCGCGTTTCCTATGCGTGCTTCCCATCCAGTGTGCCCCCGCTATTACGTAGGGTGGGTCACCCCGGGGTCGTGCAACAGGGCGCAGCCGCACAGTTTGCCCTTGTGGTTGGCCCTGCTGGAACCGGCAAGTCCAAGAACACATTGGGACCCGCACATCCACGTCACGTACTCCCCTTAACTTGTACCCCAGCTGACGACGTGTTGCACGATGCAGTCTTTGACCTCTACCTGAACCTCGGCTTCGGCACTGCACACCACGGGACAAGCAGCACAAGCTACCCTGGTAAAACCCGGTGATACATGCCGTACGCGCAACGATGTTCCCCCATGCGTGGCCATAACCGCCTTACTCGCGTCATGCAACGTCATGCGGATGACCCGTGTACTCCGTCAACTCATGCACTAGACTGGCCGCCGCATGCTTATGTATCCATGTGCCAAAGCTATTCCAGGAAACATGCACCCAAACGCTGGCGCTGCCCGAGCGCAGGCCCTATCGGCCCTAGAGCACCGCCCCGTTGTGTGCACGCGCCATCACGTACGTCAGCCCTGCCTTCCCGCTGCCTCGCTCAGCACCGCCCTTATTGCCGCCAGCACCGTCGGCCGCACGCTCGTGTCCCCTGGCGCCCATGGCCGCAGCCTCCGCCCACGTTCCCCCACCTCCGCCACCTCCACCGCTGCCCCCGGGTCCTCCCTCAGCCTGGCCACCACCCGCTCCATGTGCTCCCGGTACGCCCGAGCAGTGGCCCAGCCGTCCTCGGGGCTGTCGGGGAAGTCGCCGGCGGTGGTGCTACCCAAATGTACAAGCTTGCCCAGGAGGTATTTACGGTACACTAGCCCCGGCGTGCGGGAGAGCCCCGAACCTAGCGGAAGGTCGGTGTAAACCCTTTGCCTTCCACGGACCCCTGCAAAGCATGCAACATGATACCACTATTCAGGCAGACCCGTAGGGACAGATGAGTCGTGTATGATGCCGCTGTTACCCTCACGCACATCCAGAGGCACTCGTAGAGAGGCTGCGCGCGATCACTTCAGCCCATCTGAACAAAACACAGCCAAACAAACTTCACACACGCATAGGCAGTGCATATCACGTGATTAAACAGGTTCAAGCTGACAACAGCAGTACAGTAAGACCGCGATGCTTATGTTGACGGGAAGAGCAAGCAGGTCCAGGGTCTCCCTCACGGTGCATGGTGTGCGCATGCGGTGAGTGGTACGGCGCAGCACGGTCTGTCCAGGTATTCCCACGACGGGTCTGAGGGGGCTGTCCCGCGTGTCAGTGCTGCTCACGCACCTGACCCCTTGACACTCAGCGCCGCCCTTATCCCCGCCAGCACCTTCGGCCGCACGCTCTCGTCCCCTGGCGCCCATGGCTGCAGCCGCCGGCCCCGTTCGTCCACCTCCGCCACCAGCACCGCTGCCTCCGGGTCCTCCCTCAGCCTAGCCACCACCCGCAGCACGTGCTCCCGGTACGCCCGAGCAGTGGCCCAGTCGTCCTCAGGGCTGTCGGGGAAGTCGTCACTGCCGGCGTAGCCAACGAGCACCTGTGTGTAATTGATGCTTATCTGCAATGCGAGCGCGCGAGGTCGGGAGAAGCCCAGACCAGCGGGGAGGCCGTGCTTGGTCAGGCTTTGACCTGGGGGGCCAGGGCGTGCAGGTAGTAGGATTGGACATACACCAGGTACGACTCTGCACACCGCAACACCGGTGCAACCGAACGGGGCAAAGACGTACATACTTAGGAGCCCATGAGGGGACGGGCAGCAGGAAACTGGCAGCGTAAGGGCTCGAGTTTACGTAAGCAAGATGCAGTCCATGGGAGGCCCCTCAAACGCGTAGTCAGGGCAAGCCAAACGCTGATTACCAGAGGGCGTAGGCAGGTGCCATCGCAAGAGCATGGGGCAGGGCGCATGCGGGAGACAGCTTACAGTATGCAGAACAACGGGTGTGGTCAGGCTGTGACAGAGCGCTCTGTCTCGGTACTAGCCGCTTGGCGCAAATTGCAACACTTGCCAATCCTGTGTGCTTACCAAGGGGCACTGCCAACAGCCTTTGCTGCTGAGCTTGATAAAGTATTGATGTACGCCCACAGACGTCTCTTACCCGGCTGCTCCACAGCTTCCAGCGCCGCCCGTATCGCTGCCAGCACAGCCTGCCGCACACTCTCGTCCCCCGGGGTCCACGGCCGCAGCCGCCGCCCGTACTGCCCCACCTCCGCCACCTCCACGTCTGCCCCCGGGTCCTCCCTCAGCCTGGCCACCACCCGCTCCATGTGCTCCCGGTATGACCGTGCAGTGGTACAGCCGTCCTCGGGGCTGTCGGGGAAGTCGCCGGAAGCGGCTGAGCCAACAGTGAGCCGTTTCCCGTACATAACCATCCACATACTCAACTTCTTCTCAACATTACGCACAAGGCCATAACCCTGGGGCAGGAAGCAAGTGCGGCCATACCGGTATGGTTTGTTAAGGGCCTCGGCCTGTACGGCGGTACGTTACTGACAAACGTCAGAGTTAGTTGAACCGGGAGACGGAGTGAGTTGCTCAGGTGTACAACACCACAAGGCCATTCGCGCATGGCTGTTACAGGACACACGTACGTGGCAGACAGGCTGACGGCATGGACATGTGCGCACGGTGTGTTGTCACAGCACGGCCTAAGCGCTGGTGGTGGGGACTGCCCGCTAGGTGCTCCTTCCCAGTACACACGTTTAAGCATTGACGAGGGACACATGCACGTGCCCCGCAATTCCCGGTACTGTCGCATACGGCTGCTTAACATAGCTTACCTTTGGCAACGGCGGCGCAGCCTGCTTAGCCACAGCAGACAGGGCAGCAGGCACTCGGCTCATCACTGGGCTGGGTGAGCTGCGCCGAAGGGGCGAGCGTGCCGCGAAAGCACCGCACCGGTGAGTGCCGCACAGGGGCCATGGCCTAAACGCTCCCCAGGCAAAATCGGGGCCTTGGGGCCGTGTGGACAACTTGCGAAGGCCAAGATGCGGGAGCATGCTTGGGCACTTCAGCCGAGCGCACGCGCTTTCCTGGGCAAGCACCTGTTCTGGATACAAATGCTTAGCTACAGAAATGCTGCCGGCAGCTCAATGGCGTATCAGTTGGAGCTTTCGCCCAAGCCCTAGCCGAAGCCCAGAGGTGTCTAAACTGTGATGAACAATATGCCATACATAGTAGCAGTTGTAAACATTCGTCACATAGCCATAGGGCCTTGCGTAGGTTCAGCTGTCCTGTTCAAGTCACATCAAGACGAGTGTGCCCAGCAGGGGAGCCCCTGCCAGGGCCCTGGTGCCCACCTGACCGCGACACGAGCAAGCTGCTTCTTACTCCGTGCCCCTGCCCCTGCCCCTAACTGCCCTTGACCTCGCCCATACACTGCCTACGCCCGAAAGAACCTTGAGGCAGCAGCCCTTGAAGAACTGCATGAAACTGGTCCTCCAGGGAGGCTACAGCGCCCCCGGGCGTTGGCCACCTGACCGCAACACGAGTCAATCTAATCGCCTTATGCGTGCCCCTGCGTCTGACTGACCCTAACCTGGCCCCTAAACTCTCAACTCTCAACGCCTTATCCATGGGTGCCCGAAAGTACCTCGAGGCAGCAGCCCTTGCATTGGCCCTGCACGCATCCTCAACAACCACCTGTCGTCTCTTTGTAGCCGCCCAGCCACCAGCCCTGCACGACACACACACCTTCACAGGCAGCCTATGCTTGTCGTATTGCATCACCCGTCCCCACTGGGCTAGTTCGTGCAACGACGTTTACAAGAATCCCTGTCCCACTATTCGAGTCGGTACGCAAGGGGACGCACAGGGGACGCATGACGCATGTGGGTGCAAGCTCAGCTTGCCGCTGCGCTGCCGCCCCCTTCAGCCCCTTCCCGCCCCCGGTCCTCAAGGCCCTCAAACCAGTCCAGCATGGCGGTGGTGGTTTCGGAGCACAGCTCGTGCTGCGCGTACAGCAGGTTGAGCTCCTCGGAGATGGGCGAGGCGTCGGGGGACAGGCGCAGCCGCGCAGCACCGGGCACGTGCGCCTGGATGGCGGCCTGCGCATGCGGTGCGGCAGGGACGGATAAAGGGTGAGACAGCGACGCGAGGGCGCTGGGTGACAACCATGCCCTGCAGGCCCAAACTGACCAGGAAATCTCCTGCGAGTGTGAGCCCCAAAGGCCGCCAGGTTTACAACGTCGTTGCGTGTGCTGGACGCGACATGGCTTTGTGGTGTTGCTCGCACCTGCCAGGGCGTGCGGCCGCGGCCCCGGCCGCCCCGCGGGTTGTGCAGCAGGTAGCCAGCTGGGTCCAGAAGGCCGGCGGACCTGGAGGGCGCAGTACGGGACGGGGCCGACGGCGGGCGCTGAGGCGGCCTGTGCCATGTGCCGTGTATTAGGGTGCCCCCGTAGGTCTTCCCTGCCGCTGCTTTCCTCCCCAATGTGCTACCCCATCTGTCAAGCGCCTCAACACGGTTGATTCGGGGCCACATGGGGAGGCACCACTTACTTGAATGCCTCGTACACGGCTCTGCTGGCGGGCTCATCCACCTCGGGCGCACAGCGCTGAGCCAGGTACAGCGGCGTCAGGGGCTGGGGATGCACGCGCAGCTCCGAGACCGGGGTGCCCTGGGGTGCACACAGCGGGGAAGCGGGGTGGTGCAGGAGTGACATGGGGTATGCGGCGGTGTCTGGGGCAAGGCGTTATCTGCGTCAGTGTCAGGGGCGGCGGGCAGGTGGACGCACAGCTCCGAAACCGGCGAGGTGACCTCGAGTGACGCAATGCAAGGGCGTGCGTCGGCGGGCAGGGATCCTGCTGTTAGGACTCGAGCGAGGTTGCACGGCCTCGAGTGGCAGGTGGGACGGTGAATGGATGAGTGTGACGGCCCGAAGGGTAGCAGCAAGTCAGAGCCACAAGGCGCTGCTGGTGGTTATGGGGCAACGTGCTGCTGCAGCCTGTCCGCCGCGCAGGACGAAGGACGCCGTGCAACGCGCAGGCCATAAGCCTCAGCGAGTTAGGCCACCACACACCACACCTAAGAGGCGAACAGCTTGCGTTCGGCCTTGTGCCAGGGGACAACACGAGGGGCACGGTCTTGCCCTGCTGGCTCATTCCAGCTTAGGAAACATCCCGTTGTACACCCATGGCATCAAGGACAGGCTCCTGCCCCTGTGCCCGGCGGCCTCACAATGGCTCTTAGCTCCTCCATGTTGTTGGCCACCAGGTACGCGATGTGCGTGTCGCGCGGCATGTGGATGAACAGCACGGGCGGGTAGGGCGCCGACACCTCGCCCGCCTTGCGCTTGCTGCGGGGTGCGGCGCATGGCGCGGGGCACAGCCGTATATGCAAGGAGGCAAAGCAAGCCTTATGACGTAGGTGGTACTGACTTCTGGATACCAGCGTTGTACTGATTACATGCACAGGGCAAAGCACTTTGGAGGAGATGCAACGCGCGGGTGCGCCCATGCCTGCCTGCCATGCGTCCTGTGCTGGAGCTTTGCTAGGACGAGACACCGCTGCCCGCCGGCATCCATCCGCCTGCATGCCTGGGGCGCCCGCTCCTGCCCGTCGCTCGTGCCTGTCGTACTCGCGGTACGTGTTGGCCATGACGGCCATGATCTGCGCCGCCACGCCGCGGAACGCGCCCGCCATGTGCGCCGCCAGGTGCAGCACGAAGGCGCCGCCAGAGGAGCCGCCCAGCGCCAACAGCGGCAGGCCGGACAGCCGCTCGCGGGACAGCCACTGCGACAGCGCGCTCTTGACCTGGACAGGCAAGCGACGCACACTGCCAGTCAGCACCGAGGGTTAATTGCGCCAGTCCTATCCTGCAGAGGGCCTTTGGATTGTGCATTTTGGCCAGTTGGGGTTGTGTATGACACACACAATCCGGGGGCAGTGCTACAAAAGACAATGCTTGTTGCTGTGGAGCACGCTAAAAGCAGGTCCAAAGACCTCAAGGGCGGTGCAGCACTAGTCACCGCGCGAATGGTATTGGTTATCCCGCGAAGTGCCAATGCACGGCACCGAATGCACAGCATACGGTAGCCCTTAAGTTGGAAGCGGGTGCCCTCTTCCTTGCATAACCGCGCCAGCTAGATGGACAGGACCTGGTGCGCAATGCTATCGTACACAACGTTCCGTTGGCGCACGGAGTACCAGTTCCTGGTTGGCAACGAAGGACCCTGCGTACCCGCACAAAGTCGTTGGTGGGGTCCCCCGTCGCTGTCGGGTCCTTGCCGTTGAGGGGCATCTGCCAGCACCTGCACAGGCAGAGGGACAGCAGCAGGGGCAAGCGCGGGGCAGGGAGAGCCACGCTCGTGTGCAGCTGGAGGGTCGTGGTACGGTGGCCGCCTCGCTGCTGCCGGGTCTGGGTTCAGGCCGGGTAGCAGCTGTTCCATGGTGCTCCCAGTCTTGCCCGGCAGTGCCTAAGCAAACAGCCTTAAAGAAACCGTAGCCCCTCTCCACCCTGAGGGGAACTAGGAGAGCAGCGGCAATTGGCAGGGTCAGAGGGCGCCGGAGACCAGCTGAGAGCAGTTCGCCTTCAGCATTTAAGGACATGCGCGCAAGCTACCAACAAGCTGGTAGCTATAAACAGCAGGAACCTCCCCTGCCTCGTTCCCCGTGCCCCGTCCCCGCACCTGTGGCCCAGGCGGTCGTAGCTGGACACGGCAAACACGGCGTAGCCCCGCAGCAGCGAGTGGAGGGTGATGTTCATTTCCTCTGGCAGACCTGGTGGGAAAAGGGCCCAGCGGGTGGCGGGCCCATGGTAGCACTTGGGCGTAAAACACTGTCATCAAGGGCGTATTGGGGAACGCGAAAATGGCTGCTGCCCTGCTGCCGTGCGGGGTTCACACGGACTCAGTGCCTTTGGCTCGTGCCTTTATGAGCGGTGTATGCAGCAGGCTAGTGTCAGAATTCCCAGTTTAGCGCAGTGTGCAGACATGCAATGCAAGGGAAGTGATTGGGGCACCTGCCCCACCTATGCAGTTGGGGCAGCTCTCCGACTGCGGCCAGAAGTCGATGGCCCCGTGGTGGCAGCCGTGGGCGATTAACACCACGCCCTTGGTGGCCGCCGGGGGCTCGGGCTTCTGCCACACGGTCTCGATGTACGTGTCAAACAGCTGTGCAGGGTGCGGTATGGGGTACGTACATGAGCAGCGTGTAGGGTGCTGGGGTACCGTAAGCTGCCAGTGACGTTCTGCGTTCGGCAGCATTGCCGGTAGCAGGCCGGCGGATGGGGCACGTGCAGGGAAAGAGCCTGCGCAGCTGCGCGAGGTCATGCAGGTGCAGCTGTTCTGGTGGCAGGGGGCTGATGTCACAGGTTGGAAAGCTGTTCGGACCGACGGGCCCAGAGGGCACGCGAGTGCATCCATCGTGTACAGGAGCACCTTGACGGCTGAAACACGTTCCTGTGAAGGCAACGTACAACCTAGACGGGCGTTTCCACCTACCTCATACTTTCCGTTTTGCAGTAGTGTCGACACGTGTTGTGAGAGGAGGGAGTTGGGCCCATCACCACCCGCAGCTTGGCTGTTCTTCACAGGCTGGGGCACCGCTGCGTTCAGTTGCCGCGTGCTCCGGTCCGTATCATGACTTCGGCCCGCCAAAGCCAAAGTGCTACTTAGCACTATTGTTATACAAGCAAGGGGTAACCCATTTTTCGTGCTGCGGTGTGATTTGCGCATCGGGCACTGCACGCTGTCAGCTCCCTCTGCAACAGGTCGGAAGCCGTTCTTAAGCATTGTCAGCTATGCATCATTTAGCTTGTAAGTATGGACGGTATGCCTAAGTGAAGGGCTTGAGTGATTGACAGGGATAGCGCGGTACCGGTACTCTCGGTTCCGGAGCACACTGTTTGCCGCTACACGTACACAGTACGATTAAACCATCACCTGATGCAAGAGTTTATACTTACTTTACGTTGTTCCCAACTGATCGCTCTCCTGGCAAGCAAGTGCCCTCTATATTGTGACTAGTCGCGTCCGCCCCAAAAACGACCCTGCTGCTGTCAACGGGGGCCTTCCACGCATTTCTAGCTACAATATCAAGCACAGAATGCTCATGCGCACCGCTGCCCATTTCTCAACTGCTCCTGGCCGGAACGCCGCCAGCCCGCGGCAGCGCGTGGTGGCTTTCGGGCTCAAGGAGAATGTGGCCAAGCTGGCACCAATCACAGACATCGCCCGTGTGCGGATTCCCGCCCTAGGGTGGTCCGTGGAGAACGTTGAGGTGGGACACGTCCGCGCAGAACGGGACAATGAGTTTATATCACCCCGAACACGTGCCTTGCTGCCAACCAGCAACACTCAAGTCCCCGGCTGTTCCGCCCTGAGCCACCGGATTACCCGCGTTTGCCATGTGCAAGCACTCATGTGTACCGGTAAACCTACCCGCGCAACTTGACCGCTTCATTGATCGGATGCGCCAAGCATGCGTTGCAACTCGTGTTCCCCTTACCCGCCCACACCCCCACAGGGCAAGAAGGCGTCCGTCGCCATCTACGCCCACCTTGCCGCCTCGTACGGCGGTCGCCTGACGGTGGAGGCGGCGGCGGAGGGCCTGCGACTGTACGACGAGGTGGTTGAGGACGCGCGCAACCGCCCGGGGGCGCACCCCAACATCGACCTGCTGCTGCAGGTGGCGCAGCAGGGCACGGCGCACGAGCTGGTGGTGGACCGGGTGCACTGAGCGTAGCCGCACAGCAGCGGGCGGAGAGGTCATGTGAGCGTGGCGATGGGCCTGACAGTGGACGGATCGAGCCGTTGCGTCCGCGACCTGGCCTTGTGGCACGGCCTACACGACTGCCATGTTGGCGGCCCTGTGTGCGCTGAGGCTGTGAGGGCTACACGGTCGTACGCATGCGGGCAAGGGGAAGCTAGGCAACACCTTGCATGCGGGGCACAGCGTTCGTTCCCTGCACCGCATCTGACGTACATGAGGTTATGCTCAACCGTGTGCAGGGAAGGCTTTGCGAGGACAGGGTGCAGGGGTCGGGTGACGCGGCTGCAACAGTGTGGCTGCAACCGTGTACGCAGCATAGTTACGGCGCGTGATCGGTTTGTCGGTGGCCACTGGCCAGTGGCTTGCGACTGGACCGCACGAAGGCTTCTTGACATATGGTCCGCGAAATGGAAGTGGACTGCCGTCGTGCTGTGCCACCACTGGCGACGGCTGTGGCACGGCTGGTGCTGGCGAGCATGTGACGTGCCGCCGCCTTGTTTGGCGAGTATTGCGATAGAAGTGTGCTCCGGCCCATACGCTTGTTTCCTGCCTGGCCGCGTAAGGCAGGGCTCAGCTCTGGCAGATGCCCGCCTTCATGACGGTTGCACCCGCTATGCACCCATGCACCCTGGCAGGACAGGGAGAGCCCGCCTCCTACACAGCGCTATACATCTTTGGTTCCAGACTATCAGTGCCTGTTAGAGCGGTTCATTTGTTGCACATATGTACGGCTAAACTCAGTTCCAGGCAAGGGCCCCCTGCCACCGGTCGGGGTCAGATCCCTACCTTGCATGTTCAGCGCCCCACACGCCACACTCCGGTGCCCACGCCTGGGCCGCACAGTACCGTAGGCCCTACATCCGGGGAGCCTTACATCGCTGCACGCCCGCGACACTGGTGCTATGGGCTTCCTGTTCATAAGACAGGGTACGATCGATGTAACGGTGCCGCACAGGAGTTATATCCATCCTGTCTCGGGGCAGGTCAGGGCGAAGGAGACACACGTGCGTGCTGCACACGTAGGGGAGCTCCGCCGACACGTGCTATGGCACCAGGACAGTGTGCACGCTACTCTACCTTCTTCTGTAAGCTGATGGCTTCTGTAAGCTGATGTACAGTGGCTGCGTGGCCGGAGGCAAAGAGCAATCCCAAGAACGGAGCAAGGCGGAAGGGCCCGACACTCCATCCCATGTGCATTTCGGTCTTCGACAACCTTATCCAGCCAAGTCGTTCTATCACAGTAGCGTATTATGGTAGAATTTCATTGAGCAGGAAACGGCTATGTGCCTCTTCAGCTGCGAGACGTGACTCGCTGTACGGGCCATGAGTTGACAGCTTTCGCCGTCCTGCACCGTTTGGCAACTCCCGTTACGCCTGAAGTCACTTGCACACTGGTTTTGCTGGTAACAAAGTCGTGGACCTGAGTGGGCGCGCCATGTTCGAAATTCAGCTCTAGCAGCTCCGTCGTTTAGGTTGCGCTTTCCTTTGAGAATGGACGCCCAAGAACCTACAGGGGCTTTTGTAGAAACGCCACAGCCACAAACTGGGAGTGCTCGCGTCGGCGCGGTCTGGGGGCGGGTGAGTCCGAACTGACCGAGTCAATGGGCCATGTTCGGCGTTGCGAAGCGCGAACTCGGAGTGCTGATGTCGCCGTTGCTGTCACCTGCAGGAGGGAAGGAAATCCCCTGAGACATCCTTGGTGTCCTCTTTGCGGGGTTCCATCGGCAGCAAGGATGCTCTTCGGTCCTCGATGGGCAGCAAGGACCTTTCCGCGGGAAAGCAGCAGTGCATGACAGATAAGCGCAGACAGGCAGCTGAGTTCATCAAGTCGGTTACTGGCCAGGACGTGCCATACAGCAACGACCTAAATTTCAGACAGGCACTGCGCGACGGCACTATACTGTGCAAGGTTCTCGGCAAACTCCTCCATGGGAAGCAATACCAGGTGCGTGCCTTGCATGGCTACTGTCCCGCTATTGTGCCAAGACTATCCTAGCGGAATGAAGCTGAAGGTCCGTATCAGTCGGCGGCCTGGAGGGCACCTACCAGGCCACATCTCAGCCGACAGCCCGCCCTTATCTCTGAGCACCGCTGCACCCTAAGCTCTCTTTGCATTCCCTCCGCTGTGCACCGTAGGAGCCTGGCTCGCACGCTCCTGCCGTCTTCCTGGCTGGCGTGCGTAACGAGCTGGGCGTGCCCAGCGACCGGGTATTCTCCACCGAGGACCTCAACAGCGAGGACTACGACGACCGGCCGCGCGTCGTGGACTGTGTGCTCTTCCTGCAGCAGCTGCTCGTCGGGCACAACCCCATAGCTTCACCCCTACCCGCAGCACTCCAGAACCGGAGCGACCTGTTCAGCGATGTTCGCAATATGCGGGACAGCAGCCCGCGCGGCGGCTACTCCATCCCCACCACGGACCAGGCGGCCATCCCCTTCAGCCTGCCGGCGTCCAGCGCCTCCGTCAGCCCGCAAATGAGCATCATGCCCGCGGGCGCTCGCACTATGGCAGCTGGCGGCCACCACGCAAGCATCGCCAACCTGTACAACACCCTCAGCAACGGCCTCAGCGCGCGGCTCACGCCGGGCATGCCCGTGTCCGGGGCGCCCGGCGGGCAGCGCTCCCAGCACCTTGACCACGTGTCAGTGGTCATGGAGCAGTTCCTCAACGGCCTCACCGTTGAGTACGAGAAGCGGCTGCTGGCCAAGGACCAGGAGCTTCAGGCCAGCAAGGAGGAGGTCAGCAAGCTCAAGGCCAAGTACGGCGAGGTGATGGAGCAGATCAGCATCATCTCCCAGGAGCTGGAGGACAAGAAGCGCGAGGCGGTGGAGAACGAGAAGGTGGCCTCCCAGGAGCGCCTGCAGCAGCTGCAGCAGGACATTGAGGAACTGCGCGGGCAGCTGGCTGAGCGGGAGGCGGAGCTGGCGGTGCTGCGCCAGGCAGCGGACGGCAAGGACGAGGCGCGACAGTCGCGGGAGCGGGCCATGCAGGCGGAGCTGGACAGCGCCCTGGCGGAGCTCCAGGAGTACACGGCGCTCAAGGAGCGCTACCTGACCACCCGGGAGGAGAACAGGAAACTGTACAACACCATCCAGGTGAGCGCGAAGGCGCAAGGCTGCTCCTTCACGGTGCTTGTATGAACACTGCAACAGTCCCTGCCTGTTGCCCGGGTGGCAGGGCGAACTGGTAGTGGTCTCGTGTTTCGCTGGGGTTCGGGCCTGAGCGCACGTGCGGGGCCTTGCTTTTGCCGTACGCAGGATCTCAAGGGCTCCATCCGCGTGTTCTGCCGCGTGCGGCCGCTGGGCACCACGGGGGACAGCACCGCTGGCTGCCTGGACATCGGCACCGACGGCGAGCTGGCGGCGTACGACGGCAAGGGGGAGCGCAAGGTGCGTTGTGTGGCGGGCACCAGGGCCCTTGTGCGAAGGCGTGGAGGAAGGACTTAATAAGTGGCAGGAGAAAAGCCTATCGGGAAGAATGCTTTTAATATATCGTACTCTACGCTTCTGGTTGTTTCGTAACTAGACGCACGTAGGCAACCTCCTTCCCACTACCCATGCTGCTTCATGTGTCCCTGCTGCAGGTGTACCGCTTCGACAAGGTGTTTGACGGCAACAGCACCCAGGTGCAGGTGTACGAGGACGTGGCGGGCCTCGTGCGCAGCGTCATGGACGGTAAGCAGGCGGCTATCCTCCGCCAAGCCGCATGTGATTCTACTTTGCGGTCAGCTTGGCCGTATATCGACGTTGCGGGCGGGTGCCACGTGTTGACAGCCAACACACGCAATTTAATGCCTCGCCCCCAGGTTTCAACGTGTGCATCTTCGCCTACGGCCAGACGGGCAGCGGCAAGACGCACACCATGACGGGGTCGCAGGTGGAGAACAGCGACGGGCGCGGCATCAACTACCGGGCACTGGACGACCTGTTCATGCTGGTGCAGCAGCGCGCCTCGGAGGTGGGCACCGGTGGTGGCCTGTGGAAGTTCCCAGTCGTCTGACCACGGCATGAGCCCAAGACGCACTGGTACCCGTATTACTCTGCGGTTGCGGCACTCGGGCGTTGTTTCACTGACCACGGCTGTGTGAGGCGCGAGTTCCACTCATGTCTTGGCCCTTGGCCGTGTCCCCCACCCCCAGATGGACTACACCATCCAGGCGCAGATGGTGGAGATCTACAACGAGTCCCTGCGCGACCTGCTGGCCGAGGACCAGAGCTCGGGCAACAGGCTGGAGCTGCTGGCCACGCAGCCGTCCGGCCTCAACCTGCCCGGCGCCAAGCAGCTGCCCGTCAGCAACACCGAGCACGTCATCCAGATGATGCGCACCGGTGCGCGCAACCGCCACAGCGCCGAGACCAAGATGAACGAGCGCAGCAGCAGGTCTCACCAGGTGCGATAGCATAAGCCACGCGTCAGCACGATCAGTGCAGCAGTGTGGGCAAACTTGCTTGTGGAGCAACCCGTGTTTCCTGTGGCCTCGCGTTGAGATAGTTCTCTTGCTCGCAGGTGCTGACCATTATTGTGGACGGCGTGAACCGCATCAACGGCACCCGCACGCACGCCTGCCTGCACCTTGTGGACCTGGCGGGCAGCGAGCGGACGGACAAGTCGGGTGTGGAGGGTGAGTGCGGCGTTGCTAGGTGCCATGCAAGCGCGTTGAGGTGAAGAAAGCCCACAGGGTCGCACCGCGGCGTAGAATGCACGGAAAGACGGCCCTGCTGCAAGCTGTCAAACGCTAATCAAGATGTTGGACAGGTGCCATTGACATCCTCTCGCACATTCTCTTTCTGTCTGCAGGTGAACGGCTGCGTGAGGCCAACGCCATCAACACCAGCCTCACTACGCTGGGCACGGTGATGGCCAGCCTGGCCAACAAGAGCAAGCACGTGCCCTTCCGCGACTCGAAGCTCACCCAGCTGCTGGCGGACAGCCTGCAGGGCCAGGCCAAGGTGCTCATGTTCATGCACATTGCGCCGGAGGGCAGCAGCCTGAGCGAGAGCATCAGCACGCTCAACTTCGGCAGCAGGGTGGCAACGGTCACGCTCGGACAGGTGGGTGCGCTTGGGCAAGCCCTTCGCCGGTGGCCGGAGCTTGTGTTGTCCTGACTAGCGGGGGTACACTAGGTAATTGGTGACTGTGGAGACCGGAGCGCTCAAACTTGTACTATATTTTGCCCTCAGGCCAAGTGCAACGTGGAGAGCGGCAAGCTGTTTGACGCGCACGAGGCCATGAGCAAGAAGGAGGCGGAGGTGGCGCGGCACAAGGAGCTGCTGGCCGCTGCACGGGAGGCGCAGCAGCAGCAGGCGCGGCAGCTGGCGGAGCAAGCGGCACTGCTTGAGAGTCTGCGGGTAGGTTCTCAGCCTCCCTGACCCTGCAGCTAAAGGCACCGTTCCTTATTCGCAACCACTTCGCTTTCGCATGCCGGGTAGCACGAGGTGCAAGAGCACGGCTCTACCACATGCGCTGCCCAACCCAGAGACCTCACGCTGTCCTTTCCTGGTATCTGCGCACAGGCCCAGGTGGTCTCCTTGGGCGGCCACGCAGCTGAGCCAGTTCCCTCCAGCAGCTGCCGCAGCGAATCTTTCCGCACCGCCGCCACGCACAACGACACGGCGCAGTCCACGCCCGCCAGCAGCCTGCGCATGGCCACCAGCCGCCCCTTCATGACCCCGAGGAGCGCGTCAGTGAGGACGACCAACTACCAGGTAAGCCTTCCTTGCGCTTCTTGCTAACACCTGTACCTGAATAACAACAACGCCCAAGTTTGAACATGCGTGCACTTTGGCACGACGCACACGGGCTTTCCTGACGCCTGGCACCGTGGACGAAGTTGCTTTACGGGATGGCACGTGCAGGTGGTCGAGACCTCCAAGACACCTCGGAACATGACGCTGCGGTCACCGGCGCCCATAAGCGTGCTGCGCTGCTCAAGCGGCACGCCGGTTGCGGGCTTCGCGCAGCTCGCCCCACCGTCTGCTGCTGACACGCCCAGGTCCTCCCTACGCCAGCCCAGCCTGCGCACCCAGCAGCAGCAGGAGGAGGAGGCGGACGTGGTGGGCCCGCTCAACTCCGCGCGGGGGCCGCGGCCGTCGACGGTGCCCAGCAGCACGGCGACAGGCACCACCAGCAAGCCTGGGCGCCCAGGGCAATCCATCCCAAGGTGGGCTGCGACCTTATCAGCTGAGCGTGTGCCACCTGTGTGTGCTGAAGTATAACCCCGGTGAATCCTTGCCTTGAACATGCCTTACAATGTGTCTTGCGCAACCGACCCCTCTCGCAGGCTCGACATGAGCACCACAAGGCCGTCCACAGCCGCGGCCTCCGGCAGCGTGTCCGCCCGCCAAGGGGCACGCTTCACCAGCGGCGCAGGGGCCGGCGGCAGTGGGGCCCCGGCCATGACTGTCAGTGCAGCGGCTGCAGCAGCGTCAGCCGCCGCCAAGTCTCGCGGTGCGGTGACCAACCGCACCTCCATGCACAGCAGCGTTGGGCCGCTCAGCCTGTCGCGGTCAGCCTCCGTGGTGCTTGCAGAGGTGCCGGGGGCGGGGAGCAAGGTGGCCAAGCCGACCATGCTGTCCAGCCGTGTGACGGGCGGGTGGCGGTAAGGAGGCGGCCATGGTGACCTCACCAGTGTTGTGCGGAAACGGACATGGGCATGGACTCGACTGGGTGTGGTAGCTAGGACAGCGTGCATGCCGGGGCCCCATTTGCCCGACCACCTTGCGCAGAAAGGCCATTTTGAGTGGTATTACTTTGGGACAGGTTTCAGGCTTCAGTGTTTGACGGATGCCGCAGTACATCTGACTGTATCATGCGGTATATGGTGTCATTGTAGAGTGGGTGTATGACAGCAACAGTGTCACCTGCGGGACGCTTGACACTCACATACCAGGATGCTGCGTATCCTAGCAGTGGAACCCTTGTCTGGCAATGCTTTGGGCAAGCGTTGGAGTGAGACCGGTACGGGTGCTTCGGCTGGTACTGCCGGGCCATAGCTGAACTGTACTTGCCCTCGGGTTAGGGATCTTCCTCCCTTCTCTGGCTTGTGTTGCTGTATGCTGTCTCGGGTATGTGGTTTCAGCTAACCCCATCAGGGTGTGGCTACGAAGGAGGGAGGCGCCATGGGTGGCGCAGCCTTTCCGCAGTGCCAATGTGAGCAGAGTTGTGCACGTCCGAGCAGGCGTGGTCGAGGCAAGAGCAAGATGAGACATGCATAAGAGGTTAAGAGGGCAGAACCTCCATGCCATAGACTGTCATCAGGTACCAGGATGGTGCATGCGGGAAAGCATCCAAGCAGATGTCAACGCACCACTCCTGCGTGCAAGGAAGCGCGGGCGGCAACATCACCACGCAACGTTGTAATATAAATAGTACGAGGCTGTGCACCCGCTTCAGGACAGCGCTAAAGAATACACGTGTCGGGGGGCCTTTGGACGGACGGCTAAGGTCTAACGCAGCCTCACTTGGTTGGGCCAAGTTGGTCATTAACCTTGGGGATTATATGCGCTACGTCCAGCTGTTGAGTCTGACCTATGACGAGCACGTCGGTTGGTCCGCCAAGCTTACATTCAACCTATGCAAGGGTCAAAGTGGGTGAGGCTCTAGGTGCTGGTAACTTTGGCTCACTGATGCACCAGGTGCGGCGAGCGTCTTTAACCTCCCACGTGGACCAGGGCCACGTCCCAGACTGAGTAGCTTCACGTGCTGCGCAGGCTGTTAGGTACGTTCACTTACCGAAGATTGAAGCTGACAGCCATGACCGTGACCTATGCACCAGCTGTGACCGGGTTGCCTTGAATCACAAAACAGCAAATGTGTCCGTTCAAAGTATGCTGGTCCAGCGGCTGCGTGTTGGTGTTGCGTGCTTACTCATGTGGGCTGTCCTTGAACGACTTGAGAGGCAAGGATAGCTCGTCATGTGATGTTACCACATGGTTATTTGGAACTACTGCCGCAACACACGGTCAGAGTGCTCCACGGCCAGGAACCATCCTCGTTCCTACGCACACACCACACAGTGCCGAACCCGGGTAACAGACGTGAGATCCACCATCTCGGTAGCCTGGAGCAGCGGCGCGCAACAACATACGCACCGCACTGCTGCCAGACCCAAGCCCATGCGCAGTCCTTCAGCAGTCGCTTTACAGTTATAAATCCGTGCACAACAGGCCCGCACTGCGTTCTCTGTACAACACGAGACCCACCAACTACCCTCTGTGCGCTACAATGCAACAACCCAGCACATGTGGTCAAGACCCAGGCGCAAGCCAGCGCGGACAGCGCGCACTGCAACTGCCCAGGGCATTAGCTCAAGCGGTATGCGTACTACACTCGAGCACCCCCGCCCTCCACGCCCGCCGCCCCCACTCCTCGCAAACTTAAGCAGGCCCTGCCACCGCCGCTCAACCCCAGCAGCAACTGCTCCACGCCGCTTCACCGCCGTGCGAAGCGCCGGCTGCTGCTGACGGTGGGGCAGGTCACAGCCCGCTGCTGCTGCCGCATCCACGGTGGCTGTTTACCACTCGATGCCAGCAGCCTCGGGGTCGGGGATGTAGTCATCGTCCGAGTCCTCGTCGGGGATGCAGCCCTTCTCGCGCAGGAACGCGAACCCAGCGGTCTGGGCGGCGTCGCGCATCTTCAGGGGGAACAGGCCCTTCTCGGCATCGCCCTCGATCAGGACCTAGCGGGGGAGCAACACAAGCAGAGCAGGGAGAGGACAAAGTGACGGGTAAGGGCGGGCACCGAGCGCAGGTCGGCTGTGCGGAGTTCACGAGACCAGCTCCTTTGCCCTCCTCAAGACATTGAGCTACCGAAGTGGCCTTCACATACGCTGGAGGAGTAGCATTTCATGGCGACACCTAAGGACACTTAAGTGTCTCAGCCTGCAGTCACTTCCGGCAGCTCCAGGCCCGACGCACCCCCTGCACTTGCGCATCCGAAAGGGACTGCACATCCAAATGTAATCCCTCCCTGTAATGTTGCCCGAGGACCTAAGCGACCTCGCATATCCAGCCCAGCGTCCCGCTGCAGCTAAGCGCGCCAAGGCAGGGAGATCAGGTCTGGTATCTGGTGTTCTTCCCCGATTGCATATGGCGGTAAAACCAACGACAACAATCTGAATGTCGAAAGCTTCGATGCGGACAGAATTGCGCAACGGAGCATCAAAGCGCCTACCTTGATGGTCTCCTCGCCCTCCTCGCGCTTGGCGACGTTGCCACCAGCGGCGGTCACCAGCTTGTCCATCCACTCGGACATCTTCACGTGCTCGTACTGGGAAGCCAGGTCCTTGGGGATGTTGCACACCAGCGCCACAGTCTTGTCGCCAGCGCTCAGGAGCATCTTGCCCAGGTGGCCAGCGCCACCCTTGCGCTCCTCAGCGGCCTCATCAACCACAGCGTTCATGCCCTCCAGGACAGCGTCCATGGCGGCCAGGTCGCCATCAGCGGTCTCCAGGACGATGTTGAAGAACTTCACGCCGCCCATATCGGACATGCCTGCGCACCAGGCCAGCCATATCGTACTGAATTATCCTAATATATTGTTGGCTAATGCAGAGAGCTAAGCCAGCTAGCGACAACTGCGGAAGATACCCACCCGCAATATCCACGCCCTTCTTGCCACCCTCCTTCTTAGCAGCCTTCAGATCAACCATTTTTCTTTTGTTTGAAAAGAGGAAAAGGAGAGACAGGTGCTGTGGTGTAAAGGAACGATCTATGCGCAACCCCGCGCATATGACTCCCTCGCGGGAACCGCCGCCACGGTTGCCGTGCAACCGAAGCTCAGGGCTGTCCCTTACACCCTGGCGCCGTGCTGCCTTTGTACACAACAACGCACTTTTCTATTTTTGCTTGTCGCTGTGCTTTATGCTAAAGACCAACCGCTGCCAACTCGCGGAACGAAAAGCCGAAACAGCGCATACCTCCGCCTTAATCGGCCAGTGGACAATCCCACTCATGTCTTGGCACTGTTGCAAAACCGGTGCCTTGGTCCTGGGAACGACCACCCTCTGTCGTCTTCATACCGCGTGGTTCAGAGCTTCGGACCCAGGGGTCCGGGCAGCCATTGGGCAGGGCCTGAGCCTGAAGGCTGCTTCACGCACCTGTACGGCTTAGCATGTCTGCATTTGCCCAAGTCACAAAGGCCACCAGTTCGTGGTGCTGAACCACGTTCAAAAATCTTGAATATTATGTCAGCAGCGCTGTAAGAACACGTGCCGTTGGTCTCTTATCACTTTCCCTTGGGCCCTACGGCTGGGAAGTGACACGTGGCACGTGTTACAACTAAGCTGAGTTGAACCCAGCGGACCCGTGTGACTGCCTGGGCCCTGGACGAGCCCTACAGTAGCCAAAAGAACCGTCATCATGGGATGCATTACCGTACAAATCCATCACTAGAGGCGGAGATATCAGGCCTCATTGGCCGCCCCCTCGTCGTCCTCCTGCTCGCTACATCGCATGCCGTGCCTAGCAGAAGCCGCTATTGGTTGCTTCCATGTCAAGCCACTGAAGCCTGCAACCGCTGAGTCCGCCACCGCCACCTCCGCGTCACCATCGCAGCAGCCCCGCAACATATATGTCCACAGCCTCCTCGTCTCCCTTCCCCTCCTATGTCCTATCCCTCCCAGCAACCGGGGCCGCCAGCAGGGCCCCAACCTCATGCCGCCCAACACAAACCAACAGGACAGCGGCCGCCGCAACCACTGTTGCTGCGGCAGCTGCAGCTGCGGCGCCAGTACACTGCAGCGCCGGGACCACCCTTCCTCCAGTGCACGCACACCGCCTGCAGCTGCTGTCCATGCGCCCGTCACAGAACTCACCGCCCAGTCTGCTCCGGCCGTGCCATTCACGCCTGCACAGCCTTTTGCTAGTGTTCCTGCTGCTGCTGTTACCGCTGCTGTCGCCGCTGGCGCACGGCCGCCGCTCACCGCCTGAACTTCTTGGGCTTGCTGAACACCTGTGCCTGCGCCATCACCTCGCCCTTCTTGCGCACGATGGCGTCCTTGACGCTGGCGTACAGGTCGTCCTCCACCTGCGGCGTTGCAACAGGGGGCCGGAGGGGCAAGGGAAAAAGGGGAGCGGAGTTGTCATTGTTCCCGGCTAGCGGGGCAGGACGTGAGACCATGTGAGGATATGCACCGCGTGGGTCAGTTTGGCCGATGGAACCACGATGCGAACCTTAAGGCATCTGCCCCAGGCCGGGCGCACGAACCCATTCCGCCACGCTGCCCCTCTCGTCCCCCCGCCTCCCCCTCCTGCCCCCTCTCGTCCCCACCTGCGTGGTGTCCTCGTTGAGCAGGTGCGTCCACTTGGTGCGGCCGCTGCGCCCGAAGTTCTTGACCTGCATGACCTTGGGTAGCATGCTCTTGTCGAACTTGTCCTCGCCTGGGGGCGGGGGTGGGGTTTTAAGGGGGCCCGCTGGGTGACAGCAGGTATCGACATGTGCGAGAGGCTGGCTGCCCAACAAGGTAGCGGTAACCGCCTGCAGCATCTCTCCACGCGCGTCCGCACGTGTGCCCGCCCCGCACCCCACTGTCGATCCTCCGCCCGCCCGGATTCGCAGCAGCACTGCTCTGACGCCTAACGCTGTTCCCACGCTCTTCATGCGGTACCCCTCACCCGTGGGCGCCGAGTAGTCCCGCTGGAAGATGCCGTCCGTGCCCGCCGTGCCACGTGTGTCGTCGGCAGTCTCCTGCGGGGAACAGGGCGCCGCCGGGGGTTGGGGACGGCAACGGCAACTGTCTTGGACAGACCGCTGAATCAAGTATTCCTTACTAAGTGTGCCTCCGCCGTGCTTGTCACAACTGTTCGCCACCATGGCACTCCAATGCGCATCACGTCACGCCGCGAGGGCGCCATTTGCAACACGCAACCGCGGTGCCCTCGCTGCCTGCCCTCTCCGCGCCGTCCTGCGGTGCTGCAACCCTCCGTGCTGTGCCGACCCGCACCTGGAAGTAGGCTCCCTTGTGCCAGTACTTCTGCAGGTAGCGCCACTTGGACTTGGGTGACGCGGCGCGCTGGACCTGAGGATAGGGGGTGTTGGGGAGGCAGGGCAGGCAGGGCAGGCGGGGCCGGTATAGGGCAGGGGCCGGGAAGGGCTTGCAGGGGTTTTACGCTGTGTCCCAGCACCGGGGCGCCCACACCGTTAGCGGCAACTGGCACGCGGGCCGACGGTGCTGGTCATGGAGCACCGTGCTACCTCACGATGGCACGGGCTCGCCCTTGCTGTCTTGACCCGCCACCACAGTTGCCATACTCCCGCTCCTGAAACCGGCCGATGAACCCCACGTTCCTGACGTACCATCCTCACTGACCCCCAAGCATCGCAAACTCAGAAAGCCCCCAGCCACCTTCCCCCCCTTCTCCCCCTTGCGCCCGCCCCACCTTGGGGTTGGCCCTGTCCCACGCCGCCCGCTCCTCCTCCGTCATGTTCTTGAGCCGCTCGCGCTCCGCAGCCTCCTTCTCAGCAGCCTCGCGCTCCTCGCGGTCGCTGCGCGCAGGAGGGGAGCAACAGCAGGACGGCAGTCCACAACAGCATCAGCAGGAGTACGAGGTGCAAACGGAAGTAAAGGGGTTGCTGCAACTCGGTGCAGGATCCCAGTGGAGCCGGCCGCGGAGCCTGCTGCCCGATCTCCTGGTTGAGCTGCTTGGCTTTCGCCTTACAAGAAACATATGGCAATGCCAGCACGCCGTGCAGCAGTTGAAAGTAAGTTCAGATGAGCGCAGTAACATTGGCGCGGCGTGCCGCTGCACACGGATCCTTACCGCTTGATCCTCCGCAGCTCACGCGTCTTCCAGGTCTCGTACGCCTGGGAGGGTGACGGGCGGGAAGGCCAGGCGGGCAGCAACGGTTCAACAGCCGTCTCAAGAAAACGTTCGGATCGTCACGGCGGCGCATCAGGGGACGACAGGGCGGAGGCCCGCTGCATGCTATCGCGAGGTGGCGCAGTTGCTATGCCTTGCGCGGTGCATGGCCACACCCGCTTGGGTCCCTGCAGGTGCCCTCGGGAAAGGCTGTGCTGAACAAGGAGGACGCTCAGCCGGGTAGCCTTCCCAGCCCTGGCAAAACCATCATGATGCTGGAGCTGCACGCAGCAGCCGAACCGTGCGGACCGTGCAGATCCGCACGGCAGCTGTTGGACACCCCACGGCGAGGCGGCGAGACCCCGCTTGCCCTGCACGGCGTCGTGCTTGCCCGGCATGGCCATCGGCTGGGCCCAGACGGCCTCAACGGCGGAGGTCTTGGCTGCTGCACTCGTATGCCCTAGCACCCTTAGCTCCCGCTCGCTTCCCTCTTAGACCCCCCGTACCTGCACGGGGTCTGCGTCGTCGTCCGTGTCGATGTCGCCCAGGCCCGCGGGGCCAGCCTTGGCGGCAGCGGCAGCGGCAGCCTCCAGCGCCAGGTGCTCCGCCAGCAGCGCCTTGGTCTCCTCCTGCGGGGGGTGTGCGCATGGCTACGTATCAACAACCATGAAAGCGCCAGGTGCTCGGCCAGCAAAGCCTTTCATCTGCTTTTACGGCAAGGCATACGAGGAGCATGCGTGCGCACGCAGCACTCATGGCAGGCGCTAAGCACTCCGTGCGCCCTGCTCCTCATTGCCACCACACACCCCACGTCGCCCCTTATGCCCCGCCGCCCCATGTCCCGCACCTTGCGCTGCTCCTTGCGCTGCTTGTCCTTGACCACCACCTGCTCCTCCTCCTGCTCCAGCGCCGCGCGCTCAGCCACCGTCTGCGTCGTCAAGCAGGCACATACACAACGCAACGGCATTGGACGCATGCAGCACGATCAGCGGCACCAGCCACGACAGTCAAGCCAAGCTGTACCAGCGGTTGTGACGGGCTTACCAGTGCTCACAGCTCCTCTCACCTCCAATCCCACCCTCCCACGTTGCCCCCTTAACATCACTGTCACCCCGCCCCAACGCCCCCGACCACACAACCATCCAGCGTGTGCCGGGGCTCCCAAGCCACGACCTCACGCGCATCCTGGCCTTCCACCCTTCCCTACACAACTCAACACAGTGAGACCCGCCCAGCACCAGCACCGGGCCCCTCTTCCTCTACTCACTGACTCCACAACGTTTTTACGCGTTTTCCCCACTTTCCCCCACTCACGTCTCGTGCGTGCTTGGGCACGAACACGGGTTTGAGCAGGCGGCCGCCGGGCCCCGCGTCGTCGTCGTCGTCCGTCTCGTACTCGGAGGACTCCTCCTGCCAGGGCGGTGAGGAGAGACGGTGCGTTACTGCTTCATCCTGGTCCCAAACGGCTTGAGGACTTCAGGCGTTCAGGTCGCGTGATCCACAAAACTGAACCAGATGCGGGAGCAAGGCTGTGAGAGGTGTGTCTGTCAAGGTGCTGTGGGCCCAGCTGGAGACGTGTTCGCCCTCACGCAGGCGATCGTCAAGGAGCGACAGCAGCAGGCTTCAAGGAAGGCTCTTCCCCCGGCTGCCCCGGACGCATTGCTCGCCCTCCCTGTCCCCGGCAGACCGCACCTCTTCCTCCTCAGACTCCTCCTCTTCCTCCTGCTGCTGCTGCCGCCTCAGCTCCTCCTCCCGCTGCTGCTGCAGGAGCCTACGGTAGGCGAGATGGCAGGCGGCAGGCGGTAAGAAGCAGGAACCGGAGGGCCGCAGAGCGCCCGGAGGGCCGCATGGCTCTGCGCGTCCCATCCCAGCCTACGTAGCCCCACCCCAGCGCTTGCCCGTCCTTTGTCTTTCCCACCCGTCGGCCCTGAAGACCCCATACCTCTCCCTCTGACTGCCTGTTGCGCCTGGCCGCCTGACCCGCTTTCCCTTCTTTACAGTTCCCGTAACCCCCGCCCCAACAGTCCTTACCCAGCCCTAGCTCGCCCCCCTACCCCTTCCCCACTCTGCCCTACCCCTCCCCAATCCACATGCGCCGCACCGCACCTCTCCCTTACCCACCAGCTGCCACGCGACTTGCTCGTCCCCTACTTACGACTCCCGTACGGCCCGCCCTCTCGCCCTGTCTCCATCCCCCGCCCCCGCGCCACCCCATCTGCACCACACCTCTCCCTGACCGCCTGCCGCCGCCTTGCCGCCGCCTCCTCGTCCTCCTCCTCGTCCCTGGCCTCCCGCCGCGCCACCCGCCGCCGCATCTCATCCACCGGCACGTCACCATCCAGCGCCGGCCCCTCATCCCCATCCTCGTCCCCCTCCCCCGGCTCCGGCTCCTCAGACGGCTGCCGGTGTCGCCGTCGCGGCAGCGGCCCCTCGTCCTCCCCCTGCCGCCCATCCTCCTCCTCCTCCTCCTCGTCCCCCGGCTCTGAGGAGGGCTCCTCGCTGCGGCTGCGTTTGGAGCGCCTGACTATCTCCGCGGCCCTGATCTGGCGCCGCTCCTGCAGGAGCACGGCAAGGAACAAAGCATGGAGACATGTGCGGACACTGCATGCGTGGTTGACCCGTCGGTGGTTCTAGGGACAGCCATACTGTAGTCTACCCGCCACGTGCCTGCCCCCATAGGACACCATGTGTGTTTCCAGGACCTGGCACGTCCAGCGTCACCCTGAGCTGCAGCGGTGCACGTAGTGCGCACCCACAAGCCCCTTTCAAGCCGCACGCTACCCAGCACGTACACCGCCGCCACGAACACGCGGCCTGCCCTTGTGCTGCCCTGCACGACTCCCCGTGCCCTTCGCATGCTAGTCCTCATGAGCCGCACCGCGCCGTACCATCCTCCGTGCTACCATCCGCCCCTGAGGGTCCCTCCCATCTCTCTGTACCAACCTGCAGCGCCTCCTCCCGGTCCACCTCCCCCCGGGCCTGCTGCAGGCGGGCCAGGCGTGGGTCGTCAGCCCTGGAGGCGGGGGCAGGGGCGGGGGCCGCGCGCGGGAAAGGGGTGTCAAGCAGAGAGGATGTGAGAGGGCGTGGCGGCCGCAGCCTGCCTGTTGGGTTGCCGTGCAATGCGGGTGGTGGTCGCCGGACACAGCTGGCAGTGCCAACGAAATGACCGCTGCCGCGGGTGAGGCACGGTGCGCCAACGCAGGCAGCGCTGGTGCGCACGGCGGGGCTGTAATGGAGTGCAGGACGAGGGAAAGGATGCCTCGTGTCGAGCATCGGTAGGGAGGCACGTTTTCCAACCGTCGGTGCGGCTGCAACTCCCCCCTGCACCTCGCCCCCCGCCCAGCCACCACCGTTCCCTTCATCACCCCATCAGCGATGCTGGCACACACCTGCGCACAATGACTGGCGCTGCCACCTCGGTCCGGACGCGCTCCCGCGGGACCGCCTCCTCCTCCTGCTCATCCACCCAGTCAGGCGCCTTGCCGGGCCAATAGCGCCTCACACGGGTCTTGTCCACCCGCCCCTTTTCGCTTTCATTGTTGGCTTGGCGAGCCGCCAAGGCTCCTGACATGGCTGGTGTTCTTTGCTGAGAGGCTTAGGAACACGGGGGACTAAAAGCCACTGGAAGCAGGCTGCTGCTCTAATACTATGAATCGGTGTTGGGGACCCTATTCTCCAGCGCAGGGAGCAGCGCAGAGCGAGGATCCCCAAAGCGCTATCGGCTCTCTCCAGCCGCTTGAGCTGGAGATTATAGCCGATTCAGTACATGGTAAGCATGGAAAAGGGCAGCACGAAAGGTTGCAGGCTATGGCGTGGGCTTGTCAGCCGTGGACTCCAGACTAGAATGCAGCAGGCTACCAAAGCTGGTACTTACATCAGGTATCTAGATGTAATGGAACTTGTTATCTCGTGCGTGATAAGTGCAGAGTGTGCTGCGTCTTGCATGGCAAGTGCTTCCATTCCGCTTTCAACCACTTTTGCGGAAGAGTTCGGCAACGACACCCCGAGCACCTCCTATGCATGTGCATCAACAGCACTTTTCCTACAGCATAGCAATACCATAAAGGCATGCTACTCGGCCTGTCGCGCACCTATGGAACTCCCCAAGACGCTAGAGTGCCTCGGCGGACTCAATAACAGGTTACAAACTGGCTATAACTGTCAACGGGAGATACTGTCAATGCCATGGAGCACGCGCCTCATCAGCAGCAGCTGGAGACCTGGCGCGCGCGCAGTTCGGACGGAGGGGCGGGCGCCCAAACCAAGACAAGGGCATCTCCACATGCATACCGTGATAAGGCACATGAGCTTATAGAGGTGCGGCACGTACGCCGGTTGGCCTGTTGAGGGGCTACCGAGTCCCGGGCGTTGTATGCCATGCGAGCTCCCCAGCACCGTCGACATACCGAGCCTACCTTCACACGCAGTCTCTCCTCATACTCAGGCAATTCAGCAAGTTCAACGCCATGTGGCCAGTGGGTGCAATGCTCCTTACCCGGAGGCGGCGAAAGGTGGGGGCGGGGTGCGGTGGGCCGAATCACGGCAACAGGGCGGCCGGGGTTTAGCGTACCATACACCACATAGTCTTGCACGGAGCCCATCGATGGCGTGCGTTGATCTAACCCTGGTGCTCAAGTCTTCCCTATCACCTTCACTTATCCACAGGCACCCTAGCCAGGCAGCCCTCAGCGGTGGCTGGGCGGGGCCCACAGGAGGAAAGCGCCGGCGGCAGTGCCTTAGGCCAGTCGTCAGGGTACGCTACGGCGGCAGCAGCAGCAGCAACACATGTCGCTGCCCTTGTGTTGCCTGGCGGAAAGTCGCTGGCCAGGGACGCTCCAGGGGCAACTTCCCCGGGGGCGCCCCATGTCAGCGACACTTGCTGCAGCCCCGACCAGCAGCCTGCCTGCTGCAGCCGCGGTGGCGTAGCTGGCGGCGTAGATGCTGGGAGTGGCAGCAGTGGGTATGGTATCAACGGCAACGGTGGAGGCGGCAGTAGCCGGGGCAACGGGGACAAGGGCGTAGAGGCGGCAGAGCGACTGGCGGCGCTGCTGCCCTGCTGCCCCGAAACCGAACCTGGATTGGAGGGCGGCTTGCGGCAGGGCCCGGCTGTGGCCCCCGGGGGCTGGCTGCTGGCGCCGTGTGCTGCCGGGCCAGGTGCAGCGGGGGCACAGCTGGGGCCGCGGGCGGAGGGCGGGGGGCAGGGGCTGCAGGCGGCGGCGCGGGTGCGGGCTGCGGCGGCGGCGAAGGCTCGCGAGGCTCTGCGGGTAGGGCGCGAAGACATCTGTATGCTGACATAGCCATTACCCATACCGGAAGTCTAGTGGTTACGGCTCGCTGACTGACTTGGCACACGTATAAGAGCCGTTTGCTGAACTTGCCGCTCCCGGACAGGCACTCCTGGAGGGCAACGCTGCAGCGGCGGCAGCGCTGGCGTCGGAGGCCCTGGCATCACACGCAGCGGCAGCGGCAGCGCGGCCGCCGCCACCGCCCTCAGCAGCCGCTGCAGGGCCCCTGGAGTGCGGCGGTGGCGGCAGCGGCTGCACCTCAGCCCGCACCTCCGCCAGTCACCTTGGCGCCGCCGCTGAAGCCTCATGGGCCTCCACCTGTGGACCGTCCTCCGCCGCACACTCCCCGCCGGCCGGCGACGGCAGCGGCTGCGGGGCCGGCACCACACGAGAAACCTCCCCTGCCACGTCCTCACCCAGCGCTGCTGGGCCGGGCCGGGTGGTGCCAGACAGCACTGCTGCACCAGCTGCCCTACCGCCAGGCGCTGTAGCCGGAGCGGACGACACCCCTACAAAGTCTGCACCCCGCGCAGCAGCTGCGCCTCCACCTCCGCCGCCCGGACCTCCACCGCCGCCCCCTGTCGCCATGGGGCTCGGTAAGCCAGCCAGCCAGGGGAGCAAGAAAACTTCCCCGCCGCCGCCGCCGCCGCCGCCGCCACCTGGGCCCCCGCCCCCGCCGCCGACCGTGCCTCATGCTCGGAAAGCCAACTCCAGCCCACATTCAAGCTCCTCGCCGCCACCTCCACCACCGCCGGGGCCCCCGCCCCCGCCGCCGTCCATGCCGCACGGCCTCACATTCAACTCCAGCCCCAAATCCAGCTCTCCGCCACCCCCCCCCGGCCCCCCCCCCCCCCCCCCCCCCCACCGCCCCTGCCCCTCCCCGCGGCGGCCGCCCCCCCCCCCCCCCCCCC
>VFQN01001909.1_pt1 | contig 33566 bp, 46 predicted proteins | sample 3512371 | NCBI WGS metagenome assembly VFQN01 (sample SAMN10412370, study PRJNA504923) | tailings metagenome | isolation source: Replicate 2 from Balatoc abandoned mine | place: Philippines: Itogon, Benguet | collected 2017-08-28 | reverse complement strand
CATCGCTGTGTCTCGGTCCGGTTATGGACCCCCGGCTTTTGCCCACAGTGTAACACTGGATCACACCACCCCACAGAGCTTTGCCAACCAGCAGGCACTCTTTCGGCAACATGGTCGGTCGTACGTCCCCATGCCCACTCCACACTTCCGAAGCTGGCCCTCCACAGGGCTGCATCCACCCTGATCCACTCAATGCCAACTGCAACCGCGAGGGAAACGGAACCTGCAAACGGCCCGTGCCATCTCCATTGCGCGGAGCAAAAATTGGTGGCCACACCCTGGCCACACCTCCGCTTCATCCTGCCCCCCTCACACCTCGGCCCTGCGCACGGCCGAGCCCTCACGCCCCCTCCCCTGCCCTCCGCACACACGGCTCCGCACTGAGCGGAGGTGCTTGCTCCGCTCGCACCGACAGAAGTGGTCAGCCCTGGCATCCCGCGAACCACCGTGCGTACACCCAATCATGCTGCGCCCCTGACGACTGTGGACCTCACCGCACACCGAGCCTGCTCTGCATGAACAATTGCGTATGAACAGGGGATCTACCCTTTCGATAAACAGCGCGGAGGCCAATGCCTGCGTACGGCACAAGGAAATGGGGCATCCCGTATCAGCCTGCCGAAACAGTGGCACCCATTCACCGTACGTGGGGGGCAGGGTGGCCCTGCCCCCGTGACTCGGTTCCCCTGCCCCCTGGCAGACCCCTTCTCACATCACTCCCCCTTCTCACATTACTCCCCAACGCACAGGCCTAATGCCATCGGAGCCCATCTTCGCGCCAGCGATGAACGCCATGCAAGGAGTGATGCGTGCAATGCAAACAGTTAGGCCAAAGTAGGGATCCCTCCGCCCTAGCCAGCAGAAACGACCCTGGACTGCGCCAACCACAACGAAGCACGCCGTGCCATGCCGCACCAACGGACAATCAGCAACCCCACACAGGGTAGCTCACTCCGCAGTCCACACTGCGCTTCCCTCTCGCAAAGAAGGCATGCCGATGGTCTTCTCCCCTCTCTCTCAATCTCCCTCCCAAATACCCTCTCTCTGTTCCTCCCTTGACCAGTCTCCCTCTCGTTAACCCACGCCCCTCTCAGTTGCCACGCTCGAAGGAGTAGCAGTCGCCCTGGGGCCCAGGGGACTTGGCCAGCACCGTGGCGATGGCGTCCAGGTCCTGGGCGGGAGGCACGCGGTGCAGAAGCCATGTTGGCACTATTATAGCAGCAGTAGTGCACACGCTCCGTTAGCTACACGCAACCTGCGCGCGTGCTGCTACACGTCCCGTCACCCACGCAGCACGCCGGCTGACCCTCCGCCGGCAGGCAGGGCACAGAGAGACGCACAACGGGTCACCCCTCCCCCTCCCCCACCCCCTACTGGTTCAGCTGCAGGGACAGCACATCGGCACAGTCCACCGCCCCCAACAGCGAGACAGACAACGGACTGTCGGGACAATGCTCTCCCTCCCCTTGCTCACCTGCTGGTCCAGCTGCAGGGACAGCACGCGGGCGTTGTCGGCGATGTGGGCAGTGCCGCGCAGACCCACAATAGGGTGCACCGTCTTACCGTCGCCCTGCGAGCACGCGACGGGGGACCGGGGGCTGAGGCAGGGGGCAGTGCGCTGGACGCGCAAGGGACCCAAGTGGCCCAAGGACCAAGGGACCCAAGTGGCTGACCCAAGACCCAGCCGTAACCCAATCGAACATATGGCTGTTGTTTTGGGCAAAGGCCTGCCACCGCAATGCGCCACAGGAGCACACGCTGTGTTTTAGCTATGGGGGTCCGATGCACAAGATGCACCCGCGTCCCTGACCCAGGCACACCACGGCCGCAAAGGCAGCCGTGCGGATTCGTGCGACGGCGGCAAACACCCAAGGTCTCGCCATATCCCAATCTGTCCCAGCTCACCCAACCTCCGACCCTGCCTCCAACCGTGCACATCCGCTCCGCCCTGCTCCCACCTGCTGCATGACCCACTTGAGCGCCACGTTGGCCATGCTCACGCCGTGCTTATCCGCCACGCGCTTCATCACCCCCAGCAGCTCACGCCACAGCTCCTGGCCGCCAAACTGCTTGGCCACGTTCCTGGGGGCGCACGTGCAGCAACGGTTGTCACGGTTGGCGACGGGCAGGTGCGACACCTGCTGCCACAGCGGGGCAGTGTCAAGATCCCGCGAGCAGTTGTGCTGCGCGTCTATTGATGGGCTTGGGCGTAATGCACGAGGTTCAACGGGCTGCGTCAGGCTGCACCAGGGTGTGTAGCATTTCCATGCCGGTGTGCACGTGTGGCGCCAGCTGAGGCAGGCCCAGCGTTGCGCCAGCACAGCGGCGCTTCATTCCTCCGTCTCATGACATACCGTGCGGTCTCCCCTGCACTTCACCATAAGCCAGTTTGTCCGACCAGACGCCCTCACCCTGCAGCTATGACCACAACTTCCACAGGTACGCACTATGCACTCGCCGTACCCCAGTCCCAGCAGGCCCCTGCCGCTGCAGTACGGCCAACATGCCCGCGGCACGGCACTCACCCCGCCATGCCCCTGCCGTACAGCCCCCTGCCGTACCAGACCACCTTGCCCGGCCCCTGCCCCCTGCCGTACTTACTGTCCCTTCCCTCCCCTCCCTCACCAGTACATCTTGAGGGAGGAGGTGTTGAGGTCCACGGGGGTGTACTTGGGCTTGCCGAACAGCCCCGCGCGGGGCTCCTCGTAGTACCTAGTGGGAACCAGTGGAATGGGGTGGGGTAGGGAACGATGTGGGCTCACAGAACATGCGTTGTCAGGGACGGGCAAGTACAGGAGGAACGAACAGTCCCGCGCGGGGCTCCTCGTAGTACCTGGTCGGGTCCGGCGGAACCATGAAGTGGGCTCATACACAGCACGCGTGGCAAAGGATGGTGAATGCAGCAGCACGCATTGCAGTCACGCAAGTACATATCTTTCAGCGACGGTGCCCACCGGCACACCCCTGATACGTAACATGGTTGACTTTGGCAACTGATGCAGGGGACGCTGCCTGCCCCTCAGCCCCTGCCCCTACCGGTACCATCACACTACCCGCTTACTTGTCTGACAGCAGGCCGCCCCCAACGCTGCCGTACGTGAACAGCTTGATGCCTCGCTGCTGGCAGTACTGCAGCATGCCGTTCAGCGGGCGCCGGTCCAGCAGCGAGAACTGGACCTGGGGGATCAAGAGTGATAGAAAAAGAAGAAAGGCCGGCCGGCGGGCAGTTTGGAACATGGCGGTGTCAGGTGTGTTGTAGGATGCGTGTCAGGTGTGTGTTTCGGCAGCGAGGATTGGACCTGGAGAATCAAGGGAGGAGGGCAAGGAGACGAAGGCCGTTGGACAGAAAGGAACACACAGCGGCGTTTAGGGCAGGGCGTTGGGCGTTGAGTGCTGGGGCGTTGGCAGGATAGGCGCTGGGTGCTGGGCGTGCCGCCTGGAACATAGAGCTACGTACACCAGTGAGTGCCGTTGCGGCAAAGCAGCTCAGCGGGGAGGCACGGAAGCACTGCCAACTGGGCAGCAGCTCGGCATCCCTGGAGTAGGCAGGACTCTCGTAGCGATTATGCGTACGCAAAAGCCCGTTCCGTTAAGGCTGTCCTCCGACCCATGCCAGGTTGCACGGCCCCGCCACACACAGCTTCCAGGCCCTGCCATCTCCTTTCCAGTGCCCCTGGTCGGCTGGCGGAGACTTGCGGCTTCGCATACGGCATCGAGCGCGGCCGGCCCGCAAAGCGCACAGCGGCTGACGATGTCGTACATGAAGCCGCAGGTCCCCGTCAGCCGATCAGGGGCATTGGAAAGGAGACGGCAGGGCCTGGAAGCTGTGGGTGCCCAAGCCGTCCACAACTTCTGACTCACAGCCCCTACTTGGGTGTACTAACCTACCCTGTCTCCTTGACCTGATTCTGAACCACCCACCCTCTACAATCCAAACTCCCCTGATACCATAACGAATGAGGCCCGCAGCTGCTCGCACGCACCCTCCCACACGCCCCTCACTGCCGCCCAGTTGCTTGCATAACTCTCGCTTACTTGCCTTCATACCCACAACCACGCCACCCCGGCCCGTGCTTCTGCCCCCCGACTCCGGCCCCTTCCGCTGCGCTAACCGCCCCCACAGCAGCCCCCAGACCCTTTACCGGCCATCCCCACCTAGGCCCCACCTAGGCAAATCAGCCCCTTCCCCCTCTCCCACAAGTCCATCTCCGGCCCTCTTACCCTTGCCTCCCACAGCACCCACACACCCTCACCCACTTGTTGCACACCTCGTCCACCCACATCACAGTGTTTGCCTTCGTTCAACCGCCTACCGCTAACCTTGCCCTCAGCAAGCCTGTTACTGTGCCGCTCCACGGTGACCCCAGCCCCCACCTGGTCGCACGCCACGTCCACCCCCTCGCCCTGGGCCCCCCTTGCTGCTTTAGACTACGCTACTGTCGCTTCGCGGACCTTCCGCGCCGGCCAGCCTGCCGGCGCATGCTGTGGGAGCTGGAGTGGACGGCGGACCGATACTGCAGTGGGTCGTTTTTTTACCTTACCGTACTGCTACCACTACTACTACCACTACCACCTGTTCGCGTTACTGCTTTCATCTTCCCCCCTTGCCCCCCAAAGCACCTACACCCAGGCCCCACCTGGTTGCACGCCACGTTCACGCCCGCGTCCACGATGGCGCTCAGCGCCGCCGTGTCCATGTTGGTGGTGCCCACGTGGCGGATGAGGCCTTTGGACTGCAGGTCGGCCAGCGCCAGGGCCGTGTCCACCATGCCGGGGATGGAGTACTCCCACCTGGGTAGCAGTATCACACCAACCATAAGTCTTGCTTTACTACGAAGGTATGGTACCGGGCCACGTCCACGACACTCGTTGCCACCGAGTGCATAGATTGCTGGTGGCTGTAGATGTCAGCGGGTGCCGGTTCATCCTATCTGTTTGTACGACGGGTAGAGCGCACGGCACAGGTTTGCGGCCAGCAGCGAATGCGCACAAGAACGTGCATACACACATCCGTCGCTACGCTAGATTGCCTGCAGAGGCTTCCGCGTGGGGCAGCTTGGGGAACGGCACACACAGCATAAATGTGAGACTGGCACTTTCACGAGGTACAAGGACATGACTCCTTACTAACTAGGCAACCTGCACACCCACCAGTGCATCTGCACCAGGTCCAGCTGCGACACCTGCGGGCACAGGGCGGAAGCAGCAGGGAAGTGAGGCAGCGCAACCTGTGTAGGGGTGCCACGAATTAACATGGGCGCAACGGGTGCAGAGCAGCAGCGACACAGCCTCAAGCAGCGCAGGCTCCGCAGTGTGTCCGTACTGGGTCAGCAAGCACCACAGATGGTGTCGGCAGCAGCCCATGACGGAGCCCCATGACAGCTCGTGTACGGCCAACCAGCAGCACATCGAAGGTACAAAGCTGCACAGTACAACAAGCAGACGGCCATGCTATGTGGCACCAGGATACCACTCATCCACCCGCCATTCCGCTTCACCTCGCACGCGACACCCACCTACAGCTGTGACCCTTAGCTGTTCCACGCATCCACTTAACCCACCTGCAGCTTATTCAAGGAGCGCTTAATGGCCGCCTCCACCACCGCCGGCGTGGGGCGTTGGTTGTAGATGTTTGGCACGTACTTGGTGAACAGCTGCACAGGGGAGCCCCCGGCGGCGGCGCGGCCAGCCTGGAACTGGCCCAGGATCTCTGTGATGGCCGTGTAACGGTGGTGGCGACGGTGGTGACGGTCAGCGGCGGCGGAGGTTTGCCAACAACGTGCTACTCTCAATGGTCGGCTGTCGATGCGCGTGGCCAGGGGACAGCGGAGCGATGCGTGTAAGCTAGAGGCCAGTCACGCCCACTCCGCAACGCCTCACCCTCGCTGGGCCCGTAGATGTCCGCTGTGTCGAAGGTTGTGAAACCGGCGTCAGCGTGGGCGTTCAGCTTGCCCTGCGAAAGCACACGTGTGATGGCGCGGGCAGAGACGGAACGTCACAAGCAAAATACGTGCTGAGTGTATGTTTCATGTTGCTCAGTGTTGCGTGGGGGAGCTACATCCTGGCATGCCTGCACAGCTGGTGCCACGTGTCGCGTGCCCCCGCCTGCAGGGCGAGAGACGTGCCCCAAGCGACAACCTAATGCACGTCGGGCAACATCTACTCAGCAGCCCCGAATGCTGTCTATGGTGATTGCCAGTTTCGGCGCATGCGTGCCCCCACGGCGCGTTTGTGTGGAGGTCCGGCGGCACGGACGGCATGGACCCGCGCAGCTGCGCGGCCGTAGGGGCTTGTCCGTGACCATCAGATACCGCCCCCCCTCATTATCATGGTTGGAGGGGGCTCTCCCCTGCCTTGTTGCTGCCACAGCGCCCCTGCTCCGGCAGGCCGGCACCCACCAGAATGTCGTCGTACACTTCGCGCCCATGGCCTCCGGCCAGCTGCCAGCAGCCATTGATGATGGGGGCAAAGGTAAAGGAAGGGTCGGATTTGAAGGAGGTGCGGGCCTCAGCGGCCACACCGGTGGCAGCAGGGGGAGCTGCGGAAGCGGTGACCGCCGTGCGCGCTGCGCGATGGGGCGCAAAAACGCGCGATGCCGACCGCGAAGCTCCAGCAGCAGAGACCGGCGCGGCGAGACGCATGGCTGGTCAGCGGCGATGTGACAAGGTTATGTGGTAGGTACAGGTGGCTGTGTGCGCAAACCGTTCTTGTAACCAGCAGTATTCAAACGTGGGAAACGGGATAATTGACCAGTCCTGAATTGTAAGAGGTTGAGTTTCCGTCCATGGGAGACCCATGCACCATCGTCGTCCTCAGCTCCTCACTCATAGCACGAGTCCATGCACCACTGCTACGCGCTCTGACGTAGCGGTTTTGGCATAAAAGCGTTTCAACAATTTGGTGCAGTAGAAGGACTGCTCTGTGACGTCGACAGTCCGCATAGAGCCAACCATCACGATACAAAATTCCTTCGCGGGCAGACCACTCACTGCACAAGGCGCGCTCTTATAGAACGGTATAGGAATGCGTGAAAACCCGGTAGGCCGGCTTTTGCACACGACCTTTGGTGTTCGGGGGACAACGAACCTGCTGTCGTGGGCTGTGGCGGGAGGGCTAGCGTACTACTTCTTTTACCTTCCTGAGCAAAGGAAAAAGGAGGAGCGCCAGGTGGGCACACATGAGGAGTGCTTCTAGACCGGGGATTTGCTGTATGCGGCTGGGAGGTGTATGACGGCACGCAACTCGTGGCTCGCCGGTTGACGTTGCGTTGGCTGCATGCGCACTAGAGTGCCTACTGCTGTCAGCATAGCGCCAAGTAGGAAACCTTGTCCCAAACTAGACACTTTGTTCCAAAAACGCCACCACGCCGCGTGTTTCATGCCACGTTGCCCTGCACCATGCGTGGGTTAGGGGCGGCCTGGAGGCACCAGTAGGGGGCAAATGAACCTCACAGCCGCGGGGTACGTTTCCAGCGTTTGGGGCCATCTGTATGGTACGGTGTGCTCCCAGTATTTCGGGTCAAATGTTCCCATCTCTCCAGCGGCACCGTACCAAAGCATACTGTCCTGCCGCTCCTGTGCGCTCCTGCACCACACCCGTCAGGCTTTGTTCGACGCAACCCGCCAGCGCCACGCGGACAGGCTGGCCTCTGTGGCCGACCGGCAGAAGGCGGCAGCGGACGTGGCGCAGCAGCAGCAGCAGCAGTAGCCTGCTTCGTAGTGATAGCCAAGCCAGCAAGACGAGATTTGGGGGTGTAAAGATGTGTCATTGAGGCCGAGCGCACTATGCGTGGTTGAAGGGAGGAGCTGCTCTGGATAGGTCTTGCGCATTGGGTCGGTGGCTACGGAGCGCCGCTGCTCCGAGACTGCTGGCCTGGCAGGGCCGCCAATGCTCGCCTGCCTAGGAAGCGAGACCCGACAGTGGGGATCCGGCGACACGGTGTATGGCGTCGTGCGTCGCCCGCGCTGCGAGCAGCGGGAACGCGCGGCATGTAGTGAGGGACCGTGCGACTGCCCAGGCTTGACTCCGATTGGGCAGGCAGCTTGGAGTGAGCAGTGGGCCCATTGCTGTGGCGAACGTAATTGTTACGGCAAGTTACCCGGGGCCTGGATGGGCAGCCGTTGGGCTGTCTGGTGCACCAGTATGGTGGGCATGGCGGGATGAGGCAGTTTGTGGTGGCGGAAAGGGTTTTCAGGCGTGAAGGGCGACCTCTTACATACACCGTACATACGGTACGTTTTTCGGATGACGGTGGCTTTCTCCCATTCGCCCAAAGGTTGAGACAGGGAAGGGTCGCTGTTGCGCGACGGTACGGGCTCGTGAGGATCCTGGTATGTCGCATGGCGATGCGTCGCTCCTGCGCAAACGTGCTGTCAGAGGATACTGGTTTTCGTGGTGGACTTGAAGTCTTGGGGCCTGGAATCAGCTGGGTACGTACCGTCATGCACCGTGGGTCCGTGGCCGCTGCGCGCCGTTCGTGGAGTGTACGTAGTGACACTGGCAAGCTCCCTTGGACTGGAACTGGGCGATGTGCCTGTCGCCTGCTGTCGAACCACTCCGGGGAAGGGCTTCATGGGCCGACCTCAGCAAGCGGATACGGTGCAACGACGGCGAGGGCACTGCCACGTGACCGGGACTGCACGCAGCACGTGGCTCGGTGCTGCTGCCACGTGCCTGCGTACGGTAAGCACCTTAGCGCACTACGTGGACCGGAGCTGACACGCGAACGCCCCGGACGGCCTCCACATGTCTCGCTCTGTTCAAGGACATTCAGAGCCCCTTTCCAAGGAGCGACATGGGATTTGACGGCCACTACACCACGGTCCCAATGTCAAAGCAGCAAGCCTCTGCTGCCCTCCAGTGGGTGCCTCAGCTTAGCCCACCAGTGCACCCGAGCTTAACTCGTTTCTGTACGGTGGTATTGACGGTCGCAGTTGCAGCCCAAAGTCCGTTCAACCTTCTGATTACATGCCGCTACAGTGGCACACGTGACCTGACCTGTGTAAGCGTGATGCCAGAAGGAACGGACAGCGGAGGACACTAGTAGTGCACATAGCACGGTAACCCAGTTGTGGACACCAAACGGCTCCACACGCAACTTTCAGCGCCCGCAGCTCATCAGACATCTGCTGATACCTACCATGCCTTGTCATACTGTACAAACATTCGGCACGCTGTGTCAACATGTAAGCAACTAAAACCCTCCACATGAAGAACCAACTCAGGCTTAGGCCCATTCCAATCCGCCAGACACCCCCGCGAACCTGTGTGCACTGCCGCACCTGCAGGCCCCGAGTCGCCATCCATACCACTTAGCAACACTTCATCCCCAGCTTTCCGTACCAGTACTCCGAAACCTCCCAACTCCCTCCTATCGGTGCCGTATGCACGTGGCCAAATGTTGCCCAGGTGTGACCCAGCCGTGACCCAGGTATTGGTTGGGGTAAGCACCGGGGCAGGCAGATGGGGCCCACGGCGTGACCCCAAGCACAAACCCAGAGCTAGTTGGGTGTGCCTGCTAATCAGCAGACCGCACGTGTCCACCTTGGCAAATGCACGCACCCCAGGCGCTGCGGTGCTCACTCTTGGCAGGCAACAATCCAGGCACGCGCTCACTATTGCTGTACCGTAAGCGGGTCAAACACAACACTGGTCAAACCATCCCTGCAACACGTACAGACTGTATGATACAAGCCCCGTCAGTCCTGCAAAAACCTGTGCCCAGACGGATATGGTACACTTGGGGGCAAGCAACTTGTCCCCTGGAAAAAAGCCAAACCCGCATACACCAATCTGCTGCCCGGGTGTTGAGCCAGCATGCACACGAACATGACCGCCGGGTTATTTGGTAGGAGAATGGTTGCAAAAGGCAACATTCAACGGCCATGCAACACAGAAGTAATGGTACAATTGCAATACCACAAAAGTAGCAACGATAGCTACTGCAACCAGGTAAGCGACCAGAAAGGAATATGCATGTATGTAGTGGTACAGTGTGGGGGCTCTTGAGCAACCCCCACAGCGCCGCAGTTTTACGTGCAGGCCGCATTCCTAACGTACTGCACAAAAGAAATGAAGAGAGCACGCAAAGAGTTGCGCGTTTGCTTGCTTGACACAGCACCACACCCCCGTTGCAGCCACCAAACCACCTAAAACCAGTTTACCTCTCTTGACCAGACGCCAGACAGAACTCTGTACAGAAAGGAGGCCACCCACACGATGCTTGTCTGGTAGATCAGCCTCCGGCAGAAGGCTTCTGGCCTCCGGGCTTGCCCATGTGTCACGAACCAGATGTTGGTTCATTGTAAAGGGCATCCGCCAGATGGCCTTGCCTTGCGCCAGGCTGCACGCCTCCTGCCAGGACCCACCAGCACACAACCGCCGGCTCCCATTCCCGCATCCTCATACACCACAAAACCGCCGGCTATCCGCAGTCACACCCGCGCATCCACCGACCCATGGGTCACCATCCGGCAAACGCTCCCCAGGGCCACCGCGTTACCAGGGCGCCTCGTCCCGCACGCACAGCGCCAGGTACCTGCAGGATCATAAAAGCAATGACGATGAATACCAATCACACGTGGTCGCGTGTCCCTGCGGCTGCTCGTTGCGCCCCCCTGCTCCCCACCTGTCCTCGGGGTCCTCGCCCCACGCGCTCAGGCTCACGCCGCCGCCGCCCGCCGGCCGCTCCACGCCGCCGTCCGCGCCTGCGCTGGCGGCGGCGGCGGTGGCAGCAGCAGCGGCGGCGAGCGTTACGGTGCATGTGGGCGGGCCGCCGATGATATGCAGCAGCTCGGCGCGGTCCACGCCGCGGCCCACGCCGTACGCGAACAGCGACACGTGGCGCTGCTCGTCCGCCAGCTGCTCGGCCATCTGGCGGGCCTGCATGCGCGTACGTGTGTTGTGTGTTGATGGCAGGAACGGTTCAGCCGTAAACGGTAAAGGGTGGATGGGCGTGGGGGCGCGCGGAAATGAGCTGCGATGCGGCGGCACAACCGGCAAGGTTCATATCCCTTGAACCTATACACGGTCTAGCATGTTTCTGCAAGTCATGCAGTCTTCCATGATGACGTCCGCCTCCAAAGCAACAAGTGCCAACGTACCATGACAGGCGTGCGGGATTAGGGGCCGTGCACGCTTCCCTGCAGCCCCTGCAGCCCCTGCAGCCCATGGCATCCACACCCTCGCCATCACCCACCTCGTGCGCCTGGTAGGAGTCCACGCGGCCATCCGTGAGCAGCACCACCTGGGGTGTGTGGCAGAAGCCGGGGGCGTGTCGGCTGTATACCCAAGAGCATCAGGGCTCGCGAGGAGTGCGACAGGCAGGGACTCATGAACCGGCGGCGCTCTTCCCAGGGTGCACAGCGTAACGAAGTGCGCCGCAGCAGCCACTAACTTGAAGGTATGTGTCCACATGCCCCAAATGCCGGGCAGCCACGTGTCGCATACCCCCAGGCACCTCATAGCCCAGCCCCACCTGGCATCCTAACCCCACGCATTCCGTGCCCCCACACGCCACCCAGAATGGCCCCTTCCCGCCCCGGCGGTTCGCGTCTAAAGCCCCACGCACCACATACCCCGTGTCCCTACGCGCGCGTCCTATCCAGCCAGCCCCAGTCCCCCCGCAACCCCCCTTACCTGGCGGTGCGCGTCCACGGGTGCGTCCCTCTTGAGCAGCTGGCCCGCCTTCTGCACCGCCACCGCCACGTTGGTGCCGCCGTTCATGCGCACCTGGCATGCGTAGCGGAGGCGTGTGAGAATGGGGGACGGTAACACGGTAATCAGTGCTTTACGCGAGGCGTGGCGTGTGCTGGTGTTGGCAACCGGAGGCCGAGCTCAGGGTTCGCCTAGAACTCCTTCACGAACCACCATGAGCTCTCGGTCAGCCACTACTGCTTGCGGCCCGCTTCATGTCGTGCTCACACAACAGCTGGTTTTGTTCCATGTGACCTGTACATGTCCGCTCTTCAACACACTGGCGCGAGTCCCTTGCACCGCATCCTGCTCCACCGACGCATTGTGCACAGGGGTTGTGCCCGCGACGCACGTGACGCACCGCCTCCAATCTGACGCAACGCACATGCGCACACCTCTTCATGCCCACACCATTGCCAGCCTGCCCCGACCAGCCGCGCCCACCCTCACCCGTGCCCCCATGAAGCCCGGAACACACAGTCTCCCGCCTGAAATTACCCACCTAGCCCCCCGCCCCCGTACGTGCCACCACGCATCACCCCCACGCACCATCTCCCTCTTGACGCGCTGCAGGCCCTCCACGTCCACAGGGCCCAGGGGCGCCTCCACCTTGACGTCGTTGGAGAACTGCACCACAGCCACCTGCACGGCCGTGCACGCATGCAAGTGCGGTCAAGGAGCAGCCGACGATAAACAAGTGAAGAGCTCGAGCGCGACTCGTACAAGGACGACACGGCTTTCCGTTTTTATTCAAGCTCCGAGTACGGTCGGGGGGACGTAAGCAGACGGCAGGCGGCCACGCGGGTCCACCCCCGCCCGCCTTGGCGTCGACAGCAAGCAAGCCCTTTTGCGCGAGCAGCAACGCGCTAGCTATCATGAAGTAACCGGCACTGGGCGCACCACCCCCACGGTAACCGACCGGTTCCTGCCCCATGCCCACCCCTACCCCCACGTGCCTGGCAGTCCGGTGCCATGGCGTGCAGCTGCGAGGAGGCGTCCAGCACGAAGCCTAGCATGGCCTCAAACTCCTCTGCAACAAGAGGACACACGGGTGGTGTTAATATACACATGCGGCGATAAGGACAGGTGCTGCAGGCTGGAGTCAGGGCTGGCGACAGTGATGTGCGGCGGGGGTGATAGTGTGAGCGGCCTCAACGCGGGGTGCAAGGTACCGGTGGAGTGGGACGGTTAGGGGGGCCCGTCCGGACATCGTGACTGAGGTTCCCCCGGGCTGACAAACAGGGGGCATGGCTTGGGTACGAGCACCAGCCAAGCAACTGACGAGCATGGTGGCGAGGTAAGCTGCTGGCAGGCCGGGAGCGAAGGCGAGCCAAGCCAGAGGAACTGAGAGGCAGCGTAGCGCAGAGGGCGGTGGCGGCATGAGAGGGATACAGAAACACAGTACAGCTGGCCATGGTGCTCAAAGGAGGCCTCTATGAGCAGGCCGTCCCTGGCCAAGCCAGGAAAGCCACGAAGACGGAGGTGCGGTGCCCACCTGCGTTGACGCTGCCAGAGCCGTCGATGAGGAACACCACTGCAAGGCGGGAAACAGGTGCGTGGTTCAGGGCCTCATCGTGCTCCCTGGTCCTTAATATGCATGTTGCCATGCTGCACGTGCATGCATGCCCCAGACAAGCATTTACCGGTATGGTGACAGGATCGACCCAGATCCCTAGACCCTGCCCTAGACCTAACGGCCAAGGCTGTCCACTCAGTAACCGCTTTCCTGCCACGCACGGCCGCTGCCCCGCAACAACACAAGGGAGAGCTGCACCCGGGCGCACTACAAAGGCAGGTTGCCCCGCCCCCGGCTCACCAGCCACGGGCGTGTTGGGCGTGAGGCGGCGGCCCAGCTTCTCCACACTGGCCGCCACCTCCTCGGGGCAGGGCTTGGTCCCTGCCGGCGTGATGTGACGCGGGAACAGAACAAGCACGGAGTTACCGGAGGGCATAGCGCAAGCAAGGAGTCATCGGAGGGTCAGGGTGAAAGGCGGTAATCATCCATGTGCGGGGTGTACCGCATGGGCATCATACTTGGCGGGTCGCCTCACACAGCTGCCCGACCGCCAAGGCCAACCACCAGGCAGTGGGACGGCGGGCCAGGTGGGTGCGGTAGGGCGGTGGAGCCCCAAAGCCCAAACCTCGCTGGATACGCTCTGGATGCAAGCAAGAAGGTGCTTTGGCGCGTTGGAGCGGTTGTTAGAGTGGCGCTGTGGGGGTGCCTTGCTGGCCAGGTATTGGCGCATCCCTTATGGTTTCCATCCAAAGAGGGCTCCCCTGCATCATACAAAACTGGCCGGAAATGAAGTATGGGCGTCATGACGTGGACGCAGCGATGCGCTAAACGTAAATCTTTTACTGTCTATTGGCGCATGCTGCGTATACCGCTTCGCAGCCAGGCCTGCACTTGATGGCTGCCGACGAGGTACTTTATTGCAACGGTCGAACCAAGTCGGCAACGGAAAGGGTGTTGCAGTAGTAGCGCGGCTTCAACACGACCAGCGCAGCTCATGCAGTGTTACGCTAACTCAAAGCGAAGACGAGTAATAATGTCTGCTATGTGTTATCCATGGCATAGTCCTTTGCGCAAACGTGCAGCACGTTCCGACAGCAGCTGCGGTGGCCAGCATGCTTTATCCTCGCCCACTTACATGGCGCGCTGGTCTTATCAGTCTTGTCCTTTGATGCGTATAGGTGCTTCCAGCCCTCTGCATGTGCCGTAAGGTACAGGTCAGCAGATGCCTTGCGTCAAGTCGTCAGCAATTCGGCAGCCCTTCACCGCACTTGCGAGCTTGGCAGCACGCCGCGTGAGAGCGGAGGGCTCCCCCCATCGCGCGGTGAACAGCGTCTCCCAAAGAGCCTCACATCCCTGGTTGAGGCAGAGCGCCAAGCATGGGCGGGACAGCGCGGAGGGAGGAGAGTGCTTGGCATTTGGGTTGTGAGCCTCAGCACCGTCCATACATAAGCACCGTGTCATTAAATTTGCCTGTACGAAACAGTTACAGCACACAGAAACGCGCTTGCATTTGGCGGATAGAATCAACCGTTGCTATGCTGCGACGTTGGCTGCGAGACTGGCTCTGGCACGCGTCAGAATGCCGCTGGCAGTTTCACCCCACCAGTTCACACTTAATTGGTTAATGTCTGGTTCCAGGACAAGAGGAGGTGCAGCGGTTTACCAGTTCGGACCTGGAAAAGCCACTCACCCCCAGGCTTCTCCAGCGCTGCGAAACACAGCAGAGCCGGCTGAGGTCTGGCGCATCCAATTTATCAACAAGCACGGTCTGAAGTAGGTCGTCTGGGATGGCGGCAATGCTGCTGCTCTCCCAGTCGACCTCGCTGCCACTAGGGCTTTCAGAGAGCTCGAGGTTACACCCGGGCGTTGGGCGCAGGGATTTCGCCATTGTAGCAACAGGTTCAAAGCAGCAGTTACATAACGGTGTATTGATGTGCACCCTGTCCCCCTTGCCATGGCTTTATTGGCCAGGACCTCAGCGTATGTACGGCAAGCCGTTACCGTTGCAAGCTGGTTCGTTTGGGAGAGTCGAGGCTCGAGGGGCGGCCTTTGACAGCCATCAGTACGTCTTTTTGCCAGTGTATATCTGCTACAACACCACGTATCTGGTCACGCTCGCTTGCTCAGTGAAACGCCATAATGAGCGAGCGGCCAGATCGGCCCGTATTCTGTGGAAATTTTGAGGCAAGTATGCTACAATCGCACTCATCACGCGCTAGAATGCTTGCAGCCCAGCCCCGACTGCCAGCGGCAGTTTGAGTCACTGCCCTCTCCTTCCCTTCAAGTCCAGCGGCAAACTTTGGTCTTACAGCTTGTTATCATGGAATGCTTACTCTGTAGCATCGCAGCGGACAACTGCCGGCCCCCAGGCTGCGCTCCTGACCTGCTTCCGACGTGCTGTTCACTGGACTGAAACGCGCCCACGACACCTGCCCTACAGTATGAAGCAGAGGAACGCGACGTATGGAAGCTCTTCGAGAAGTACGGGCCGGTGGAGCGCATTGACATGAAGCAGGGTGCGCAAGGGGCTGTGGGAACTAGCACTGACGCCAGGGCAAACGCGTCACAAGGGGCCGGTGGGACTGGGTGCAAGCGCCCGGGCGCCTTGGCTCCGTACGTGCGAACACTAGGTGCTAGGGATAAGGTAGCTGTGTGCGAGAGGCGGCGCTATCATGGATAGCACACAAGGCACGTATCTAGTTGCACCTGTTATGGGGCTGGTCAGTGCTGTACCCCCAGTACCCCCCGGACGTGCGTACAGCCATTTGCATCCAGCTCCTGTACCCATGCCTCTGCGAAACGGCTTGCCCAGCTTCACTGTGCATGCCTGGCCGCCTGGGCCCCTGCACACTCAGTAACGCCCCCTGCCCCCTGCCGCCGCCACCCGGATGCCCCGCCGGCCGTCGTACAACCACCGCCTTCCGTTGCAACCCCGACTGCTCTCCGTGTCCCTCCACGTCGCCTCATCCTTTGCTGTGTCGCCTTTCGGCCTTTGTCATCCCGCTCATCCTGCTCATCCCGGCATCCCTTGGTGTGGCGACGGCACCCCGCCATCCTTAGTCATCGCAAAGTCATCACACAGTCATCCATGAGCCATCCCTGAGCCGCCGTACGCTGGCTGGGCACCCTTGTGACCCACGCCGTCCGCTGCACGTGAAGCTCTCACGCGTCCGTGCAACGACGTGAGCCTGGGGCTCTCCAACCGCCAACCGCACCGACGCACCGTTGCATCCTGTGTCACTACGCAACACGCGCTGGAAGCATGCCCCTCGGCCCAGACAGAATGATACATGGTGGTAGGTTTGCGGTATCAGCCTTAACGCCAATTACAGCCAGCAGCCAGCTAGGAAGTGGTACGTGGCACGGGTTTTAGGTTCAGGTAGCGCGATTAGGCAGGGAACGCCGGCAGTGGCAGCGAGGGCGCACTGGAACAGCGAGCGCGGCGGACGATTTCAGGACAAGGGCAGGTCGAGGGCCGCTGGAGAAGGTTTCGGCTAGGCTGGAAGGGCAGCAACACATGCACACGGCGACCGAACTGAGCTCTCGTGCCCTGTTCTACTGCCTGTTGGCGCGTGTGTACATTTATACTTACTTCTTCCGTGTGCTTCCATGTACCCTCCTCATGTCGCCGGCGCTCCCTATGGAACCCACCCTGGCAACGGTTGGCCGCCGGTGCTGCTGACGCGGAATGTCCTTACGCGTGCTGCCTCCAGGCTACGCCTTCGTGTACATGAAGTGAGGACTAGAGAGCAGGGGCTTGTGCAACAGGACTTCGTTTGGTGTGTGGCGTGCGTGCGGTCTGGCGTGGGTTAGCATGGGAGCTAAGCATGGTTGCGTTGCTGTTGTTGACCAGTCCCGTCACCCGCGCCCCAAGGTACAAGGAGGACGGCGGCAATGAGCAGTGGTAGCGTTGCCGTATCCAAGGGCTATGCTGCACGGTCATTCCTCGTGCATTCCACCGCCTGTGCTGCAGGTACAAGGAGGACGGCGATGACGCGGTGCGCAAGCTGGACCGCACGGAGTGGGGCTACAAGAAGCGCATGCTGAGGGTGGAGTGGGCGCAGGTGCGGAGCGGGGAGCTTGTGCGGGCAGCCGCCCTCGCGGGGCAGGGTTAGGCGGGGGACCCCTACCAACCCGGGGCTGGGGGCATCCTGGGGAAGCCTGCTGCCAGCGCGTCCTGGGGCCAACAGGCTGAGTTCCTGTATCCACAACTGACCGATCCACTGGTGTGGACGCTAATGATATGCGTGCCTGGAAGCGGCGTGCGCACCGCCTTGGCGTCGCTGCTGGTGCCGCGTGCCTTCTGCTGTTGCTTCACGCGGCACCGGGTGACCCCCTCTTGTCCTGCTCGCCCTGCCCACCCTGCAGCACAAGGAGTCGGACCTGAAGCGCGACACGCGGCCGTCCCGCACCCTCTTCGTGGTCAACTTTGTAAGTAGGGCTGCCACCCGAACACTTGGCTGACGTACATCACCGTATTGAGTAGTCATTGGTGCATCAGTTCCAGCACACGGTACAAGGTCTTTTGAGGTGTGATGTACTGGGAGCCTGCGGCCCAGATCGGCAGTCTTGTACAAAGCCCTTGCGCCCGTATCCGAGGAAGCGCTCGTGCTCACACAAGGACCACCTCCGTTTCCTCCGACTCCGCAGGACACCCGCCGCACCACGGAGCGCGACGTAGAGCGACACTTCTCGCGCTTCGGCAGCCTGCTGCGCGTGCAGATCAAGAAGAACTACGCTTTCGTGCAGTGTAAGCGGCTGCCCTGATGTGCTCCGCGTGTTACTGGAGGAAGTCGTACGTGCTCTCGGCGTGGCCACGGCCTGACTGTGGGCACGCGCGACGTTGCGCACTTCGCACCTCTGCATGTTACAAGCTCTCCACGGCCCACATGCCCTGTAGCAGCTTTATGCAGCGCAGTATATTAGTGAATCATACCGTGTGTGTCCCCCGTGTCCCCAGTCCCGGACGTGGAGACCGCCTCCCGCGCGTTGGAGCGCACCAACGGGACGCAGTTCGAGGGCCGCACGCTGACGGTGGAGTACGTGCAGAACGAGGACCCCAACATCCGCGTGCCGGACTTCGGGGGCCGCGGCGGCCGCGGCAGGCAAGTGCATTGCGGCCTGGCTGACCCGGGGGCTTCTGTCACACTCGTCTCACTCGCTATGCCCTGCAAGAACCTCTTGTGGGATACGACCAGTTTCGTGACTTAAGGCTACGACTTTCCGTAGCTGGTACCTGCACCGCCACACGGCGCGAGTTACTCTGACACGTGCCATTGCCGCCCGCAGGTCCCGCTCGCGCTCCCGCTCCCGCGACCGCAGCGGCCGCAGCCCCGCGCGCTACGACCGCCGGCCCTCGCCCCCCCGCAGCCGCAGCCCCCCACGCCGCGGCTCCCCGCCCCGCCGCTCCCCCAGCCGCAGCCCGCCACGCCGCCGCGCCTCCCCGCCCCGCGCCCGCTCCCCGCTCCGCGCCCGCTCCCCGCTCCGCGCCCGCTCCCCGCCCCGCGCCCGCTCCGCAAGCCGTAGCCCCCCGCCACGCCGCCGCTCCCCCAGCCGCAGCCCCCCGCCGCGCCGCTCGCCCCCGCGCGGGCGGTCCCCCAGCCGCAGTCCTCCGCCCCGCCGCGCCTCCCCTGCGCGTGGGCGCTCCCCTAGCCGCAGTCCGCCGCGTCGGGGCGTGTCGCCTCCGCCACGTGGCGGCCGCGGGCGGTCCGCAAGCCGCAGCCGCAGCCCGCCGCGCAAGGCCGACCGGTCGCCCAGCTACGACCGCTAAGCACGGCTGGGAGCATTCGGCTTGGACGTGCTGCCGTTAGCGCGGGGGTGCGTGGTGGGCTTGCCCGCATGATGAGATGACTGCGCGGGAGGTGCTGTTGATACGTTCGGCTTGCTGTGTGCATACAATTGTGGAGACGCTGGTAGACACCATGAGTGTTACATGTGACCTGGTGATACGAGTGACGGGTGTTGCTTCTGTGCACCCAGAGCCCTGGAAGACTGACGAAGTATGCTAGAACTCAGCGTCCTCCCGGAACCTGGCGAGCTTGTGTGCGGCGTCATATGGGAGCTGCAGTAAGTCAGCTTCGTGTGCACGTGGGCTTCAGTCGTTGTGCAGACCTGCTTACAATCGCTGCTTGTTCTCCTATTGCCCAAGTAGCACGCCGTGGTGATTTGTGCCTTGGTTGCGACCTTGTGGTGGCACAGGGCCCTGTTGCTTCGGTTGAGGGCAAGTACTGTGACCGTGTTGGTTTACGCGATGTGAACTCGTCTCATGCCAAATTGGCTGACTGCTGGACGATGCGGGACACCATGTGCTGCACTTGTCGTTTCGGCCTGTGCGGTCGGGCGATACAACAGGTCCACGCCCAGAACGCAGCAGCACGTGCTGTGACTTCCCTGTGTAACACGGCCCTTCGCCATGCACTGGCCCCTGCCAGACGCGCAGCCTTGCTGTCCGCCACATGCTTCACACTAGCGCATGCTTCTGCTGAGGGGTTTACTACAGCCGGGCAGCTCTGGTGCCTTTGGAAGCCCTGCTGTCGTCGTGCCTTGCACAGCCTGTGCGCTGGCTGTGGGAATTGGGACGCAGTGGGTGGTGGGAACATGCAGGGACTCAGGGAGGCAGTCGACGGCTGCTCAACCGATGGTGACGGCAACGGTCAGCTACGATTGGCAAGTCCAAACTGTGAGAGGGGACCCCTGCTCCATACCGGTAAGCAGTCGGTGAATGTGTAGTACACTACAGTGCCGCGCATGTCGATGCCGTTAATCCCATGCGCAAGGGACACGGGTGGATGCCTGGGAGCTGGGACCTGGTCCGGAGCTCCGACTTGCACTTCCCTGCTGTTCTTGGCCACAGAAAGGAAGACAGCAATACCAGTGACCAGGTATCTTTGCCCACAGCAGTACGGTGTTGAACATACGCATCCACGTCGCCTGGCGTGCGTTCAGACTTCATGGCAGTGTTCATGTCCTGATGCCCGGGGGAGGTCCTGTGACTTTGTCCTACAATGCCACGCCAGAGTTGCGACTTGCACCTGCTTGCACTGATGATCAGTGTCACACTGTGGGCAAAAGCCGGACTGAGACACAGCCATGTCCTGCTGTGCCTGACCACAGGAGGGAAGACAGGAATACCAGTTACCTACTGCAGTATCTTCTCTCTGCAGTACTCAAGACACCCAGCCACGTCGCCTGGCCTGCCTTGAGGCTGTGTGGCAGTGCTCATGTCCTGATGCAATCGAGTAGCCCTTGCCCAGCTGCTGACGTGCAACTCGCAGGCAACACACAAGTAGCGCCCATGGCACTCGGAACCCCTCTCCCTTACACTCGCTTTAGACCGGCCGAAGTACTCGCTGCCATCACCAGCACCCTTCCCGTCCCCACAAACCACGTTCAGTACTCATGCAACGCACCCTGCAACCCCAGGATAGTGGGCATGGACAGACACCCCTGAAGAACAAGAGCAGCACAGCACCCATGACAGTTCCAAGACCATAAAGCATGCAAGCTGCCTGCGCTAGGCATAAGGCATAGCGCAACGCATTATGCAAACAGCGGCAATCCTGCAACAAGGCCACGTGTGTTTGTAAGAAAAGGTCAACTGCAACCTTCCAGATAGCACTGTGGGTTAGCACCCAACACCCTGCTCCCACAACGGCGCATCATTCGGTACTGCAACACAATCACGAAGACGAAGACGAAGACCCCATTTCCTCCAACACGTCCCGGGGGCTGAGCGCATACCGCGAGCCCCTCCGCCTACTAGACCCTGCACCGCCTTTGGCCCCGTCACGCTGCTGCTGCTGCTGCAGCCTGAGCGCCCGGTCCCGCATGGCCTGCCAGTTCAGCGTCAGGGCACGTGCCAGGCAGGCGTTGGGCGCCACCACGCGGTGCACGGCATCCAGCGTGCCGTCCAGCACAGGGGAGCCCAGCCCACCGCACCAACCGCCAGGCGGGGACTGCGCAGATGAGCCGTCCGCGCATGACGCCCCCAGCGCCGCTGCACTATTTGCATCTGCCACCGCGCGTGACACTGCTGCGCTGCCGCGGACAGCAGAGCTTGTCGCAGGCTGATGCAGGCCCGCATCTACTGGCCCAGGCGCTGGCTCTGCCCCATCGTCGCTGCCCGCCCGTGCCCGCGCGGCCCCTCCCGGGTGCTTGGCAGCCCAAATGCGGGCATACCCCCGGCGTGGGGGCCCAGCCTTGTCGTACATGCCCGCCGCCAATCCCCGACTACTTGACCCCTCAACCTGCAACCCCTCCACCATTCCATCGTACCCAGACCCATCAGCCCCCTCACCCACCTCCCTGGCCCCTGAACTACTAGTCTCGTTACCCGGCGCGCCAACTCCTCCCTCTGCCCAGCTCGACGCGCACTGCCCACCCCCTGTCCACCCCGTCCCCTGCTGCCCTATGCCACCCTCCCTTCCACTTGGCCCACCGTCCTGCCAAAACACTTGCTCCCCCTGCGGGGGGCTGTGCGACAGCCTCAGCGCCAACGCCTCCTCCAGCCGCGCCCACAGCAGCACTCTGTCCAGGGGCCGCAGCTGAGGCAGGGAGCGCGCCGCGGCCAACAGCCTCAGCAGCTCCTGCAGCTCCTGCCGGTTGGCGGGGGGCGGCAGCCGCCGGCCGGGAAGTGCCTCGTGCTCCTCGTTGCTGCCATGGTGCTGGCCCTGGTGTTTGGAGACGTTGGGCTCTTGGCCGTCTTGGTGGTCAGTGGTATGTGTAGCGGGCTGCGAGGGGTTGTGGCTGTGGCTGTCAGCGTAGTGGCTGGTGTGTGTTGGAGCCTGTTGGCCCAACGCCGCCGAGGGATGCTCTTGTATTTTTGAGGTGGGCGCTATGGAGGCGGATGGCTGTGCAGGAGAAGATCCGATCGGCTGCGTCCTTAGCTGCGGCATGGCCGCTGCCGACGCTGACCCGCTGCCCACCTGGTGGCTTGAGCGTCCGTATGCCACTGCAGCTGGACTTGAAGACGCTGCAGCATCAACTGCACAGCCACCACCACCACCATAACTATCACCCGCAGCAGCAGCTGCTCGCCCTGCAGGCTGTCCCTGGGTTCCGGGGCCACGGGAGGGGCTAGCCATGCTAGCCAGGATGGCAGCAAGCGATGGCGAGGGGCGAGGGCCGCCGCCGGAAGCAGCCACGCCGGGGGCGTCTGGGGCGACCCAGCCGCCGGCTGAGTGGCGCGCGGAGGGGGCGCCGCCGCTGCCGCCCCTAGTCGCTTCGTGACCAGCTTTGGTGGGGGAGCTGGCGGCAGCGCGTCGGAGGGAGCGCAGCATGCGGCGCTTGCTGTCGTACCTCGCCTGCGGTGGTGCACGCAGGGGGAAGGGCGGAGGTGCGCTGGAAAGTGGAGGAAGCCCCTCGGTGTCGGCCCATAACGGTGTGATAGCCTTACGCCTTGTCACGCAACGAGCACAACACTCAAAACCCAGGGCACACCCACGTGGGGCACACCGAGGTACTGCAGCCCTGCCTTTGCTCGACCTACCTGCAGCTCGTCCAACCGGGCGTGCAAAGCACTCAGCGCCGTCCGCCGCGCCGATCTCTCCGCCTCCTCAAGCGCCGAGTCAGCCCACCCGCCAACGCCGCCTGCCCGCCCTCCGGCCCCAGACGACCCCCGCTTCCCTCCGGTCGCCCCAGGCCCCACCGCCTCAGCCTCCCACATGCCCCCACCAGGTATGCCAACCAAGCCGCCGGCACCGGCCATGCCACCGTGTGTCCAAAGCTCCGTATGGCCATCCGCACCGCCGTGCGCCACCATGCCCACCTCTGACCCCTCTGCACAGCCCTGCTGCACCTCCCCCACGCCCTCCTCCAGGCCCAGCTCCAGGGTGCGCAGCAGCTCCCCCGCCATGGCCTCGAGGTCACAGTCCGGCAGGCTGTCGAGTAGCCGCGGGTCCCGCCCGCCGCGCTCCGTGTGGAAAGCCTGCGCCGTCTGGTTGCGGTCGCGGTCGGTATATACCGGTAGCTGATAGCGGCGGTGCGTGCGGTGGTTGGGGACACTGTGCCAGTGGTCGTGGTGCTGGTACTCATGGCCGTGCAGCGCGGGCTGCATGTGCCGTTGCAAAACGTGTCGCTCTTTGTCCTCTTGGAGCTTTTCGCCAAGCTCCTGCCGTACGGACTGCGTGTGCAGGTTCCGCTGGGTCTGCTGGTTGTGGTGGCTGAGCACAGCAAAAGCCGGCTGCTCAGTGCGCCCCGAGTGGTGATGGCGGTGCACTGTGGGCAGCTGCCCAGGGCGTCCAGGACAGGCAGGGGGGCCGTTGCTCCCTGCGCCCACAACCCGTAGCCCCACAGAAAGACGCCCATCACCGCCACCTTGGCCGCTGTTGCTGCCCCCGCAGTCCGGCTCGAGTGCAGACTCCACTCCATCCGGGTCCCGGGTTACATTAGCGCTGGGGCCCGGCCAGTCTTGTGCCCCGGGTTCGGGATACCGTGCACCGAGCCCCGCCGCCTGCATGCTGCTCTGCGTCACCGCCCCCTTTCCCTCCCCAGACAGCTGCTCAGCAGGCTCCCGGCTGTCAGTGTGGATAGCGCCGACCTGCGCCACCCTGGCAGCTGCGTGCCCATCAGGCGCCCCGTTGTCCCCGTGCGCACCGGAGGTGGCCTCGGGCCCGCCCTGCACCGCCCTGACCGCTGTTTGCAGGCCAGGCGGCCTACTGCCTGAGTGTGCATCAGTGGCCTCAGCCGGCCCCTGCACCACCAATCCCTGCAGGGTCACCTCGCTGGCGGAGCTGGCCACGTCGCTTTCCAGGGCCCAGCCGTGCCGCCCCCGGCCACCACGGAAGCCCTGCAGGTAGCTCCCCCAGTCCCCGGCACCTGCACCTGAGCCTGCCCCAGATTCCATGCTTCCCGCTGCGCCTGCCAGGCTCGTGCTCGCGCCGTCACCATCACCACCACCAGCGCCACCGCCGCTCCCCCCTGCCCAGGAGGCCCCAGCCAACGACGGTGGCCCACGGCCCCCTTCCGAGCCACCAGCGCCGCCCTGGCTGAGGGGTGTGCTGCTGGGGGCGCTACTGACGTTGCCGCTGGCGCCGTGGACGTCTTCAGCAGCCGAGACGGCAGTGGACGAACGCCAGGAGGCGTCCTCTGCTCCCAGTCCATGTGGGTCGGCAAAGGCACGGGGCAGGAAGTGCTGTCGCTGCTGCTGCTGCCAGTCTGCTTCGGCCAGGGCCTCAAACTCCAGCAGCAGCGACCGCGCCACAGACCCACCGCCGCCGCCGCCGTTATTGCTGCCCCGTCGAGGCCCTGTGCCTACATCACCAGCTGACGCATACGGTGCCGCTGCAGGTCCTGCTGCAGCGTGCGCGTCCCGCTCGTGGCCTTGAACTGCGGCCGTGTTCCTTCCCCACGCCGCAGCCCCCAGCCCGGCCAACCGCGCTGGCCCCACGCAAGCCGCACCCCCGGCGACCAGGGCAGGGCTGGGCGGTGGCGCCCTCAGCGTGGACCCGTGCCCCGAAACGCTAGTACCCTGTGACCCCGCCCCTTGCCCCGCAGCACCCAGCGCTTGCCCTCCATGCTCCGCCTCCACTTCCAGCGCCACAGACAGCTGTTGCAGCGCCCCTGCCGCCTGCTGCAGCTGCTTCTCTTGATGTAACGGTGGGTGCAACTGGCGCACATGGCTGGCCTGCTGCTGCACCACGTGGCCGAAAGGCACGGCCCCGTCGCTCCCTGCACCGCCGCCGCCCGACGGCTGGTCGGAGACACCGGTCATCCCGGTGCCGTACACCCCATCGTCGTACACGGGCACCGCCAAAACCGCCCCACAGGAGCAGACCACGGAGGCCGCGCCGCCGCCGCTGCTGAGGGCCCCTGGGGTGGAGCCGCGGCTGCGGGGCCGCGACCCGGGGGTGGAGCGGCGGGTGGCGCTCAGCAGGTCCGAGCTCCCCGTGTGGATGTACCTGTTGTGGAAAGGGGCACCGAGGCAACGTTAAAACATGATAGGTTTGTGTCAGCAAGGACGTCATGGAGCTGATGCGTGATGGCGTGGGAGTTCTGCGGCGATGTCAACGTGCTGGAACTTCAGCACGCACTGCTAGGCACAACCGGTAACTTGCTGCTGATGGCTTACTCCACAGCAAGCGTAGGAGCATGGCAGGGGCGGAGATACAGTAGGACGCCGTACAACCGCATTCCATGGTACTCCCAAACTCCCAAACTCCCCAGCTCCACAGCTCCCATGCCCTCACCTGTGCTCAATCTCGGCCAGCTCGCGCTCCAGAGCCGCCACCAGGTCCCCCGGGGGCAGCTGCTGTGAAAGCGACTTGGCCGGCCGCTTATGCATTCCTTTCTCTGCACCAGGAGCTGGTGCGTTCCCCGTAGACGGCACGTTGGCGCCCAATGCTGGGGCAGCGCTGCCCCTGACAGGGGTTGAGGCCGGGGTCGCCGGCCGCAACGGTGTGGTGGGCGGGGTGGTGGTGGGGCTGCGGAGAGGTGGACCGGGCTGGGAGGCACGCACAGCTGATGCGCATGGGGCAATGGTGCCCGAGTATCCATCTGCCAGCAGCTGGGATATTGTGACGGAGCTGACTGCGTGCTGAGGGGTAGGAAAGGGCGTTGTTGGGCTGGGAGCCGTGGCTGCGAGCGGCAACTGCGCAGGTGTTGCAGGTAGCTCGGGTGACTGGTAGTTGGTGATCTTTGACCGTGTTGGTGGGTACATGTTGCGTCGATTGTTGGTAAGGGTTACGCCACTCGCGCGCTGCGGCCAGATGCTCCCCGAGTCCGAGTAACCGCCGTCCTCTGCGTCAGAGCCAGAGGTGTCCTCCCATAACTGCGAGACTTCCATTGGTAGTGTTCTGGTTCAAGTAACTCGTAAGGACCGGTGATGCAGTAGCTTTTAAGAAGGAGCTGCCGTGTGCAGGCCCCGAGACAAGAGGTGCGTGCACATCGCACGTAGCTTATGCATAATGTTACCCAGGGCTCGTTGTCTTGCGGTTTCGGGTGTTGCCGTGTTGGAAGGCGCACTTGCGCTTGCAGTTAGCGGGCTCTGCTCAGGTTACTAAGACGTTAGAGACCCAGAACACTTCAAAAGCTGTATGTAAGAATGATAGCATATGTAGCTTATGCAATTTGTCGCCCAAACAACTACCACTTCGAATCGCAATGAGCAATGAATTTCGAGGCAGCTCCGAGACCAAGTTATTTCCGCGCGACAGGTGGGAGCGCTGTGCTGGTGAGTTGCAGCTGCATGTGTAAGAATCATGTGTATACAGTACCTAAGGCTGCAAACATGCCGCCTTTCACTGGGCTCAAAATTGTATTTGGCAACCTCGTAAACGACAACCCGCTGAATCTACAGGAGGCTGCAAATCGCCTTGGCATAGAAGTTGTGGCCCCAAAGCATGCAGAGCAAGCCCAGTACTTGGTTGCCGGGAACGTGCTGCCCGCGGGCCAAGACGACCCCTACCTTGTGAGCAAACCAGAGCTTAACAAGCGCCTTGGACGTGCATACATGCAATACTGTCAATCTAATGATCAGATATAATGTAGCAACTGCTGAACAGCGCATTTCCGGGCTGGTGGCGCAGGTCGCTACGCAGCGAAACCCCACCATCCTCGTGGTTTCCTTGCAGTGGCTACACGAGTCCCTGCAAGCGGAAAAGCAGGTAACCTCAATCATAAGCAGTGTCTCCTACAACCTGATAAGAAAGCGCACATGCCGGCTTGTTCTCAGTCGTTGGTACCTATTCCACGCTGTTCCGTTGGTTAATAAGCAGGCCCTGGCCCCGGCCCTGACCTGAACTCTCCCGCCCCGCAGCTCCCTGCGGAAGGGTATCGACTGCCTCCATTTTTGGGGATACGAGTCAGTATAACCAACTTTGGGCTCAAGGAACGAGATGTGGTGGTGGCTCACCTGACAAAGGGGGGCGCCTCCTTCCAGCCCGACCTCTACCGCAACCACACGCACCTTGTAGGCCGCCGCGCAGGCGGCACCAAGCACCAGTGGGTCGGCCGCGTGGCCCTTGGATAGAGCATAATCTGGACGGTACTCTGCTTCGTTGCCAGCATTGCATCAACGCTTTGTATCAGCGGTTGCGAGCTTTGGGACGAGCCTGAGCGCGGGGACAGGGGCATTTGCTGCACCCCAGCCTGAACTAGTGATGCAGGGCATGCTGCAATGCGCTCCTGCTTGGTGTACCGTTTACCCCTCACGGTGTTGAGCTAGATGGCACCCCCCGCGCCCCCTCAAACCCACACGGCTAATCCACATCCCCCGCCCTACCCAGGTATGCCGTCGACTGGGGCCTCTTCGTGGTGCACCTGGACTGGGTGCTGCACTCGCTGGAGGCGGGGCGGCGCCTAGACGAGGGCCCCTACTGCCTGGACACGTACTCGCCGGCAGGGGGCGCAAGTGCGGGGGCCGGAGGGGACTCCAGGTGCGGCGGCAGCGCGCGGGTGCAGTGAAGGACCGTGGGGTACCACGCCTTGGCGCGGCGCTGGGAACAAGGCGGAGCACGCGGTCGCACGCGACACGCACGTGATGTGCACATGTGTGCGGGCCGTTGTGGGGAGCTGCTTTGGTGTGCGATAAATGAGTGTGACAGGCGTGGCTGTGCGCGGGGCAGGGGTACGTTGGTGGATGTGGAGTGCCTGGGGCGGTGCATACTGCACAGTCCCGTGGGTGGAGTGCCAGGGCAGCCCAGCCTCCGACCGCCCCGCCCGCGAGACGCTGCCCCACGCCGTACAGGGCCATGAACTTGGGTAGTATGTAAGAGTGTACTGCCCGTTCTGCCGCCACCCCAGGGCCACCTCCTCTGGCTGGGGCCCCGAGCGCAGTGCGGCGCTGGCGGGCGTGTCGCTCAACGGCCAGGGGGCGAGCGCGGGGCAGCACGTGGCGGCGGCCACGGCGGGCGGGTCCTCGGGGGCGGGGCGGTCGGAGGCGGCGCCGTCAGTCAGCATACGAGGGTGGGGCGTGCCGCCTGTCTGGGAAGAGGAGACGGGTCGGGGGCGCCCGGCATGGACAGCATTGACAGGGCGTGTTGGCAGGGGTGTGCGGCATGAATGAAAGGATCTCGATTTTAATGTGCCGTTGCTGTGTTGGCTTACGGGTTGCACCCGCTTGTTGCACGACTGCTGCGCTGCCATGGACCACTAGCGCGCTGTAACGGTCTAGTTGACTCACTCGTGCACCCTGCCCCCCGCTTTCCCGCCTCCCCGCAGCGTGGTGCCTCCCGCGCCCGGCGGCCTCACGCGGTACGGCAGCGGCGACGTCAGCATGGGCACAGCGGTCAGCGGACAGCCCTCCTCCACTGGCCAAGCTGGAGGCGGCGCCTTCTGCAGCGCCGGACCTCCCCATCCAGGCGCCGGCCAGCAGCGCTACCCTCCACCCCTACCCCCACGCCAGCAGCACCAGCAGCAGCCCTCCGGCCTGCCGCCCTTCCACCTGCCTGCTCAGCCCCCCGACGACTGCTTCTTCATGCCCCACGTGCGCTGTTACGTAATTGGCTGTACGGACAGCGAGATGGCCCACGTACTGACTGCCGTACGGGAGACCGGCGCGACGCGCGAGCCGGAGCTGGGCCCGCACGTGACCCACATCGTGATGGGCTCCCTGCCCTCCACCGACCAGCTGGCGCGTGTGCGCGACCACGTGGCCGAGTGGCGCGAGCAGGTGCACGTCGTACGGCTGACGTGGCTGTACGACTGCGTCAACCACCGGCGGTGCGTTGACCCGCCGGACCGGGAGCACCTGGTCCAGCCTGCCACGTACATGTCCTTCCACCAGCTGCAGCAGCAGCAACACCAACAGCAACACGCAGCAGGAGGTGCGGGTGCAGGCGGCCAGCGCAGCCGGGAGGGCTCCCCTGCTGCCTTCGGGCCCTCGGGGGGCTCAGGGGTGCTGCTGCCCGCGGGAGGCGTGTCACGGCCGGGGGCTGTGGAGGAGTATATGGCTTTGGACGGGGAGGCCAGCAGGGGGCCCACGGGCAGCGGGGCGGGGGTGGCGACGGGCGGGGCGGCGGGCTCGGGCCCGGGCGTGTTCACCGGGCTGTGGTTCACGCTGATGGCGGTGGCGGGCACCGAGGAGGAGAACAAGGCTTGGAAGCTCGTCAGGTGGGTGGGTGTAGGGCCCGCGTGTGCGCAGGTCCACGTGCTGACTGAAGGACTGGCATACCGGTAGTGGCCACAGGTGACACGATAGGTGATGACTCCGTGTGCTGTGAGGGTAGGCGAACGCCCTTAAATCGATCGCGCGGCATGCCTCCAACCTCCCCCTACAACGTGGGTGCCAACGCAGGAACGGCGGCGGCATGATCATGTCCGCCTCCACCAGCCGCTCGCTGCGCGACGCCTCCCGCCGCTACGCCGTGTGCCCCTACAGCCTGCCGCAGTCCGCCGTGCACAGGCTCACCAGCCGGCCGGGAGGGGACGAGTTCGAGTGAGTGCGCCAACGCGATGGCATGCATGCGCAGCAGGGTCACTGAGACCGGATGGATTCCTGGGTAGCTCTGTGCCATACCAACCTGACAAGTGTCATGCCGATCGAAGGCATTGTCAGGACAGGAAAGGCCAACCCCGTGGCCACGATGCCATCTCTGCTGGGCCAGCTCCTTGCGCGTGGTCCTGTGCACTTGAGCACCGGACTCATGGGAGGTACTGTAGCCACCTGGGCGCCGCGCACGCCTCCTTGTGCCATCATGCCGTGCATGCACCGGTAGCCACTCTGTATCATCTGGCGTTACGCCCCCCTTGCTAAAGCTTCCTTCCCTGACCCTCTTAACGCCTCCCCGACCCCGCAGGAAGGTGCCCCCCGAGCAGCGCGTTACGCTCAAGTGGCTGGACCTGTGTGTGCGCACGGGGGCGCTGGTGGCCATCAAGCGCGAGATGCCGCTGCTGCGGCCGCTGCCGTGGCCGCTGCCCCTAAAGGGCTTCACGGGGCTGGTGGTGGCGGTGAGCCAGTACCACATGGAGCAGCGGGACCTGCTGCGGGAGCTCATCACGCTGCTGGGTGGGTGGGGGGTGCGAGGGGAAGAGGGGAGGGGAAGGGGTGGAGGTCATGGGGGATGCATGAATGAGTGCGTGGGTTATCCGCACAGCGGCAAAGTAGTGAAATCCGTTGCGCCACTGTGTCAACAGACCGGAGTGGGCACGGCGGGGGAGGTCTTGGGGAGGCGCATGGGGTGGCGCAGGGACAAGGAAGGAGCGGTCATGGCTTACGTTCGGGGGCAAGGGACGGCCTGCGTGAATGACTTCAGCGAGTCGGCCCTCCAGCCTGCTGTGCCTCAACGTCGGGCCTGTCCGAAAGCACGAACGTACCGAGTACACCCGCAGGACTCAAGGCTTGCCTCCACCATTGTGCATCTTGACGCCCCCTCCCCTCCTCAACCCCAACACCCCCTGCCATCACGCCCCAGGTGGCGAGTTCACGGAGAAGATGAAGAGGCGCCACGTGCACTACCTGGTCATCCAGGAGGCGCACGGGGACAAGTTCGATGCGGCCGTGAAGTGGGGCGTGCCCGTGGTGCGCGCGGACTGGGTGCTGGAGTCGGCCTACGCGGGCCAGCCGCTGGATCAGCTGGAGCTGTTCCTGCCCGAGGGCATCACGGCGGAGGAGCTGGAGGCGCGGCGGCAGCAGCGCGGCATGCAGGCCACCCAAGGGGCGGGGGGCGGGGGCATGGGCAGCCAGCTGGTGCTGGGGCCCACGCAGCGGCCGGGGGCGGCGCCGCCGCGGGGCATGTCGCAGGTGGGTGCGTATGGCGGTGTGGGGCCGGGGAGGGGGGAAGGGTGCGCGTGCAGGGAGCTTGGTTTGTGGGTCGGTAATGAAGGTTAAAGCGTGAGGCCTGCTGGCCGCGTGGGACATGAGTGTCTGGATCAACTGCTAAGCGGGGTGTTGCTTCGCTGTACTTACTCCTGCCCTCATGTGGTGTCATGAATCACACCGCAGGGGGCAGCGCGGCACGGACCGCCCCACGGCCTGCCGCCTCAGCCGCCGCCGCCATCGGCCCCCGCACCCGCACGCGCACCCGCGCCCACCGCTCCGCTGCCGCCCACAACCGCTCCCCCACCGAACCGCAGCGGCTCCGTGCCGCCACCCGCCGCGCCATCCGCCAACCCCTTCGCAGCCCCTCCGCCGAAAGCCCGCGGCTCCTCCGCGGGGCCCAGCCCGGCGCTCACCCCTGAGCAGGGCTCCTCCGCCCTGCCCGCTCACACCTCCGGGAGCGGCCTTCAGGGACCGCCCGAGCAGCCTCCGGCCGTACTAGAGCACCGAAACTCTGCTGCTGCTCCGCAGCCGCAGCAGCAACATCAGCAGCAGCACCACCACCAGGCACCGCCGCCAGGGGCCCCTGCAGCCGCTCAGCCCGGGGCAGGCGCTGGCGGGGGCGGGGCTGGCGCAGGGGTGCTGGAGGGCTCGGCGCCGGAGGCAGCAGACGGGGTGATATCCGCCATGCTGATGCAGATGCTGGGCGGCAAGGCTGACAATCTGGAGATTTGCATGAACAGCTCGCAGCTGGACATGGGGGCGGCGCTGGTGCACATGGCGACGGCGGCGGCGGGGGGCGGTGGAGGGCAGCAGCAGCCGGCGGCCACGTCGCCCACGGGCGAGGCGGTGTCTGGGGGCGGGGGCGGGGCGGAGCCGTCCAGGCAGGCCAGTGCGTCGGTGGGCATGCGGCCGCCGGTGAGTGGGGTGTTGGGTGTGGTTGGAGGGCCGTAGCCGGGCAGGCAAAAGGAGACAGGAGACGAGGCACTGTAGGGAGGGATGCATGGGACCGGAGGTGAGGCACTGCAGGGAGGGACACATGTGTCGGTGAGGTGATAAGCAGCTGGGCCAAGGGGATGTCAGGACGCGCGCTGCTTATGTGATGCAAGGTACAGTGGGGCATTGGGATGGCGCCTGGCTCAGCTGGTTTCTGCTTAATGCTGCCCGGTGTTGGGCACGGGCCGCCAACGCCCTGGCTTGCTACCACTCAGCTGGTCTGCATTAGCATGCCTGGCATATCATTGCACTAACGCTGCCCATTCCACCAATCCTGTTGCTGGTGTCACGGTGCGTGACCGCAGGAGCCGGACACGCTGACGGCTGGAGGTCCTGGGGGGCGCCGCAGCCGCAAGCGCAACGCGCAGGCTGCTGTTGGGGAGGTGGGGCCTGGGGCAACAGCTGCGGCTGGGCACGTGCACGGGCGGCACCGGCGGGCGGACGACGAGGACGAGGGCTACGGGGTGGCCATGTCGCAGCAGGTACGGCAACGCACGCACGTACAGTATAAGGGCCAGACTGAACGGGAAGCCGTGTCGTTCTTGTGCGGGTCTCGTACAGCATGTGTACAGGTACGTACGAAGCGGGCCAAGTGCCGCGGCCGAGGCACGCTTTACAGCCCGACGCGACAGATTGTCCCTGTTGCCTGCTATGGCGCCAACCACAGTCAGCACAGCACTACCTGATACGCCGCACACTGCACACGTATACAGCCCTTGCAAAGCTGTACTGATTTGTCGTTTTCTCCATGGCGCCACGTGCCATGGCAGGTGGGCTACGAGGCGGTGGCGGCGGCACCCCCCGCCCGTCTGACCCGCAGCTCGGCACGTGCCGGGAGAGGAGGCGCGGACACGGGGGCGGACGCCAAGGCGAGCCTGCTCAAGGCAGCGAAGGGCAGTTGATCAGCAAGATAGGTTGCGGCCACGGTTCTACGTACTGCGTGTGAGATTGGCAGGAAGGCCCGTGCGGATGACCCAAATGCAGGTGGTGAAGGTGTGCAGAGCTACGGCACAGTATCGGCTGAATGGCTGATTTGGGGTTTGGAAGTCCACCTCCTGGGTGTCGAGTGCACCTTCATGTGTATGCTGGAACTCAAGTGCTGCTCAACGTCAGGTCAAAGTTCTGGTGCAGCAGGTAGCAGTGGCACGTGCTGACAAGTGTGGAAGGCTGTGCGTGCGAAGCGCCCCTGACATCCCAGAGGCTGTAATGCGTGCCACAAATGTTCGTAGCGTACGTGGCAGGACAGCGCGCTTGACGGTTTCTGGTACCCTTCTCGAAGTGGCACATAAGTCATCAGTCTGAGTCGACAGGCACTTGTGTAGTTGAGACACGGTTCTGCCCGGCCGTTCTTCTGGAGTGGTGCAAACACAATGCATTCAAGCTCCTAGCGCCTGAACATCCCGTCTAATGAACCTGGGCTGTAGCGTGTGAAGTAAAAGCATGCACGCACAACCATTAGCATGCTGCCAGCCGGCCTTGCTGGCATAATGCTCACACAATTACGACCATCTGCAGCATACGGTCGCATGGTCGCATAGGGCCATACAATATCCCAGGGAGGGTGGTGTTGAGAAACACCGGGTTTTGTTTTGGAGCCGTGCTGAGTGCGCAGCGCCTTAGGTGGAGGTGAACTTGGTGACGGCCTTGGTGCCCTCGGACACGGCGTGC
>VFQN01001908.1_pt1 | contig 33567 bp, 60 predicted proteins | sample 3512371 | NCBI WGS metagenome assembly VFQN01 (sample SAMN10412370, study PRJNA504923) | tailings metagenome | isolation source: Replicate 2 from Balatoc abandoned mine | place: Philippines: Itogon, Benguet | collected 2017-08-28 | reverse complement strand
GGGGGGGGGGGGGGGGGGGGGGGGGGGGGGGGGGGGGCGGGGGGGGGGGGGGGGACGGGGAACGGAGCGCACGTGAGCGTAATTGCAGCGAGGTCTGCTTTGCGAACGACTTGATGGCGGTGCGCACGTCGGGGATGGCTGGCGGCGGCGGGCGTCGCCGCAGCTTGGAGCATGCTTGCAACGAGCCGCCCGCAGGTTGGGAGAGCGGGATAGGCAATGCCATCCGATGCCCAGGTGGCAGGCGGCAGCAACCGCAAGCAGCAGCACTTGCGGAAGGAGGCCTAGCTGCAAGAGATTAGTCATGGCGCTGTGCAGCTAGGGCATGTAAGGGCCGTGTTGCTTACAGGGTACCGGTACCCCACCCGCAGGCGACGCCGCCGCGGACATTGACGCGCTGCTGCGAGTGGCCGGTGACTGGGTTGCTGAGCGGCTGGACAAGGAGCAGGGCGCAAGCGTGACGGACCCAGCGGTGTTCCGCGGCCACGCGGCCAAGTACGAGGTGGGAGGGGGAAGGGGAAGGGTAAAGGGGACGGACATGGTGTTGTTTGTGGGGCAGGGCGGGGCACTGGCATGGTCGGCACGTGGCACTGAGGGTGGGGTAAAGCGGCATGGCAGCTGGAGGTGGTACGTCGTTGAGAGCCGGAGTCTCGGCGCACGGAGGGGCGTAGGAGGAGGGTGACGTTTTGGCCCGGACGGAAACCGAGGCGGATTATCAAACGGGCGATAAAAGCGACGGTCCATGAGCGCGTGTGCCGCGGCTGGGCGGGTGGCAGCTGCAGAGGAGCTGGGCTGCGGGCACGACTTCGGGGCAGGCGGAGTGGAGTCTGGCCAGGCAGCTGAATGGCTGGAGCGGCGCGCGATGCGCCGAGGGAGGAATTGGCGGGCCCTGCACAGCCTTACCCGGCCTCCCCGGGCCGATGGGTTGCTAGTGGCGCCGCGGGACATTACCCACGCGGAGTAACCGCTGCGGGACTACGGGGCGGTCTGCCACCTTTCAGGGCCACATGCGCCCCCTTACGCGGGGGGGCCAGGTTTAGCGTGCAGCATAGCAATGCCCGCACACCAAGACCATCAACAAGATTGTCTGTCTTTACGCACCAACACACGCGCAGCGCGAGTTCCTGGAGGACATGGACGCGCTGGGCTGCCGGCGGCCGGACGTGCTGACACGTGTGTCGGAGTACGTCCCGGAGATCATTGCGTACGTGCAGCAGATCATCAGCAACGGCATGGCGTACGAGGCCAACGGCAGCGTGTACTTCGACACAAACAGCTTCAGGTGGGGAGAGAAGGGGTTGCGGGTCGCTGGGGCGGTGTTCGGTGGAATGGGGTTAGGCGACTAGTCGCCAAGCGTATTGAGGCGGAGGATGCGAGGGCTGGCAGGAGAGCAAGGGGGAGGGGGGCAGAGGATGGGTGGAGAGGGTTTGCGGGGAGAGTCAAAAGGTCCGCGGTGGGCGGTCTGCAGGCTGGGAGAGGGTACGAGGCCGGGGCACGCAGGTGCGGAAACAGGACCATGGCCGCCAGCCCGCCGGGAGGATGCTGAGGACAAGAGGAGCTGCGCCGCATGCACGTGCTCGTTTTTATGCTGCTGATGATATTGATGCGCCTGACGCGACTGCTCGTTCTGCCGCTCCCGTGCCGCCGTGTCCCAGGTCGTGCGGGCACACGTACGGCAAGCTGAACCCCTGGGCGGTGGGCAGTGCCACCCTGGCGGCGGAGGGGGAGAGCAACTTCGAGACCAGCGAGAAGCGCAGCCCGCAGGTGGGCCTGGAGTGGGGGCGGGGACGGAGGCGGGGGGCTCCTACAGCGGGGGCCACGGCAGGGGGCTGGCGAGCACGGCGCGATGGGGCCCGGTGCTCGTGACCAGCGCAACATGCCGCCTTTGGGGGGGAGGGGGTTTGCACGGACAGAAGTCTGTAGATAGAATTGGGGAGGTGGTGTGCGCGTGTGTGTGGCTGGGAAGGTGACGCGAAGGCGGCGGTGAAACTGACAGCCGGAGGCCGGTCGGCGCCGGGCTATCCACCCATGCTTGGTGGCTGCCGGTACGGATGGCGGAGGTGGCTATGAGGTTGGCCCTTTTAGCGGCTGCGTCTGTGACGCTGTAGCAAGGAATGTGCTTACCTCACGCCTTGCGCTCACGCGTGGGCTTTGCGCAGGACTTTGCGCTGTGGAAGGCCGCCAAGCCAGGGGAGCCCTCGTGGGAGTCCCCCTGGGGCCAGGGCCGCCCGGGGTGGCACATTGAGTGCAGCGCCATGGCCAGCTCCATCATCGGCAGCCGCCTCGACATACACACGGGCGGGGAGGACCTGCGCTTCCCGCACCACGACAACGAGCTGGCGCAGGCGGAGGCATTCTACCACCACGAGTGCGTGGGGGAGGCGGGGAGGGCCGGGAGGCAAAGCACTACTAGGGCGTATGGAGCAACGGTGTATCGCAGAGGAGGGGGAGGGGCAGGGGGGAGGGGGCAGGGGGGGGGGCAGGGGGTTAAGGTGGCGCAAGGTGGCTGGGTCCCCAACCACCGCGAGTGGGTGGGATGGGGGGGGAGTGGGAGGGAGAGGGGGAGGGCTGCTGGGCAGTTGGTCAAATGAGGGTGAGGGGTAGAGTGCGGCAGGCAGCTGGGCCGCTAGTACTGACTGTGGAGGGCCGGGATTCTGGCATAGGGAAGCAGGGAGTGGCAGGTTCGGCTTGGCGCCTGCTACCACGAGTGCAGAAGGCAGCGAAGAGGGCAGCGGCCGGCCCCAGCAGGACCGTTCGTGGCTGCGAGTTGGGAGCTGGTACAGTGCCAGTTACGGCGACTTGGCCAAATGGCACAAAGCGGATCAGCATGCCTGCGGAGACAGCGTGCGGCTGACTGGGATGAGGGTTGCATGGGAGGCGCGACGCACGCTGCATGGTCGGGTTAGGCTTGCGGGTGCGCCGTGTGGGCAGAATAAGTGCATCAGGGGTGCAGCGCGGTGGTGCAGCTAGCGATGCAGCTAGCATAGTTTCGGGGACGCGTGTGCTTTTGCCAGCCCGCCGTAAGTCCCAGCTGACTGGCAACCTCCTGACCCGCCCCTCTGCCCCCTGCGGCCCCCTCCTCCCCCACCTTCCGCAGCGGCTGCCAGCAGTGGGTCAACTACTTCCTGCACTGCGGCCACCTGCACATCGAGGGGCTCAAGATGTCCAAGTCCCTCAAAAACTTCGTGACCATCAGGCACGTGGCGCACGCACACCGCTCTGGCCTGGCTTGGGCTTGGGCTAGACTGGGTTCGCGCGGGTGGTGTACGTCTCCCATGCGCCTTTTGCGCGTTGGAGCGCAGTCAGCCGCATGCCGCACTCGCAGCATTGCATTGTACTGAGCATTGCGCTGAGCAGGGCTTTAGGGGTTTCCCTCAAGGGACCGGTGCGCATTGGCGTGCGCCTATACAGCCCCCAACGCACGAACGCAGCCGCCCCGTGCGCCTGAGACGTGGCCCCGGGGCAAGACAGCGAGAAGGTACACAACCCGTGCGACACCAACACACACGCCCGACACACGCGCTGCCCGCCGCCGCCCCGCACGGTGCGGCACGACACGTGTCACGCCGTGCGGCGGCTGGTGCGGCGGCGGCCGTGCTCGGGGCGCCGGCAAGGGCTGCTGAGGCCGCCTGCGCAACACTTGCAGCCGGCGCCACTGCCCATGCCGGACATATGCCCTCCACAGGGGGCACGTCCCCAACCAAAGCACTGGACACCTCTTGCTACGCTGGCGAATCCAAGAACGCGGAACCCTTCCGTTCCTTCATCCTCTGCTATACCCCACAGGGAGGCGCTGTCCACGTTCAACGCGCGGCAGCTGCGGCTGATGTTCGTGCTGCAGCCGTGGAACAAGACCATGGTGTATGGCGAGCAGAGCCGCGCCGAGATGAAGGCGCGCGAGGCGCAGCTGCGGAACTTCTTCCAGAACGTGGACGCGGCGGTGCGGGGGCAGGACATCAACACCACGGACCAGCGCTGGGCGGTGGGTGGGGGCGCGGCGGTGATAAGGCGTGGAGATTGATGATCCTGTAGAGCCGCGTGGCTGACACTAAGGCATAAGCAAACCACCCAGCCCAGCCCGTCACCAGACCGCCTCGGAACAGTTGTCCGTGAGTGGGTCAGTACATGACACTTCACAACCCCCTACACCCTCCCCTCCCCTTCGCGGACCGAGCTTCCGTGAATCCCAACCTCCCCTCGTCCTCCCCTTCCCTCCCGCAGCCCGAGGAGTTCGAGCTGTCCGCCCGCATCCAGGACGCCCAGCGCGCCGTGGACTGCGCGCTGCGGGACAATTTCAACACGCCCGCCGCCATGGACGCCCTGTCGGACATGGTCAAGGCGGTCAACGCATACCTGGCCGCCAAGCAGAAGGCGGCGGCGCTGCCGCGGCCCATGCTGCTGCGCAAGGCCACGGCCTTCGCCACGCGCATCCTGTCCGTGTTCGGCATCGTGGACGGGCCCAGCGACAGGTGGGGCACAGCCCATGCCCATGCGCTGATGCTGCCTGCCGCAAAGCCTCCTAGTCACCTAAGCTTGGTCCGCACCCTTTCCTCACCCCTATGTACGGCATGATCCCTGCAAAGCTCGTGGCTTTAGCCCTGCCCGCAACATCCCTCCCGTTCAATTGCCCATCGCCCAGGCCCGGCCTGTCCGACGCGGCCGCCTCCTCCGCCTCCGACGACACCTCTGCGCGCTACCTGGACGCCTTCGCGGCCTTCCGCGACGACGTGCGGGCGCTGGCCAAGGCGAAGGCGGAGCCGCGTGAGGTGCTGGCGGCGTGCGACCGCGTGCGGGACAGCACGCTGGTGGACATGGGGGTGCGCCTGGAGGACAGGCCGGACGGTGAGGTGTTGTTCGGGACATAGGGGGGTGGGTTCGGGGCAGGTGGAGGACAGGCCGGACGGTGAGCGGGGGCGGCGTGGGGTAAAGGGATGAGGAGGAGTGTGGGCAAGGGGAGGACAGGCGGGCGGCGGTGAAGGGGGCAAAGGGCTGGAGCGGGGAGCACATACGAAAAGGTGTGCCTGGACGGGTTCGCCTGTTGCAGTTGCCCTGGTGTGAGCCGTCTGTACGGCATCAGGCTTGCTTGTAAGGCATGCGGCCCTGCGTTCAGCTCCTGCCGCTGGGCGTTTCCATGCGCCTGGCCGTTACGTCCGCACCTTCCAAGCACCTACCTTCACAGCTTGTGGGCCCCTCGACAATCCTCCGTGCCGTGCCGTGCCATGCTGCGAGCAGGCAAGGCTGTGTGGAAGCTTGACGACCCGGCCGCCATGCGGGAGGAGATTGCGGAGCGCGCCGCCGCCGCCGCCAGCGCCGCGCGCAAGAAGCTGGAGGGCGCCGTGGAGCGCAAGGCCACGGAGATCAAGAAGCTGGAGGGCATCGCCGCGCTGCCTAGCATCCAGGTGGGGGCGGGGGGGAGGGTGGGGCAGGCGCCCGGATGCGGGCCGGGTGCATGCACTTCGGAGCGTGTGCTGCATGTGCTGTGCTGCCTAGTAACCCTCGCCATGTGCGGCGTTCGTTTCGCGGGGAGAATCAGACAGACGGACGCTGGCTCGATTGAAGTCCCGGGTTACCCCCGCTCCCAACGAATGTCCGTCCGCAGGAGGCGCTGTCCGACAAGTACAGCAAGTTCGACGAGGCCACAGGGGAGCCCACCCACGACAAGGAGGGCAACGCGCTGGACGGCAAGGTGGGCCGTGAGGTGTTAGGGGGTTGGAATACAGGGGAGGGAATGGGGGCTGAGGTTGTGTAGCGCGGTGACCTGTCGTGAAGGAGGAAGGGGTAGGCCGCGGGGCGGGAGAAGGGCAGGGAAGGACCGTGGCGGAAAGGGCGCAGGTTGGCGACAGCGATGGAATCTGATGCCGAGGCTGTACTCTGCTCCGGTACCTTGTTTTGCAGCAGTAGCAGCAGCAGCAGCACGGCGCTGCCTGACCGCCCACGCCCCCTGGCCGGGAAGGCGTGTGCTCTGCCTTGCGCTGCCGCCGTGGCGCGTTTGCTTTACCTCCCCTGTGTGCACCCTACCACTAATGGGCCGGAGGCTTTCAGCCCTTTGGGCAATATATGCCCAAAGGGCCCGCTTTGGAGGGTCAAGTGTTAACCACGTTTGCTTCCCACCCGCAGGCCAAGGACAAGGCCCGCAAGGACTTTGAGAAGGCGGCCAAGGTGCGGGAGCCGCTGACCAAGAAGCTGGCGGAGGACCCCGCCGCACTGGACAGGATGCGGGCGGAGCTGGGGGAGCTGCAGCAGCAGCTGGCGGCGCTGGCGGTGGCACAGTAGGGGGCGAACGTATGGGGGGAGAGCGGGGGGTGGCCGGGGCAGGGGTGGCTTGGGAGGGAGCGAGAGTCTGGGGTAGGAGTGTGGTTGGCCACAAAGGATGAGTAAGGGTGTGAGGGTGTGATCAATGGGTGGGTGGGTGGGGGGCCAGGGGTTCGCGTAAAACGCGAGGGAACCCGTGGGGGGGAGGGCCGCGCACAAGCTTTGTGCGGAGCGCGGGTGGTGGAATGGCTTTGATGGTATGGAGGTGGTAGTGGTAAGAGATGTCAGGATAGGAGGGTGCAAGGAGTGAGAGCGGGAAGGGGGGGGAGAGTGAGCAGCGACGTGGGTGGTAGTACGGGTGTCGGGGGTAGGAGAGCGGCGCACCCCTTGAGTGCTCGAATGGTTTGGTGTGCTAATACCAATGGTGTGCCAAGGTGGCGGGTGATGTCTGTCGTGCTTCATCCTAGCCAGCGGTAACAGTACGCATGTAGGGTTCGGCGGGTGCCGCCGTAGGACACAACCTCTGTGGCTGGGCGGTATGTGTCGTGTACTGGAATGGAATGCGGCCTTCTTCTCACTGATCTAGTAGTTAGCGCCATTGCGCATGAACTGAGGAGTCCTGTGTAGCATGCTGAGCAGTAGCATGCGGCTGAAGGTCTGGGCTGCTGGACCGGTGACGTGGGCACCAGTGGGCAGGAGAGAAACTGCTCCTGCTTGCCTGGTGGACAGCAGCGCAGAACCGCCGAGCCGCGAAGCCGTCCAACGGCCTGCGGCCTGTTGCTTTCGCACCGCTCCTTGCAACCGACTCTACGCCTGCATGCCTCCTACCACTGTGGGAAAAAGGCGGGTCATACCTGCAGGGACTGGTCATACTGGTGAGATGGCAGCGATAGGTGATGATTATTTGGGTCATACGTGCAATATGACAAGGCCCCTTTCAGGCACACGGCACACGCCTGCATGCCTCCTTACGCGCGGTGCCATGTTGCCAATGAAGGAGAAAATTGCTCGTGCGTGGTGCCAAAAGCTGGAAACGGCGATACGGCTGCAACCAGGCTGCGCCAGGGGCTTAAGGGAACATGACTTCCAGCGTTGACAAGGCCTGACAAGGGCAGTTTCCCCTGGGCCAGCTGCCTAACCTGCCCTGTCGAGGTGTCGACCCGAGGCCACGTGGAACTCAGGTGCACGGTACCAGCGACTGCCGCAACATCCTTTTGGCTTAGAAGCAAAACGTGCATGCTTCGTATATTCGTTGCATACCGTTGCCAATAACCCGCGGCAAACCTCCTGGCACGGTAGCGGCTCTGAAGGGGCCCCATGCGGCAGCTCTGAGCTCTCCCTCCGTGCCGTACCCTCGGCCCCCAGGTAGGCATCGGCACCTGCTACCGGCCTTCCGTACTGCCACGTGAGCTCAACTATGTAAATTATGATATGGATATCCAGCCTCATGAACATCTCTGGACGCCTCTGTCGCCCCGCATTCGCTCGGCCACTTCGGCGCACAGTTCATGCGACGTGCTTAAAAGGAACACAGCAACAACTACAAACGAGTACAATGAGCTCCGGCCATAAAGCTGGCGCCCAGCCCCCGCAAATCTCAGCGGACGCGGGCCCGCACCAGCAGCAGCAGCAACAACAGCGCACCCGTGCCACGCAAGGGCAGCTAGTGGAAGCTGCTGCCTTCCCCTCCCCGGTGCCCCTCATTGACATCGGAGTTAACCTTGTGGACAAGTCCTTCCAAGGGGTGAGGCACCGCCGAACGCTGGTTTGGGGGCAGGGCACCCTGCGCGCTGCGGCACCAGCCGGCTTGCCCACGCGTCGCTCACTGTGCTTCCAGTGTGTTACAGTAGTGGAATGCGTTGCAGCGCCAGTAACACAATGCATGAGCAGCCTCCCTTCACTCCGCCTCCGAAGCGGAAGCGCAAACTTCAGCTGCACTCCTTAGCCACCAGGCTGGCTGGTGCTGGGACGTACCTGCATGATGACAGCTTGCCGGGCCTTGGCACCGACACCCGGAAATTTGACCAACTGCCCTACTCCCTACTCCCTCTCCGGCGTAAATCCCCGTTGTCAGGACCTTCCCGCCGTGCTGTCCCGGGCACGTGCCGCCAACGTGCGCACCGCCATCGTTACCGGCACGTGTGTGCGCACCTCGGAGGCGGCTGCCCGCCTGGTGGACAACCAGGCGGCCAACTACCCGCTCTTCTTCACAGCGGGCGTGCACCCGCACAACGCCAAGGTGGGTGCCTGTGATACCGTGTTGGCGCTTGGGCGCGTAGTAGGCTGCAAGGCAGGTAACGCTTGTGCGGGTGTTGCGGGTGCAAGCGGAGGGCGGCTCGCCGTTGCTGCGCGAGTGGCCAGGTCCTGCTTGGTGAAACAACTGGTCCGGGCACCCTCGACATGGGGGAGGTGTTGCATGCGTGGAAGCCTCCCACTTATAATGTTGGGGAGACCAGGTGTTTGGCAGCATCGCCAGTTCAAAGGCTTGGCTCGGTCCCCGTCCCTCCCCAGCAATGTGACGTCACCACCCTGGACCGGCTCCGACGGCTGCTGGCGCACCCCCGCTGCGTGGCGGTGGGCGAGGCGGGGCTTGACTTCAACCGCAACTTTAGCCCGCCGGACGTGCAGGTGGGCGTGGGTTAGGGCCGTCCCGCGCCACCTGCAGGCAGCTGCTGCTCCCTAGCCGGTGGCCAGCCCGGCTTGCAGCGGCCGCATCCTTGTACCGGTGCCCCCTCAGCGCTTCCTATGCATGCGGGTTTGCGTGCGGGTTACGTCAACTCGGTGCACAGGGTTGGCGGCCATCGCACCAGCTGGAAGGTGTGGGTCTTACACTGCGCCCGCCTTAACCCACGCGGCCTGCAGGAGGTGTGGTTCGACGCCCAGGTGGCCCTAGCCAAGGAGCTGCGCCGGCCGCTCTTCCTGCACTGCCGCGACGCCGCGGACCGCTTCATCCACATTCTCAGGTAGCCAAGGCAGCGCGGGCATGGAACGCCACTGGCATGCGGTGCATGCCCCGCTCTTGAGTGAGGGTAGCGGTTGCCTGTATTTGTGTTGGGCGGACCAAAGCCCACCCACCACATGTGTCTCCTCAGGCCGTTGCCCTCCTGCGTCCTCTCCTCCGCCGTCCGTTACCTGCCCAACCCCGCCCCCGCAGCCGCCACATGCCGCTGCCCGCGCCAGCGGTCGTGCACTGCTTCACCGGCGGGCGCGAGGAGCTGCAGCGCCTGCTGGACCTGGGGATTTACATAGGGATCACAGGGTGGATCGCGGACGACCGGCCGGAGCGCGGCGGCGCGGAGCTGGCGGCGCTGCTGCCGCTGGTGCCCCGCGACCGGCTCATGATAGAGACGGACGCACCGTACCTAGTGCCTCGATCCATAAAGTGGGTGGCGCGCAGCTACCGGCCTACAGCCACCTTGGCGTGCCTTTGTTTTACCGTATGTGAGAAAGGAGTTGGGTGCCCGGTCCGTAAAGTGGGTAGCTGAGTGCTGCTCCCCTTGCATGCGCCGTCAGATGCTGCCGTATGGCCATCTCCTGCCTACATCCACCCGACCGATGTACGGCACTTGGCCCCGACGCCGGTTACAGTACCGGCATATTCACGCTGTGATGGCAACACTGGAGACGCCAGCCCCCATTCCACGCACCGCTTCGCTGTACGGCTGACCGGTACGTTGCCCTCCCCATGTGTTCCCTAGGCCCAGCAAGGCGCGGCCCGGCCGCAACGAGCCCGCGCTGCTACCGCACGTGCTGCGGACGGCCGCCGACGCCCTAGGGGTCAGCCCAGAGGAGGTAAGCCACGCGGCGGCCGTGCAGCGCCCGTCAGCAGCCCGCGCTCGGAAACCTGCGTCGCGCGGCTTAGCACGCGCATTTGCAACTCTACCACGTGTCGTAGCGCCCTTTCCTTGCTACATCTCTTCTAGTGTGTGCTTCTAGCAGTCCTGCCGTACGCACACAAACTCCAGCACCCCGACCAGCCAGTCAGCCCTCCCCAGCCAGGTCAGCCTGCCAGCTTCCGGTACCCCGCAGCCTCAGCCAGCTGCTGCTGTGTCGGTCGTGCTGTGCCTTGCATCGCACTCCCCTTGCCTTGTGCATCTGTGTCTGTCAGTCCAGACATGTGCTGCGGCATTGCATGGGGGAATGGCCCTGTCGTTCTGGTCCCACTGTGCGTTGGCACCATGACACCATGACCACAAGGTACCGGTACGTCCGCCTGACCGCCTGGCAGCCCTGACGACTGACGCTGGTCACCTGCCCTCGCACGTGCCTCCGCAGCTTGGGACGTCCACGACGGCGGTTGCGTGCAAGGTGTTCCAGATCCCCGACAGTGTGCTGCAGGACAGCGCATGACGGAAGCCGCGTGCGTGAGGGAACGTGCCGGGGCCCTACCCGGCTGGCGCGCGTTGTAACACCCCAGGACTGCACCCCTTCCCTGATGCGGTTAGAAAATCGTCATGCACGTCCGTGCTATCCCCCACCTTGTGCTAGCAGTGGGCATACCAAGGCTGAGCCCAGCTGCTGCCTACCGTACGTCTTGCACTGTGGGTCTTCCGCTCCGCCTGAAGTAGCATCTCAGACGCGAGGCTTCATTGGAAGCTTAGGCAAAGGCTTAGGGTGAGCAGGGGTGAGATGCCTCGCCGGGGGACATGATGGCACCATCGGGTTCAGCCAGGTTCAGCTTCACCAGAGCGCAGAGGGGCTTACACACGTGAGATGCTCCATCCTTTGGGTGCAGCTGGCGCATTTACACTCAGTTGCCACAGAGGAGGATCCTGCTTCCACGTTACATCTACCCCTCCGCTGCCCATCGGGCCCCAGAGCATTGGCTACCTTAAGGCAGAGGGACCGGCGGGGCCTGACCAACCGCATGCCCTTGGGTCCCCGAAAGGTCATTCAGCAAAGCCATAATGCTCCACAGGAGCAGCCTCACAGGCGTTTTGTAGAGCACTTTACGCAAGTACAGGTGATGCACGACAGGAGACACATGCCGCCGTACACCTCCAGACTGGCATCTAATGCCACCCCCCTAACCCCGGGACGTCATGTACGGTCACGTCCCCTCAGCGAGACCGCCAGTCCTTCACCAGACTACCACAGCTTCCAGTAACACGGGAGTCCGGTACCAGGACAGAACCCTGAGTTCCTCCCTACGACAGAACCCGCAAAGCTGGTCTGCTGCCATGCCGGAGCGCTGCCACCGCAACATACGCCAGATGACAGGCCACGCTTTGCCACCACTAACCAAGTTCCACTGCCGAGTATTGGTCGCTTTTCAGCGAGGTCGCCTACCTTTTGATGTCTACTCCTGCCCCCGCAACCTGTCGGCCAAACCCTCAACGCCACCACCAACCCTTCCATGCAACCACACATCACCCCAGGGCCGCCAAGCGAGCATAACCCAGGTGACAAAGTGTTGATGCATTCACGCAGCACTGGACCTTAAAGACTTTTCGCCGCCAACAAATGAATGAAAAGGCATTGCCCGCAAGCAGTGCCGGAATCGAGAACATGACAGTACGCATTAACCACTTGGGAACTCTCCGGCAGTGACCAGCTTCCCAACCTCCCCCCATGCAGACCTCAAAGCACCCCAAACCTCACCCCCGCCTGCGCGCCCCATCCCTAGCCACCCGCCCCTGCTCCCACCGCCTCCTAGCCCCCGTTCCGCACCCGCTGGCGCTCCTTTCGCAACTCAGCCGTGACCGTCAGATGGCTCCGGAGCAAGGAGGAGCAGGGCGTGTGACGCTGGTTGAACACTCTGCGGGCCGGCGGGGGGGGGGGGGAGCAGGTGCAAGGGCTCGTTGTCAGCACGTGGGTTGCTATCGTTTCCCGCTCACAGGCGGCCGTAGGCACGAGTACATACAGATTACGTCACCCACTCACTGCACCAGTGCGATAACCCCAGGCCCACGGCTCCCCAGGCATGTCTATGGCAAACTAAATGGTGACCTGGCAAGCAGCAAGCCCCAATGACCAACCCCGCGCCCCATGCCCCGCGCCGACTCACAGCTTTCTGAACTGCTTCGTAGCCGCCGTGCGGACAGGCGACGACGGCGCCCCCGACGACCGCGGCACCACCGGCGCGCTCTGTGCCCGCGACGCCAGCGGCGACAGCGGCCCTCCCGCCTCCTCCACCCCCGCCTGCCCCGCCCCGTGCCCATGCCCGCGCCCGCCGGCTCCCAGCGGCGACGGCGGCGCCCCCCACGCCCCCGCTGCCCACCCCCGGTCCGCCGCGCTGTGCGCCGCCGCCAGCATCGCCGCCGTCGCCGCCCGCTCCGCCCGCGCCGCCGCCGCCCGGACCGCGCTGGGGCTGCTGGGCTCGGACCTTGTTCCATGCACCCACCCATCGCCCCGGCCTGCACCTGCACCCACCCTGCCTGGAGACCCCGGCATCACCAGCGCCGCCGGCATGGCAAAGCTCCCCGAGCCGCGAAGCCCCGTCGCGTGCTGCAAGCTGGGCAAGTGCGCTGCGTCCAGCCTGCCCCCTAGCACCGAAGCCACGCCCGTCTGGGGCACCCCGGACGCGAGGGAGTAGTAGGGGCTGGAGTCCTCGTATGCGGCGTTTGCGGACCGCATGCGGGGCGGCTCGGGGTTGTAGGAGCCGGGGCCGACTTCGGGGCCGCCGGGCGAGTTGTTGTCGTACGACTTGACCACCAGGCGGGTGTCGGGGCGGTTGCCCAGCGGCAGGGCGGTGGTGCGCGGTAGGCCGGAGGCGAAGGCGGCGCGGTAGGCGGGCGCCAGGCGCTGAGAGGTGTAGGCCTCGCAGCTGGCGGGGTGGCCGTCCGTGGTGACGGTTGGGGTGTAGATGCTGGGAGGGGGGACGTGCAGCACAGCACAGGGGAGAGCAAAGGGAGTTGGGAAACCAGGACTGACGATATTGGGCTAGGCAGCCGGGGGTCACAGAGGTGGGCCTGTTGTAAACCAGGGCAGTACTGAAGGGTGCAGGCGATGCCATGGGTACTGTGATCAACAGGCGGTCACAAGACGGACGGGTTGCAGTGGTTTCCCTGGCCTTGACAGCCAGATTCCCGGTACTGTGCACCCTGCCCCGACGAGTTTTTCCCAGCACTCATCAGCCGCAGCCGCAGCCGCCCTGGCCCGCCTCACCTGTCTGGCCGCTCGTCCGCCGGCGGCCTCCGCTCCCTCGCCGTGGGCCCCCATCTGTCCGCCTCCACGCTGCGCTCGGAGCGCGGCAGCCAGCAGCCCTTGCTGGTCCAGTGGCCCCAGTCGGGGTCCGTCATGCGGGAGCTGATGGGCGGCTGCGCGGCGGCCTCAGCCACGTCACGCGCAGTGCGGCCCCTGTGAGATGGAAGCGGGATGGAGACCGAGGGGGCAGATGGCGGAGGGGGCAGGGGATTCGGGCACGGAACGAGGGCTGATGAGAACAACGCCGTAATGTCGATGCCCCAGACGCGAGCTTGCTTCTGGCTCTCAAGGGCTTCAAACAAGCCCTTGATGGGTGTGCGGCACTGCGGCGCTACTGCGCTGGGGTTGGCCCTGTGGAGTTCGTGGCAAGGGTGATGCTCCGCCGCCATGGGGCAATGCACCGCCCCCCGCCCGTGCACCCGCGCACCTCTCCGCAGACACGAACACGGCCGAAGGGCGTGTGGGGTCCCGGGCGTACTGCACGGTGTGGTGCACCTCCCCCGGCGCCACCTGCAGGCTGGCGGTGGCCCGCTCCCCCAGCGGGTCGGGATCGTAGCTGCCGGGGCCCAGCGCGGCCTCGTAGGGGGGCTTCTGCAAGGGGGAAGGGGTGAGTGGGGAGAAGGAAGGGGAGGAATGTGTGTGTTGGACCAAAACGGTAAGCTTGCGGCTTGTCCAGCAAGATGCCTGCTAGCATCAGATACGGCGCTCGCGGGTTGGTGTCATGCTGTTGGCGGTTTAGGAGGCCGCGCCCCGCCCCACATGGCCCAACACGCACCATCCTCCGTATGCGTGTGTCGGCCGTTGCCAGCTCATTCATGGGCAAGTGCGGCTGCGCAGTGACGCTGTGCGCCGTGCGCAGGGGAGCCTCCGCGTACTCCGCCACACCGTCCTTGGGGCGGTAGAACTCGTCTTGGAACACCGTACGTGTGTTGGTGTCCACCTGGGGTTGTGCGGCGCAGGGCAATGCGGTTGCGGGGCAGTGCGGGAGAGCTTAGCGGTAGTGCGCACGTACTAAGAGGTGCCCCAAGCGTCGGCGTGTCGTGGGGCAAGTGTCCAGCGCCGGGCACTTCAAACCAGTTTGGTTTGAAAGCCAGGCAGTCCAGTGCCGGGCAACCATGATGATGTGACACCGAATTGAATTTTGCGGGCTGAAGGGTGTTGAGCTGTGTGGGGGACCACAGCGGGGGACGCAGCGGGCGCTGCACGGCGCACCTGCATGTGCCGTGGCAGTGTGGCCCGCACCGCCTCGTCCCGCACGGCCGGCTCCACGGAGGCCATGTTGCCATTCACAGGGACAGGGCGGAAGCGGGGGCCCTCGCCCATGCGATGGGCACGCTGGGAGCGGTTCTGTGGGGCACGGGGATGGGATGGGAAGGGAGGGGGTGTGAGGGTTATGACAGCGAGGAGATTGGGGAGCGTGAGGAAGGCTGCAGGGCCGCGTCGCCCTTGGTGGAGGGGCGCAGGGAGCGGTGGGTTGCCGGGTATCTGCGCTCAGGGCGTGAGGCTGGAGTACTGCATGCTTGGGCCCAAGGGCCAGAGCCGATGCCTTTCAAGTGCAGTGGGCTGACCCTCCTGCCCGTGCGTCCTCCGATGCCATGACTGTCCCTACCCTCCCAAACGCAAAGTTGGGCTCTGACCTGCTCATCAACTTGTAACGACGAGTAGCATAGCTCCAAAGTCTTCTCCCGGTTTGGGTTGGCAATGAAAACCATTCCTTCGTGGCTGCTTCAGAAGCCCGATGTATGTTGGGTAAGCACGCCCCGGTTTCCCCCGCAGCCACGCGTCATGTACTTGATGATATACATGAACCTGGAGCCATTTCGCCTCAGTAGCGTGTGTAAATGCGCCGGGTACAAGAAACGGAGTGAGAAGGTAAGGTAACAAAGGTAAGAACGCAGTGGATGTTTAAGCTATCGACACGTAGCGTTGGTACGTCAGTTGCTAAGGAGAGCTTCCGCCTTGCCCGATGGGCATGCGCATACGACGAGTACAGCAGGAGGTGAAGGCTTTCAGCAGCAACAGCGGAGTGATTATTAAATGTTTCTAGTTATTAGTTAGTATAGAATCTTTCAACATGGGTTACTCTCCAAGTGTAGGACCCCTGGCGAGAGCATTGGGCCCTGACACAGTTCGTCGCTCATATCCCAGCCACCCGAGGCACAGCAAAGCGTTTGGATGCCCATGGCAGAAACATCAGAGGAGTTCACCGCAGCGCGCTTGCGTGGCACGGTCAAATAGCCGCCACATCCTGCCCCCAGTGGGCGACGTTTGTGACGTGGGTAGGTCGCAGCCCATGCAATTGCTTGGTTTTGAGACGACAATTGGTCCTCGGCTTGATGCGAACTCCGGCACTTGCGGCAAGCAGGGTTTCCGTATCCCACTGGGAGGTTCTTGCTTGATGGCAAGGAGGTAGACGCCTCGACGGTGGTGCAGCTGCTGCAGCCATGTGCCCTGGACGAGCGGGTGCTGCGGATAGAGTCGATTACGGCCAACCGCACGTTCAGCGTTCTTCCCATCGTGGAAGGTGGGGCAGTTACTTGGGTGCAACACTCCGGGCGGGTTGGCTACGGGCACTCTGTTGCTCAGGGCAAAGTTGTTGGGCAGGCGTCGGCCGTATGCGCGACGTCCTAAGTGACAAACGCACTGGCGAGCAGAACCACTATTCCGTGGAGAAGCAGCTTAGCCTCAACTTCCCGCCCCATTCTACGCAGGCTTGTACGACATGGGAAATCTTGCCGCCGTCTGCCGTACGGCTGATGGTAGGTGTGGTGGGGGAAGGGAAGAGGGCGAGCAGGAGGCAAACAGCTGCCGTTCGAGTGACATATGGCGATACGGGTCGCCATGCTGCTGCTTTACGTCCCCAGCGCCCCTGCTGACCACTGTGCGGACTCCCCCTCACCCTGCAGCCCTGGGCTTCGGCGCGGTGCACTGCGTAAACAAAGCGTGAGTAGCACACGGCGCATGATTGCATCGGGCGCCACGTACGGTATGGGCTCACACACTCAAGACCCCTTGCGGGTGCAGCCAGCAAGCGCACTACTTGATACGGTAGCTCGCGGCAACCGGGCTAGGAGTAATTTTGCTAAGGCCATTGCCAGGCTGCTTCCAGGTCTTCTGCCGTGGCTTGGCTGCGAATCTTCAACGCTGTGGCACTGTGTGTGTTATGCCCTGCAGTGACAACAAGTTCAAGGTGTCGCAGCGCACCGCCGCGGGGGCGGACAAGTGGCTGGTGAGGCAGCCGCGGGGCGGGGAGGGAGTGCGAGGCACGTACAGAGCAGCCCGCACGCCGCCGAGGCCTTGTTCGGCCCAGGCACTCCGCTCCGCCAAAGCAGCGCACGGTGTCACATGCTGTCACACAGCGCGCTGCCCCCTTTTCCCCTGTCCTGACCGTTGTGGGCCCCATCCCACGCCTCCAGCTGACCGTGCTGCGGCTGTCCCACCTGGTTCCACCTGCTGCCACCGCCCTCTGCTGAACCCTGCCCCCCTGCCGGCCCCTTCCCCTACCCCAGGACGTCAAGATGTGGGACAGCACGGCGGAGTGCGTGGCCGCCGTCAAGGCCGCGGGCTACCAGCTGGTGGTAACACACCTGTCGCAGTCGTCAGTCACCATTCAGGTGGGCGCAGTGCAAGAGCCCGTGCCCGTTGCGCACAATGGCCCCCAACCCATTGGCGTTGACAAGTGCATCTACCATTGTGTAGTAATGTATACAATGACCCACACTGACAGAAAACGGGCCCTGCTACACAGGCCTTGCGCATGCAACACCCGCGGCCTGCCGGCAAGCTTATGGTTGAAAGTTCAAAGAGTATGTGGTGCTCACTCGCTCGCAGGAGGTGGACTGGACTCGCCCCACCGCCTTCGTGCTGGGCAACGAGAAGCACGGCGTGAGCCAGGAGATGGTGGCGGCGGCGGACGCGACGGCCATCATACCCATGGTGCGCTGGGCCCTGCTGCACAGCATGCGGTATCCATACGGTATGCCTGCTGCCCGCACCTCCCTCCTCCTTTGCGCCAGCTGATGCCCGGCGCGCACACACTGCCGTGCGATACCGTACTTCCTACGCCGTTTGGTGGGTCTCGCGGTCTGCGCCGATACCTACCTCGCGCCCTGTGCCCTGTTGCTCTCCTGTTCGTCTAGGTCGGCATGGTCGAGTCGTTCAACATCAGCGTGGCGGCGGCGCTGGTCATGTACGAGGCGCAGCAGCAGCGGCTGCGGCGGCTGGGGCGCCATGCGGACCTGGACGAGCGGCAGCGGGAGGCGCTCAAGGCGGTCATGCTGGCCAAGACCGTGGTAAGGAAGGGGACGCAGAGGGGGGTTGGGGAGGGGCGCGCTGGGCCGCATGGTTCTGGTAGCAGCGAAAGGGAAGCTGGGCAAGGCAGGAGCGAGGGGTTGCATTGAACAGATGCTGGGCGCCGTTGGGAACTGCAGTTGTTGCGGCTCTGTTGAAAGAGTTGAGGAGGCACGCAGGCTGCGGCACGGTAGTGCGCTGTGTACGGTATCCAAGTGAGGAGTTGCGTAGCAGCCTGACACCATATCCGATTGGGGCCACTGCCCTGCCCCCTTGGATCTTGACCTGCTGCACCGCACCCCTGCACCCTGGCCCCCGCGCCCCGCAGCGCGAGAGCCGCAGCGTGCTGTCTGAGCTGCTCAGCCGGCCCGCGCCCTCGTGGCAGAAGGGCAGCGTCAAGGCGCTGGAGAAGGAGAAGGCGGCGTACGAGGCGGCGGTGGAGGCCAGGAGCAGGGCGGCGCCAAGCGGCGGCAGCAGCAACGGGGTGGCGGTTAGCGCATAGGCACGTCTATGTGGTGCTGGGCTGCGTGTCATGCATCATATGACTTGGGTTGCTGGTTGGACACCGCAACGTGGTTGGTGCAAAGCTGTTGGAAGCGCGTGACCGGAGGGCATGACGCATGAGCTCCACTCGTAGGGCCGGCTTGCTGGAGTGCTTCGGCCCCCCGGGGTTACTCCTGTTGTACCTGTAACCTGCAACTTTACCTGTAACTCTGTAACATACGGAACACCCGTACTCTGATGTCAACTTTTCATGTTACACTTGCTGGAGTACCGGTAAGATAGCTACTTTGGCAGGTGCTCAGCTGGCTGAGGAGATGATGCTTGGCGCTGGCAGCTCTCCGCTGGCGTTAAGCGTTGTGTACTTCGTGAGCGCGAGCAAGGCAATGCATTTTGCAAAAGTTCCGGTGTAAAACAGGACACGGCAGCAGTTACACAACCATAAGATCGGTAACTCGAGTACTGCAATGTATCCAACCTAACCTGTTCCGCAGACCGGCCCACACGTGGCCATCACGCAAGAGATGGCCAGGCCAGAGCAGAGCTTGCCTGCTCCCAATGCATTCTCCCTGGCACACCCCCAGTCGCATCAGGCATTCGGGTGCCACGATACACCATGCCGTTGCCGCTGCACCTCCGCAGCAGCCTAAGCGGGAACCTGCCACCTGCCCCAGAGGCAAGCTATCAGGCTGTGACTTGCCAACGACAACAGCCATGCGTGCCAAGCTCAGGAACGTCTTGCACCCAGGGGCAGCAGTTCCGGTGACAACGGCAGCACTTGCGAAAACGCCATACAACTCCCTAGTACCTTGGCATCTCATCCAGCCAAACTCTGCTGAACTCTAATGCTAGCAGTTGACGCGCACCACCCCGGCCCGGGTCTGCGACGCCCTCATGCCCTGCCCCAGACGCACACAAGCGACGCCATACAAACGCGCACATGCAAACAAGCACCAGTCCTCTAAGTGGGGTAGTCTGAAAGAGTGGTTCAGGCGTCCATGTGTAAGAGTGGTTAAGGCATAAGTGCAGGAACAAGACATAACACGTACATGCATGAAGGAATAGACCATGCATTGGGTAGCAATGCGCAGGGTCCTGCCAGACGCCCCATCATCGGCATGTGCCCGCGCCGCTCCCTATGGCGCCCTCCCGGTGCTACCGGCGCGTCCTCGCTCATCGCTCCCTCCCTACAAACCATCAGACAATAAATCTGCTCCATACTCGTCAAATGCAATGTACTCTTGCAGCAGGCCCAGGGCACAACGCGTTGTTGCAGGCGACCGGCAACGGCCGATCCGCACTCCTGCAGCGGCAGCTTGCAGGCCCTGGAACACGTCCCCATCGCACCCAGCCTGCTCTCTGCACCCCTCCTGCGCTGCTGCCCCGCCGCTACCGCACGTTGACCAGCGCCATGATGCTGCTCAGCTCCTCGCTGTTGTCGCCCTGCTGCTGCCCGCCGTCCGCCTCGCCAGCCGGGCCCGCTCCAGTGCCGCCCCCGGCAAACAGCCGCCCCGAGCCGGGCTGCTGCGCGCCCCACTGCCCGTACTGCCCGTACTCCCCATGCAGCCCCTCGCCCAGCGCCTGCGAGCCCCCCATGCTCAGCGTGGGCTTGCTGAGCGCCGTCATGAAGCTGAATCCGCTGTGGTTGCCGTACGACTCGTGGGGCGCCAGACCCGTGGGTCCGTTGGCACCGCCGGCGGGGCCCGCCCCGCCGTGGTAGCCGTTGCTTCCCAGCCACGTGCCCAGCGACGGCGTGTCGGAGGGCTTGCCCCCGTGCTGCTGCACGCCGAACGGGGTGTCCAGCACGGGGTCCTGCGGGCCTAGGAGGCCGTTGGGCGCGCGGGGGCCGTTGGCCTTGCAGGCGGAGGGAGAGGCGGCCGCCCGCCCTGGGTCCTCCTTCAACCAGTGCGACAGGCGACTGGTGCTGCGGCCGCCGGTACCAGCCTCCGCCGCGTCCGCGGCGCCGCCCCCCAGACCCAGCTCTTGCAGCGGCATGGGGTCACCCAGGAAGCCGTTCTGCCAGCCCCCCAGGCTACCACGCAGCAGCCCGGCGCCGTAGCCCCCCAGTCCGCCGAACCCGGGAGGCGCAGACGGGGACGCGGTGCGGTAGCTGCCTGCGGCCGACCCCTGCTCCGCCGGCTCGTCTTGCAACCGCACCCCAAAATGGCTCACCTGCGTGTCGCTTTGCCGCCCCGCACCGCCGTCCGTGCCACCCGCCTGCTGGCCGCCGCCCGCCGACGTCCCGCTGTTGCTGCCGCTGCTGCTGCCGGCCCGTACCCGCCCGTCGCCCGCTGCCGCGCAGTCGCCGCCCCCGGCGTCCCCGCCCTGCGGCCGCAACATGCGGTCCATCGCGGAGGTGGCCGCCGTCTGCACGTCCCCGTTGCAGTCCAGCACGCACTGCTGCAGCAGCTCCGCGGGCAGCCCCATGGCGGCCTGCAGGTCGCCCAGCTGCTGCAGCTCCTGGCTGATGTCGATCTCCACGTCCGACGCGGACGCGCTCTCCGCCGCCGCCGCCAGCACCTTCTGCGCCGGCTGCGACGCCGCGTCCGCGCCAGCCACCAGCAGCCACTCCAGCGCCGCCAGCAGGTTGCTGCCGTGCCGCTGGATGGCCGCTGCGGCGATGAAGTCCGCCACCCCCAGCCGCTGCAGCTGCGCCATGAGCGTCAGCACCTTGCGCGCCACGATGCAGTTGATGCACAGCTCCTCCATCATGGCCGCCTCCTCCGCCTGCACCGCACGCTGCGCCTGCTCAGGGTCTTCCGAGCCGTGGCGCTTGTGCTGCGACCCGCCCGCAGCGCCGCCCGCCGTCCCGCCCCTGCTGGTGCCGCTGCCGGACGGACTGAGCTGGCGGCCGCGCTGTTGCCCGTCCGCCCCCTCCTGCGCACCGCCGCCCTCTTCCCCGTCCGCATCCCCGCCAGCAGGCGTCTTCTTCTTTTCGGCACGTTTGAGGTTCTTGCGCTGCGCCTTCGTAAGCTTGGGTTCCCGCGCCTCCTCATCCGTGTACTCTGCCCCTACTAGTTGCCGTGAGGGCGTGCCACCGGCTGCAGGCACCTCGGCCGCTGCGGCTGACGCCGTCGCTGCCGCGGGCCGCGATGGCCCAGCCCCTGTCCCAGCCAACCCTGCCGCTCCCGCTGCTGCTGCTGACCCACCTGCTGCAGCTTCCGATTCTGCTGTCCCAGAACCCGAGGCCCCCTCTGCTGTCCCTTGCCCTGCCCCAGCCCTGGACGACACCGCCGCGCTTTGCCCCGCTGGCTTCGACACAGGCGTTGACGCTTGTGTCCCTGCAGCCGGCTGCGACTGCGGCGCTTGCGTGGGCGCAGCTGACGCGCCGGAGGGCTTGGCCGAGGGTGCTGGAGCAGCGGCTGCGGTGGCGATTTGCTGTTGCCCTGGTGCTGCTGCCGGGCCAGCGGGCGCGGGCGCAGACGCTGCGGTAGCGAGGGAGGCGGACGGGCCCCAGGCCGTGGGCCCCGGCGTGGCTGTGGGCGGGGAGGCCGGGCGCGTGGTGCTTTCCCGCGGCGTCTGTCCCCCCGACTGCCCCCCCGACGGCGCTGGCATGGACGCAGCCGATGACAGCGCGGGCCACATCGGCGTGGGCGGGTTGAGCACTGGCTGCGGCACGGCCGGGGGAGGCTTGGCTGCCAGGGAGGACGCCGCAGCCTGGGCGGCCACTGTCCGGGAGGCGGCCGCCTTCTTGTTGGCTGCCTGCTGCAGCAGCTGTTGGAGCTGGGGCAGCTGTGCGAGGGTGGGGGGTTGGAGGTTGATGGGGGCCGGCTCGGCCGCGGCCGGCTTGCCCCAGGCTGAGGGTGCTGCGCTTGCCCCCACTGCCTTGGACAGCCCGCCCGGCCCGCTGGTCAGGCCCGACAGGTCCCCCTTGGACCCCACGTGCGCGATCCCCGCCCCCGTGCCGCTCAACCCGATTTCTCTCCGGGCCTGGGCAGCCAGCTCGGCGAGCTTCTGCTTGGCGGTCACCTCCGGGCGCGGCGGCAGAGCGGCCTCCTTCTTCGCCCCCTTCGCTACCACAGGCGTCGGAGCTGCTGCAGCTGCTGCTGTGGAGGGCTTCGCTGCTGTCGCAGCCCTGCGAGTGGGTGCGGTCGCAATGGGGTTTAGCCACTGCGGGCGGGTGGACTCCACAGTGACCCAAGACGCGATATATTACATATAGATTACTCACTTTGAGGTTGCTGCTCCCGCATCCTTTTTGGTATCCTTCGCCGAGTCCGCTTTGCCTTCTGCTTTGCCCTCCTTGGCAGCCTTGCCGTTCGGGGCCGTCGGGCTTTTGTCTTTCCCTGGTCGCTGAGGCTCCACAGGCACGACCGCCTGCAGCACAAGTAACTCGTCAGCACGCGACGCAGTAAGGATCTCTGACGGCCAACCCCACCTTGGCCGGCGGAGCCGCACCTGCAACTTCTTCTTCTTCGCATCCTCGTTGCGGGGATGTATTGGATGCGACTTGTCGATCTGCATGCGGCATCCAACGTGGGGAATGAGCCTTGACCCAGTGCACTTCGGCGGTCATGCTGTGAGAGAAGGAGTGCTTACCCGCCCCGGACACGCTTGGTCGAACTTTGTTCCCCGCCCACATCCTCTTGGGCACTTGAAACCCGTTTTTCGGTTCCTGCGTGTCAGCGAGCACCAATGTTGTAGCGAGGGGCCGATGCCTGGGACCTGCCTTCATACCACCGCTCACTTCTCTAGCTTGTTCGACTTCAAGTATTTTTCCAGGCACTCTTGATGATAGAGTCCTCCTTCGCAGTGCTGAAACGTGCAGGAGAGCCAGTTGCACTCCTGCACGCTCGCATCGGACTTCTCTCCGCATAGATCGCAGACGCCTTGACTGACTTCCACTGCCATTGGCCCTGGGCCTGGGTATTATGAAATAGGCAGGCCAGGGTGCCCTGGCTGTCTGCTATGCCCCGAGGAATTGCCCACTGCGGTTGTCAAGCGCTCGTGATTTTGCAGTTACCGTGACTATGCTACAAGTGTCCTAGCTCACGTCCACGTCCTCGCTCAGGGAGGTTGCACCACCGCTGCAGCAGCACAATTGGTGTACGGCAGTCCGCGATGTGGCAGAAGTATGGGCAGAATTCCATGCCCGCGTAGTCAACAGATGATCACAACGATCTCTTTGGGACTCGGTGGAGACGCTGTCGGGACTTGGAGCTTAGGCTGGTACTCAGCTGTGTATATGTATACGTTCCGAACCCCGCCCCACGCCTTTGCCATACCGAAATGGCCTAGCCTTCCGCAGCCTTCAGCCCATACAGCTATCAGACCAGCAGTCCTAGTGGCGAGGTAGCAGCAGCTGCGCCCACTTGGTCCTAGTGGCCTACACTGCTCCCAGGTGGTTGCGACAGGCCCTCACACCTGGGACGGCGTGTTGCAATCAAGTGGTGTCGTCGCACCCTGAGCTTTGCAGAAAAGGCTGGGGCGCCATGGCGCATTTGGCACGTTATGCTGTTACAGCGCCTATGCAACAGCCTTGGCCGGAACGGCCGTGTGGCCACCAGGTTTTCGCCCGCGGCGCCTCTGCGCGCTGGCCAACCAGCCTTGGGCGGCCAACCAGACACCAGCCATCCATGCCCCGTCCAGCTCCTTCGCATGAGCACTCCGCTCCAGCCATGACAGCAAGCATCAGCTCCGAGGTCCTCACACAACCACACCAGGAACACCCTAGTGCACCATACCAGCGCCAGCGCCGGTCGCAGCCAAACCAACTGACGCAGCATCAGTCCAGCGCCCTGCAAACAACCTCGTTGCCGCAGTCACACGTGGAGAGCGGTCTCGGAGCTAGCGCTGCTGCAGATGCTCCCACAGCATTAGGCAGGCGGCAATGGGGCATGTCTGTCCTCGGCGCCGCGCTGGCTGCGGCCACAAGCTCTGGTGAGGCGCTGGGGTGATGAATGGCCGACGCACGGCCGGGACAGCAGCGTGCAGCGGTGGAGCTGCAAACCGGGACTCTTCAGCAATTACATCCTACCATACATACTTACCAACATTCGCATAGCAGCGAGCGCTCAAGCCACGCACCCCAGCCCAACGCACGACTGCGACCCACATCACTCAACCGTGCTCGATTGAGTACACCCACGTTGACCTTGCCCCTTCTCCTCCCATATGCTTCGTGGCATCTAAGGGGCCGCCTCTCCCGCGGCTGCTGTCGCGCGCCCGGCCGCCCCGCTGCCGCTGCCTGCGTGCGCCGCCCCCCTGGACGCGGACTTGGCTGCCGCGTGGGTTAAGTCGGTGGTGCTGGCCGCCAGCCAGCAGCGGGTGAGCATCGGGCCAGCGCAGGTCTGGCCTGCAGACTGCTGCCGGGCACGCGCGCTGTTCATTCTTGGGCAACGAAGTTCGGGAAGCACACTAACCGCATGTAGCGACGAGCATGGCCTAACCCGGCTTGTTGTCTTTACATCCGCGGCAAAGAATAGCGCACCGCATGCTGGTTGGGTTGTGCTTTGCAGTGCTGCCAGAGGGATAACGTTGCAAAGGGCTGTTAGTCAGGCATGAGGGGCCATGAGAAAGACGTGTAGGCAATGCATGCGCCCAGGTCGGATTCTCTGTCGCTGCCTGGGCCTTAGACCTAGCATGTCGCCAACCCCCACCTCCTTTCGTCCCTGTGACCGCAAAACCTGTCAGGTGATGGTGGAGGAGGAGCTCCTGCGCGAGGCCTTCAGGCTGCGGGACAGGGAGTTCAAGTGAGTGTGGGTGGGGCGACATGGTCCGGTCCGGTCCTCCTCCCATCCCTCGCTCGGGTATGAGGCATTAGCCCACAGCTGGAAGGCACTGGCGGCCCCGGCACGTGCACGCACCCGTCTCCGCGCGGTGCGCTAACTCCTGCCTGCACCGTCTGGTCATGTTGTTAGGCCCCGCCTTGGGGTCCAGCCCGCAGCGAGGTTCAGCCCCCTCCCCTGTACGGCACCTCGTTTAGCAGGTACAGGTCGGACTCCACCCAGCTGCACGTGACTGCGCCTCTCTCTACAAGATCTTCACCTTGTAACACTGTCCATCTGCGTCTGCCTGCAGGTACGCTGACGAGGCGGCGCGCCTGGGCCAGCCGCTGCCGTCGTCAGGCGGTCGCGGGCTGGCCAACCCCGCCTACTTCAATGTCACAGTGTACGCCCTGTGGAAGGTGCGAGAAGGTGGCGGCCATGAGGCGAGCCGGTGTGGGGCAGAGCAACGGTGTCTCGGTGTGCACTGGTGCCCCTGGTGGGGAGGTGTCGGGGCGCCCACCTAAGGGACCTGGGTAGCGAGGGTTCTGGATGCATGACGTAGTGGGCAAGGACAGCGGATTTAGCAGGAGACGGCCCCTTCCTCATGTGGTATGACAGCAGCTGGTTCCTACATGCTGTCACAGCAGCCGGCGACATTTGGGCTTGCACAACTCAATTCAGCGCAGCAACCACAGTAACAACCGCTTCTGTTTGCTTGGTTACTAGGGTCTGCGAAAGATTGAGTGCTGCGGTGCCTGGCCGTTGCTCGTTGCGGTTTCTGGGCAAAGCCAGCAGCTAGGTGCTGGCGACGTTCCCGCGTCCCTTTGCCTTCTTCCCCACCCCGTAACAGCTGTCCCCTTACACCCTGCTGCTTTACCCTCCCCTCCCCCTGTCCCACTCTCCCTCCCCACCCTACCCTCAAGGTGCTCTACGCGCGCGTCACAGACCCCGCAGCCCGGGAAGCCCTCGCCCGCGCGGCGGCATCCAACCTCCTGGCCTCGCTGCCGCCCGCCGCCACAGCCCCCGGGCCGGCAACCCCCAGCCCCTCCACCCCCGCCGCCGCCGTGCTGCGGGCCGTGTCGCCCTTCCTGGACACCCTGCAGCGGGGCGGCTACCTGTGCGCCTGGCAGCTGGTGCTGGGGGAGCACCCGGGGTCGTGGCCCGCGGACTGGATGCTGTCGGAGCCACAGGTGGTGGACTCGGGCCTGGGGCAGCCCCCGTTGGGTACCGACCCCGAGCCCAGCAGCGCCACCGCGTCCTCCTCCTCCACCGCCGCTGCATCCACACCGGATTCCCCGCAGGAGGCAGCAGGCGCAGACGGCTTCGCAGCCGAGGATCTCTACACGTACCCGTATCCCTTTCAGCTGAAGCTGCATCGGCCGGCGGACATTGGCGCCAGTGTTGCGCTGCGGTCTGAGGAAGGCGGCGCCTGGCCGCACACAGTGTCGCTGTGCCTAGAGCAGCTGCTGCGGAGGCAGGCAGGACGGCGGGGGCAGCAGGGCCAGGAGCAGGGGAGACCACAAGCAGGCGGGGTGAGCAGTGGTCTGGGGTCCGCTAGCGCAGGGTATGGGAGTGGTGCGGAGGAGAGTGGGAGCGGTGCGCGGGGTGCTCAGGCGGGTGGGGCGGTGGTGGAGGTGGATGAGTACTTTTACCAGGACGTGTGGCAGGGCCCGCGGGGCTTCGGCAGCCAGCTGCTGCTGCTGCTTGGCGACCCGCTGGAGCAGGTGGGGGTGGACTTCGTGCCCACCAGCCTGGTGCAGGACTGGAGGCTGCGGAGGTGAGCGGGGGAAGCGGGAGCGGGAGGAGGCGGACTGGGTGCAGGGCAGGGCAGGGGCGCAGGTGGGGCTGCAGGAGGGCACGGGTGCAACCGAAAAGGGAGTGTGAGTGAACAGGCGTAGGTGGCGGTGGGAGCGTCACAGCGCCGGGGGTTGCGAGGTGTGAGTGTGAGTGCATGGGGGGGCCTGGAGGGGGGAGCCAACCGCTGCTTATGCATGATGGGACACGAAGTCGAGAGGTGGTGTTGGCCGCGTGGTGCTGCCCAGGCAGGATGCTCGAGCACGCACTGGGCACTGCGTGCTAGCACATCCGCGTGAGACCGCAACAGAAGTGTTACGGTTCCTGTGATGGCATACAAAGTCGGTGGTGTGCACAGGTGAGCTGCCCTGACCCGGAAGTACGGTGCACCTTTACACATAAGCCCGATGTTGTTGCTCCCCTGCTTGCGGAGGTGCTTTGCTTCCATGGTTTTGGCATACACCGTATTTCACCGTTGTTGTAGTCAAAGCAAAACAGTGCGAGTGCGTTTGACTATGCTGTACACGCAGTGACGCTGTTCCACGGACGGGCCTCGCAAGCGGCTGGCCTTTCCTGGACGTTCTCACGCAGGGCTAAGGTGTTGGGGCTAGTGCAACCTTTGCTGCATGCGGTATATATGGCCCTCTTGCCTTGCTATTCAAGGCGTTGACTGATCGTGCGGAAAACTTTGCGGCGTGGTCCCACGGCCGCTACCCGGCCTCAGCGACTGGCTGCTCGTGCTGCTTGGGGAGGGCTGTGGGCGGCTGTCGGGTTACCCTCTCGTTTGGGTGTAGTACAACTCCCTGTGTTGAAGAGTTACCCGTAACCAAGCTAGCTTGTTAATGGCTTCCCCATCAACTACAACAACTTGCTACATTCCGTCCCCGTCCTCTGTCCGACACCACAATTCGGTTCTTGTCTATCGTGGGCTTTGCAACACGTAGCCTGAGGACACTCGCACAGGCTTGCAACGTGATTATCGGAACATAGAGGGAATCCTCGCGCGCCACCTCGCCATCCGCCCCACAACGCGACAGCAATTGGCGGTTAGGCACCATAGGGTCACTCTCCTCCAGCTGCTCAAAGGCGCTCAGCAAAAACCTTGACGCAAAGGGTTCTAGGAGCTGTTCTGTATGACTAACTGAACGTCCGGACCCTTGGCCTTAACGTCGCAGTCAGCGTCCCCACATGCTCCGGCATCGATGCGTAATCGAGCCCCGAAACCGCATGCGGCCCTTAAAACAGCCACGCTTCTGCACATAGTACTTGATTTCGACAATAGTAGACACCATAATATCACATACGAGAGCTTTGACCTAGTTCCGTTCAAACAACGCTAAGAATGCTGCAGGCTGTGGTAACCCACGCAACGAGCCCCTGCGCCTGGGGGGCCCTGGCAAGCTCATCACGTTTACTGGGAGTGTTAGGCAACTCCCTGGCTGTAGGCTCGGCGACCGAGCGGGCCCGCATCAATGCCGGTACCGGATTCCCATGGCAACATAGCGTACTTGGACGACACATGTCCACTGTAAGTAGCAGCAGAGCAATACATTGCATATATAGTTGCGTCATCACGTTTGGCGCTTTTGAAAATAGCTTGACGTTGCGCTCCACAGGCACAAGGCCCTGGCGTGGCCAACCGCGACGACACGTCCCTGCCCCCGCCTTCCAAGCTGCAGCAAGGGGGCTCCTTCGCTGCCGGTGTTGTCGCGCCCCACCCTGGCATCAAGGGCAACATTCCGGCTACCCCTGCTGAGCTGCAGGAGAGCTTCATGTCCCACCCCGCCTACGACTGGGAGTACCTGGAGGGCGTGAGGCCAACGCACACACGGCCCGAGAAGGTACGTCGCCTTGGCTGAATCAGTGAACAGAGAAAACATTCTGGATGACCACAGAATGACCGTCTTGTCACTCCCCTTTTTCCTAGTACTTGCTGCGTCAAGCGCACACGACCAGGCCTGCCCTCCGAGCCGCCTCACCTCCTCTGCTCCTCCGCACCACAATTAAAACCACAAACCAGGACACACCCTCTCAGCACCTGTGGCCGGCTCCTGCGGTCCTCCTGTCTATCATGTTGTCTCAATTCGTGCACCCTCTGCCCCCCCTAACTGCCCCGCAGCTGTACCAGCACGTGGGCCTCACCGCCATCCGCGTCATGCGCCGCGCCTTCGACCTGGCCACCGGCTACGGCCCCAACATGACGGAGGCCAAGTGGCTGCAGCGCATGATCTTCCTGGAGACTGTGGCGGGCGTCCCCGGCATGGTGGCGGGCATGCTGCGCCACCTCAAGTCGCTGCGCACCATGAAGCGGGACCACGGTGGGTCGTGGGTGGCGGAGGGATGTGACGCATGTCTATTAAACGCAACGAGAAACCCAGCGGCTGAGTCAGCACTGGAAAAGGGCTGTTAATCGTGCATCCTGTAGCGCATGCGTGCGTGGGCGGGCGCGGCCGAGATCCCTGTCTTACACCCCGGCTATTACCCGCCCCGCCCTCAGGCTGGATCCACACGCTGCTGGAGGAGGCCGAAAACGAGCGCATGCACCTCATCACCTTCTTCGAGCTGCGCCAGCCCGGCCCGCTGTTCCGCGCGGCCGTGATCGTGGCGCAGGGCGTGTTCTTCAACCTGTATTTCCTGTCGTACCTGCTGTCGCCGCGCACCTGCCACGCGTTCGTGGGCTTCCTGGAGGAGGAGGCGGTCAAGACCTACACGCACGCGCTGCAGGAGATCGACGCGGGCCGCCTGTGGAAGGACCGCCCCGCGCCGCCGGTGGCGGTGCAGTACTGGGGGCTCAAGGAGGGAGCGACCATGCGGGGTGAGTCCAGGGGCAGCGGGCGGGCGCCAAGCACCAGCGGAGGTTCACTGTGTTGGCCAGTCCTCCTGAACAGCAAGCCGTGCCGTTGTCAGTATGTTCCTTATCGCCTACACGCTACATGTCAAATAGGGGACGTGGTACCCGCGTTCTAATGTGCTAGCTGGCAGCTCCTGCCTGCTAGAGAGTATAAGTTGGAACTTTGTGCCCACCGTCCCTTTGCTTGTTCCGCACCCTCCCTACTCCTTGCTACCCCCCAGACCTGATCCTGGCGGTGCGCGCTGACGAGGCGTGCCACGCGCACGTCAACCACACGCTGAGCAAGCTGCGGCCGCACGACGCCAACCCCTTCGCCACGGGGGCCAGCCAGCTGCCGTGAGGCCAAACGTGCTGTAAGGCCAGCGTGGGCGCTGCAGTGTGGGGCTTCTATGCCATGGGGCATAAATGACTAGCTTCGCGACGTGCCGCTCGCGAAGGTAGTAGTGTTTGGTGTGTCGTCGGCAAACTTTGTGACTAGTGTGGTGTGTGTGACCAGTGTCCCAGTGCTCAGCCGTTACGAAAGCTTCAGCGTGCGAGCCGTCCAGTGACTTGCTTGTGGAGGCTAAGGCGGCATGCATTATGCCAGGCCGTCGCCCCTAGGTTGGGGGCATGGGAGGGTTCGAGCAGCTCACGGCATCGCCGTGGGAGAAGCATGTATGTACCTGGTGCTGTGAGACTGCACATGGGTGGCAGTCGTGACTTGCAAGATGATGTCGCGACGCACAGAGTGGCTAGCGCCGAGCGCTGGTCCGAGCTCAGGCCCGAATGTGCACCGTGACCTGGGACCTTCTCTTCGAGTGTGACCCTCTCCTTAGTGGTGGCGTTCTGGTGTTGAGTGACTCCTTAGCCAATCCTAAATTTCCAAATTTCCAAACAAAATCCCAACAGTCTTTTGTTCGGGACGGCTCGTGATGGGCGGCGTATGGTCTAGCTATCAAGTATGCTTCTAACGGGCAGGCGCAGATGCGTTGGGCTTACCTGGGTTACTTCGGGGATCTATGTTACCGTTGCGTGCGGTGTTGGGCTCATGTCATTTGGTATGTTCGTGGAGGCTGCAGGGACAAGCTTGGAGTGGCCATGCGTAAAGATACGCACGTGGGTTGACAAGAGCGGTTGTTGCAGTGTGTCCCAGCCGTCAGTGTTTCACGAAAAGGCGCTGCCATGCAAAGGCTTTTGTAACAGGCAAGGTGAACATGCGTTTGATGCTGACGTTTCTCCTGCCGTGAAGGTTATCTTAGCCCACATGCTTCACACCAGCGGCGGGGACAGGGGAGCAATAATTACAGCTTTACAGGAGGGGCCAGGGTCAAAGTCAGGGGCCCGAGTCCCCTGGGCGGGAAACACCTCCACTGATCACACTCATTCAGTGTCCGTGCGACCGTGCCTGCCAGCCTCCGCCAGCCTTTACCACCACCGGCTTGCACTCATGATGCCTTGCCGCATGGCGAACATCCGCACCTGTAACAAGTTAAGACACCGACGACGTGCAAGTCTTCCTTCACATAATGACAGGGGGATGATCGAGGAGCCATAAGCGTCATGAAAACGCGGGGGAACATGGAGACCCACGGAATGCTTTCACGTGCGAGGCACTCATCTCCCGCAGTCCCTCTGGCCTCTGCATGAGCCAACGTCCAGGCAGCAGTCCAAGCTGACAGCAGGCATTAGCGCACTACCGGTAACGCTCACGCCGCACGACAAGCACTCAGGCTCCAACGTCTACCGTACGCCAGGTATGCTTGCACTACGCCTTAAGGCGCCTACCTACTGTCTACCGAGGTTGTAACATCCTATTGCACTCAGCGACATGCGCGCTATTCACTAGAAGACATGAATTGTGTCGTGAGGCACCCACAACATTACCGAGTACGACCACTCGCTTCCAACTAGCATGTGGTGCTATGCCAACTCCTCGTTCGTTGCCCCAGACCCCGAAGTACACGCCAGCGAAACATCCCCAATTACCGTCCCAGCCGCCCCCAAGTACCCAATATGCCAACCTCTCATTCGGTAAGCGTTGACAAGCATCGTCACAGTTGCAGTCCGCCTAGGCCCGCCATGTGCCTGAGCTGAGGCGGTGCGACAACAGACTCCCACAACGTTCTTCACAGCAGCTACCCCCAAGCTCCTTACAGCCATGCAACAATGCATTATTGGTTGCCATGCACTCATGGCTTGCGCGTCGAGATGGCCGAGAGCGTGTGGTGGATCTTGTGGTTGTGGCCGTTGGCCAGGCCGTACGATACTGCATGGTGGTTGTTGCTGGTGGTTAGGCCACCGAGCCGGCGCTCCGGGGAGGGCGGGTTCCACCCTAAATGGTGGTGGTGCGAGTACTGGGGCAGCACCGGCTTTATCGGCGGTTGTTGGACGTGGGCGGAGGTGGACCGCGGCTCCTGGGTCACATGCCTGCAAGGGACCCGGGGCGGACCTCTTTTAAGCATGGCTCAGGGGGGAAGCTGGGGCTGTGCGCATGCTTCGCATGGTCGCCAGTGTATGAAGGCGCGCGGTTCGTGCCGTAGTGACAAGTTGCGGCATAGCGCTTGCAAAGTGCGTCTGGTTGTGGTCTGGGCCTTGGTTTATGCAACTTTACCCTGACAACCAGGACCAGGGAGAACCCACAGCTGCGCTGCGGTCGAGTTCCGGACTGTGACCTCGGACGGTCGCACACTGTTGTTATGCTATCACAAAGCGCTTATATGCCTTGATCTTCCGGGCTGACTGATCTGCGGTGCGCCGTTGTCTTTACCCCTACGCCATGCCCGTTGTCCTCGCACCTCACCCTGGCACCGCCGGCATGGTTTGCAGCGCTCGCAGCTCACGCAACGAGCGCTCCGGGCTTCTCGGCATTGCCCTAGCGTGAGCCCTACACAATTGATGGCCTCTCAGGTAAGAGGAACAGGCTCTTCGAACATGGCGAGGAATTCTGCTGGTGTGTTGCAACCCACCGTGAACTCCTGTCGCGTTCCTCCCATTCACGTATGTGGTTGGGGTTGTATTGTGACCAAATGCCTCGTCCTGTCGTTGTCTGTGGCGCATCCCACCACTTCTGTGACATCCTGCAACTCTACTTATGCCTACCTAGCAGGGATGATAGCTGATGGTTGCAAATTGATTGTGGAGCGAAGCTCTGCAGTCGTTGAGCAGCAGTCATGAACTGCTTTACGGGACGTACGGCCATGAGAGGATGCGCAAAACAGCAACGAGACAGCACTCGCAACCTCTTTGCCGTGTGTAGAAAAGTAAACATGACCGATACCATCCCCACTGCGCCGGCGCGAGCGGCCTCCGACGACATCTCGGAACAATCTTACTCGCACACCAGCAACGGGGGAATGTCGCACGGCGCAGTTGTTGCGATTACCGAACGTCTTTCGGACATGCCAGACCTGCCGCTACCGTCGAGCATGTACCAGGGAGGCCGGACGGCCCCGCCAACCGAGACGGTGCTGTGCTACCTCCAGCAGCTGTTGCAAAAGGATCCTGCGGCCTTCCTTGCAAGGTAGGGAGTCAGCGCCTGTATCCAGTGCGTCCACTGAAGGTTTTGGTAATGGCATGCAGAAAACGGCGTCTCACAAGGGCGAAGGGGACGAGCTTCACAGCCTTCACGTCAGAAGGGCTCCACCAGCAGGGCAGCGGGGCGAGGCACACATGCCTCAGCGATCAGCAGCGCAGCATGTCACAGTACCGGTACATGGATCAGAAGCACGCAGCCTTACCCCACGGTGCGATATTGCAGGCGGTCGCAGAGTGTGTGCGCTTTTGGCTGTCCTCATGGCGGCAGGCTACGTGGCGTGCGGAGCTCATGCCGCGTGGCGCCAGGAACAGTTGGGAACATGGCGCACCTATGCAATAACCTTTCAACACCTTGTCATATTCAAGGCGGTAGGCCGTTAGGAACCTGCATCGCGGGTTCGGTAACTGGCCTCAAGTCCCACTGTCCCACGGGTCGGCCTGGCCGCCTGCTTACTCCCTCTCCCCCCCCGCCGGCCCCCCCCCCCCCCCCCCCCCCCCCCCCCCCCCCCCCCCCCC
>VFQN01001907.1_pt1 | contig 33585 bp, 48 predicted proteins | sample 3512371 | NCBI WGS metagenome assembly VFQN01 (sample SAMN10412370, study PRJNA504923) | tailings metagenome | isolation source: Replicate 2 from Balatoc abandoned mine | place: Philippines: Itogon, Benguet | collected 2017-08-28 | reverse complement strand
ATCCCGGGAAAGTCGGTCTAAGAACCAACTTTCGCGCCCCGATCCTTACCTAGTATGTACCGTACACCCCATGCGCCGTACACGAGCAGTACTACGTGTACTCGCACTACCATAAGAAGGGCGTGCGTAAATATATTCTCTTAGACAGGACGCTCAGCCGGGCAGCCAGGTGCGCCACAGGGTTCGACCTGGGCTCTGAGTATACCGACTCTTATTCTACAGACCTGCCTACTGCATCCATCAACAAGCTCGTCCAGGGACTGGGATTCGCAAAGGGGACCTGGAAGCTCAACGCATACGCTTTCCACACCGGCCAGAATAAGTGGGCCAACGTGTACAGGACGCCAGAACTGTCAGCTTACGTAGACACTTTTACTCAGCAGGAGTCTAACGTGCGGAGTGTAGGAACCCAGACTAGTATCGCGGCAACATCCTTCGCTACACAGACAGACTTGCGTGGTGATGGCAATGAAAACACGTGCTAGTTCTTCTAGCGTGGTTGTGCATCACCTACTCTGCCACGCCCACAATATTACGTGACGGCTAGCAGTATCGCACATACAGTAGGAGCTGCAGTGCACGTGCAATTGCAGCTATCCCTGCAATCAGCCGCATGGTGTCCTCTTCCTTTGTAATGAACGAGCCCAGCACCGTCAGGCCCTAAACGCGCCTTGCTTTCCTTGCACCGCCGGCAGGCCGCTACCTGCCACGTGTGCGTGTGCCCCACGTGGCCTTGGACACCAGCGCCCGCCGCCACCGCCACCCCGTGCCGCCGCCCCGTGCTTGCCGCCTCCTGCCATGTCTACTGCTGCCGTCCCCCCGCTGCGCGCCAGTGTGCGGACCCGCTCCTGATGTGCCGTGCCCCGTGGAGTGCACGCCCGTATGCTGCTGGTGGTGGTGGTGGTGCTGGTGCTCCTGGTGGTGGTGTTGAGTCTGCGGCGCTGCTGCAACCTTGCCCTGTTGCTGACCGGCCGAGGAGGCGGTCGGTGTGTGGTGGTACATGGCGCCCAGTGACGCCGCCGCCCTGGCGGCACGTGTCTCCGCCTGCTCCCGTGCCAGCCCCGTCACGGCCCGCTGCTGCTCCTTGTGCCCCGGCTGCAGGGCCCCGCCACCGCCTGTCGTTCCGGCGAGGGCGGCATTGCCAGTGCCAGCGCCAGCGGTTGCAGCTGCCCCGGCGCCGGTCAGCTGCGTCAGCCAGTGGGCGGCTGCGGCCACCAGGCTGCCCCCTGCCCCGCCCTCGGCAGCCTGCAGGTGCCTCTCCTGCTCCACTCCCCCCAGCTCCACCCCGTCCTGCTCCTCCCCAGACTGCTCCACTCCTTGCTGCTCCACCACTCCTTGCTGCTGCTGCTGCTGCCCCCCCTGGGCTGTATCGCTGCCGTCCACGAAGCGCGACATGTCGATGGAGGCCCTGTTATGCGGCCCCTCCCCTGCCCCTCCCTGCCCCTGTCCCTGCCCCTGGCCTTGCAGCAGCGCCCCTGGGCCCTCGTGCACCTCCACCCTGCCGCCGGCCGTCAGAGCCGCCACCAGCGCTGAGCCTCCTGCGGCCGCCACGGCACCTGGGCTGGCGGCGCCGCCCGACCCTCCGCTCCCTCCCCCGCCTCCGGCACCGGTCCCGCTGCTGGGGGCACCCGCCCCCGCCCCCGCCCCCGGCATGAACGCCGCCAGGAAGCCGAAGGGGCTGTCCACGTGCAGCAGCTGGGACACCACCATGGACACCGCGCCCTGGCGGGTGGTGGGGATGGGTGTGGGCGGGTAGGGCCGGAAGCCAGGTGGGCGGACAGGACGGGTGTAATCAGCTTGCGTGCCCGGGATGCTGGGAACCGAAACGGCAATCGATAGGACATTAGTGCTGGCACTCGGTGTCGGTGCTCCTTCAGACACCCGCACGGTTGCGTCATGTGTGGCGGACCTGTGCTTTAAAGGTGGTCCTACACCGCCGTATGCCAGTGTAATGCATGCACCTAAATTTCCTTTCGGGCCTTCACACTCGCAGCCCTGTGCATCCTGGCAGGTCCTGGTGCGTACGTGTACCGTGCAACGCGCACCCTGATATGCGACATCCCACAAGGGCCTTGCCTCTCACCAGTAGCAGCACCAGGTACAGGCCGGTCATGGCGCAGCTCAGGACACCCACAGCCCCACGCGCCGCTACCTTTGCGGCGGGGGGCTTGGGCGGTAGGGGCGACGCGGGCGCATTGGATGACAGGGGGAGCGGAGGTGCGGTCACAGGCACAGAGGCCACCGCCCGTTGCGCGGCACTGGGCGTTGCGGACGAGGCAAAGACTTGAGCTGTGTGTCGCGGCCTGTCTGCATGATCAATGCTGACAATGTACTTGTTGTCCGGCGCTTCGGGTATGGCGGGTAGGGGAATGCCCTTGGCTAGGGTTGGCGAGTACCGATCGGCTCCTTTGTCCTGAGCTTTTATGGTGCTGCCTGGAGAGCCCAAATTGCGTGTAGAAAGGGCGCCAACATGGAGTGGGGTTTTAGTGACCTCTCCATCCCTTGCGCTTGGAAAGAGCCACATCGCGAGGAAAAGGGGCAGCAGGGTGGCGCAAGGCAGGGGTTCCGCGTCGCTGAGCAACGAAAGTAAGCCTGTGGGCGCAATTGTGTTACTGTATAGTCTACGAATGCATTATACATGCACGATGCCTAAACTGTTGCTGATGGTCGCGTCAAGAGTTGCCTCGGTCACATCGCGGCGGTTGGGTTTCACAGCGTGAGCCGGTATGCGGCCACAGCGCAGCGGCGCCTGGCGCAAGCACTGCCCATTGCTGTTTTGAACATGATAAAGAAACGCATCTTCATGTTTTGTATGGCGTTCGTAGTGCATTGTGCAGAGGACGAAGAGCTCCCCTCTGGCCTCTGCGCAGCGAGCACATCTTGGCAAAGGGGCCAGTTTACGCGCTCCTACCTCGCGTACCTGGCCTCAAGCCACCCCATTTCCGCGTTTTCCAGTCATTCATGCAGGGGCATGTCTGGAAATGTGTCCATAGTTTGAACGCAACCGACTCTTCTCTTAACCTCTTCCTGCCTCAAGTCCACTCTACCAAACGTGTTACGTGTGAACACATAATGAGGCAAACTGCCACGTCTTTGGAGCAACTGCGCTACGGGGAATAGCTGTTCGCTTGCTCAGAGAGCGTGAAATTCTGAGGTGCAAGCTAGCACCGTCAATCGTCTACGGGTAGGTATGGCCTGCCTTATCCATCCGAATGGCAGCCACGTGTGACCGTATGAACTGAGGATGCCTCATACCTTTCCGGCGCACAGCTGATCACTTAAGGTTCATCCAATGTTCGTCAGCACAAATTTCAAAGACTGTCCGCAGCAAAGGAAGACAAAGCAGCAAGCCTACTTTGGCATCGCGCCTATCACAGCAGCAGGTGCACTGCAGCAACACTGTACCACACGCACCAAGCTTGCAGGACGTGCCATGCTGTACGATGCAAGATGGGTTAGTTTGGGACGGGTACCTGTTCAGTACTGAGACACAGCAGGGCACACCAAGTTCCGGGGTAAGCGTCAGGTGGAAGTACGCATGGGCCACAAGACCAGCCGGTGTGCAGCGCCCTGCAGCGCTGCGCCCCTTCCAACGTGACGCACACTTTGCCTGCCACTGCAGCACCAGCACAAAGCTGCACCCAGCCAGGCCCGCGTCCCAACCCTGCGGCCGGCAAGGCTCCACTACTACGCAGCTCCAACTTGACTCACGGCCAAAACGCTCACTCACTACCAGCCACGAACAACAATAATAAACCAAAGTGACACTGAGTGACACAACGATCACCTGCCACGCAACCGTACCCAGCATGGCCCAGCTGTGCAGTCCATAGTGTCCGCCGGCCAGACCTAGCATCATGGCGGGTGGGACTGAAACAACAGATCACCGTGGTCAGCATTCTGCGCTGCCCTCGCCCAGGAACCCGCCGCCCCCGCAGCCCCGCCTCCACCTCCTGCCGCTCAGCGTCGCGTGGGGACTGGTAGGCGGCCTCCAGCCTCCTCAGTGCATGCGCTAGCTGACTTCGGCCCCAGAGCGCCCCGTGCTCGGCCAGGCACCTCAGGGCTGGCAGGGGAGCCCCCTGAGATACCGCTAATGGAACTAACCCCGCGCCCAGCCGCAACCCTAGCTGCTGCAGGCAGGCCAGCGTGGCCAGATCGCCTTTCGCCTTTACCGGCGGCATACGCGTACCAAACGGCGGCAGCCCCGGCCTGCAGGCGTCCTTCGACACGAGGTGCGACAGGTTTATGGTGCAGGCATGTAGCGTGCGCATGCCGCAGGGGACTCGCTAAGCGCAACATCCTGAAGTGCAGCGCTCCTTTGAGTGCGAGGTGCACGTCACGTGCCTTGAGCCCCGACAGCACCCGCACGGGGCTACATCAAGCCAGGCACATGCCCCGTACGGCAAGGCCTAATGCTACGCGGCCTACAGCTCATCAACCACCACTCTTACTTATTGCTGTTTATCACTTTCCTTCCATGCATGCCCCTGCCTCCACCGCAACACTGCACCGCAAGCCACAAGGTGCTGCTCCACGCCAGGCTTGCCCCCGACAGCGTGCAGCCGCCAGCAGGCGGCACCGCAGCCGCCACAGCAGCGCACCGCTACTGGCTAGCGACCAAACCCCTCCCCACAACTACTACTGCGTCATCGCTTCTGGGCGCTGCTAAGGGCCTTTGGCAAGCTTGCGCGCCCTGTAAGGCCCTCACCTGGCCCAGGGCCCAGGGTATGGCGATCGCTGCCCACGCCAGTGTGCCCAGCTGCACCACCAGGTCGGCCCGGCTAGGCCCATATAACATCTCAACCAGCGCCCCCGCCATGCTGGGCACGACTAGTGACACCAGCACCACCAGAAGGGTGCGCAGCGTGCCGCGAGCGGAACCCTGTTCCGCCGTCCCGGGCCCCACGCGGCCCAGGGCCCAGGGTGTGGCGATCGCTGCCCACGCCAGGACGCCAAGCTGCGTCACCCGCAGTCCCCAGCTAGGCCCACAGCACGCCCCGACCAGCACCCCCGCCATGCCGGGCACGACTGATGCCACCGTCAGGGATGAATGCTTCGCACCAGCCGCTGCCGCTGCTTCCTCGCAGGCCAGCAGCCCCCGCAGCCACGCCTCCACCTCCCGCCGCTCACCGTCGCGTGGGGACGGGTAGAAGGCAGCAAGCTCCGACAGTTTGTCCGCTAGCTGGTCGTGGCCCCAGCGCGCTCCTTTCTCGGCCAGCCACCTCAGGGCTGGCAGGGGAGCCCCCTCAGACACAGCCATCCCGACGACGCCCTCGCTCAGTGGACACCCCAGCTGCCGCAGGCAGGCCAGCGTGCCCAGGTCGCCATTACAGGCGGCGTGAACGTACCAGACCGCCGCCAGCCCCGGCCTGCCCTCGGTGCAGGCGTTCGCCGCCACGAGAGCCCTCAGCGTCGCCTCGCAACCTGTTTGAGCGGCAAAACCTACACCCTCTGGGGGCATGTCTCCCGTGTGCTGCAGCAGGCCCTGCAGCACCGCCCAGGGGTGACCCGCGTACAGTGCTGTGGACCACAGCTGGCTCGCGTCCCCCATTGGAGAGCCCAGCTCCGCCACCACACGCATCGCCTCCAACAGCCCCTCGCCGTCTGCAGCCGAATCTCGCGGCCACACACTAACCATGCTGTCCCATTTTATGGGGCAGCCGGCCTCCGCCAGCCACCTGACCATGGGCAGGTGCCCGCGGGTAGACGCAAAGTGGAGCGCCAATTGGTCGAAGCCACACCCCGCCTGTCGCAGGTACCTGGCCGTAGGAACACTGCCTGATGCTGCTGCCAGCGCGAGGACGTAATCAGGAGGGGCGGCGGCGGCCCCCTGGCGCGCACGCCAGTGCTCCACCAGCAGCTGCACCGCCTCCAGGTTCCCCCGCTCCGCCGCGCGCATCACCGCATCCTGCACACCCAGCCCCGCCCCCCGGCCCGCCAGCCACCGCAGCTTGGCCGCACTGCCCCTGGGTGCAGCGGCGGCTGCGGATATCACGAATTTCTTTCTCCAGCACTGGTGGTGTGCGGGGGGCAGGTAGCCGCCCTCCGCCTCCATCTGCTGGATGAAGCCCAGGTCTGCGTGCTCCACAACCGCCTCCAGCGCCCCAGGGGTGCCCCAGCCCACGCCTCGCAGCCACCCCACCCTGGCCAGGTCGCCGGAGGCAGCGGCAGCACCGTATGCCTGGGCCAAGGCGCCCGGGTCGCTGGCACCACCGCTGATTCCCAGGACCCACTCCATCTTAGCAGCGGCATCGAGAGTACTGGAGCCGGCCGCCGTGACCAGCATGCACTTCCAGAACTCCTGCAAACGCTGTGGCGACTCCCTCTCGCACCCGTCCCTCAGCCGCTGACCCAGCAGTTGCCATGCCGCCTGCAGCCCCGCCAGGTCACAGTGCTTTGCCGCCGCCTCCAGGGTGCGCGCCGGGTCCAGCAGCCCGGGGCAGCGCTGCTCAAGGGAGGGCAGCACATGGGCCAGGCCTGAAGCGACCGCAACGGAACCCACGTCAGGCGCAGGATCTCCCGAGCTCTGGCCTCGTTGCAGCAGGGTGCAGCAATAATCCGACTGCAGAACCTCGGGAAACACGTGCGGTTGCAGCAGCTGCCATGCGAGCTCCACGTTAGTCTCGCAGCCGCTGGCAGCTGCCCTGCTGAGCAGTAGCAGCTTTCGCCTGAAGGTCAGCTGCCGTAGTTCATCATGTGTGCTTGCTTGAAGCCATGTTTCGGTGGCTGGAGCGGTGGCGGTAGCAGTGGCGGCAGGTGTGGGCGTGGATGGGCTTGACGACGCCTCGGAGGTGCTCTGAGCTGTGCCTACTGCCGAGACATGGCTAGGTAGCGGCTGGCCGAGAAACGCTGTGCAATGTTGCGGTCCCTGAAAGTGCTGGGCCGCATCTTTGCAAGCCAGGCGGCCGCTAAGGGCGAGGTCGTTGGGGGGCAGCAAAGCCAGGATGCGGAGGAGTGGATCGCTCGGGAAGTGGAAGAACGGACAATGCGCGCTACCGCTCGCGTTTTCACCCATGGCCACTCTGTCGCGCCCGTTGTAATAACTGACTCTTACTGTCTGCTGTAAGGCACGACGGCGCAGCAAATGCCTGGGGGTTGAAGAGCGGAAACAAGCACTGATAGCTACCGATTACGCGTATTCTGGAGTGGGAAGGTCAATGTCATGAAACAGAACGCAACTCTACTTTCGCCATTGCCTTGAAGGTCGCTAGCATGAGAAGCATGAAGAAGCTGATGAAGAAGACCAGCTGTTACTGACAATGCCGAAAGCGAGCTTCGCTATGTAAACAAAAATGGATCTAGTTTTACATAAAGTTACATATACTGAGCCGGCTTAAATCCTGCCTGCCGTGCCTGCCTTGGGTCATTCAGGTGCCTTGGGTCCATTCAGGTGCCTCCGGCGAAAGTTACGCTGTCCGGCCAGACGTAGTGATTTCGTACTATACATGACGGGTAAAGAATGTGGTGCGGGCCATCTTTGGCCTCATCTAGGACCTTCCTTGCATGCCGGGCGACATGCCTCGGTCAGTCCAGGCGAATCACCAACTAAGCGGCCCGATTGAAGCAGGCAACGAGGACTATACATCTATATAATAAGATTCAGGGTGCAGCTACGCGAGAGATACACAAGCGCTTTCTTCTAAACGCTATACGACACGTCTACTACACGCACGACAAGCCCATGCCATGCAGCCGGGGATTGAGACTATAGGCGGCAGTGATAAGCGCTCCGTCATTATTGTAGGGCTCCATTAGGTGCCCGCTCTTCACGCGCTCCCCAACGCTCTCCAGACGCGACTATCCGACACCGTCAGCGCCGCTTGTTTACACTCACGCTAAACTGCATCTGCTCTTCACCTTCATCTCAAGGTTTCATTACTTCCCGCATGGAAAGCTGGAAGCGACATGCCCCCGCTTGATTTCAACGTTTGCCGACAGCACTACGTTGCGTCCTGGTACCTGGTTTCATTTCTTCTTACCATGTAAGCAGCATTTTCCATGTATGCAGGAGGGGCACTGCTGCACAACTTCTCCAATCGCGAGGGCCTCCCGCAGCGGGAGTCCCGCTGCCCCCGCAGCCGCGCAACAGACATCCGGAAGGCCAAGCTAGCTTCTGAACGTTTCTTTGCGTTAAGATCTTTCATCAAACATTTCCATTCAGCCCCATTGAGCGCATTCTGCACGACGTGTACGACATGCCGTACAGTTCCGCGTTTCACAAACGTCATACACAACCGATTTGTGGCTTTTCCGTGGACTTTTGGCCTCGTACTGCAGGCGTCGTACCGTTTTCCCCCACCAAAAAATAAGGTTCTGCACAGGACAGCCGATACCGTCGTTTCAAGACCTATCCAGCGCACCATGGCACGACCTTACTTTTTTGGGGGGAAAAAAGTTCTGGCCGCCCAAAGTGCGGACATGTGGCCCTGGGGGAGTGGAGCCCGGTTGCCTTGCCCCTGATTGTGACCATCACAACCGTGGATCACACTGGATCACAACAGCACACTGCGCTCCCCTTCGCCTCCGGCCTGCTCGACCGCAGCTCCATAGTCCCTTTGTATGTATGGTTACCGGTATACAGTTTTGGTCATCTTCTAGAGCCCCCCATTGCGGCCCAGACCGCCAGTGGCTGCATGCTACGTACGCTACGCTGTGGCGGGACCTGGCGGGACAAAGACCCAGTTGCCCCATGCTTTACTTTATCCTAATTTGATAACCTTCGTTTATTCCAGGCTTGCACCTGCATCCCGCACTGCATTTCCAACACGACGGCGCTAGCAGCGAGCCTGTTGCTCTGTGCGGGGCAGCGCGAATTCCGCCACCACATGCCAACGGTTGCACGGAGCACCTGGATCCCCCAATATAGGCATACCCAATGGTGCAAGGGGACACGCGCCCATGGGTCAGCATTTGCGTAAGCGTCCCGCACAAGCACCCTGCCTCCACCCCCTGATCACCATGCAAGCCCATCGCCGCCTCCAGGCGCCTCCCAGCTGTCCATGCTGGCCCATGGCCCGTAGCACCGGTGTCGCACAGACACAAACACATGCACAGTAGCACACCACCTCGGCATGCCCAATGTATCTGCTATCTGCCTTGGATGAATCTTAGTGCCCAACTCCCGATGAATCTAGCCATACATTTAAATACATGGTAGAATCAATGGGCCCATCACACTCATCACTCACCAAACGCATGAATGTCTTGCATGAGTTGCAAGCTGGCCGCCCTTGAGCGGCCTGCGCAGCAGCTAGGCTAAATGCCGAGCCAACACCATACTACACACACAATAACACCATGCTGCACACACAGACACACTCCGTCTAGTGTCCGCTGCCTTATACTCGTCTATCTGTCGAAGCGCCTAGTCGTGCATGCCTTGCAGCAACGCTGGCCCTGTCGACACCCGCCTGCCAGCGGTCTGCGCAGCGACCCAGGCCCTGCGGCCAGCCGGCGGCCGTACGCCAACCTCGTCACTGACTAGTGAGCCGGCCACGTTCATCCCTCACCGCCGTTCCTTGCGTTTACTGCTAATGTGGTAGCTGCTGGCGGCGCCCACCTGCTGCGGGCCTGCCGGTGCTGCTGGTGGTCAGGGGAGGCCTCCCCTGATGGCGGTGGTGGCTGCAGCTGCCGCTATCTAGAAGCGGCCCGCCGCCTGCAGGATCTTCCGGATGCTCACCGCCCTGCACGCCATGGCGTCAAGGTTGCGGGGGGGGGAGAGGGCAAAGATGCACCTGCAACACTGAGTGACGTAGCCTGGCCGTCGCAAGGCAGCCCGGTCCCAAGGAGGTTGCCACCCGCGAAAGCCGTGTTGGCATGCCCCACTGCGCTTGCAACACCGTACGATCCAGTGCACCTGATGCTAATTGTGCCCTACCCGTTGTCAGCACCCCTTCCGCAATTCTCTAGTCCACCGCTGCACCGCTCTGACCCCGCGCGCCCTTGCTAGACGGTTCCTGGTTGTGATTGGCTTGGTTCGGTCGGCAACGCTGTCTGGACACCGGGCCAGGGCTGGGGAGTCTAGGTCACGCACGTACTCCCATCGCCCCAGCTGTCAGCCGCTACACACACCAACACAACACTCGTACTCCGCCGCGTAGGCTACGTGTCGGCCGCTAGGCCGCGGTACGGTGCCTTCCCAGCACGCGCTACGGGAACCGCAGCCGACGGCGCTGCAGTGTGCCCTAAACAACTTTGCCTCACCTCACCTTACTTGGAAATACTACCCGCTGTGTCACACAGGCACCACCAGCTCCTGCTGCTTCCCTCCCTCCTCCCCGCTCGCCCACCTGAACTCCTCCTCCCGGTACCAGGGAATGGAGTTGGCCAGCGAGAACAGCGGCCGCAGCTCGGGGGGCGCCTCGTTGAGGTACTCCTGGAACGAGGCGGCGGCGCCGAACCGCGGGTCGGTCTCGTGGACCTGGGGGTGGGGATGGGGGTGGGGGTGGGTGTGGGGGAGGGGGGAGGAGGCAGCCGCAGAGCGGTAAGGGAACGACATCGGGGATGGGTGGGGTGGGGGTGGGGGCACGCGTGGAACGCGAGGAACCGTGTGAGGCGTCGGGGAGTCACAGGACGCGGGTGCTGCACGTGCACGTGGTCCACAGGTTCACGGCCAGAAGGTACTCAGATGGGGGAAGGGGTTACGCGTGAAACGCGTGGGGAGAGGGGGCGAGGGTTGAAGGTGAGCGAGGAAAGGGCCAGGGGGAATGAGGGGGATCTGTCAAGCGTGCGGAGCCTGGGACCGGGATGTGGAGGGACCGGACGAGGGTGCGATGCTGGGGGTGGTGAGCAGCATGGCCGGCTGGTGCAGCCCGTGCGGCCGTTACGCCGGCACAGGGGCTCCAGCACGCACACGCCGCAGGTTCCTTCCGGTATGCTGCAGGACACCAACAGATCGGCTACGCCGAGGTGCCTTGGCGTTTGTTACGACCAAGTGACCGCCCCGCAAAGGAAAGCGAGGAGTGGCGCTCGGCCGTTGGCGCGATGCCTCGTGCAAGTACCGCCTAAAGCCAACCCACGGCCCCACGCGGTCCTCTCTGCACCCGTCCCCCTCCCATAGCCCCCTCCCCAGCCCACCAGGATGACGGGCTTCTCCTGCGCCAGCGCCTCCCGCGCCTCCAGCTGCACGAACGGCCGTGTCAGCACACCCTGGGGGGAGGAGCGAGGAGGACAGGCATGGCAGGGAGCGACTTGGGACTGTGGCACGTTGAGACATTGGTTCATGCCAACATACCCGTTTCCGCCTTGACTTTGCAGTTCTCGCCCTGACACGTGCAAGGCGTGCCTCCCTAAACATCCCCGTGTCCTGCTGCCCACCACCTCCCCACCAGCCGGTGTGCAATGCCCCAAGCTGGCCATCGCTGTCGTGCTGGCACCAGTCATTGGCATGGTGTCAACCTCCTGTGTCGTGTGCTAGCAACCGTGCCGTACCCCACCGCCTTCCCCGCACGGCTGCCCCCTGCCCCCCAGAACACGCCCACCCCCACCTGCGTTAGGAAGAGCAGGTAGTACTTGCTGCCCTGCACGCCGCGCCGCATGCCCGCCTCCGTGGCGTCCTCGTCCTTGTCCAGCCAGCAGCGCAGCCCGGGCGCGGCCGACTCCAGCAGCGCCTTGAGCGACATGACGGTGTTGCCGGCGTTGCCCTGGGGGCGGGAGGGGCAGCCGCGGTAAGGGGTGTGCGGAGGGGGGTGCGGCCATTGTGGGCCGACTGTGGGCAGATGGGCAGAAGGGAGGACATCAACAGGCGCAGGGAGCGGTAGGTTTACATGAACAGCGTGGTCGTGTTGCCGGCGTACGGTAACGCTGGAGTGGGCCCCGGCATCGAGGCAGCCGGGCGTGCCACCTCTGCACGCGTGCCCGCCGGCTGGCCCATGCGTGTGGCCTACAGGAGGAGTCCTCATTGAGGACCTGCTGCATGCAGCATTGGCTGCACGTCGCTCCCCATACAACACCGGCGACCCACCCCACCATCGCTACTCCGGCACCCCGTGCCCTGCCGTCCCCGTGCTACAAGCTATTCGTTCCATCTATCTCCTTGCCATGTTTTGCTGTCTCGTTTCCCCCCTGCTGTCACGCACCCTGCGCTGTGGGCCCAGCACTCCCACCGCATTCCCGTCCTACTTCCCTCCAGCGCCCTCCCTCTCCCCCCTCCAGGCCCACACACCTGGTAGTGCGACAGGAATATGTCCCAGCCTCCCCCCGCGCCCGCCGCCCTTGCGAAGGCTGGCGACGCCAGGCGGTCCACCACCGCCACGAAGCGGGGCAGGTCCACGGCGGTGCCGCGCTCTCCGGGTTTGGCCCCACCCCCCGGGGACCCCTCCTCTCCCCGGGGGTTGCCCCCCCCCCCCCCCCCCCCCGGGGGGGGGGGGGGGGGGGAAGGGGGCGTTGGGAGTTGAAAAGGTGGGAGCGAAGGGAAGGGCTCGCTGCCGGGTGGGCCAAGAAACGTTCTCCGAGCTGAGCGCCCGAGCCTGAACTGCATGCAAGGGTACGGATGCACCTTTGTTTTGCTAGCCTGGCGGGACAGGGTGGTAGAGGTGCACACGCACGTTCCTTTACGGTACGTTCAGGTCACTGCTACATGTGCCGGCCAGCCGTGCCGCCATGCCGCCATCAGGCACAGCCCGCCCTTTCAAACCAACGATCCTCCGCCCCGCCCCGCCCCGCCCCCGGGCCCCACCTGCGCCACCCCGTTGCCCCGCACGTCCACGATGCTCCCGGCGCCACCACCCCCGCCCCCACCCAGGCTGCCCAGGCTGCCGCAGCTGCTGCTGCTGCTGCCGCTCCCCGCCTCCACCGACACCGCCACCGCACCCCCGACGTCGCCGCTGTCGCTCGCGCTGCTGCACCCGCTGCCGCTGCGGCCCACCTGTCGCCCCTGCGCCTCGCCCTCCCCTGCCGCCGCGCCCTGCTGCTGCTGCTGGCTGCCCCCCGCCGCCCCCGCCCCCGCCCTGCGCGTGAGGTGCTGCCCCGGCAGCGATATGGCGAAGTCCCACTGCAGGTCCAGCTCGTTGAACACAGACGTCTTGCCCACCCAGGCGGCGAAGGGGCCTGGGCGGGGTGGTAGGGGGTGTGTGTGACGGGGAAGGGGTAAGGGGCATGGGAGAGGGAAAACGGCGGATTGGGTGGCAGCGGCCGAGCGAAGTGGGTAGAGCCATTATGGCAACTTGCTAGGTGTGCAGGGCGTACGAGGCGTAGGAGCGGAGGCAGCGCGTCGGTGGGCGGGGAGGCTGTAGGGGCCCCCACCTATCTCCCAGTTCTTGAGCGCCCCCTCAAAGGTGGTGTTGAGCAGCTCCTCCACGGGGGCTGCACGCCGGGAGGGGAGGCAAGGGTTGCCGACGAAAAAATTGGGTTGGGATTCATTCCATGGGGTAGGGCGGTGCTGCGCCGGTCACTAGCAGCATGAACAGGATAGCAGATAACACGGGACCTGTCAGCTGCGTGCATTTCTGAGCCGTGTGCGGGTCCATGTGCACAAGGCCGTACATCACAATGAGGCAGCACAAGGAAGACTTCTAATTCGGCTCGCAGTGCCCGAACAGGTTTAGCCCGCTACACGGTTTGGAGATATGTCAACGGGACTTCACGACCCACCTGCATACGCCCCATATGCTGGCGACTTCCCGCTACCATCACCGTTGGGCCAGTTGGCAGGATCAGTCATGTCTATGCGTTCACATACTTGCCAAACCTGCAAACGTCCACCACGCAGTGAGGGACACGCGGGTCAGTTGCACAGCATGCGCTACGTCCAGTTGCTTTCGATCACACCCAAATCGGGAGGGTCGGTGGTTGAACAATACACACCTGATTGGACACGACTTTGATTAGCGGCGCTCGCCAGTTTTGCGGAAGCTTGTCCTTGTCAAGGGGTTCCATGCCCATGTCAGGGGGTTGCACTTCGGGGACAAGAAGAGTGGCGGCGAGCTCAGACGGCCCTGTAGTGGGTGGCTTTCTATTCGCATGCAGGAGGCTGCGCGGGCACCGTCCTTATCAACCGAGGGGCAGCGAGGCCGGTAACAGCAGGACTCTTGCAAACGGGAGGACAAGCCGTCACTGGGTATTGAAGCAGCATAGCCTAGAATGAAATTTTAATTGTTGGTTCAATCTATTATGCTATGCGCAAGTCGGTAGCTCTGGGCAGTGACGCCCTTTTGGCTTCCGCGCGAAGCAAACGCCCTGAAGCTCAGTCGCAGGGCACATGCTTGCGACATCTGCCATATCCATTGCAAAGAGTAACGCAGTCCTAACATATTACTGGCTGCATAGTAAGGAAATAGCATTTCCCCAGCCCGCCTGACTCCGGTACCGTTACCTGTGCCTGTAACCTCGCTTGAGCACTATGGTGTGCTATTTCAAGGAGTAAATTGCATAGGTACAGGGCTTGTGGAAGGTGCAGGCGGCTGCATCTCTGTAGCAATTCATGTTGACAACCTGCGACCCGCGGGTCGAGGTGAGCATTAGATATAGCTGTCTATAGCACCTTCACTCCACTTCACTCCGAGTGGACAACTCCAATTGTGCGCTTAAGATGCAAGTATCCAGGTGTGCACAAGCAAGGGCTTCCCCTGCAGGTCGAATGTGCCCATGCAGGGTGGGGGAGATGATACAAGTCCGGCAGCAAGCTCTTTGCCATGCGGCGTCGTTTATGCTGGAGTACAAGGAGTGCAAGGAACCGAAAGCAGCTGCACCTGCCTTTTGCCAGAAGCTGCGAGCGTCGAACCGGCAGTCGCGGAGCCCGCCGGAACGATATGGCGATGATCCACGTTTCCCAGCGGGCTCGCCGTTTGCGGAGCCATCGAGGTACGTAACCCCACTGCAGCTTGGGAGGTGCTGTGCTGCTGCAGCGCTGTGAGGCATTACTCTGTGCGACGCGGCACGCGCGCCGGGGGGGACGGACTCCGTGCAACGGAGCAGGAGGCGTGGAAGCACCTTCGCCACAGCACACAGGGTGCTCGGTTTGCCGGCTGGCTGTTGCAGGCTGTTGACACAGCGTCGTAGGGTGGTGGCGCAGCTGAAGCCTTGCCGCCTTGTACAGCTCACCAGGCAATGGCACTGGAGCGTGGGGCTCTTCCTCAACAGCAAGCCCTCACCAACACCACCGCTGCTCCGCACCACCCCGCCGCCCCCGCTCCCTTCCCCCCGCAGCCACCCGCAGCATCCTCAGCCTCACGCTGCTGTTCGCCGTCACATACTGCGGTGCGTACCAGGGGTGGCGTGTGCTGCCCCGTGTGCACGTGGCGCGTGTGCACGTGGCGCGTGTGCACGTGGCGCGTGTGCACGTGGCGCGACCGTGGCTGCGTCCTCACCGTGGTCCGGCGGCGGGGCACGGGCACCAGCCAGTGGGCCACGCATCTGCAGCCGGTAAAGGCTGCACCGCCTGCTCCGCACCTTAGCACAAGTGCAGGCGGAATCTTGCATAGACGCCCAGTCTTGCACAGCGTACGTACATGCCACCCGCACTGAATTTCACCAACGCTTCACCAACGCGTTGCCGGCCAGGAGTTCGCCAGCCTCCCGCCGCTGTCCGCACCCACCCACGCACCGCCAACAAGCTGCTTTGCCCCCTCCTCCCCTGCACTCCCCTCCCCTCCGACCCGCCTCTCCCCCACCCCCCACGCAGCCCTGTTCCTGGCGGTGGGCCCCGACCTGATCCCCGGGGGCAGCGTGTGGTCCACACTCGTCATCTTCCTGGCGACGCACGTGGGGGAAGCGGCCTGCGCGGTGGTGAGGGGGTGGGGGCATGCGGGGGGTGGGGGCTGGGCTGCCGGCAGGAACACAACCTGGAGTGCGGGACATACGTGGGGTACCGCCGGCTTGTTCGACGCAGTCATATGGGCGCAGATACCTTCTTTCAGTACCACCGGCGCCCTGCCCTCTGCCATGCAGCAGCCAGCAAGTGCCACGCACCAAGCCCACGCTCGCAGCGTCACCCCACTTCCCACGGGACGCACGCACCAGCTCGTCCACTTACCACCCTCCAACCCTACCTTTACAGGACTGGGCCCGAGATCCCCTGCTTGCTATGCCGCAAGCGCCCCGCCCCCGCCTCATAACTCTTGGATGCCGTGTCCCCTCTCCAACCTCTCTTGCCCTCCCTTCTGCCCTCCCTCCCTTTCCTTCGTTCCCCCCAACAGCTGTGCCTGCCCCCCTTGCTGGGCATGCTGCTGGCGGGGCTGCTGCTGCGCAACGCGGTGCCAAGGGCGGCGGCGGGGCTGCCCCGCTCCTGGAGCGCACTGCTCCGCGCCATGGGCCATGGGCCATGGCGCTGGGCACCATCTTCCTGCGCTCGGGGCGGGAGCTGGACCTGCAGGTGGGGGGCAGGGGAAGGGAGGTGTGTGTGTGTGTGCCGTAAGCGGGAATGCGGAGAGACAGCAATGCAGGCGGTGGTCGTGCGTGAGCGTCGGTGGTGTGAGGACATGCAACCAGTGGAAGCGAGGGCCGATGGTGTATGTGCGCGCTGGTATGGGTGCCCGAGTGTGCTTGGTGACTGAGGCAGCACGATGGATCAGCGACTGGTGTGGGAGACGTACGTCCTGTGACCGCCGCAGTGCTGCCTTGCCCATGCCGCCCTGGCCGTGTCCTGCACCCACGCAGGTATGGGTTCCGCGCGGCGGCGCGCTGGCGGCCCTGGTGCTGGGCCTGGTGGTCAACGTGCTGTGGGTGAGCAGTGGGGGGAAGGGAGCAGCAGCAGCAGCAGCAGCAGCAGCAGCAGCAGCAGCAGCAGGGGGCAGGGGTTGCTGGCCATCAGTGCCAACTGCCCATAAACACAAAAATAGTTGCGTAGCACAGTTTTGTCCTGCCCTGGGCAAAGCGGTCGTCAGTCGCTCGTCGGATGCCGCTCGCACAGGACTGTGCTGGACGTCTTCCCGCAGCCCTGCGGGGCTCGCCCTCCGGCTCCACCCCACCCCACCCCGGCACCCCGCTTCCCCGTCGGCTCCTCCGCACTCCCCCTCCCCCGCCCTCCAGTCTGGTGGAAAGGTGTTTTGGCCCCCCAAGGCCTGCCCCCCAGAGCCAAAACGCTTGCTCGTGACTTGTTGACATGAGCCACGTACGCACAACACGTTACGACTTACAGCACCGCTTATCCCCATTTCCCCAGGAGCGCGGCACGCTGTTCCCGAAGTGGAGCCTGGGCCGGCACAGCGGCCTCACGCGGGGGCCGCAGCCAGGGTGGGTGACACGGGCGAGCCATGGAGTCTGCAATCTGTGTTGGCGGGCAAGGGTCCGCGACGCTGGGGCTGGTTTGCGCCAGTGGCAGGCACGGCCCCCGGCCCTCCACACGCATTCTGAAGCACGTGCTCCCGCAGCGATGGCACCGCGCCAAAGGCGGCCTCCGTCCCCTTTGCTTTGCCCCCTTCACTCTCCTTCTATCCCGCCTCCCCTCTGCAGCTACGCGCGCGAGGTTGAGTACCGCGTGGGTCTGTTCTGGCGCGTGGCGGCGCAGCCGCTGCTGTTCGGCATCATCGGCACGCTGGTGGACCTGCGGACAGTCAGCGGGGGCATCATACCGCGAGCGCTGGCGATCGTGGCTGTGGGTGGGTGCGCGGGGCGGGCGTGGGCGGGTTGGCGGGTTGGCAAGTGGGCGCCTTTGTTGCGCTGTGTTGCCGCTTAGGACACGAAACCAGGCTACGCGTGGCGTGTGCAGGAGGAGGAGGCGGACGGTAGCAAAGCTCTGCAACGCCACGCTGCGTACGCTTGCGCGTGGCGCACTCCACTATCGTTGGTACGCGACGCATAGCCCTAGGCCGCATCTCCTTACAATCCACCCGTTACCCTCCTGCGCTGTGCACGCAGGCTGCACGCTGTGCACGCAGGCATGGCTGTGCGCATGCCCATCACCTACCTGGCCACGGCGGGCGCGGGCCTCACCACGCGGGAGCGCCTCTTCGTGTGCTTCGCGTGGACGCCCAAGGCCACCGTGCAGGTGGGGGTGGGCAGGGAGAGCACGGAAAGGAAGGCCGTGCTGGGCCGCATAACGGCCTTGTGCGCTTCTGCTTAGCCACTAGCTACTATGCCGTGTGGCACTTTTGGGCAGCCTCGTCCGTTCCTGCAAGCCCGCAGCGAAGTCCCGACTGCGCAAGCCCACCAGCACTCCGACCGGACGCCCTCCCCTTCCCCTACCCCCCGCTATGCGGCCCCGCCCCAGGCTGCCCTGGGCGCCCAGCTGCTGAACACCATCCGCTCCACCCTCGGCCCCTCCATCCCCCTCGTGGAGGTGGGCGAGCAGGTCCTCACCACCTCCGTCTTCGCCATCCTGGTGTGCGCCAACGTGGGCGTGTCGCTAATACACTACCTGGCGCCCAGGTGGCTGCACCGCACCGTGGCCCTGCCCCTGCCGCTGCCGCCGCCGCCGCACCAGCAGTCCCAGCACCCCCACGGCCGGGCGTCCGTGAACGGCACCCACCGTTGTAGGGTTGAGGGGGCAGGGGCGGCGGAGTGCCGGCCGGATGATGAACGTGAGACAGAGGAACGGAATCAGAGCCGGAGTGGGGCTAGGAGCGGTGGGGAGGGCGAGGAGCCTGCAGGAGGGTCGGGTTGGCGGCGCGGCGTTAGTGGTGGAGAGGAAGGTTGTCTGAGCGACGCGGGCGGCACTGCGGCCATTAGCCCTGGCGGCGGGCTTGACTCCGGAGAGGAGCGGGAGCGGGAGGAGGGCAGCTGCGGGGAGGAGGTGGCGACGGCGGGGGAGGCGGAGGCGGAGGCGGAGGCGGAGGCGGAAGACGACGGACACACGACGCCGACGGAGACGGCCCGGGCGTTTTCCGGCCACAGCGGGCGTGGGGGGGGGCCCGGGGGCGCGGGGGGGTCAGGGGGGGGGGGCGCGCAGCAAAGGGGGGGGGGGGGGGGTGGGGGGGGGGGTGCGGGGGCTGGGGCAGGGCCAGGGGCAGCAGCAGCGGCTGTGGACGAGGAAGCGCCTCCGCTGCAGTGACGCTGCAGTGTTCAGGGGCCAGGTATATACGGCAGGCCTTAGGCAGTAGCTGTGGGCCCTGCCATTTTCGTGGAGGCCTTGAGGGTTGCTCCGCTGCGCATGTAGCATTAGGGCGCTCACGTGCGGGTGTGGCCATGGGGTGCCTGCGTGTAGCTGCACTTAGGCGCGCACCGCGTTTTGTTCCGCTCAATTCCGCTTGGTCTCAACTTCACGCCTCAAGTCGCATGAGCGCTGAGGTACAGACGCATCATGGATCGGAGTTGAGTCAGAAGTGGTGAGGCTGCGCTCAACAGAATACCGGTACGTAGAGTTGTGGACGTGAGTGGTGGCTGCGTTCCGATGGGGTGCCAAAAGATGCACGACGCAAGTACTACAGGTGCAAAGGACAAGACGACGCCACAAGACCGCCGTGCCATATTGCACGCTGCGCAGTAACCTGGTAACGTACCGGTACCGTACCCTCCAGAATCGCGTCGGTATAGAATGCTACTGCAGGCTGTAGCACGACAGTCCCACTGCCAGCCGGCCGAAGAGACACCCGCGCTGCATACCGCTGCATGTGGGAGCCGCCCGAAACTGCTCATGGGATGTAAGAGTATCCAGGCGGTTGATGCCTCTGCCTGCGACTCAAGCTGCCGGTAGGGAGTTCCGTTGACGGGCTCCATCACCGCAACCTCAGGGCAGGAGACAAGATAGGATAGGGGGCAGAAGCAGCAGGACAGACGCACTGATTGGCCCGCCTAGGGTACCGGTACGCAGGTGGAATGCAAGTTCATGTGGTGCATTCCACGGTTTTGCTTCACCTGGAGTGGCACGGCCTGCAGGCGCCCCAGGCCCCCAGCCCCTCCACGCTCAGTTGCCCAGCCTCTCCACACGCTCAGTGCACCGTGCAAAGGGTTCCAGGGGGGAGGAAGGAGTTACCAGAGTAAATAGTACTGAAAGCTCCACGTGTCGCAATAAAGTTCGACCGACTGCGATGGCGTCCGCGTTGTCGTGCGCCTCCGGCTCCGCGCCTGCGCTCCAGCGTTATCTCTCCGCGGCGAATGTATTGTTGTCTAGCGCTGCTGAGTTGGGCGTTAGAGCTTAGCTGACCGGCAAGGGGGGGGGGGGGGTAAGGGGGCCAGAGCAGCACCCACGGACCCGCTAATGGCAGGTACCCCGTACAGCTGCCGGGAGGAGTGTGGACCACGTACGGCAGGCTGCGCATGGCCCGCGCTTGGTGCAGCTGCTTGGGTGCCGTGGGCTGTGGCAACGCACCCGCGGCGCCCCCAGCTGCGCCTTATACGCGGCATGTGACGTACTACACTTCTTACACAGGCGCGTGGCCTCCCAGCGTGCGTAACAGTGCCTGACAGTACAGAGCGTTGGAAAGCCCTCACTGTAGGGAGTGCTCTCCGGGGCAAGGTTGCACGCTCAGCCCATATGTGTTCTGTGCCGTACACGCCAACGCCGCACAAGCACACTTGGACACCAGCACAGCGATCATTATTGCCACCGTGCTCTATATGCCACAGCAGATACCACAGCTTGTCTCAGATACGATCTGCCCCCTCGGCATCCGTTATGGCTACTTGAGCTGGTAGCATTAGCTAAAAGCCCCAGCAGAAGGCCCCCAAGGCTAATCCATTAGTAAATGGCACTAGGCCGCGGCAAGTTTGCCAGGACAACCAATCCAGCTTCCACATCTTCCTAAGGCAAGGACCCAAGCAGGGTGCCTCGAGGCATACGTATTCACAGGAACGAACAGCTCACCCGCACGCAGCACAACCCACCATGCCGCACACGCACACCCACACCCACACAACACGTACACACAGCACCTGCTTCACCATGCCCCATCATTTGCAACTAGCGCTGCGGCGTGGCCAGCGCCCCATAGTCCCCCACAGTCCCATACAAGGCTACCGGCAGGCGGCAGGCCGCCTGCATGCCGGTTATTCGTGCCGAATGTGCAGTGCAGAGACGGTCACTGGCGCCTGTTGACCACTGTACTGGCGGCAATCGTGCCCCTTACGTGAGGCATTGTTCAGTCGCACCACTTCAGTCGAGCGGAAAGCAGTATCCTGTGCAGTGTTGCGCTGCTGGCTGTGGGTCATCACCGCGCCATCGCTTTCGTTGCAGACTACAGCCGCGGCCCAGCGCCCTCACCTGACCCACGAGCTTCAAAGGCACCAACAAACAACGAAATGAATACGGGCAGGCTGCAATAAATATGAAGACCCACTCCCTCTCAATCCTTACGACGGCAAGCGTTATCCTCTGTTCCCTCCCCTTCCATGTGCATCCGCTGCCAAATCCGTGCAGCGCTGTCCCTCGACGGCTCCCTCCCTTGTCGCTATCACTCCAGCGTCATCACCATAGCGGCCGCCGCCCTGCCGCCTTGCTCCCGGGGCGGCGACCCACCAGCACCAGCGCCAGCACCAGCACCACCAGCAGGCTGCTGGGCCCCCGCCTCCCCCGCCCCCGCCCCCGCCTCCTCCTCCTGCGCCTCCCAGCCGCTGTCTTCCACCCGCCCTGCAGAGCCACGCGAAGCCGCCACCGCCGCCGCCACACTGCCCTCAGTGCCCAGCAGGTTCGGCCGGCTCGCATGATGGCCCGAAACACGGAGCGCCTCTGGCCCTCCGCCGCCGCCACCGCCCAGCCCCTCACCCGTTCCAGGTGGCCTGTGCGCCCCCGACCTGCGCTCCTCCATGACCAGGAACCCAGCCATGCGCTCACTCGCAGCCGCCACCGCCGCCACGCCCGCCGCCGCCGACGGCGCCACCGCGGCCGCCGCCGCCGCCGCCACCGACGCCGCCGCAGCCGCCGCGTCCGCCCCGTGCGTCACGTTGGTGGCGGCGCTCGCCTCCATCAGCTCCGCCAGCACAGCTGCCGACAGCTTCCCGTCAGCTCCGCCCGGCTCCCCTTGCAACCGCTGCCGCGGCAGCGCCATCAGCACGCCCGTGGGCGGCCCCGAGACCACCCCCGGCATCGAGCCCTCCTGGCTCGTTGGGGCCGCCCCCGCCCCCGCCCCCGCCCCCGCCGCCTGCGCCTCCAGCCTGCGGTGCATCTTGAGCAGCACCCGCATCACGTGCACGGCGGTGGGCCGCCGGGCGGGGTCCGCGGCCAGGCACTTGCGGATGAGCCGGCCGTACTGCTGCGGGCAGTGGTGCGCCACGTGCAGGTAGTCGCACGCGCGGCGGCGGTACTGCGGATCGTCCCACACGCCGTCCTCCACCGGCCGCGGAGCCTTGGCAGGCGGCGCCGCAGCCAGCTCCCTGCTGCGCGTCTTGGCGTCCCTGTCCCTGTCCAGGGGGCCTGTGGGGCAGCCGGATGCGGCGGCCATGAGGGGCCCGCTGCGGCTGGCGTTGGCGCGGGCGCGCGCCACGCGGCGCTTGTACTCCTCGCGCGCCGCCTCCATCTCCAGCGCCAGCGCGTGCTCGCGCTCGCGGGTGGTGGGCGGCGTGGGGCGGCGCAGGGCGCGCCAGGGGGGGCTGCCGTGGTAGAGCTCCCACAGCAGCACGCCCAGCGAATAGATGTCCTGCGGGGTGGTGCAGGGGGGGCGTGGTTGGGGTGGTTGGGCGGTTGGGGCGGGTTGGGGGGCTGCAGAGGGGAGTAAAGCCTTGCGCACGGAGGTCGATGGTCGACACAGGTGCTCTGCAGCAGGCTCACGGACGGCGTATGCAGCGGCTCAAGGTGCACTGTCCCGCGCCGCGTTCCGTGCCTCACCGCTGGCAGGCCGCATATGCCGGCGTCCGCCACCTCGGGGCTCTGGTAGTAGGGCGTGCCGTGGTGCACCTGGGGGGCACGCAGGGAGGGCAGGCAGGCAAAGATTGCAGCACGTTGGTACAGTGTCACGCCGGCAGCACAAACGGGGCATGGCCCGCACGCTGCTGGGGAACAGTGCACCGGCAGGCGACAAGCGGCTCGGCAGCATGCGGCACTGCCTCCGCTGGGCGGCAGCCCTGCGCCTCTATGCAACAAGGACATTTCAACCGCCATGCGCCGGAACTAGCATATGTGTCTCTCACGTTCTTGAAGTCCTCCTGTCCTGCCTCCAGCTGCAGCGACAGCCCGAAGTCCGACAGCTTGGCCACCACGGGCTGCGTGGGGGAGCGCGTCCTCAGCAGCAGCACGTTGTTGGCGCTGCGTGGGGAGAGGGGGCGGCGGAAGGCGCACGTGCGTCAACAAGGGCAGGAAGACAAGGGCTTCAAGATGCACCCATGGGTACTTGCCATTGGGACACGTACGCCGCCGCCGCCGCAACGCCGAACCACGTCTACACCACCACACACGCGGGCCCCCGCTCACGATAGGTCTCCGTGTATGATGCCCCGCGAGTGCAGGTAAGCCACGCCGCACGATATGCCCAGCGCCGTGTTGAGCACCACGCCCAGGTCGGGCGGCAGGGGGGCCTCCCGGTCTCGGTCCCGGTCCCTGCCACCGCCCGCTGCTGCTGCTGCACCGCCCAACGGCCAGCGGGGCCGCGGCGCAGGGATGGTGGCGCTCGTGCCGTCGGTGCCGGTGGTTGCGGTAGCGGTGGCGGTAGCTGTGGCGGTGGCGGTGGCGGTGGCTGTTCCGGCGGTGAGGGTGTGCGTGGTGCCGCCGTGCTGCAGGCGGAAGCCCGCGTGCGCCATGGCCGCGCCCGCGTTGGCCACCGCCGCCGCCTCCATCAGCGCGTTGCCGCACATGGACACGGCGTTGGTGGTGGCGGTGTCCAGCAGCGCAAACTCCTGCGTGCCGAGCTTGCCCAGGTGCAGGAGCGAGTCGGTGCGCGGGCCGCCTGCGCACGGGCACGGAGGGAGGTGCACCACACAACGCTGTGAGCTGGGCCCACCTAGCAGTACCACCACACCAACGCCAACCCAGGCACCTACTGGGCAGCTCTCGCATCAGGGTTGACCCACCTCCCAGGCCGCCCGCGAGCAGCAGCGCAGCCGTGCTGGGCGCCACGCCGTGCGGCAGGCCCTCCACCGCGCCCTGCCCGTGCCCCGGGTCCCCTCCCTCCTCTCCGCCGCCGCCGCCGCCGCCCTCCACGTCCATCAGGCTCAGCCGCCGCTCGATGCGCTCCTCGATGCGCTGCATGTTGAGCTTGACCTCGTCCACAGACAGGGCCACGCCGGCGGGCTGCGGCGGGGCGCTGTCCTGCGGGTAGCCGCCGCTGCTGCCCTCGTCCAGGTTGATCCTGCAGCCCGCCTGGTCCGCCGACTGGCCCTCCGCCTGCCCGTCTGGCTGCATGGCCGCGGGCGTGTGCTGCGGCGGCACGGGCGGGGGGGCGCAGCTGGAGCCGCGGGAGGGCCGCGGCGGCGGGACGGGGGCGGCGGCGGCGACGGGCGTCGGGGGCGCGGTGTCGACGCTTCTGCTGCTGTGCGCGTGGCGGAAGACCTTGGCCTCATCGATGGCGGCGCGCAGCGTGCCGCCGTTGCAGTGCTCTGCGGCCAGCAGAGAGGCGCCGCAAGGTCATCTTGGTGCGGCGGAGCATCAGTGCTAGTGGCTACACAGCTCGCGGCGCTGGGCAGGCGCCGCCGGGCGCGGAGTGGGTGAAACCGGCACGTGCTCATTGCAGCAAGCATGCACCCTCCCATGCCAGACCCAACCACCACGCTGCCCACGCCGACTCCCATCCGCAATACCGTCTACGCAAGCACCGTGCTCCCTCCTCACCCTGCACCAGGTACAGCTTCCACTCGGACACGTTGGGGCCGCCCCGCTTCTTCTTCTTGGGCGCCTTGTGGCTGCGCAGCCGCCCCAGCAGCCGCCCGCCACCGCCGCGCCGCCACACCGGCTCCTCGCCGTACAGGTCGCTGTCGTACTCTTCGCCGCCGGCGGCGCTGGGGTCTGTGCGCGTCAGCAGCTCGTCCAGCATGCACTCACGGACAACGGGCTGCGGGCACAGCAGGGTGACAGGCACGGTCAAGGGCGCCAAGGCAACACTCAACAACCTCAGCTGCCTCCCGCCGGAGCCACCACCACAACAACAACAACTGTTTGCAACATCTGCCACCACCCTTACTGAGCCTGTCTCGCCAGGCCCTGTGCCCCACCTGCACATAGTAGTGGTGCGTGGTGACGATGTTGGGGTGCTGCATGGTGCAGCACAGCGCCGCCTCGCGGATGCACTGCTGGCGCGGCAGGTGCCCCGCGCCGCCGCCCGGCCCCCCGGCGTGCGGCAGGCCGTGCTCGCTGTCGCGCAGGATCATGGTCTTGATGGCGCACTTGAAGCCGAACCACGTGCCGCCGTACACGATGCCGAACGAGCCGTAGCCGCACACCTCGGTCACCTGCCGAGCGGGGAGGCAGCCAGGCAAGCGGGCACATCAAAGGCAGCCTCTGGCAATATGCCTGCGTCCGTCTTGCGTACACAATAAGTTGAATGCAAGGGGAGCCTGCGGTTGCCCCAGTGCAATAACAGACAAGGACCCGAGAAGCTATCTCTTTACAGTTACAGTTGCAGTTTTTTTTTGCTGTTCCGACGCCCACATCCCGTCTTCATCACATGCGGTGCGGCCACACGTACCGCTATGTTGAACTGCGCCACGTCGCCGTTGACGCGCCGGATGATGGCCTCCACCTGCGCCTTGTCGGGCCGCTTGCCTGGAGAAAGGGCAACGAGGGAAGCAGAAGCGAGTTGGGGACCCAATAGGCCGCTGCCGGCGGAGCATAAGGACCTCACAACAAGGTGCCTAGTCCTGTAAGCCCTAAGCATCATGCCCGGCATGGCAACCCGTACCGTTTGCGAACATGTGCAGCTCGAAGCCCGGCAGGTCGAACGAGTCGTCGAACTGGTCCGCCAGCGGCACGCGGACGGCGCGCGGGTTGCCGCCGCCGCCGCCGCCGCCGCCGTTGCTGGCTGTGGCCCCCGCCGTCACGCGGCCGCCCGGGCTGTTGCTGGCCCCCGCCCCCAGCACGCCGCTCATGCGGGCAATGCGGCCCACGCCGCCCTGCTCCACATCCGCATCGCGGCTGCCCTTGCGCGCCCGCTCGCACGCCTTGCCGGACGAGGAGCCGTCGTCCGCATCGTGCCGCTTGCGCCTGATGACCAGCACGGCGCCAACCGCGCCCGCCACCACCAGCAGCGAGCCGCACGTCGCCAGCACTGCCACACGCCACGCCACCCAGTACCGCGTGCTGCCGGTGCCGTCAGAGGAGGCGCCTCCCGTGAGGCTGCCGCTTGGGGTACCAATGCTTGTGGCACCATCGCCACACAGGGGCTCGGCCCAGGAGGCGTTGGCGTACGTGGCCGGGCCCCCCAGCTGTGGGTCCCAGGTGAGGTTGACGTTGTTGCCCCGGATGCCCGGCAGCGCGATGGTGGCGAATAGCAGCAGCGGGACGGTGGGTGTGGCGGCGGAGGACGGGGAGGAGGACGACGGCGGCGGGGGCAGGCCGCGGGAGGGCACCGAGGTGACAGAGCAAGTCTGCAGGAAAGGCACACGGGAGTGTGGAGTCAAGTGGCGAGGCCGTAGGGAATCAGCATGTAACTGTGCCAGTCCCGCACCAGCAAAAGCTCAAGACGTACGGAAAGCGGTACGCACGCGCTGCGCACCTTGAGGTATGACGTGATCGCCTCCATGCAGGCGGGCGCTGCCGAGTAGTTCTGCACGGCACTGTCGTACGCCGCCACCTCGGCGGGCGGCACCAACAGCGTCACGTGATCCAGGAGGATCTGAACGTCGCGCCTGTGGTTTTGGGGAGCAGAAGCACGCCACACATGGTCGCAGGCGAAGGCCGGCGCAGAGGCCAGGTGAGCGGGATGCGGGAGTGAGGGGCGAGTCCCTAACGCAGTCCCTAACGCAGCTGCCTCGGAGGCACACCGACTCTGTCCTGCTGCACGGGCCCCACCTGTCGAAGCAGAAGCCCCACAGCGCCGCCGTGGCGCGGCTGAGGACGCTCTGCGGCGCGGGCGCCGCCACCAGCGCGCCGCCCGCGTACGCGTCCGCGTCCGCCGCCGGCACCGCCAGCTGCTGCCGCGACAGGCCGGTCAGTGTGAGGTAGCGCAACGACACCGTGGAGCCCACGGGCTGGGGCCAGCGGGGAGAGGCAGGGGAAGGTATACTAGGTGGGGGGAATGAAGGCCGGCGGCAGGCACTAAAGAAGCAGCGGTTTGAGTATGACGGTGGCAGTGCAGCTCCACGGCAACGGAAACCGTACACTTCACCGTGAGGGACGGCGGCCCTCGCGCCGCAGGTCCCACCCGCACTTGGCGCCCCGGGCTCCGGCCCGCCACCCACCAGCCGGAACGCCGCGCCCAGCCCCGCCAGGTCCAGCACCACCGTGTGGTCGGGCAGCCCCAGCAGCGTGAGGCTGCCGGGTGCCGCCACGCCGCCCGCCGGCCAGCAGGCGGCCAGGCTCACGTTGCGCACCAGCACGTAGGCGGTGCGGCCGGGCGTGCCCGCCAGCACGGCCGCCAGCAGCTCGGGGCAGTCGCGCACCACCTTGAGGCTCTGGGGGGCCGAGGAGAGGGTACAGGTGCGGGGGCGGTGAGGGGCCGCCAAGGGCAAAGCGTGTTTGGCCGGCGCATAGGCTTTTTGGGCGGCGCAGAGCAAGTAGCAATGGCCACGCCACGGGGGCAGAGGTACACAGAGAGCAGTGGGAGCGTGGGGGCCAACGAACGGGCAGCCCTATCTACATAGTGTTGCCACGCCGGGCGCCTGCCCACCGTGAAGTACAGCCCCAGGCCCAGGTAGTCCAGCACGGGGCTGTCGGGCATGACGCTGGGGAACACGGACGGCCCGGCCGTGAGCACGCTGTTGAGTGTGACCGCACGGGGCGCCTCCACGTGCCGCCACTGCAGCTGCGTGGGCGTCAGGGAGCCCTGCGGGCCGGGGGCAGGGGGGCGACAACAGCAGCCCTTGGTGGTACATGGCAGCACTGTCACCGCCTTGGTGGGACCCGTGGCAGCAACTGGACCTGCCACCTGTGGGCGTGGAGACAGGGCAGCCCAGGGCCATGACCCCTAATGCACCCGCGCGCACCTCGACGGTGGGCACGAAGCTGGCCACTGAGCCCCCAAGGGCGGTGTTGGCCAGCACCTGGGCGAGGTAGTAGGCCTGCAGGGTAGGGGGCGCAGTCACATGAACATCGGTTGGGCCAATCCATCAAACCACTGCTTCTCCACGGCCGCCGATGCGCAGGACGAGAGGACCATGGGTGCATGGCTCATGCTGCTACCGGTAGGCGGCAGCAGTGAGGAGCGCCGTGCGGTGCCAGGAACAGCACTGCCCTCCCTCGCCCGCGGACCCAACCCACATGCCACCGAAACTCGCTGCGCGTGAGGGCGTAGGTGCAGTTGTCCACCATGATGCGCGTGCCGGGCCTGAGGGGACGGAATGGGCAGCAGCAGACGGGGGCGGGCAAAGTGAGTTTCATGACGCGGAAAGATGCAGGACACAATGCCAGGGAGCATACATCACATCAGTGGTGCACGCTGCGCTTCATGGCCATCACGCTGCGCTTCATGGCTATCAACACCAGCATGACAACGCCCCGGCGCCCACGCACCCCGGCGGCTCGTCCATGCGCACGCCGTACAGCGGCGACGCCAGCAGCCCCCGGGGCATGGCGTCCAGCGTGTTGGTGGGCAGGTTGGACAGCTCCAGGCAGGACAGCCGCAGGACGCCCGCCTGAAGGTATATCAAACTGGGCCGGCCGCCAAAGTCCAGGGCGGTGTTGCTGGGGGCGCCCATGCGGCAGTCTCCTGTGATGTGGGTTGTGACGTTCGAGCGCCATAGCGTGGGCACGATGCTGTCCGACCAGGCGTCGTAAGGCTGTACGGGGTTGGTCGGGATGGTGCCGTTGGGTAGGGGTGCTGCGGGCGTTGAGCCGAGGGTGATATTGGCGAGGAGGGTGATGTGCAGGTGCTCGGGCGGGTTGGGGTTCATCGTGGCGTGGTGCAGCAGCAGCAGGGCCTGCAGCTCGATGGCGCTGGAGGCGGTGGCGGTGGCGCAGGGGGTGCTGACGCCGGGGCCGAAGGCGGTGGGGTAGTCCGGGTCGGAGGGGCTGCAGGTGATGAGCACGTTGCGCATGGAGGTGCCGTTGGGGAGCGCTGAGGTGAAGGAGCCGACGGTGACGGCGGTGGCGTTGGCCTGGCGGGCATGGGGGAGGGTTGCAGGGGAGCAGCAGCTCAGGGCACGGGTTCGGGCGTGTGTCCAGCTGAACGTGCCCCTCCGCTCCCGTGTGCGCCTGCCCTTGCAGTCCAATGTGACTCGCTGGCTGCAGTGCTGCGGAACCCACGCGTGCTTGTGAGCATCAGAGCTCCGGCGCGCAACCCCGGTCAGGTGCCGAGTCACTGATACGCAGTACAGCTCCATTACGACGACGACCTACCGACAGGTATGGGCGACCTCCATCGACTCGTGTGAACGCTTGCGCGTTGCAGGTGAAGGTGAGCAAGGCCAGGAGCCGCAAACAACTGACATACACGACGACGTCCTCGAGGAGCACCGGCCCCTGATAGCTAGCGCCGCTTGTCACTTGGAACTTCCACGGCCATGAAAGCTCGAACTGCAAATGGCCCTTGCTGTCGACTCCCCACATTGCCGCATAGTCATTACTAAGAGGAGGCTCCGCTGGGGACACTCCCGTGAGGAATCCGTTCCTGACGACCACTCTTGAAACTGCATATTGTTGACGATGTGTGCGCGTGAGAAGTGCCGTGTCACTGCCAGCCCAATAACCCGTGACACTTGACGTTAGGGCTGCAGACGTTCCGGTCTGATAGAAACCGACAAGGGGCATCCCTTCTAGCTTGTGCTGCATGTGATAGCAGTGTGCGGCGCCTTGTGGGCTGACCTGTGCCAACGAGCACCAACGAGCTGGCACCCTGCACCTCCGCTCCGTCGCCGTCGAAGATATACTCATTTCCTATCACGGAGTTGTAAGCTTCAGATACAGAGATAGCGCACAGGCAGCTTGAAAGCAAGGCGAGCGCCAAAAGGTGTTGAGTCATATCGTTCTTTTCAACGCATTCTTTCTGAGGTATGCAGAATGTTGAAACTGTAGCAGCATACACAACAACGCTGCTTGGTACTCTAAGACAGCCTGAGTGCAGGATCGCAGGACTCGTACCCAATATCCGTCCCGTGCTCGTACCCGTGCTCGTACCCGGAGCTGCCGTAAGGCACGTAACAATGGGCATGCGAAGATGTTGGTTAGAGTCATTCGCTTCTTTCCGTCTTCTGGGTCATACCTAACTTGCGTGTTTGGGCCCTGGGCCCCTGGCTCCATGACGGGCCCGGTCACACGCTGCACGTGCCCCGCTTGCTGAGTTGAACATGAAACACCCCAGTTGCGCTCTTGGCAGGCTCAGATAAGCTATGGATACACAGAAAAGATGAACTGTGCACGTGTATGGTACATGGGTGACCTGAATGACCTGGGTTGACAGGCACTGCAGCCTGCACGGCAGGGCAAGGGTGGGGCAGGGGCCAGGGCCGAACTGGGGGCCAACTGGGGCCAACACCTTCCTGCTCCTGATCCAGTTATACACAGGGCCTACATTCACCTGTGCTACTGACTTGGCGACTGGGCATTTGCAGCGATGGCTCTGTACCACAGCTACAGAGAGGGTCTTCTGCTCTGAACATGGTGGCTTCGGAGCCTCGAGTCTTCACCAGACGTTCGCGACTTCTAGGCTGCGGATACAACTGACCTTCCACTGTCTAAAAGTAAATCGCGGCACATACCCAAGGCCATCCCTATCTGGACTCGTAAAGTTGAGCGAAAATGCCTGACTTTACCGCTGAGGAACTTGCTCTGGCTCAGGTAGGATACTTAGTTCGCTGCCAAGAGTTGCAACTAGTGCAGACGGGTGTCCGGCTAGGGTAATCTTCAACTGCACAGGCCTCGGCCTGGCCTCGGAGCCACACCATGCGGGCGCTGCCATGTTAGCATAGCCTTGGAGTTGACAGAAGCAAATATCTTTTGCCTTCGTAGCCTGAGCCGGCTGAGTCGGCCGCCATCGAGGCGTGGTACATGGACGATGACACCACTGAGGATCAGCGCCAGCCCCACCGGTGAGCCTGTCCAAGCTGCCCACGTGTGCACACACGGGTGGTCCAAGCTGCACACGTTGTGAGGGGCAATCAAACGCATGGAGAACCTCAATCGGTAGCTTCCTGCTCCTTCATGCGGCGGGGCTCACACTGAGGGCTGCCCGGGTACCGTACACCGCACTCCTGAGCCCTTGACTCCTCCGGCAACGTACAAACCTGCCATGATACGGCCCGCCGATGTCCTGCTGGGACATATCGCCTATGATGTCGTCCATGCCACCAATGGTTCTTGTCTCCGCCCGCGCTCCCCACGCAACCCCTGCCACCCCCTCGCAGCAAGACCCCCAACCAGCCCTGCCCCCTGGCCGTGCTGCGCGAGCTGGGCGTGCTGTACTGGAGCCTGGACGCCGACAAGTACGAGAACGACCCCCGGCTGGACGCCATCCGCAAGGTGCACAACTACTCGTACACGGTGAGTGGGTGCGGGCGGCAGGCGGGGTGGGGGGTGGCGGGTGCAGGGCGGCCATGGTGCGCCCTGGAGTGCGGCGGACGACACGGCGCTGTGCGGGTTCGCGGCGGCTCAGGGGTACCATGAGCCTTCCGAAAGTGTTCGCTGATCTGGGTCAGGTCGTGGAGGAGCGCGTCCATGGATGAGCGCGGGTGAGGGCCGGGGGCATGGACATAGCCCACGCGGGCCATCAGCTCCGTGGCAGCTGTTTCTTGCAGTGTATATGCCTGGGTACAGATGTCAATGCACGGGAGGCAGGAGCTCAAGCGCGAGTGGGTATGCGTGTGGTAGGATTGGTTCCCATTTACATTGTGGTGCCTGTGCCACACCTCCATGGCAGCATGTGCGCGTGCTCACCCCCTGCGCACCCCCCCCCCCGCCGGGCCCCCGGCCGCCTCAAACCCGCAGGAGATTGTGGACATCTCGCCCACCTCGCTGCCCAACTACGAGGCCAAGCTCAAGTCGTTCTACGAGGAGCACATCCACGCGGACGACGAGATCCGATACGTGCTGCAGGGCTCAGGTAAGTGCAAGGTGACGGGTGCGGGCGAAGTCCCCGCACGATCCTCGCAGTGTATATTCGGGGATGTGGGTTTGTCAGACACCTGCAACTGCCTGTTGCCACAGCGTAGTGCCTCCCCCCGCCCGGCCGCAGGCTACTTTGACGTGCGCGACCTCCAGGACCGCTGGATCCGCATCCTGGTCAAGCGCGGCGACCTGATTGTGCTGCCCGAGGGCATCTACCACCGCTTCACGCTTGACGTACACAACTACGCCAAGGTGGGCGCAGGCGGGCGAGGGGCAGGGGGCAGGGGGGCGCGGCAACGTGCCAATGCCAAGTGGACCTGCAAAAACGCTTGTCGGGACATGGGTATTAGCCAGGGGCACGCGTGCATGTCCTCACAGTCTCAGGCTCTAACGGCAACCCGCCCTGCGCAAGGTGCATGCCACACGGCCATGGTGAGCCGCGCCCCTGCTGCGGTGCGCACTACGAGATGGCGAGGGGCGGCATGACAGCACCGCACAAATACGCCCCACATGGGCTGCCTGTGACCAGCCCCCTGGCTCTTACCTCAACCTGCAGGTGATGCGGCTGTTCGTGGGCGCGCCCGTGTGGACTCCCTACAACCGGCCGCAGGAGGAGCACCCCTCGCGCGCCAAGTATGTCGAGAAGTTTGCCCAGGCGAGCGCCAGCGCGTGATGGGGCAGCGGCTGGCACAGCGAGCAGGTGGAGCGGTTGCAGGCGTGCGGTGGTACGGCATAGGCAGCAGCAGCAATACCGTAGCGCCAGCCTGTGAGCAGCGGCCTGCGGCTGAGGGAGATAGCGGGGGTGCTGTGGCTGCCACAAGCAGAGCGGCAACAGCAGTACGAAGGCAATTTTAGCGTTGACAGTGAGTGTGATAAGGTAGCGGGAGTGAGGTATGAAAGCGGGTACAAGTTGTGTGAGCAGGGGCAGGGGTCATAGGGTTATGCTCTGACAATGGTGACAGCATGCATGCACAGAGTGGCGTGACGCTTACGGGTCGATCCAGCTAGGTGGGGTGCCTACTATGTTTGTTCGTTGGTAGGTGCCCAACTGGGGGCTAGTGCTGGTGGGAGGCATTGCCAGTGCACAGCGCCATGAGTCCTGGGCTCCAGCCTTGACGCGCTGCTGCCTGCGGTAGGGACGCGTACCGTGGTTCCGGAATGTGGCTTGGGGATTCCGGTGTTAGTATACGGCCCGTCTGGGCCAGAAGTGGGCTAAGAAGTAAGGCCATCGTTTCGGGCGTCGGTCGTGGGAAGGGCTCCTTGATGAGCAGCTAGGTGAGCGCATGATTTTCTGTCGAAACAAGCGGCCTAGCGGCCTGAAGGATGCCATGGCGGTGGCCCACATGTCCAAGTCTGCATGGGGTGCACGGCCTGCTGCCTGGCCCGCTGTGTAACAACAGGGCGCCTCGTCGGTGCTGCTTGCTGGACCTGTGTGGATGGGGCTGGTAGCAGGGCTGGTTTCTTCCGCCAAGGCATTTTATCAGTTTTGATAACACCCGAAGCCGCAAAGTTGCAGTATTTTATGAAAGGCTCTGTGGCATGCAGTGCGGCACCTGAAATTTCGTAAACTGGATAAAATCCTCCCGTCCAACCCCGTTTCCTTTTATCAGATCCGATAAAATCCTCTGATTTTGGCGCCGCTGCGCGGCCTCAAA
>VFQN01001906.1_pt1 | contig 33605 bp, 38 predicted proteins | sample 3512371 | NCBI WGS metagenome assembly VFQN01 (sample SAMN10412370, study PRJNA504923) | tailings metagenome | isolation source: Replicate 2 from Balatoc abandoned mine | place: Philippines: Itogon, Benguet | collected 2017-08-28 | reverse complement strand
TGTCGTTGAAAACAAATCGCAGAAAAGAATTGTTTTCTTACCATCAAGCCAAACACGAAGAACTTTAACTCCTGCTTCTTGCAACTTAGAAAACAGAGTTTTCTGTTGATCATAAGTCAAACCTGCTGCATAATAGAGGTTTGAACCAGCAAATGACTGTGCGGCTTGTGAAAGTCCCGCAAAGAGGGCAAGAAGAGCGAATAATAAGAAGACAAAGATCTTCATTTCATTGAATTTTGATCTACATCTTTTAGCGAAGGATTCTGAAAAGCGATATTATGAAAACTCGAGTTTGCAATCCACTGTAATGCCTTTTTATGATTCTGAATATTTCGTTTATGTTATATTCGACGAGAGATTATAAATAAATTAAGCATACTAAATCCACTAATTAATATCTCAAAACCTAGAAATATTAAACCAATTGCATTTATTACAAGATCCACGCGCAACCTATTAGAAATAACAAAATATGAACTCGGGAAAGGTTAAGAAAGAAATCTACTTACACGTAGGTCTGAAGAGTGATATAGTACACATGTAGTACGATCATAGGCATTGATAGGAGCAATGAAATACCAAAAGGGCTTATCCCACCAGTTTTATTCCCCTTAGAGGCTACAGATAAGTGTTAGGAGTTAAAGGTAAAAGAATGAGAGAATGTTTAAAAGTTACCCATGAAAAGGCGAGATTGATTTAGAAGTAGATACAAGAAGACAGTTGTTAACTCCCAGCCGAGGAAGCGTCCAGGATAATAAAATTTGATTGCTATTTCATCGGCCGTTAAAAGATAGGAGGTAGATAAGAATTGAAAAGAGTTACCTTTATATGTAAAGAGACAAAGGTTGAGGATAAAGAACAACACCGTGTAATGGAGGTGGAAGTAAATTAACATTTGCAGAGGGAGGGAAGAAACTGTATTATTGAACAGGGATTGCTTTTGGTAGTTATCCTTTTGATAATGTATATCATTAGCATTGGTATTATTGTTACTGTTATTGCTGTCGCCTTGTATCGGGAAGTTGGTTGTTGCTGGCGGATGTTGAGTTTCTATATTGGGTTGAGAGTTCGCCTGACTCTCCAATAACGGCGCACGATCTTCACCTGAATGATCAACAGAATCGTTGTGGTTGGGTTGATTCGAAGACTCTGGAGGATCTTCTCTTGAGTTAACTTCCATCTCTTGTGATTTGGGATGCTTTCTCTTTCAGTTTCAAATTTAAAAAAGCGCTTTCTTTCGAAGTCATAAAAGCGCTTTATCTAAAAGGTTGGAAAGATTTGATCGAGTGTTGTATCGAGTCAATCTCATCTTTTATAGCTCATCCGAGAAATGATCATATTTTAATTGCAATTATTCGAATCTTGATATGAGTGAAATTCAGGAATCAGAGCCAAGAACTGCTGCTTACATCACAGTTGCTGTGGTGATATTCTCTTTAGTAGCATTTACATTTCTCTTTCCTTGCAATTTTTTAATTCCATTAGGTATTTCCTTCCTCGCTAAACCTGCTCAAAATAATAATGTCCTCTTTTAGATCGTCGTACTGTTGCAGTCGTGGGAGCATTGAGTGTCTACTTAACCAGAACCTATCTATTCCCTTCAAGTCACCTCGATCTCCTTGCAGCTATTGACTTTAATGTTTTGATTCTTTTGGCTTCCATTATGATAATCAATCATATTGTGATTCACTTGAAAGAAACAAAGAAAATAATCAAATACTTTCAAGCTCAGATCAAAGCAAACCCGTCAAGAGGCTTCTGGTTGGTGTCCTTAATGGCTTTTGTAGTCAGTCCCTTCTTAACGAACGACGGTGTCTGCTTGCTACTCGTGGAACCAATTTTATTTGCATTTCAAGAAGTTTCCGATGTGTTGGAACCAAATACCATCGAGGAAGGAAAGCAGCAACACTCAGGGAAACAAGACTTAGAGAAAATTGACATAATCTACTTTCTCTTAGCTTTAGCTTGTTCGACTAATATCGGATCTACTTTGACATACACAGGAAATCCTCAAAATATGATCGTTGCATCTGATTCAATCAGCATTATGCCTTCTTACAAGTTCCTGATTTACATGATTCTTCCTGCTTTAGTCACGTGGATCTTAAGTAAGTCCCTTTCTAACTTTATTGACAAGTAGTTCTAATCATATGACAGCAATTTCATGTGTTGAATGGTGTTGGAAGAGTGCAAAAGAAAAGCAACACTCTTCCACACTTTATGGTGTTACTCAACAGACCCTCGGAGACGAAGAGAAGAATCCCATCATACTGAGCCCTAAATTAAGAATCGTTATTCCGGTAACGAATAAGGAGATTACATTCTGCGATTGTCTTGAATCATCAGATACAAGTCCTGTTAAAAGCAGCACCAAGACCCCACTTAGTCCTAGAAGAAAAAGAGCTCGGGAAAGGGAAAAGCTTGTCAAGAAAGTTGTAAAGGTTGTATCATCCCCAATACCTTACTGTACCTTGGGTATTGTTCTACTGATGATCATCTTAATCTTTGTTAATGTCATGCCAATCGCAGGATTGATTTGTCTCATTGCGATATTAATGGTACTCTTCATTGTTTTAGGAAACCGTTGGAAAGATTCTATGATCTGGGAAGAAGAGTCCAATCACAGTCGAGCCTCTGTTAATCACGCTCATCGCTTTCGTCGACAGTCACGCAGTCGCACTCACAGCCGTATCCACTCTGGTGCTTCAGTTGATATTCATCATCTCCAGCAGAACCTTAACAAGAACCAAGAGGAAAAAGAAAGAGATGAACATCATCAACTGTCTCTCACTCCTCCTGTACCTGTAGAGAATCAACAACTTCACAACTACAGTCCTCTTCCAATCACCCATGAAGACAAGATCGATAATCTAAATGAATTCTTCGAGGATTTGTTTGGTTCTATCGATTATTCTCTGTTATTAATCTTTCTTGGAACTTTTATTGTGGTAGAGAATATGGCTTCCACTGGCATTCCCAGAGCTATCTTTAAGGCTTTAGTTGGTCCTGTGCCCTTTTCAACCTTATCTTCGATTGTTGGAGTTTCTCTCTTTGTTTTAATTGCCTCCCAACTTTTAGGGAATGTTGCTGTTGTTCAGTTAGCGAAACCCAATGTTCACGACTTAAACGAAGATGAAAAGAGATTTGCATGGGCTTTGATCTCGTTTATATCCACTATTGGAGGAAATTTGACGATTGCTGGATCAGCAGGTAAGAAATTCTAACAAAACCTATTTCTTTGCCACATGACAGTCCTCTCCTTTAGCGAATATTATTGTTGCGGAGAAAGCGAATCGTATGGATTCTACTATTAATTTTGATTTCTTTCGTCATTTCCGCGTTTGCTTTGGTATAACTCTCTTGTGTTGCCTTGTTAGTGGCGCTTTACTAGCGGTAATTGTTATGTTGGATACTAAGTTTGGAAGTGAGTGGTAGAAGATGCCTTTTTTGATCGAAAATTTTGTGAATCAACCATACATAAACGTAATATACATTATAAGACAAGCAGATTTCGCTTTTTAGAAGCCTTCATATAATTTGACAAGCATGCCAAACTTAACAGGATACTACAAGAGGTTCGGATCTTCTCCTTCCTCAAACCCAGTGGTTGGCAAAAATACTTCCTCTATGATGTGGCGGGGAAGGTCAACCTTTCTCCCTTTTAGTGATATGCTCACATAGTTCTCATCTCTGCCAAGCAAGGTTCCTTGATATTCTTTCTTCTTTCTAAACAATTCAGTCAAGCGCACTACCACTGGAAATCCCTAGACAGCATTACGAAGGCGGAACGAGAAAGATATCAACTCACTTTAAATGAGATAAAGTCTCGATCATTCGTTAACTTATCAGGAATACCAGGAGAAGAGATGAGAAACTATTAAACGGAACAATGTTTTCAGCTAATGTGAAGAGGATACGAAGAAATATAAGTCTTACTTGATTAGATACCAATATTGGCTCTAACACAGGGATCTGTTCAATGGATTGATAGATCTTCTGGTGAATAGAGGTAATCTCATCACTTGTCGGAGAATTCCACGTATCCTCTGTTAATGCCATATTTCCATCTTGTCTGATGCCTTTGGCAATAATAATATTATACTTATCCTTATTAATGGTAATCGATTTTACAATACAGTTCGCCTCATTTACTACTTTATTTACAATTTCATCCACTGATAAGGGATTCACAGGTATAGTAGGAGATTTATTTGCTTGTAGATCTTTCGTCGATGAAACTGGAATAGATCTCCTTCTTTCGCCGTTTCTAAAGATGCTATGTAGCAGAAACCTGCTTTCCCTCGTTCGACCGATTGATAATTTAGTTACTTGATAACCACTCGTTGAAATAAACCAACAAAAGCCGAAAATCATCACATAAAGTCGTATCATCATGATTCTTTTTGATTCTATGTATAATCGTAAGTTTACGTGAATTGAGCCGTATTTTTCAGCTGTGAAAGAGCGGTTTTCCGATAGAGGACGTGATTTGATTTAAATTGTATGCACACCTCAAATATCCAAACTAATCCTCCAAGATGAAGCAGATTAATTGTTCAGCATGCGCACAGTTGACTTCAATTTATCATATGCATGAATTACTTTCTGTTCCAGTCTGTGAAGATTGCAATAACAATTATTACTGTGGGACATTCCGTATCGATGATTCAACTGGTAACGAAATGTATTGTCGTTGGTGTGGTCAAGGTGAAGGCTCTTTATTTTTATGTGATACTTGCCCGAAATCTTTTTGTGAGCGGTGTCTAGAGAATAACTTTGGATCAGCCGAAATTGAACGATTGAAAACTATTGGGAATTTATGGTCTTGTATCTTGTGTTCTCCACAACCACTAACTGATCTTATTCAAAGAAATCGCTGGAATGAAATTGAGTTGCCTCCTGCAAAATGCTTTACCATCACACGTCCCCCTAAACCCTCATCCGTCAAGAAAGACAGTAGTGGTAAAGCAGTGGTCGTTGATAAACGAATCAAGTGTTTCGATATCGCCAGAGGCAGGGAAAAGTTTGAGATACCCGTGATCAATGAGTATGACAATGAGCCAGCACCATTAGATTTTGTGTACATAACACGACCTGTTGTCAACCATGGCGCGACCCTTACAAATAACCCAAACTTCCTTGTCTGCTGCACCTGTGAGGATAACTGCCGAGACGCGAGCAAATGTGAGTGTGCCCAAGCTTCTGGAGGTCGTACTTATACTATTGATGGTCGCTTGATGACCGGTATTGTTGATGGCATATATGAGTGTAATTATAAATGCCACTGTCATCGTCGCGCCTGCAAGAACCGCGTCGTTAGTAATGGACCGCACTTAAAGTTAGAGCTTTTCAGATGCCAAGATCCGACGAAGGGATGGGGAGTTCGATGTAAAACAGACATTCAACCAGGAACTTTTATTGCTGATTATGTTGGTGAGATCATTCCAGAAGCTCTCGTTGAGAAGCGAGGACTTGAGAAATGCGATCAATATCTATTTAATATGGACAGTTGGGCGAGAACAAGGGCTTGTTCAGTGACTGCTTCTCTTGGACTCAAAGCAACATTGGATAAGATACCGAGAGAGTTTATTGTTGATTCGTCCACATTAGATGAGAAAGGATTGGAAGAGTATTTTGACGCCGATTTAATCGAGAAATTGTCAAAATCAGGGGCAGTACGTCGTGCACAAGAAAAGGGACAAAGAAAAAGAAAATTATTAGAAGAAGAGGAAAGGAAAAATCCTGATGTACCATCCAAATCATGGTACGACGCATATCTAAGTAGTTACAAGAAGGACTGGTACGATATTTCAAATGCCTTTGGGGATAGAGTTATTGTAGAAACCGAGAATATGGGTCAATCATATACTATAGACGCGAGGTAATAACTTACAAGTTTTACAACTTGAGCGCTTTGACTTCTCTTCTCTATGAAATAGATGGTACGGTTCGATCGGGCGATTCCTCAACCATTCTTGTCAACCTAATATCGACATTCTTCCAGTGTTTTGCGAAACCCAGAACGTTATGATGCCGAGGTAATTTCCTTTATTATATTATTTGGAGAGTACATTGACCACGTTTATTGTTGTTTTAGGATTGCCTTTTTTTCAGCTGATTTAATTCCAGCTGGAACAGAACTGTGTTATGATTACGGTTATTTCCCAGGGAATGTTGATGGAAAGCATCGCGCTTGTCTTTGCGGTGCTGAATATTGTCGACAAATTTTGTATTAAGATATATGGACTATAGAGCTTTTTTGTTAGTATTTTTCGTGTTTGCTACTTCGTTTCCCTAATTATAATTAGTATGTTCTTTCTGAGGGTGACCGAGTGGTCCTCTGAACTCTATTTGATGTGGATTATAAGAAAAGAAACATTATACAAGAAAAACAGAAGAAAAGAGAAAAGGAGAATTGTTGTACCTAATTGATGAATATTTGTTTATTATCCATTTTGTTCAGTCTGTTGGTCGAACAAAAAATCAATTTGATTTGGATTTCTCAAATTTACAACCTACAGGCGGAAGTGAAAAATTCTTCAAACATCATGTCTTACCGCCTTTACAAGTTCAATGTGACAAAGCTTCAATGATTCGCTTCAATTAGTTAGCGCGTCATGTCCTTGTAGGTCTTCTCATCTACGAAAGTACACGTAATCATTCTACCTGCAAAATATCTTCCATTAAGAGCATTTGCCGCTTTGGTAGCAGCATCAATACTTTTCATTGTAACGAAAACCAATCCTCCAGGTTTAACTTTCTCCACGTAGCAATGTTCAACAGGGCCGAAGTTCGAACATTCTTCAGAAACATCCTCCCGAATTTCATCAGCCCACTCAGACCCAGTCTCTGTTGTAGGATCAAACATATTACTGACGAGAACAAAGCGAGAAGGAGTGCCAGATACAACAGGCACAGGTTTTGCAGGATTGGCAGGATTATTCATAAGATTAGGAAGAATTGGAACTTGAGACACTGGCATTTGAATTCCAGCATTTTGAGCGAGTTTCGCCATCAACATCATTCTCCCATGAGCGTTTAAAGCAAGACCAGCTCCACCATCATCAGCATCAAGTTTCCAGTTTCCTGATGCATTCATAGGATCACTTGAAAAACTGCTAGGAGCTGGACCAGAAGGAGCACTGCCAGCTAATTTCTGATCAGTAACATGACCAACCTTCAAAGGTCTACCAGCTAATTCTAATCCAGGTAAAGCTGCCATAGCCAAACTTGCACTATCCGAGCGTAAGAATTTGACAAAGGCAAATCCTTTACTATTACCAAGATGATCACGATGTAGTTTAACACTTTCAATTGGTCCAAATTGTTCTAAAACAGCTTTTAGTGCATTTTCATCTAAAGATACATGAATGTTGCCTAAATAAATTCTTGTATCAGGACCATTAATACCTTCATACTGTTTACTAAAAGGATCTTTACGTGCAAGGAAGTTCTTCTCAGCTTCAGAAGGTTTAACTAAAATCGGAAATTTTTGGAAGTCTGGTACAACATTATTAAACAATAAACAATTTGGAATATGATCTAAATCTTCCATTTCAACATAAGCAAAACCCTTATGAGCACCAGAAAATTTATCTCGTAACATAATCACATTCTTTACTTTTCCTAATTGACCAAAGAAATTTTCTAAATCACGTTCCGCGACTTTCTTTGTTAATTGACTGACGAAGATTGTTCGTTGATCCTTCGTTAAATCTTCAATCTCCTTCTTCTTTCTTTCTGCATCTCGTTGTGCAACCTGTTGAGTTGCTGCCTCCATATCAACTTCAAATTTGATTGGATTTGTATCATCTTTTTTCTCTTCTTTGTCTTTGGCTTTGTCGTGGGAGGAAGATCGACGATCATTAGACCGCCTCTTTGGAGGAGAGCGACTGCGACTGCGACTATCTCTGCGAGAGTGACGACGATGTCTTCGTCGAGAGCCACTTCGGCTTCGACTCGAGGAGACACTTCTTCTACGACGTCTTTCTCGTGAATCATCTCTGCTGCGATGCTTATCTCTTCGCTCAGTAGAGCGATCTCTATCGCGCGCTCGTGCCCCGTCTCTATCTCTGTCTCGCTCCCTATCTCTTTCTTTATCTCGGCCGTCACGGTCCCTATCCTTTCTTCTGCTTTCACGATCTCTGTCTCTATCTCTATCTCTGTCCTTGTCCCTGTCGCGACGATCGCGATCGCGATCTCCGTCCCGTTCACGATCCTTATCCTTACGATCATCCTTATCTCGTTTGCTATTTTCTTTCGATTCCTTACCGTTTTCGTTCTGCTGACTGTCGAAAAATATGAGAATCAATTCAAAGAAATACAAAAAAAACCGTCCTACCTTTTTTTCCCCGCCTGCTCCTCTAGGAAGGCTTCAATTTCAAATACATCAGACATCCTATAGAAGCTTTATCTGAAGATAATATGAAGTGAATATAAAGTGATCGAAGTATCGAATGATTCTAATTGTGATGGTAATGAGAATCGATTCTCTCGAATTTCCTCTTTTTATCCGACTTAAGTCCTCTATATTTCCAAGATTTATCTCGGATTTATTATGAAATGGTCAAAAAAATTGTTGATTACGCACATCTTTACCTTATCTCTTATCACAAGATACTAAGACTATAAGATGCATACCATGATATTATTGATTGGAATAGTATGTTCGGCATTGTTTCGTAATGTTGTTGGCTTTCAAGCTCAAACATTCTTTGAATTTGGACGAAAATTGTCTCAATCGCAAACAAAATCATTGTTGGAAATGACAGCACCAAAAATTACTGGAGTCTTTCTGAAATCTTTAGATTTGGAGAAGGCTAAAAGTTTCTATGGTGAAAATGGTCTTGGCCTCAAGACTTCTCTTATCGATGATATGTTGAAGGTTGAGTTGCCTTCCAAATCCACCTTTCTCTACTTCAAAGAAGACAAACAATGCATTTTAAATCGACCAACATATGAATGGGAAGATGAATTTAGCGAAGAATACTTCCAAGAACTTTTGAAGGACGTGGAAAGTGGTCCATATGCCGAATACATAACTGAGGAAGATCGAACCTCAGGGTTCAAAGAGTTAGACATGGAGAGAGAATATATTAATGCCAGATCTTACGCTGACGGAACGGTAAGTGAAGGCAATGTCCAGGATTTATGGTTTATTGTGATATTATTAGGCGTTCTATGGTATCGGGATCACACTTCCGGGCACGACGAGTGTTTTTGATAATCTCGCCGAGAAAGATCATCAAATACTTAGATTCCCAGCGACTTACATGTTTGGCGCAAGTTTAATCCCTGATGAAGATGAAATGATCCAGCATCCAGTGAAGTATGGTATTGCTGCAGATCCGGACGAGTATGCTGTTGAGGTGAACGAGGAGGAGAATCCTCACGTTCCTCAAGAGAGAGTCGTACTCTGTGTTTTAGACACAGATGAAAGCGTAGAATTCTATACAAAAGTCTTAGGATTCGATCTAATAAGGAAGCGCTACAATCTCAATAACCGTCCTCGCTCGGCATCATGTACAGTCTATTTGGTAAACTCCCTTTTTCTCTCCCTACTGTTAATCTTACACAATCCATTTTTGTAAGGGTGACAAGGAGCAACCAAAAAGAACACAACTGGAGCTCTTGTACAGATACGCTACGGAAAAGCTCGAGCTTGGTGTTGGTTTTGAGAAGGTAAGAGGCTTTTTGATTAATTCTGATTTTGTGGTTGTTATGAGGTGCTTTACATACGATAGCTCACATTCGAGGTTGCTGATCTTAATAGCGTAGAGAAGAACTTGAAAGAAGCAAAAGTGGTAAGTGTTCATGATGTTATATTTAATCAGATTTGAAAGCGAAATTTGTAGGAATATGTGAAAGGTCCTGCAAACATTCAATTCACTGATTTGAATGGATATCAGATAACACTATTAAAATCTAAGTAAACCATAAAAATATTATACTTTTCTCTGGACAGTTTCTTTAGCAAGTTCTTGTTTCTCCCGAACAACGAAATTTAATATCTGTTTCATTTTCAATGATAGTCTCTTCAGGGACAACCGCGGAGAAAATTTTCAAAGACAAATTCTCGAAGCATTGACGAGGAAAGGAGCATCATGATCTCTTCTTCTCTTTAGTTCTAATTCTAAACCGTCTCTGATAATCTATGAGTGATGATGCAGAGGAAATCTCCCAGGGAGATGAAACTAAAGCAGCATTTAACTGATCATACCACTCTAACCCTTGCTTTCGGAACTGCAGTAATCGATTCCATTTTTCGTTCAATGTTACTTGACCCAAACAAAAGTGCAAATAACAACCAATAAAATAGGCTTTCACAATCGCTTCATCACTAATCGATTCTTCCAAACAAATTATAATGCGACCAGATCGATTAATACCGATACAAAATGATTGATTCTTCCATTCTTTTCGGAGCACATCCCAATTAATAATTATCACCCCAATGTCGTTCTTATCTTTCTCGAGCTTTTTCTGTGGAGGAGGAAAGTAAAGTTCTCCTATTGAAGCACCTAACTTCGGACCATAGAACCAGAGATAAAAAGGAAGAAATAAGTTTTCTTCATTCCTCAGTCTAACAGGAGAGGAAATCAAAGCAGAAGCAGCTGTTGGATATTCCTTTGCAAATTTTGTAATCAAGTAAGCTCGTTGAGGATTTAAGTTCTCGAAGATTAACACTTTAATCAATCGGTAATTGCTGTACATATGCACTATCAAAAACAGAATAAACCACGACCATATTGACATGTCATTATTTCCCACGATTCTTGCTAACCCCATACCTAAGACTAGGCCTATCAGTGCGACAGCAGTCTCTTGAGTGCTTTCCTTCGCATTCACGTCTGCTAAATGACCTTTCTTCGCAAAATGGGCTGAAATCCTTGCTTTCGTCGCACCAGCTATAAGTCCACAACATGATTTGCTGATACTACTGATAATGAGTAAATACTGTGCTTGGTCAGGAAAGACAGAGCATAAGAGATCGAAGGTTAGACCGATATTATTCAGAACATCAGCTGACAGTCTCCACTCTTTTGTGTAAGCTTCAAAAGAGGAGGTGCAATAATATGCTAAGGATAAACTCCCGATCATTCCCATCCCATCCTTCATTACCCATGCTAAAGCCGCGGCTAGAGGTGTAACAGCGGAGTTACCAACCCCAACTCCGGCCAACACCGCTTTAGTCGTAATTACACTTCTAAGATAGGAGCATAGCCCTTGAATAGCATCCCACAACTGATATTCGAGGTATTCCGGGCGAACTGTTAGGGGATAACCGGTCGGAAGAAAAGTATCCCTACAAATTAGAGAGATTCTTCGAGTTATTGAGAGTGGTAGAGTTGACAAACTCCTTGAAGCTGAAACTTTTATTGGTAAGCCTTCACTATCAACGGAGTACGTAACATAGAAGCTCTTGTCATTCGCATCAAACTCATCAACGTTCATTTTGATTTTATTCTTATGAAATGATCTATAGCCTTTTTTCGGTCGTGAATTTACGAAAGATTGGTAAAATTACTATTGTGCAATGTCCGAGAAGAGTTGGGACGACTACTTCTTAGGAAGATCATATTTAATCATCGATGGTGCGTTAGGAACGTGTATTGAGAAGAAAGGAGAAGTTTTGAATCCTAAGCTTTGGTCTGCTGGGCATCTCGTCACAAATCCTTCGATAATTCAGCAGATTCATAAAGAGTATCTTTCTGCCGGTGCTGATATAATCACCACATCTGCCTACCAGATATCATATGAAGGCTTTACTGAGAATTATCAATACTGCACCGATCAAGTGAACGACTTGCTTCGACTCTCAACTGACCTTGCTCTTTCCGCTGTCAAATCACATGCGACTAACAATAATGGAAGAAAGTTTGTGGCGGCGAGTATCGGGTGCTATGGAGCACATTTGGCCAACGGAAGCGAGTTTTTTGGTGGATATACACTTAATCAAAGGGAATTATTTGACTGGCACTTGCCGAAAGTGCAACTACTCCTGCAGACTAATCCCGACATCTTAGCCTTCGAGACTGTTCCTATATTGGAAGAGGTAAGAGCCCTCACGAACGTCATAGGAAGTATCGAAAGAATTCCATCATGGATTTCAATTGCATGCAAATCTCCGCTTTTGCTGAATGGAGGCGATAAAGTCGAAGATGTGTGTCGAGTCATCGAAGATCCTGATGATTTTCAGGAAGGAATCACAGCAGAAGGCACCGCGAACCGCAATGATATCGCTATCGGAGTGAATTGCACTGATCCAGGTTATGTTTCGGAAATCATCTCTCTCGTGAGAGAAAATAGTCATAAGAGTCGAAGGATCGTAGCTTATCCTAATCGTGGTGACTTTTGGAACGAGGCAACCAATTCTTACGATGATCCAACCAACTGGAGTCCTGAACAATTTGCTGATAAAGCATCTGAATGGTTCGAAGCGGGTGCAACGATCCTCGGAAGTTGCTGTAAGACTGACCCAACCTTTATTCGTGCGTTGAGCGATAAACTTCAGATCATATCTTCCAAGAACCACGAATAGAATAGTTTGATAGGCTGTAGGGACGATATTTTTTGTTTGTTAATTAAAGAATGATACGTTGAGGTAAATATCAAGTGATCAGTTCTTGGTTGACTTTCAAAGTACATAATATATACATACAACAAGGAATGAAAACAAGGAAAAGATTGCTAGTTTGTTGGTATTTCTAATTATTACTATCCTTCCTTAACTTCAATGACCAACCTTTACTTTGCAGAGCATTATGTTGAATAGTTGTTGCACACCACACAAGTTCTTGTGCAGGTCGAGGTGGGAGAGAGGCTGTGATCAGATCTTTCTTCGCATTCCTTCCAAACGTCGAATCCAAATTATTTAAAGTATAAGTATATTTATTCTGACTTTCTGATAAACCCTCCCGAAAAGATGCTAATGAATGCGATCGATGGGAATATCCACCATCACTAAAGTTGCTTCGATTGGACATCCATCCAGTCTGGGAGGCGTTAGATGTCTGATCCAAGACACTTTGACTAGAAGGAAGGTTTGCTGGTGCTTCCTTCTTTTTCTCTGGAGGGGGATCAATTGGTTTCATATTTAATCGTACAGCGGACGATTCTCGCCCGAGATAGTGAAGACCTATCTCTCCACTTGTTAACATAGCGATTTGCTCAGCATGCTTCTTCATCGCCCCTTCATCCATTTTCACTCGTTGAGTACTCCGTATCCCTTTTAAAAACCTATCTGTATCAGGTGGCCTCCGTTGTTTTGGAACATTCGCAGGGAGAGTCATAGTGTTTCTTGAAGTTGGATACCTCGCTCCATAACCTGTTTCACAAGAGATTCTCATCGAATGAGCCAGAACCTGAAAGAATAGGCACTTACCATAGCCATCTGAATAAACATGAACAGATCCGAGCATAGGATTCGGCTCTCGAGCCTGTGATGTGATAGTGTTCGATTTCATAGAAAGCTGTAAAAATGAAACGACTCGAGTTAAAAACCCGGCAAGAAAGTCGCGGGTCACCAATTCGGTCATCATATCCTCCTCTATGCTCTGCATCATTACTTAGAAATGATTCTGCCCCCATTCCCTTTCCCGAAACAATGGGAAGATGTTGCAAAGATACAAGCTACGACGAATGAATTTAATTGGTTAGTTCCAAGCTATTATTATTACTACTATCAGAATTATGAGGTGAAGGATCCTTTGCTAGAAGAGACAGAGATTAAACTGCATGAAGAGGATAAAGCGGAAGAATTCGAAATCGAGTTAAATGAAGAATGGGCAGAACGTCTTGCAGGAACAGTCGAGCGACTAAAGCGGAAGTCCAAAGCCAGCAAAGTTCCGCGAAAATCAAGCAAAAATAAGAGACAGAAGCGAAGGAAAACCACCAACACTAATTCCTCATCTTCAACTTCTCAAACAACAGATTAAATAGAGAAACTCTTTTTGAAAAACCATTACACATGAGATAATAATAGCTACAACAACACTCTCTATCCTTCGCAGATGATTACCTACTTTTTTGTCGCGACAAAAAGACTAATGCTTTCTCTTCCTTGACTTTGGATGAAAGTTTGTATGAAAGTTTGTAGTAAGACTTTCTTCGGATGCTTGTCGGCAGAGTAATGAATGATAATCTTCTCCTGAATTAGCTGCAATAATTGTACGAAGTAGTTTTGGTAAGATTGGTATAGTGCAGGAGCGGTTATCTTTAATGTAGTTTCGTAAGCTGCGAGGACAAACTCCCTTGAAGAGATGGAAGCACCTAACTGGGAGCAATCATTCGTGAGGCGCACAAGAAACTTCCAGATATCATGAATCGTGAATCTTGGGATTTGCTCTGATTGAACACAGATCAAGGCGAAGACCGCCACAATTTTATTCATTCTCGCTGCCCACGCATCATCACCTTCATAGTTATAGTCCTATTAACAATATTACATTACTGATTCTTACGCATAACATAATAAACTTACCGTTTGAGAATCCTTTTTCAATTTTCTTGTAAATCCTCGAGATAAAAGCATGTGCTCCTGTTGTAGTTCGACAGAAACAACCACTCCTGGAGAAGCGTTAGTCGAAGCAAAAATCTCATGTAAGAGCTTTGGCATGAGCATAGGACATATCATGTAAAAATAATCATGGAAAATAGGAATAAACTCCTTAATCTCCTGACATAAGAGACAAGTTATTCGAGCTAATCGTAAAACCTGAAGTTCATCCATTTCATTAAAGAATTCTTCTTGACAATCTTTAAATATATTAATCACAATCTTCATTAATAGATATCGTAACAGGAATTGCTTCTCTTGATCCGTGGGTTGTAACTGATTTAGTAAGATATTGTTATTTAAGATGCCTGTAGTATCCGCCGGGCGCTGACTTGTATTATTATTTGTAGAAATCTGCGAGACAAACACAATCTTCTCCAATAAATCTGAAAAAGCCTTTTGATGACTCTCACTCGAGGAACCAAGACGATTAAAGATCATTCGAATTCGATCAATTTCATATTTCTTCACTAAAATCATGAAGTAAGACTGTTTATTCTTTTCTACTATCATAATTTCCTGTAAGAAATCTTTCATTTTCCTGAAAAAGCGAAAAATGACTTGAAGTTATCCCACAAGAAAATATTCATCGAACTTACCTCACCGCGATTAGCGAATGAACGCCATATGTTGACTGGTAGTTATAGAAAGAAGGATTTACCACTTTTTTCTCCAAATAGTCAGTGAGGAGCTGTAGGAGGAGAGTAACATCAGGATGACCTTCCAACTGAGGATTGGAGGAGATAGAGGAAGTTATAAGATTATGCAATTGCCGAATGATATCATCATATCTTTTTTGATATTTGATTGCGAATACATATCCTGAGTATTTCAAGAACAAAAAGATGGAAAAGCATATTTCAGAGACGGAAGCACTATTCTTCAGATGTTGAGGAAGTGAAGAACCTGTTTGGTAATAGAGTAGATAATACAACTGCTGAAAACATCGCATTAAATAATCAAAGCCAAAGGCAGCAGATAACGGACCACTAATCATTTCCTTTGAAGAGGATGAGGTGGAAGTGGTTGGAGTATTTCCGGTAATATTGTCATTATCGTAGTGATCGTTATTGTTATCATTCGAGTAAAGGAGAACAAATGACAGGAATAATAAAATCGGCTCGTTATCTTTGCTTGACATTTTCTCCTCTCGTGATACTGGAAGTATGAAATTGGGTACACAAATATCGAATGTCTGAAGGTAAGAAATAAACAACTTTTGAAACTGCCTCTGCAGAGACGGGCTCTTGAGTTCATGGAATAATGAATACGTTAACAAAGCGTAGATTTGAATAACTTCCTTAGTCACTTTAATAGAGAGATGAGGGTTTTGATTTGCTAAAATTGATATGATGGTTTCAAGAAGTTCATTAATAATGTTTGGTAAAAGTTGAGAGTTTGATTTGATTAACTGCAAGAAAATTGGCATCATTTTAAAGAGAATTTCATCTAATATCCACTCGATTGGGTACATTGAAGTAATGGCTGGAGATTTATTACTTGAATCCGCAATAAGCGAGAGTGACAGCTTTGCTTCAAGAATAGGGATGGCATTAATTAGAATATGCTTGAGTTGATTTATCATTTCAAGGGATGGTGATTGCTTCAAAGATAGTTTCTGATTTGCTCTACTCTGTTGATATGATTGAATCGCTTGACGTTGAGCTAAAATATTAGGAAAGTACTTTCTCAGAAGGAACTGTTGATTGGAAAGTTCTTTATTTTGAGTTGTCGCCAACACTTCCTTCTCCTGCAGATTGAGAACGCAATTATTTAAAGTAGAGAACAAGTCGGCTGGGAGATAAGATTGAAACTTCTGCACAGAAAGCATTTGTTCTATGCGTCGGCGCATTTCTTGAACAGAAGAAATGTTCGAAGTAGTCGATGTGAGGACCTTATCGCACTCATTACTGGCTTCGATGCACTTCTTTTCAAAGTCTTTAATTTCAAATAAGAGACTGTCAGTTGATATCATTAGCTTTCGAAGATTTTTGTGCTGATGTATGAGATGATTCGGATCTAAGGAGGTTACTAGTTGATCGAGGAGTGACTGCATATGAAGAATGGCTTGATAGGGAAAGGTATGTTCCTTCGTCAATAAATCAGTGAGGAATTCACATAATAATTGAATTTTAGACTGTTGCTGAATGACTGTAGGATCTTGCTGGACCTGTTGATTCTGCTTTGGAGAAAGGAACGAGGTGAGTGCTGATTTAGAGAAGTAAAAATGAATAAATTCTTTTAAATCATAATAATCAGGAAAATGATGAGAAGATAACTTATTGATATTTTCAATAAAATCGTTCCATACGAGATCGTTTTTCATGGTAATTTCATATTGTTCAAGCAAAACTTTCTGCTTTTGTTGTCTCTTTTCGATGTTATCTTTCATCGCCTTTTCTTCTCTCGCCAAATCTATGTCATAGAGCTCATCCTACATACATTTGAGACCAGGTCTGTCATTCGATGTCAAAATTACCTTCTTTCTGAGAACTTGTTGCTGTGTAAGTAAATGGGCGAAGATTGTTTTGCTAAAAAAAAAGATGTAAAAATCAAGAGAATGGTTTATCTGAATCAATAATTACCAAATTTGATCAGCATTTTCGGTCTCTTGAGCACGAGGAAGAGAAACGGGCCTAAAATAGCCTCTGTGTTTCATCCTTTATCAACAAATAATTTTTTCAAATTAATGCCTCAGATTGTAGCAGGATTTCTAAATCATGGTTTGACGGATGGAGAGGTGGCTGAGTGGCCGAGCGGTCTAAGGCGGTAGACTCAAGTTCTACTATCTACGGATGCGTGGGTTCGAACCCCACCTCAGTCACTTTTTCTCGATTTAATTCGTTTAACCGTATTGGCGGTTCGTTTTCTATTTCTGAACGATTCGATTGAAAAGTGCGAATGCCTTTTTGCACGACTCAATTATGACTTTCCATTCAGCTAGGTTTCTGCTCTTTCAGTTCGTGCTGTCATTATGTTATGCGTATCACTTTTTGTCCCGAGGCCTACTTTCTTCCCATCGAATTCAGAAGCTTCCCTTCACTTCCAAGCAACAAAGAACACCACCATCGCTTCTTCATGAAACCTCCCCTTTTTCGAAAGGGTTCATCAATGAAACTGCTTTGATATCTATCGATCTTAACGAAGAATTAAAAACATCTTTTATGGCATACGCGTTTTCAACGATTCTCGGTCGAGCTTTACCTGATGCGAGAGATGGACTGAAGCCAGTGCATCGACGAGTGCTTTATGCGATGAAAGTTCTTGGATTGACTCCAGAATCCGGCTATCGTAAATGTGCACGTATTGTTGGAGAGGTTCTGGGAAAGTATCATCCTCATGGTGATCAATCTGTTTATGATGCATTAGTCAGAATGGCACAAGACTTTGTTATGCTGCATCCTCTGATAGCAGGACACGGAAACTTTGGATCTGTTGATAACGATCCGCCTGCAGCGATGAGATACACAGAAGCAAAGCTATCTCACATCGCGTTTGAGACTCTGCTTGCCGACATTGATGAAGAAACTGTCGACTTTTCCCCTAATTTTGATGGTAACGAAGTGGAACCGATGGTTCTTCCAGCTCGGCTTCCTATTCTTCTTCTTAATGGCGCTAGTGGCATCGCTGTGGGTATGGCAACAAATATTCCTCCTCATAATCTCAATGAACTGGTCGACGCGATGATTGCACTGATTGATACTCCTTCCTTCACAATTGATGTACGCGATCCCAGCCTTTTTCGTGACCTCTTAATCTTTACTTAATATAGGACCTCATGGAGTTTATTCCAGCACCAGATTTTCCAACAGGAGGTGAGATAATTGGTGTTCAGGGATCGAAAGATTTTTTCAGCACTGGTCATGGCAGTATTACGCTTCGAGGAAAAGCGGTCATTGCAGAGGGAAACGCAAAATCAACATCCGCAAGAGCCAAGAATTCTATTGTCATTACTGAATTGCCTTATATGACAAATAAAGCTGGTAGGAGCCTTTCCCCTCATTACAATCATCATCTGACCATTCTATAATCAGTTTTTCTCGAAAAAATTGCAGAAATGGTAAATGATAAGAGGTTGGAGGGAATTTCGGATCTTAGAGATGAAAGCGACCGCGATGGTATTCGCGTCGTGATTGAGTTAAAGCGGGACGCTCTACCGGACTTGGTACTAAACAATCTCTATCAGAAGACCGCATTACAAGTAAACTTTGCTGGTAATATGGTCACTTTGACCCAAAATGGTACTCAACCAAGCAAAATCAACTTAAAAGAGGCAATCCAATCTTTCATTCAGTTCAGGTAAGGTATGAAGGGTTGCCTCAAGATCTTTTACTTACTCGAGCACAGATTCGAAACAATTCGCAGACGCTCAAAGTATCAGCTGCAAAGGCTCCAAACTCGTGATCATATTGTTCTTGGACTTATAGAAGCATTGCGTAGGATTGATGAAATTATAGCAATCACAAAGACGAGCAACAATTCTAATGAAGCGTTGCAACGTATTATGGCTTTAAGAAGTAGCAATGGGACTAATGAAGGCACAGCTGTTGGTGTTTTCTCTGCAGAGCAGGTAAGATATTGACTGCAATGGTGTGTGTGATTTATTCTATTTCTAGGCCGAATCAATCTTAAGCTTGACGTTACGCCGACTTACTTCTTTTGAAGAAAAGAAACTTAATGAGGAACATGAAGATCTGACTCATCGCATCCAGAACCTTGAAAAGATTCTTAAAGAAGAGAAAGAAGTGTATAAAATTATGAAAGCAGAATCATTGCAGCTGAAGAAGAAATATGGTAAACCTCGTCAATCGACGATAATTAATGATGAAGCGAAGGAGTTGTCTCAAGAAGATTTAGTTCCAAATGAACAGTCCATCATTATTTTAACTGAAAGTGGTTATATTAAGAGAATCCCTCTAACTACATTCGAAGCACAATCGAGAGGAGGGAGAGGAAAAGCTGGGGCTAAGTTATCCAACGAGGAAGATGCTGTTGCCCATTTTATTAGCTGCAAAGATCACGATAGTCTCATATTTTTCTCTGACAGGTCGGTAATGTTTCTAAACTTTTGGCTATATAACCGCTATCCTTTATCTTAGTGGTATAGCCTATGGCCTGAAGGCTTATCAAGTGCCTTTGTCTTCACGCACTGCGAAAGGGGCTCCAATTCCTCAGGTCCTAACAATCAAATCAGATGAGAAGATAACTTCCATATTCGCAGTGGATGAATTTAAAGACAATGAATTTATAATTCTCTTGTCTCAGAATGGAATTGTTAAGAAAATTCCGCTGAATAGCTTGAGCAAGATTTCTGCGCGTGGACTGGTTGTTACTCGTATTGGTGAGGACGATTGTCTAAGATGGGCTCGCCGATGCACCGAGAAAGATGAGATTGTGATTGGAACAAAGAATGGATTTGCTGGTCGATTTAGCACTGAAGAAATTCCTACACGAGGTCGTGCAACACGTGGTTCGAAGTGTATGAGCATTCGGAAGGGTGACACTATTGCTGGCTGTGACGTTGTCAATGCTGTGGATGTTTCAAGTAAGTACTGATCTCCTTGGTTGTGCCCATTATAACTCCCTTTTTTTGAACAATATTAGACACCACTCAAGTGATTTTGGTGACAAATAAAGGATACGGAAAGAAAGTTGATCTGAGTGATCTATCAATTGGATCAAGGAAACGAAAAGGGGCTTATGTTATTAAATTCAAGTCAAAGTTGTCTGATGGGGAGGGAGAGGGAGACCATTTGAGGAGTATTCGAATTAGTAGTAGTGAGGAGGATGAATTAGTTCTTAGTACAGCAAAGGGGACAGTCACGCGACTTCGTGTGAATGATATCGGAACAAAATCGCGTAGATCGAGTGGAGTGAAATTACAAAACATCCCTCCTGGTGATTTCCTATCTACAGTTGACATTGTATGTGTTTTGCGTGAGTCTGAAGGACCTATTTAATCGCATTGAAAATGATAAGCATACGCTGATAATCTCATACGTGTAACGAATTTCGAACGGAAAACGAAAAACCAAATGCTTATGCTTAAAACCCCTCAGGAAGTTCGACATGAATGTTGTAATAATTGCGAAGATGATCACAGACTGAATGTACATAATATTTTTGTTCAGTGAGAAAGCACCACGGTTCTACTCGTTTGAGGTAAAGATCCTTCGTCTCGGAGTAGGGGATGGGAGCGAAGGATTTAATATCCCGCACATCAACAATATGGGCATAGTTTCTCTCAATATTATCATCGAAGAAAATCTGTAAAGGGAGAATAGCGGATATGAGATTTATCCTTCTAGATATGAGGGACGGGAACTCACTTGAATGATGTCATCTGAAAAATCTTCAAATAGTTTTTCATGACGCTTAGTTGGGACCAGCATAATTTTTCCTGATTGATCATTCTCATTATGTGCATGCCAAAAGCTAAAGTCGTCTTGGAGGAAGAAAGTTCGAGGAATTCGTTCTCCTGATACATCAGATGAAGAAGGAGGGAGGTGCATGCGAAGAATGTCTTTCATTAAAGTATGGTAAAATTTCTTTGCACCTGATTGCCCAGCTATAAGCTAGACAGAAGTGGATAAGGTGGAGCGAAAAAATTGTTTCTATTCCCTCACATTGTTCTTCGGATCGACGTAACTGAACAACACACCTTCATCACTTTCACTCGTTCTTAGCAATGCTCCGGATTGATGAGGAAGATTCAAACGAAGATCAATCGGATAGGAGGGATCAGTGCCATCAAGCTTTTGCGGGGGTTTGAAGAAAGGATGACGTTCCTCACAAAAAGCATTAAATTCATCGATTACACTTGCACCATCTCGACCAAAGGTGCGGAAGATAAGTCTGAAATCAATCCGTTTTAAAACGAGAAAGGTTATTAGCAAGAAGAAAGAGGGCACAATTTGATAGAATCCGTCAGCAAAATAGCTAGGGAGTGGCTCAGAGGTCAGCTTAGAGGCAGGCAATGTGATCTGCTCAACAAGTTTCTCATAGTGTTTTGCAAAAATTCTTCCAATCCCATGAGTTGAGGTAAACTCTGTTTTCAGAGCTTTTTGTGTTGATTTCGGTACTTTGGTATATTCTTCAAGAAAGTTGCCAAAGGTCACCGGTTCACTTCTTTTTGCAGTATTCGAGTGGATTGGAGCGAAGGCAGCAGGATCATTTGTAATAACCTGCCAATCATTCTCATTTCTCTCTGCTAGAGGCTTTGTCGTGTCAAAATTCCCCCAAACACACTCACTGAGGAGTGAATTGAGTCCTTTCAAGGTATCTTTTCCAGACGCTTTGTCTTTAACAACAATTGTTTTGTTAATATCCATCCATATTAGTAGTTTGTGGTTCATTTTTCACATTGAATTCAGCTTTTGCTTGATGCTTGAGTGAGGATCTGATATACTATCAGATTTCTCTCTCTGCAGTGCGCGGCAAATTTAAAGGAAAATGGGAATTAGATTTACTTTGGATGAAAACTGTTTAAGATGACTTCCATGACATTGAAACCTATAGATCAGACATTACACACGAGAATGAAATTGTTAGAATTCCTTTTCCACCTGATTTATTTATTTAGAATCAGGCAAGTCGAAAACTTTCCCTGGATTTAAAATTCCTTTTTCATCTAAAGACTTTTTGATCTTTCGCATCACCTGAATCGTATCATCTCCCATCTCTAATCGCAGTAATTCCTTCTTTCCTATACCTACACCATGCTCTCCTGTGCATGTTCCACCTAAGTGAATCGCTCTCTCCGCCATGAAATGAGCAAAATCTTTAGCTTGCTTTACTTCCTTCGCATCATTGGGTTTGAAAAAGATTAGGACATGAAAGTTACCATCGCCTACATTAGGATCAAGATCACAAAATAGTCATTCCAACCTCTTAAATTCTCCTTACCTGCATGAGCGATAATAGGACAAGGAAGGGAGATATTCTTGATATATTCCTTTGATTCTGTGATTAAAGCAGGAAGGTTACTCAACGGCACACAGACATCTGTAATCATGGGTTCTCGATCATTAAACTGACTCATTGCAGACCAAAGACATTCCTTTCGCAACTTCCATAAATGTTTCATCTCCTCTTCATCACTATAGGTCTCGACACGAGAAGCACCGTGTTTCAGAGCGATCTGCTTTACTACCTCCGTTTGTTCTTTGACAGAGGCTTCAGAGATACCAGTGACTTCGTAAAGTAACGTGGTGACCTCAGGCCATCGTCCTAGAAAATCATTGGGATTTGCTGCATTTAGAATTTTTGACATTTCATCATCAAGTAATTCACATCGACCAACCGTGACACCACAGTTAAGAGAGTCGCGAGCTGTACACGCAGCGTCGGTTATCCCTTTAGGGAATGATATGCGAAGAGCATTCGAGAACTTAGGAATGCCATGAATCTTCAAAGTAGCTTCTGTAATAACTGCTAAAGTTCCCTCTGCACCTATCAATAGGCGAGTGATATCATAGCCAGCGGATGATTTCCTCGCTCTAGAGCCTGTCTTGATGATTGTGCCATCAGCAAGAACAGCAGTGAGACTTAACACATTTTCCCTCATAGAACCGTATCTCACTGCGGTGGAGCCACTACAACGGCATGAGCACATACCTCCGACAGAAGCTCCTGGCCCAGGATCAAGGGGAAACCAGAGACCTTTAGGCTTCAAGATCTCATTCAGTTCCACATAACCTAAGCCTGCCTGTACAGTCACGTCTAAATCTTGTTCGTGAAGAGCAAGAACGCGTTTCATACGAGAGAAATCAAGACTGATGCCTCCTTGAGTTGTTAAAGTTTGTCCTTCAAGGCTGGTGCCACCCCCAAATGCTACGACAGGAATGTGATGAGCAGAGCAAATCTTCATAATCTCACTCACATCATTAGTGCTCTTAGGGTAGATGACTGCAGAGGGAAAAGAGGAGATTTTATGGTAACTGCTCCAAGCCTTCGCTCGTAACTTCCTCTCTTCGAGGTCAAGTTCGATTTGATTTGGTTTGAGTACCCCTTGTAATTTCTGAAGTACGATAGTAGGGAGGGTCTCAGATCCATTCGCTTTCTCTTCATTGTAGGTTGTGTGCTCTTTGTTGAGTTGAACCGCTAAAGTTAAGAGAAGAGGAAGAGCTAATAAGTACCATTGGTTATTGTTCTCCACAGTTGTGATTGTTGCAATATTAGAAACTAGTCGATTACTAACCACTCTTCTATTTGATACTTTCAAATTCCATCGAAGGGCGTTGGATAAACCGAGAGAAGATCGTTTCAATGCATTCATTCTTTCTTCTTTATTTTACCACAATGATGACTTCCTTTTAATTGGCATCGCATTTCATTTCTTTGCGATGGATTATGGAGGAACTTCCCATAGCATTTACGAGCAAGAAAAGGTGAGACATAATCTGTTGAGAAGCTTGGGCTGAAAGATATATTATTTGGCTTAGGACGTGGAACAATCGCCAATCGAATGGAACAGATCGATTGAACTTCAATCATAACAAAACACAAAGAATGAACTTTCATTCAAAGCCATTTTTCTCGAAACAGATCGCGTCGACTTTGCCTCCACAAGCATACTGTGATCCATGGAAAGCTATGATCCATCAACTTGTACAGAATAATGAATTACCAGAGGGTGAACTATCTGTTGATTATTCCTTCCTCAATGCGGAGATCAGTGCCACTGATCTATCACCCTCAAACCTTCCTACCATACTCCCTCGAGATGATAACGAAATTGATATTGATGCTTAGATGTATCTTATTCAATCAATTTCTTTTTTAATTTAGAAATTACGATGAGCGTTGAGACGCCTCGATAGCTTCAATCTTCCTCTTAAGCTCGTCCAAAACTTGACTCAGATGTTCAATCTTCTGATCTTTCTCTAATAAATTTTTGGTGAAATCAGAAACTTGATTTTGAATACGTTCAAAGTTGCTGGTCAAACTCCTCTCAACAAGCTTGCCTAGAATATCCACCTCAACATTCACCTCTTCGCCAATCTCCTTGGCAGGAAATATAACACTCTGTTGGGTATGAGGGACTAACATGATCGTAAACCAGTTGTTTTGAGGCTTGGAGTGAACATCACAGATTGTCAGTGACGTTCCGTCGAGACTGACGAATCCCTTCGGAACGATGTATCGAATGAATTCATCATCAAGACCTAATTTAACCCATAATGAATCTCCCTCAAACCATTTATCCAAAATCTTGGCAGTGCAATCAACGTGACCCTTTGCAGCATAATGTGAGACGAGTTCTAAGAGCCCAAAGAAGGGAACATTACCTGCACGAAATGCCCCGAATTACGACCATTAGGCTGCAGAGCTCTTTCTATATTGACATGGCTAATTGAAAGACAAAAAGGAATTCAGATTATCCGTCATTCTGACCATATTCACTCCTACCTTCCTGGTTGCAGCTTCCCAAGGTTTGTTCTTCTTATCGTCTCAGGCGAAACAGCCACACTAAACTAATCGACAAAGACTAATCAGACTCTTAAATATGAAGGGAGATATTGATTACTTGATTATTTTCCAATTCAGTAGCTGTAAGGCAAACGCCGTTGACAGCGATGCTACAGCCTATATAAGCATCTTCAGTCGCGACATTCGATCGCACCACCATCTCAAGGCCTGAAGCTACTGAGCCATCCCACATCTTAACTGTACGATTGAACTCCATTGCAACAACTTCTCCAATTTCCTTTAGATCCATTCGATAAAAAGGACTTAAACCATTTTTGGAACGCCTTACCTCTATAATACCAGAAAACATTTGTCTCCTCAAATCTAGCCTCCTTCCAACAAACTCAAAAACTCGATGACTGATAAAGCCATGACTAAAAGAGTAAAGACACACAAAGACTACACAGATTTGCTGCAGCATTCTTAAATTGGAAAACATCTTCGAGAAACAGTGTGCGAATTGTGCAGCGCATGAATTCCCTTAAAAAAAAGCTTTCACTTCTTTATTGATGTATTTTTGTTATTTGTAGATTTAAAATGCCTTTTGAAATTGTTATACCAGAGTTCGAGCTACCAAAGCTATCAAATCTAATTGTATTAGAATTATCAGTCAGTTTATTTTTAGTATTTGCAATCGCTGAACTTACTGGATCTTTGTTTAGTGGCTCTTTGTCCCTCCTAGCAGACTCGATTTCCATGTTTGCTGATATTTTCTCTTATATTTGCAATATTTACGTTGAATGGTATAAAACAAATTATGGTGGAGTAAGTAGAAGGTCAAGGTTTTATTTAGAGATCGTCATTCCTACAGTATCAATCATACTTTTGATCCTAACAACCATCTATACAACAATTGACGCCTCTTTAGTCATACAGAATCCTCCAGCCAAGGATGATGTGAATGTGAGTTATATGTATGGATTTTCTATATTTAACATGGTGGTTGACTTCTTATGCTGGATCTTGTTTTCTTTGCGTGGTCCTGACACCTTTATTGAGGCCATTGAGATTCCTCAACTTAGCATTGATACTTCTATCACCTTTGATGATGAGATTGATTTTGGTATCTTACCTGATACAGAATTCACTTCCATATTGCATGACGTCTCTCCAATTTCTTCCTCCTCCTCTTCTTCATCTCTCTTTACCCTGACAGAGTGCTGCAAGCTGTTGTCCTGTGGCTTCTATCGCGAGACTTACGTACAAGATAGCAGCAGCTCACCTATATCACTCACTTCAACTGAAGGTGGGAGTGGAGGAGGTCACAAGAGGTCGAATCTGAATATGTTATCAGCTTTCATTCATGTCGTTGGAGATACTCTGAGAACTGTTTCAGTCCTCATCGCTGCTGGTATTTCCACAATCTTTCATGTGGATGGTGATATATGCGATGCATGGGCGGCGATGGTAGCTTCTATATCGATTCTTATCATGTGCGGGAGTCTGATAGCGGAGATTCGGAGGAGCTGGAGCGAGTTACAGGATGAAGACGTTGAGGAGGGAATTTCCTTTAGCATAGGCCCATTTAGTCATAGTAGCGGAAAGACTTCAAATTCGAAGGCATCTTCAAACAATAGAGCAGTATACATGAAAGTACAGGATGAGGAGGACAGTTAGTCGCGTGAATAAGAAGAACGATTGCTTTTGATTTCTTTCTTAAAATTACAAATACCGAACACGCGGTGGTAGAACCAACAGTAATATTAATATTATTGATGTGGAAAATGAAAGACATGAAATCTTCTTCAATGCTATATGGTTAGCGTCAATTCTTTCCCTCCTCTTCATCAGATGAAGCTAAAATGCAGGGTATTTATTTGTAAGAAGTTACCAGTAATGAATGGAGAGAAAGGAGAAAAAAAGAAAGGAAAATCAAAATTAATTTCTCGGTGGATTCAAATACATCATTAATGATTCACCATAATGAAAGGTTGACAGAGTCTCTTCTAAACAATCTTTCTTTTCATTATCATTCCAAATATTTGCTAATTCATCAATCTTCTTCTTAGTTTGATCGATTAATGTCTTCACATCAGATTTCCATTGAAAGAATTGTAAAGTGACACCATTTAATAAAATATCTGCCATCTTTGCACCAATCATACGTCCACCAGCTGTATGCGCAAAATAAAAATTGTAATAATGACAAACGAATCTTGGCAGATTACTCTTCGCTAATTCCTCCAGAAGTCGAGCATAAGCATGTCCCGCCTCACCACATTCTGGGAGAATTAAAGACGGATCAAAACGAAGCATCCATTGAATATCCTGTTTTAGTGCTTCTGCTCGTTCTAATCCAGTATTACGAAGGAGTTGTAAGCGAGGGTGAGTGTTAATAATGTGCTCGAAGGTCTCATACACTCGCAATGAATCAACAAGGAATTGTAAATAATTCTGTCTTGTTGGTTTCCACTTAGTGAAAGGAGTAGCCTTATTAGCTTCTCTTTCACCTTCCCGAGGCGCTTGGTCGCGAGTATGCAATTTCATCGCGTAAGGTCTCAACTCATCCTGCACGAAAGAACGAGCACGCAGAGGACTTGTCTCGAATAATCGCATATTTCTTGTAAGATATGCACCTTGTTCAAAGTTCGAAGCTGTTGGATGGGAAATGGAAGAAGAAACGGGCATGGATTTAGTATTTCTAAAAAAAACGATCGGAATGCGATGCTTGTAGACATAACCCCAAACAGACGACTGGAAGGTCAAGATGACGATTAATAAATATATTTTCGTTAATAGAAATTTCTCTCCACTGCCAAACATTGTTCCAATTTTAAATGATTGAAGTATGTGATTCTCACTTTCTGGCTGGTAATAGGGGATTCAAAGATTTTTTCCTGTATAAGAAGTCCTTGAGCGAGCTGATTAATGTTGTCCTCTCACTGGTGCAGTGTCTCAGAGAAGGAGATCGTGTGTGTTGGAATGTCTTGTAGTTAGTGTTGTTTCCTCGCTGTTGTTGGAATGTTTTTCCTTTGCTTCACTCTCTCTCAGTGACGCAGCCCTCTGCTCTATCGCGAGAAACACTCTCTCGCTACACCAGTGGCGTTACATTCATCCAGATACTGTGAATTATGAAGGATGAGCTTCTCTCTAACCCGAAGCTCATCACGATTGAAGAAGAAAAATGATTCAATCATTTATGAATCATCGGAAGATGACGAACGATGGGAATTGGATGAAGAGCCGATGATCAATGTTTTTTCTTTTGGTTGGACTGAAGGTAATGAATGTCGTGAAATTCACTTGAGTTTCTTTTTTTTTAAATCATTGAAAATTGCAGATGGAAGGCTTGGCTATCAACGCGAAGACAAGGCAACGATGCAACAATGTCCAACCCCTGTCATTGCATTGAAGGTTCCCGAACCGACCCGATCGAAGCCTCATCCGAAACAATTCATCTGCAAACGAGTCTCAGCTGGGAGTCGACATACCCTCTACCTGATGATTGATTGCTCCAAGAATCTCGAAAAAGATCGCGCTGCAGTGAAAGAGGACGACTATGATGACTCTGAGCCCTATAGACCTCCGAAGAGAAGTCGAAAGATTTTAATCAGCGGTCTCAATCATGTTGGGCTTTGTGAGGAGCCAGGATTCGATAAACCTACAGAAGTACCATGGGATGAGTCATTTGATCGACCAATCAACGTTGTTGCGGGTCGAGGCGTCAGTTATGTCATCACTAAGCGCGGTCATGTCTATTCTTGGGGATTCGGGAAATTCGGAATTTTAGGCCACGGTGATTCTTTGACTTTATCTATGCCACGTCAGATTACGAGTTTGCAAAGATTTGTGATAAAGAAGGTGACTTGTGGTGGTTTCCATGCTCTCGCCATGACCGATGAAAACACTCTCTTCTCCTGGGGAAGAAATCATAAAGGTCAGCTAGGAATAGGTTACGAGTCCCCGGAAGAGCTTTCTCCAAGACCTGTCACTTTCCCAGCTAATGTATCGAGGGCTGTAGTGTTAGATATCGCATCAGGCTTTGAACACTCCATCGCACTGCTGAAAGTTCGCACGAACTATGACTATGAAGAGACTCTCGTCTATGGTTGGGGAGATGAATCACGTGGACAATTAGGCTCTGGTGATCCAGATCAACGATTTAGGCCTCAAGAGAATCGTTACATCACGAAATATCTGAAGAAATTAGATATCTCACTACGGCGAGTCGTCGCTGGCGGCAGTCATAATCTTGCTCTTGTGAATTTATCTGGACAAGTAATCTCATGGGGAGGAAATGAATATGGTCAATTAGGTCAAGGAAATCAGTTTGACAATCCTGAACCGAAGCTTATTAATAATCTTGAGAAAGTGTCAGATCTCTCAGCTGGTCTGAGACATTCCGCTGCGATCTGTGAGTCCAGGACTATTGATCTTGTGGTGTGGGGGTTTAATGGCTTTGGAGAATTAGGATTAGGAGACAGTGAGATTCGTCTACAACCAACACGTGTTTCTGCGATCAAGAACTCGAAGATTCTTCAAGTCGCCTGTGGTGATCGTCACACTGTTTTCGTTTCTTCTCATAAGCCTTTATTCGCGAAGGAATTGCCTGTTCTTAAGCCTTACTTTCGGATTATTCAGGTAAAAAACTTTCCTTCATAATTGTAGTATGTGATTGGACTGACTTATGCTGTAAAGGAGGAGGGAAGATCGCGGCAAGTTATGAAGAAGTTGAAATTAAATCTGGCTAAAGAAGGGATGGAGCCAAATCTCATCGATAATCCGGAAGCTGTGTTGCCGAATCAAGCAGGTTATAGCCACACTGAGATCAAGAATGACGCATATGAGAAAGGCTTAAAGTAAGTTCCTTCTACCTCCACTACCACTACCACTACCGCTACCACCACTGTTTGCACCTCTTCCCCGCTTCCTCTTCCCTTCTTTTCCTCCTTAGTTCTTCGTTTCTATCTCTCCCAACCTCCTCTTCTACTTCGACACTACCTCGATTTCACTACCTCTGACTACCTTGATCTCTCTTCCTCACTACTTCCTCTCTCTTCACTACCTTCCCTTTTAAGTTTCAACTTCCTGGCTTTCTCTCCTTATCTATACTCTGCATCTCCTTTTCCCTCTCCTTTACATTCACTTCCTCAAATTTCCGCTACCTCCCCCGCACTTCCTCACGATTTTTTAAATTTACGCCTCTCCTATGTTTCCCAAAGATATTGTTTAGATACTCACATGGATAAGTATGACTGGCGGAGAAAAGCGATGGAAGCCTGCTTTGAATGCTGGATGCCGAACAATAAACATCTGAAGAAAGTTTGTCTCTCGTGTGCAAGGAACTGTCTCTCCACGTACCGTCTGAGGCCATATATTCGATCAAGAGGGAAACAAGATACTTGCGATTGTCGTGAACTGTCAGGAGTTTGTGTAAGCAAATGGTCACCAATACGCCAGGCTTTTGATGACATGGCTAGTGTGGATGATAAGTGTATTGGTCCTAATCAAGTGCGTCAGCTGTTAAAGGTGTTAAGATCTCCTTTTCCTGTTGAGAGTGCTGATATCGATGATTGTCTCTCGGTAATAGCTGATGGAGTTGGAGAGGATGAAGAAGCCCCAAGGATTAAACCTGTCGTCTTTGAGAAGTGGTATCGCAAATATTATGATGAACCTGAACCTAAAGACATTCCAGCGAATGTTGCAGAAGTAGAAGGATTAGAGGTGTAACCGATTTTTGGAATATCTCTGAATATAATGTATTTATTAATGTTATATTATCAAATTCTAAAGTAATTCTTATTCTTATTTTCTGATTTGATACAAAAATTGTAAAAGTATGAAAAACGAGAGCATGGAACACTGCGATGACCTTCCTCCGACAAAGAGAGTGAAAACAAGAAAAAAGAAATTAGATGATTATCTGTGTAAGGAAAACGTTATTGAGGAGAGGAAGGGATTCTTGTCGACATTATAGTATTAATCAAACTCCATGGTTGGTGCATCTTCATCACGCACGAGTTTACCCATTGGCTTTAATTTCCCTGAAGAAATGGTGCTCCTCTTCATTGGGGCTGAGAGAGGTCGACCTTTCCTAGAGAATAACGCTTGGTTGTTATTATTGCCCTGTGTGCCTACCACAGTCTTCCGCCCAATTCTCCTACATTGCAAGTCATTAGAAGCAGCAATAGATAGAAAATAAACAACGAACCTATCAAGGTCTTTATACTGCGTCATATCCATCGGCTCCGTGACGGGAGCTTGTCTGCCGTAATGAGCGAGCGTGTTCCCATCCTGATGATGCACGCTCGTGATTTGGATCAACGGAGTACTCTGACTGTGTCCAGCCTTCGTTGCAGGAGGGAGTTTTACTGGAGCATTGCTATTGGCGGGAGCGGTGGCGTTGTAAGCATTTGTTCCAGGCATGTTTGTCATGTCCACAGATGATGCTCGATACTTGAAGTCAGCCATATAGTCAGGATCTTCGACCTGCTGATCATAGTAGTTATTACCATGCGGATTGGCGTAGTATTTAGGATCATAAGGGGACTGGCCGGGGCTGACGAGTCGAGAATGCCCTCGATTTGCAGGATTAGTGTTAGAAGGACTTCTCTCTCGTCGTGTGGGTGATTGAGCTTGCTCTGCTGGCGGAGGACTGCTCGACCTACCTCGATGGAATCCTTTGAGAGTTTGATGGAACTCTGGCCCCCCAAAAACAACATCACTCACAAACTTTTGCTGTGATGTCACCTGATCACAGACTAAGCAACGCACTTTGCCTATGTCAGTACCATCACGATGATCGTTCTCCGTGATATTCATCGCTTTTAATTCTTTTCTTAGTTGTTTCAAACACCAAGTCGCAATGCGATCAGAACGATGATCGAGCTTTTGTTCGATTGTTTTCATCTTCTCAGCGGTGTCAGAAAGAGTTTGAATCAGTCGTCGTTCTAACTCCTCAGTAAATCCTTGAAGATTAAGGAAATCATTTTGATCAGCTTTCCCTAAAGTAAGAATTAAATCAGCTTTAGCATCTAACTCAATCCGTTCAGCTTTATCAGTTGTTAATTCTTGTAATTGCTGATGAATAACCTCTAAATGATTTTTAGGGAAATTATCAATCGTATGATTTAATTCAGCTAATGTTTCAAGAGAATGATTTAATTTTCCTTCTAATTGTTTCACTTTTAATTCTTGTATTGATATAATATCTTTCATTTGATTTAATTTTAAATCATTTTCTTTCTGTGCGGTCATATCATTCACTTCTAATGAAGTAAATTTATCCTCAATTAATTTATTTAAACCTTCAAGTGTAATTTGATAATCTGATTGAAAACTAATAAATTCATCATGATGTTGTGACATTTCTAAATTATTATTACTTAATTGAAGGCTTAATACGTCCATCTTATGAGATAGTTCACGATTATTGGTTGTGATTACTTGCTCAATTTTCAGAATCCTTTGTTCAAAGTCAAAACGAGTTCTTAATTCTTCACGGAGGCTTTCAATTTCACCTCGTAGTAATGACATGTCATCTTGTGTCGCGAAGTTAGCAAGTGAGAATGAAGGTAGTACTGTCTTTGTTGGGTGTGCGGAATCCTCCGATTTTCTTGCACTTGGGGCCATGAAACTCGAAGTAAATGCCTGAAAATCGATGTTAAGCTTCGAATGATTGTCTCGAAGATAGTCTAACTGCTTTTTGATTGATGCGAAGACATTGTTAATTCTTTGTGCATCCATAAAGATGGTTGCAACTGACTGCTCATTCCATGAATTCCATATCTTTTCAACCTCCTCTTCACGTTGCTCGTCAAATTGGTCTCCTTCTCCTTCCATCTTGATATAGATTTTCGAATGATAACCGCCACGCTGTGTATTTTACTTTGAAACGGTTATTCGATTAATTAAAACACCGATTATTTTAAATCTAGATTTTAGTAAAAGTCTCTAGTTGAAGTTGCAATTTCTGAGGCAGAGGTTGCGTGAGTTGTATCATAGGATCTTCATCATCTCGTTGTGAGCGTAGTATCTTTGAACTTAGAACAAGTTGCCCTTTCACATTTTTTAATTGCTCATTCAATAGAATAGAATGCTTCGCTCTGTCGCTGTTCGTCGTTTCGTTGCCCGACCATCCACTGGCTCTGTCGCCAGCATGGGAACAATTGTGGCTCGTCCAGAATTCAAGGCAAAGTATGATAACTACATTGATGGAAAGTTTGTTCCTCCAACCAATGGAAAGTACTTCGACAATGTGTCTCCAATTGATGGAAAAGTTTTCACTCAAGCTGCTCGCTCAGATGCTGCTGATATTGACAAGGCTTTGGATGCTGCGCACAAGGCCGCAAAGACTTGGGGAAAGACTTCCGTGACCACTCGAAGCAATCTTTTGTTGAAAATCGCCGACAGAATCGAGCAAAACTTGGAGTACTTGGCAAGGGTCGAAACCGTCGACAATGGTAAACCAATCCGTGAAACTCGTGCTGCAGATCTTCCTCTTGTGGTTGATCACTTCCGTTACTTTGCCGGTGTAATTCGTGGAGAGGAAGGAACTATTTCCGAATTGGATCCTACCACAGTCAGTATTTGCTTGCATGAACCGCTAGGGGTTGTTGGACAGATTATTCCTTGGAAC
>VFQN01001905.1_pt1 | contig 33608 bp, 26 predicted proteins | sample 3512371 | NCBI WGS metagenome assembly VFQN01 (sample SAMN10412370, study PRJNA504923) | tailings metagenome | isolation source: Replicate 2 from Balatoc abandoned mine | place: Philippines: Itogon, Benguet | collected 2017-08-28 | reverse complement strand
TGAAGATCGGTCACTGAGAGATCAAAATCTCAAGAAAAGTGAGGGAAAAGATGCTTGAAGGATTATAGACAACTATAAAAATAATAAACAAAATGAAAACACCTTTATTGTTTAGTTTATCACCATAAAGTAATGAGTTAAAGCTTTTTTTTTGCGTGATTGGCGTTATCGGCATACCGGTATGTTGATAACACGAACCGACAAGCTGTGCGTGAAACGACAAGTTTTATTGAGCGAGTTTAATTAGGATGGATCGAGCCAAAGAAGGTCTGTGGCTTCATTTGATTGAATCGGTACCACTCCCAGAAAGAGATGAATTGTTTTCGTTAGTAGGACGTGGGTTAGTCGATACAAACGAGGTAAGAAAGAAAAGGGTTCAGTGACATTTGACTGAGTATTTCTGTGTAGACTCTTTGGAATGAGAAAAATATTCTTCAAGAAATTGTCTATGAAATCCATGGGAAATCAACTTTAACAACACCTCGAACTGTGTCAACAAATCCAGGAAATTTTTCACCTTCCCACTCTCTTTCCTCTTCGATGTCCTCTTCTGTCTTCACAACAATGATTCATTCAACAAATAACGACCATAAATTCAACAAAGCCGTCCCATCCTCATCATCTGGTACAAAAGAATCTTCCATTCAAATTCACTTACCACCTTCCACTCATTCTAATAATAAATTTCAAGCAAAACGATTATTTAAAGATGCTTTAACATTTTCTCAATTACATTATAATAATGATCTATTAAATGATTTAGGATCAGTATCATTATCATCATTTGAATATATTGATGAATTACAATTACTTCTTAGACAAACAAAAAGACATCATTTATCAGAATTAATTTTAGATCTTGAAATGATACGAAAGTATCTTTTCTTAGAAAATGAAAAACTTCAAGAAGTGATACAATCTTTACAGGGTATTATTGATAAAGATATGCAATTGGATGATGATATTCCTAATCATAATAGTAATAATCATTCATCAACTTCAAAACCTTTTTCCAGTACTGGTGCTCCAAAATCTGAAGTAATTACATCGAAGGTTCAAATGAGTAAACGACTCCCCATTCGAACAGGTGATCGAAGTAAAAGTCGACCCAGAGATTTGACGGAGGAAAAGATGAATGATTCAAGTGCATTTGATGAAGAAGTGCTAAAATTTGAATCTTTTCAAAAAGATACATTGAGTCAAGATTTTTCAACATCAAGTAATCAACATTTAGATTATGCTTACACACCATCGAAGAAGAACAGTAGGTTTAGAGAAAAAATAAAAGATGCACAATTAGAGTTATATCTTGTTGATGATTTATAACTAATCCTTTTTTTATTAATTTGTAAGAGAGAAAAGAACAAATAATTTGATACCTGCTCTTAATTAAACTTCGTTTATTTAGACCGTATTTCGTCTTCTCCATCTAATAAGGCAGAATTCAAATTCAGATCAATCGAGAGAGTATCACTTTTCATTGCGAATGATCATGAAATTCGTTCGAAAAGAGTTTTTTCTTCTCCCCTTCAACTGAACTAACTGAAGTGAAAGCAGAAAAAAAAAATGGAACCCTTGATAAATAGCAATGACGAAGAAACAAAGAACAATCAATAGAATGCATTTAGGCACGAACGACAACCAACAACCTGAATATGCAGAAGTGACCATAGAGAAACGAAACACATAGAAAAAGAAAAAAGTTTGTCAACACTTGAGAGAAAAGAAATCATAGAAATTAAATTCATGCATAAGCAAATAAAAAAAAGGCTGAACAAAAGTTTTATTAATGTCTTTGAGAAGTACACCCCAATCCGAAATTAATTTTAAGAAATAACCTAAAGAGAGATGATTATATTATCCTACTAATTTTCTCTTTCTTTCTTTCATCATTCACATCATCAAAAAAACATCATAAGAAAAGAAAAATATCAATAATCTTCATTTCCTTTTTTTGTTCGCTAAAAGTCTTTGCTAATATATCTAATAATACTGTTATTAATAAATAATAATTAATCGATTTCGAAGTATTTTTTTACCCTTACCATATTAATGGAAAGAACGAGGGAAAGCCATCAGAGATATATATGCAGAAGAGAAAATTTTAAAAACATTATTGTCTCATGTATTGAAGGCATTCCCATTTTATGTCGAGGATTGTCTCAAGCAGAGAACGATAGTTTAGAAGGATTTGATAGAGTTGATCAAATTGTTCACGATAATATTGCTTGATTGTTTTGGAACCACTAGAATATCTATTACAAATAAACTGCTTTTGTTGTTGTATTTCTTGAGAAGTGACTGTATTTTGAGAAAACGAGTGGGTGGTAAGCGGGGAATTACCAAATTCATGTAAAACTGGTGTAAGGAACGGTAAGTCTAATAGTTTATCCATATGAACAATCTTCATTTGTACAAATTTAACAGCCAATAATAAGTAGGTAAAATCATCTTGAACAGAAACCTTTTGAACGCCCGTAGGACTCCAAGATGTTTGGGGATTGGAACTACTACAATTGACCTGTGTATTCGACATTATTTGATTAAGGAAAAATTGGAGTTCATTCAGATGGATGAAAGATTCAATAGTTCTAATTTGCTTCCTCAGGAAAATAAAACGAGTCAAAAAAGCTTCAAATTGCTTATTATCGTCTAAAGTTGGGTCAACGAAGGGAAGGGATTGGAAGACACCATTCCTTGCAAGAATGGACCCACTATCATTACTCTTTTCCATCTCCTCCAATGGATCTATCACCGAAGCTGATGATGAGGTAATTTTGCTCTCTGGGACTTCGGTCACCACTGGTACATCCTGTACTCCAACATTTAATTTGCGCTTTTTTCGTCGAGAGTTCTCTTCTTGTAGTGAAGAATGATTATCCACAGTAACTTCTGGGATAACTTTCCTCTTCTTTCTTGCAGCAGAGCCTTTCTTTTTCATGAATAATCAAGTATTATTTATTCATCACGACGGATGGTAGAAGTGTTGTGAATTTTGGTGCGAATCCGTTATTAAGGCGGCGCTTCGGCGTGAAAATTCTTCAATTTTGAAGAGTTTTCCTGGAATTATGAAGGATTTCACGCTTTTCATAACAAAACGCCCAACGTGTTGACCGAAACAAAAAGAAAGAGATTCCCCGCAAAATGACTGGTTATGACATTGGTTTCAATCGCCACACAATGACTTCTATTGAAGAATTTCCCCTAACTGATCTATCTATCGTGAAAAGAAATTTTCATTCTATAGAAATTACAAGAATTATTGAAGTTCGTATGAGAAGAATTCTTATCAATGATAACGATTACCACCGAAAAAGCAGTCGCTACAACGCCACTAGAAACAACTATAGAAAAAATGCATACTTTTGCTATTTCAATCAAGCTTTCCTCATTCGAATCGAATTAATCAAATTTCAAAACATTAATTGCTTCTTTAATCTCTAATTTCGTATGATTCACAATTTGTGAATGTTGTAATAACAATTGAAGATATAATATAATGTCAAAGTCTTGGATCATTATACCATACTCAGGGAAAGCGATTTCTCGTACCTCTAAAAAACGCTTTTTATTCTCTTTGGAATGAACAACAAGATTGACAATACAATTACAACCAATAGATGCAATATTATTATGAAATAATACTTGCGTTTTACTCGTTGAACTTGTAATAACACTCTGATTTGAACTATTACCTTTCAAATAAGATTGTTGTTGTTGTTCATTATCATGATTATAATTATCTTCAAAGATATTATTATAAAAAATTATTAATTTAATTATCATTTCACATATAGATAATTCACCTAATAATAATTTATATTGTATTGCTAATGTACAGATTATATCCATAATAGAATAAGTTAATAATATTGATTCTGTACCAAATAATGTTAATAAATCATATAATTTCTTACATAAACCTTCTTTCATTAATTTCTTTTGATAATTCATAATTAATAAGAAATTTTTAATAATATCAATTACTTTTATATAATAAAAATAATAATTTTCTATAGTTTGTTTTGATAAAGAATGTAATTTTTCTTGTAAATGATTCTCTGTATATATTAATTGTTTTGCTTTTAAATGATTTAATATTGTAATATGGAAATGATTACCAAACATGTAAGGAATATTATTAGGGAATGAAGTTAACATAATAATTGCATCTAAACAAGTTAAAGCAGCGAAATAATCATCAGAAAAGTTCAGTAAAGGGGATTGTTTGTTGGATGTTGGTCCTCCTCCATCTCCTGCAGCGATGGAAAGATTCGAGGAAGAGAGAAAACTCATTTTCCTCTTCATGCTCGCCGGTGATGCTACTGGAGAAGGAATCGTAGAAGATTGAGAGAAAATTGATGACGATCGACGATGAGGTGATAGAAAAGGTAAATTTTTCGATGACTTTTCATCTACTTCATCATAAGTTATAGAAAAGATTTGATTCGCTGAAGTCATACTTTGTTCTTTCTGATAATAATAAAGGTATAAATCAATAAATAATTCACATATATTTTGATCTTGATGATTTATCTGTTGTTGTATAATCTCTTCTGTCGATCGACTAGGATATAATATAATAAAAGAATGTATAATAAACTGTAATAATAATAATGTTGATGTTTTCCCATGATAAATTAATAAATTCATTAATAATGGTATTGATAATAATCTTTCCATTTGTTTTGCGATACTTGATTCTTTTATAAACCATAGTAATATCTCTAATGATTTCTCGATTGCTATCTTTGCAATCTCTTGATTGGGATGATTAAATAAATTTTCTAATATATAGATAATAATTCTGATACCATTATGTTGTAATGCGATGGTTGTCCAAGTTTCTAAATCTTTATTTGCTAATAAATGAAATAAATCTAATGCAATGACAGCAATTGAAGGATTAGCAATAGAATGAGTTTCAATCATATGAATAGTATAAGAAAGAATTTGTTTGGAATAATCTAAAGCATAATAAAGATTGAGATGTTTTCTTAAGAGGATCTCTTTCTCTGCTTCAAGGATATTGTGGAGAGCTAAAAGACTGTAATAAGCGGTAAGAGGATGGTTGACTTCTTGTTTCTCTAAGGTATGAACAATTAAATTAACTCCAGAGATTCCACCAATCGCTGATGAGGACAGGTAAGTATGACATTGACTGAGTACAGCGATGGTATGAATGGAGATTTCTGCAATATTTGCATGATAAGGACCATGAAACTTTGCGATCCGAGAGACGATACCAGGAAAGTCAACACTACCATTCACACTCTGACCAAATGAACCTTGTTCACTATCTCCACTAATACTAATAGTCTGGTTAATCCCACTACTGTCACCCGCTTTAATGTTATTATTATTACTGTGAATGTTTCCTTTTAAATACAATGATTCACATATCTTAGGATGATGTAAAGCTAATTTTTGTATAATTTCTAATGAAATTTCTGCAATAATGATCTCTTTTTCATAATATTTGTTCATTACAGAATAAAGAAAAATACAATTTTCTAAACTACTAAATAGACGTGCATGATACATACTATTATAGGAATGTATTAACTTCTCCTTCCCAACACTTATCTCATCATCGTTTTTTATACTGTTACCTTTACCTTTTCTTTCATTGATCTTCTCTTGTTTATTTGTTGTTTGTTTAAAAGTTGGTATTGGTTGGGTTATATTGGAAGCTGAAGTCACTGCAGTAAGAATGGAAATGACATAAGGTGAATCCAATAGATGTGAAATACAATTAAATAAAAATTCAATAACTCTTATCGACTTCTCTTCATAAAAATGTAACAATTGTATTAAAATTCCTTGTAAATTTAATTTTTGGAAAAGTACTTTACAATCTAAGTGACAGAGGAAGTTCTCTAATGTCTGACAGGCTATCTCTGTTACTTGTATTGCATATTCTTCATGATGATGTAAGAAATCCATTGTCCATTCCATCATTCCTTGCTTTGCTAAGATATCTTGATTGATGGGGTTATTGTGAATAATGGTGATAATACATTCAAAGCAGGTGACAATGAGTGGTGTATGACAAGGAAGACGATTAACAGAAGAGATTCTCTTAATCACCTCCAATAATGCAAAGAATGGACCTGGTGGATTTAAAATAGTCTTTTGATAAATGATATTTAAACGAATAAATAATACAATACGTTTTCCAATTAATGTTAATAAAGTTCTACTAATTTCTATTTTTGATGTTTTGTAGAGGAAAAAATCCTCAAGAAACTTCTTAAAAATATCATATGTTGGCCAAATCTTTTCAATCTGCAAAAATTAAGGAAGTTATACTGCAACCTTTAATCAGAAATTGGGGGTACTTACCTCAGAATCTTCAGGTATTATGATCGGATCAGTCTTCTCAAGCCAGAGAGGCTACATGGTATCAAGTCAGAAATCAATCAACAGCTCCATTTATTATCAATAAACTTACCACAACGTGTAATTCTAACTTATCTAAAGCTGCAAAGAAAGCTAACGCTTCCCATTCTTCCAAAATAATATCACAATGATAGAATATTTGTGTTATCTTTTCTCTTGATGTATGATGTAAATCCTCAATTGTAATCAATTGCAATTCATAAAACTTTTTTATAAGAACATCATACTTATCTAAATCAAATCCCACAGTATTCACTAACCAATCTTTGATTGGAATCATGACAATCTCACCAATTTTATTTAATCCACTCCAAATTCAGATAGAAGCGTAAAATAACGTTCGCTCAATATAACATCTTACAACCTTCGATATCCCAGTTACGCAAAGGAAAGTTCTCATGGGCGTATTATCATGGCGGGTTTGATTCATTATTTTGTTCTCTCGAAGAAGTTGTATCACTTGAAGACCCTCGACGACCAGCATAGGAATGTTTGATAGATCAGGTTATTTCTCCAAGCTGATCAAAGGATCACAAGGATCTGAGGAGGAAAAGCAGTGTGCTGGTATCTTGTATAATGATACAGATATTCAACTGGGTGACAAACGTCTTAATTCACTTGCAGCTTTAACTTATAATATGGCTTCATGTCAAAGAATTGTGACCATGATCGAGAAAGCAATTAATCCTACCGAAAATCCATGGAAAGTGATCTATAAAGCTCTTTTAATTGTCCATACTATGGTATTATACGGATCAGAACTTGCTGTTGATAAATGTGTTGATTTATGTAAATACGTTTACCCTTTACAAGATTATAATAGTGCATTAGTGAAAAGAGGATTCTTTAATGCTGGTGGCACTGATTATGGAGCACCTGTCCGAGCCACTGCTAAGACTGTTGTGAGTATCTTAATGAAGGATGAGAACATTCGTCAGGCGAGACACGATGCTAGAGCTGGACAAAGTACTCTCGTGCCAATGGGTGAAGAATTTGAACAAACGAAACCTTCTCAAGGTATTTCTATGGGTTACGGTCAAGCGATCTCGTCGTCTGTCGGTGCTGGCTTTGGTCTTGAGAATGTGCCAGGTATGTACGAGGGAAGACCCGATCGATACTTTGATAATACCAATGATCGAAGAAATACTGCAACGGTTGGAAACTCTCAAATTACTCGTGATGTAAGTGATGATTTTCCCCTCTTTTGTTCCAGGAAGGTTTTTGATCTGCCTATATAGAAACTCGCTCCAAGCTTGTTAGACCTTGTCTTCGATGCTCCAGCGGCAACCGTCAATCCCAACCTACCACAAGCTGAATACCTACCTGCTTTGGAGAAGCAAAAAGAACTTGAGAGACAGTTAGCAGAACAACAAGTAAGTCTCTCAGAACTGATTTGATCAGATCCTAGTATTCATTTTTCTGAAGGAATTACTCCGAAAGTTACAGCAACAGCAGCTCCAACAACAACAATTTCCTCCCATGACTAGTAATCCAACTCCTGGTTATGGTGCCCCGACTGGTCAACCAAACTACTCGAATGATCTTCTCAGCCTCTCAGCACCTTCAACTAGTAACAACATTCCAGGTGGATATCAACAATCATATTCTAACAATCAATACAATCCACAGCAAAGTTTCCCTCCTATCAACCAACCATCGTTCCAACAACCTCGTCCATCATACGGTGCTGATTTATTAGATTTTCAATCAGGTCCATCGAGCAACGCTAATCAATTCCAATCCATTAATAGTGGAGGAGGAATGGGCATGCAACAACAAAATCAAAGCAATTTAAACAATTCTTCTGCTTCATCGGGTCCAGTGATTGGTAATGAAACTTATTTCCTTGAAAACTTTCATCGTCAATATCAATCTCATTCTATTCGATTCACTGAAAGTCCTGTCAATACAGCGACCCCTACTACCCCCTCAACGAACTCTACCAGTAATACTAGTAATGGAGGGAATATGAATCTTTACTCTTCACAGCCTTCTAGCAATGGCTATGATGCAAACACCCAGCTGTGGTCGTTCGATCATACTCGGGCTCCTCCTGTTCCTCCTCCACCTGTCCCTTCTGCACAACCAGGTTATTACCCAAATAACAATAACCCTCCCTATCAAAACAATCAAGGACCAAATAATTGGTCACAGCAGAGCAACAACCCTTCTTACCCGTACAACAACAACTATCCAATGGGGGGAGCAAACCCTAATTATCCCGCACAGATTCCCGAGAATAACTATAACTATACGAGTAATATGGGGGCCCCTCCACCTATTCCTTCAATGCCACCTTCTCATGGCATGACTCAACAAGGCCCTCCACCTAATTTCAGACCTTAAAAAGAATCATTGAGAGAAAGAGCAGCTATATCATGTGATCTTCTCCTCTTTCATCTATTAAAAGGGAGTGATAGCTGTTTGGTATAGTTTTGATTTGAATGTTGTTGTTTTTCTTTTTCTCCTGATTTTCATTCTTAATTTTTTTTTTTTTTTTTTCTTTGTTTCAAATTAGTGGATATATACGATCAGATAGAACATGCAAAACTTTTTTCGCCATTTACTAGTAAATTATATTCTCAATCACATCTTTTCCTCCCTCTTATCTTGTGGATTGATGAAAAATAGAGTAAAGGTGTAAGTAAGGTGGTGGCGGGGGTGGTAATAGGAAGTGAGTATTTCTTATGTCAGATCGATGACATCTGTGGATTTGATTTCCCTCTTCTGTCTCTTCAGAGGTCTCTGATCTGCTCCCCGATCATCTGCAGATCTTCTGACTACTGCGATCTTCGCATTTGCAGTTTCCTCCGCTTTATCTGTTTCACTCCTTGCTTCTGTAGCTATCGAATTAGAAGTGGCGGCAATATCGAAGGTGGTAAGCAATCCATAGTGATCGGAAGGGGTTAAATAGCCGCAACGAGTATCATCACTGAGAAGAGGTTCCTGACCCACAATCACTACATCCTTCATTATTAAAGACGGGTGGTTATTATAGTAAAATCTATCAAATCTGCATTGAACTGATGGTTTTCCAGGACAGATCCAGGTATTAGGAACCTTCACTGCTCCTTTACCACCTGCACCAGCTATTACTCGTTCCGCTACATCTACAATCGAAGGATAACCTTTTAAAACAGCTGTAGCCTCAGGATTTCGGAGATTGGTATCTCCAGCAACTATTCCGGGTCCCTCTGTCTGCCAACTCATGATTTGATCAAGCATCACTCTTAACTGTGCTTGTCTCGTAGAAGACTCAGCAGACTTGAAAGCAGTTCCACAACTTTCTAAATGACAGTTAATAAACATATACTTTATATCATTTATTTGAAAAGTTGTCTTTTGAATATATCGTCCTTGCTGTGATTGTGATTGAGGGGTGGTGAAAGATTGTCGTTGGAACATCAGCTGAGTGAGGTTAGGAATATCCTTCTTCACGAAGGATAAAGTGAAATAACCACCTAAAGACATCAGTGAAGTTCGATCCGTAGGATTTATTGAACATTCATATCCATTCTTTTGAAGTGTCCTGTATAATGATGTGAGGGCTTGGGGGACCACTTCTTGTAAGTGAATCACGTGAGGACTTTGAGAAAGGATTATGCCAAGAATATACATCATCCTCTCCTGTAATTCATCTTCAGCATTATTAAGACCATCTATATTGTATGACAATACTTTTAATTGCTTGAGTGGACTTGACTTTTCAGTTTCAGTTGATTCAGTGGACATTACAGATAAAAAGCGGCGATTTTCTGACCACCGCTGAACACTAGATGAAGAATGTCTTAAAAATGATTGAACACTATGACGATAAGTTTGATAAAGGAGAACAGAGAGAGCGTAAAAGCAAAAATTCGTCATCTCATAACGACTCTCTCATTTCATTATTTGACGCTACAGCTTTAAGTACGATTTAATTCCCTCGTGGAGAATTAATTAACATGATAGGTTGGATCTTTCTCGAATAATTTATGAATGAAGGATCGAAAAAAAGGCAAAGAAAATATCAAATTTTCCTTTGATAAGATGCATAAATAAATGGTATTCTCCCTAAAGACCTACAACTATTACTCTTTTTTATATCATTATTTTCTATTCTTCATAAAACACTTTATTCAAATATTTATTAATTGAAAAATAAGTAACTTTTTTCACTTTAAAAAATGATTGTAATGTTTCATCTAATAATATTTCTCTTCTATCTTTTGGATTTTGTAAATTTTGTTCTTTAATATATGCATATAATTCCTTTACCACCTATGAATTGAAATATAAGACAAATGAAGGAACCACAAACCGCATCTTACATTCTTTCGAGGTGTCAAGGGATCTAATTTCAGGAATTCGGCAAACTCTGGCGTTAATCTCTTGGTTCCTGCTTTACTTTTACTTCTACTTGATTTCTTAGGTTTCTCTTCCTCTTCATCATCATCTTCTTCCTCATCATCTTCCTCCTCTTCCTTCTTTTTCTTTGCTACTTTCTTTGGTTCTACTTTCTGTTTCTTCGCGGGGGCCGTGACTGGCTTGCCTTTCTTATAAACAACAGAGCTTGGACGCTTTCTAGTGCTCCTTCGACTGCCTTGCTCTTCCTCTTCTTCCTCCTCATCACCACTCTCCCCTTCTTCAGAACCTTCATCATCCCCTTCCTCTAATGATGAAGGTGCAACTTGATCAACTGATTTCATCTCTTTTGCGAGTAATGTTGACATCTTCATAAAGTGAGATGATTTCTTCTTAAAAATTGTTTGAAGTTTCTCATCAAATAAGATAACTCGACGATCTTTAGGATTTTGTAGGTTATTTGCTTTAATATAGTCCCAAATAGCTTTCACTACTTCACCACGAGGCGCGAATTTTTTTCCAATGAATTCTGCTAAGGTAGCAGAGAGAAGTGCTGGTTTCGAGAAGACTGAACAGAAACAGTGAGTGAAAAGAGATCAAATAAAGCGAAGATAATAGAGCTCACCTGATTTTCTTTTCTTCACTTCAGTATCTCGCTTGCCCAGAGTATCTCGAACTTCGTCGTCGTCATCATCATCGTCATTCTTCTCTCCAGACTCTTCGCCTTCACCTAACTGATCCTCGGGGTTTTGATGTTCAGAAACATATGTCTCTACTATATTACGAATTAATTTTTTGTGTTTTTCGGTATCGATGGAGTATTTCTCGGCTAACTGTTGTCTAATTTGTCGTAAGCTAATCTCATTAACATTTGCGTTAGTGAGTAAATCCAGCGCAGCAGTTTGAATCTGCTTTTCCTCTTCAGCCTCTTGTCTATCTTCTAAATCATCACCAAATAACTCATCCTCTAACTCTTCATCAATGACCGCGATTGATGTTGTCACCTCAACCTCATTCTCCTGAATTTTTCCTTGCTCGTTTTCAGCAAAGAGATCCTCAAAATCTGATGATTGTTCCATATTTAAATGAAAAAGAAGTCAATGAATCAATAATTCTTTGCAAGAACAGACTGTTGCAAACAATCCAAAAATCAATGCCCAAAAGACACAAAAAGAAGAGAAGATAGACAAGAAACCCGTTAAAACAATTCCTCAACAAACAACAAACAATGCACAATAAAATCTCGAATTTCATAAATCTCAAACTATCTAAATCTTGATATTTCGTCTTTCTCACTGAACTCCATTCGTTCGCTTTTTGGTGCAACAAATTAACGACTACAACTCGTTCATAATTCTTTCGAATTTATTATCTCACTTTTCTATATTATACAGAATGTCTGTTGCTTTTTGGGCTACTAAAATTGTTGCTGGTAAACCAGTTGAAGTTCAACCACCTGAAGGATATGTGTTGAATGTGCAACAAGCCGCCATCGTCAATGGCAAGGATAACCAATCATACACTGTCAATGTTGACACTGTAGCCATTGAGGGAGAGAAGTTGGAGGCTGTTATTGGTACCTTACGTCCAGGAAAGGTTGATCAATTCAACTTCAACCTTGTCTTTGGATATGATGTTCCAACCAAATTCTCCGTTACTTCAGGAGATAAGGACAGTAAAGCTGTTGTCCACCTCTCAGGATACTTCCAACCAGCCCCTGAAGATGATGGTAAGTAACCCGTGCTCCATTTTCGGGATTTCCGCTCAATCAATGTTTAGGCGATGACGATGAGATGGATTACGATGACTTCGAAGGCGAAGAGGATGACGAAGATGATGAAGACGACGAGGAGGATGAGGAACCTCGTGTTGTTGAATTAGATGACAACAACAAACCTAAGAAGAACGAGCCTGCTAAGAAGGAGAACAAGGTCGAAGTTAAGACTGAAGCCAAGAAGCCAGCTGACAACAAGAAGCCTGCTGCTCAACCAGCCAAGGCTGCTCAACAACAAAAGAAGCCAGTTGTTGAGGAATCAGATGATGACGAGGAGGAGGATGAAGACGATGATGAGGACGACGAGGATGACCTTGCTAAGATCAAGGTAAGACTGCTTTTGCCACCACAGTGAATAAAATGCGAAACTTACTCCCCTTGGAATATATGTTAATTCGATATATTAAAGGGAGGAAGTAAAGGTTCGCTTAAGAAAGGATTCTTTGAGGCAAACATTTCCCTTCACTCTTTCTAAATTGTACTAACCTATTGTATTTGTAGGGTTTGTTAAAGAAGGGTGGTGATGATGATGAAGATGACAGCGAGGAAGACGATGAGGATGATGACGAAGATGATGAAGATTTACCACCATTAAAGGTCCAGAAGACTGCTCCTCAAGGATTTGCCCCTGGAAGCGCTAAGAAGAACGATAACAACAAGAGCGCTCCAAACTCTGCCCAAAAGAACAATAATAACAACAACAACCAAAACAAGACCCCTCAGGCTAACAAGAATGGTGGCAACCAGAACAAGGGACCACAAAGCGCTGGTAAGCCAAACAACAATAACAACAAAACCCCTCAACAACAAAAGAACAACAATAATAACAACCAGAACAGCAACAACAAGGGTAACAAATTCCCTCAAAGTGGTGACAAGAGAAAGCGTTAAATAAAACCGCTTCCCCACGTGATAGTTAACTTTAAATAGTTCGTTTCATGCCTCACCGAACCTCCTTGTATCCTCCCCAATGTGAAGGCCTGTAGTTGTTATTTTTTGCACTTTGTAATAATAGTAATAATCGTCTTACTTTATCTCTTCGATGGAGAATTTTTCTTGGTACTATTATTATCAACAATTGATGAAAGATCTCGAACATTAATTTGAGGTAATGTTTGATCAGATAACTGAACAAGTTTCTCACGTCTTTGAAGATTTTTTATTGCTTCTTGTTTGACAAAATTTAAACTTCTCATTGATTCTAATCCATTTAATTCAATAAATGATGTTTGTGTAAGCTTTGGTAAAAGATCTTCATGTACAATTAATTCTTTTGGTTTAATAATTTTGGTTTGTCTATCAGCGGTGACTATCATATTTTGTATCTCTAAAGGTAATTCTCTAATAGGACTATTTCTACCATCATTCGTATCATTATCATCCACAAAAGAAAGCTTACTATGCTGATCATAATCATCAATTTCTTCTTTATTATTTGATGATAAAGTCGATGTTAATACAGGTCCACCCGCTGTCATTACATGTGTTAATAATCGATATTTCTTTTTCAATTGTTGTTGATAATGTTTTAATTGTTCTTTAGATGTCTTTTGATATTGTATAAATTCATGAAAAGATTCAATAAAAATTTCATTTTTCGTATCTTTTGCTAATTGGATTGCATTTTGATTATTAAAATCTTTTAATTTAGGATCTGCACCATTTAATAATAATGAAAATAAAATATCACGTATTGCATGTAATGGACATTCTAATGCAAGTAAATGTAATGGTGTATATCCCATTGTTGATTGTAAATTAATACATGATTTTCTTTCTTTTTCTTTTGTTATACCATTAGGATTCATGATTATATATTTTGCACAATCAATATTACCATTCCAGATTGCATAATGTAAGGGTGATAATCCATATTCATCTGTTGAACATGGATTTGATCTTAATAGAAGATATTCTTTTAAGCTATCAACTTCATTGTAAATACAACATCGTCTTAGTTCTTCTCCTGACATTTCTAGTGTGGTTAAAAACTATTCAAAACGTTTCATTCTATTAAGCAATTTCGTTCCATGCAATCAAGCAATTGCTTATAAAGTCGAATACAAAACATCCTCAACAAAGACCTTCGAAAACCGTGTCGTTCATACTATATACGAAAAAATATTAATTTAGTTCTTTTTCAAATTTCGCTTTCCATAAAGCAAATGATCCTTCGTTAATGGATTTTCTTGCCTGTTCAAGTATTCGCAATAACTGATATTGATTGTGTTGATAGAGTAAGACATCAGCTGTTAGCTCGTTTGACTTTAAGAGATGATGAATATATGCTTTGGTATGATGGCGACATGCGTGGCAATCACAACCTCCCAGCTAAAGAAGAGAAACTTGATAAACCGAAAATAAAAAGAGAGCAAATTTCCTTACCAGGGGAGACTTATCCTTCATAAACTTCTCATCCCATAAGTTAATTGAATATGAATCAAAAGGAACCGCTTTTGCTTGATAATCGATTGTTTGATCTTCTTTTTCCTCTTCCTCGTTATTCTTATCCTTATCTTTCGCTTCTTGGTCATGTCTTGACTTCTTTGCTCGTTTGGATGGTTTGGATGAGGAAGCTGGCTCATCATTCTCTCTTTTCCTTTTTCCTACAAGATCTTCAATCTCTTCGTGTTCTATGGATAAGGAATGAATCGATTCTTCACACTTTCAACACTTTCGAACTAACCTTGTTGTGCCTCGACTTTAGTAGACTCAATCACGTTAATAGCACATCCTCTCTTGGTGAGTAGTAAAGGATAATTAGAGTATATCAGATCTATCCCAAGTTCTAAATCTTCTAATATCTAACAACACATCACTATCTCGTGCTGGAACAGAGGAACGTTCTTTACCTGTTGAAAGCTGTCAGCTCCCTGCACAGCAATAAATATTTCCGAGTTTTGATTTCTGATCTCTTGAATAATAGATTTTCGTTGCTCAAAGCTCATATGAGGATGAGCTCCACCGATGATAATACCTACAAATAACCATATTATTTATAAAATGTTATTATAAAATATATAAGGGAAAGAAAAAACAACAACATACCATTAGCACCAGCTGTGATCAAACTTTCAATCATATTTTTTACTTGCTGATTATGATTAAAATCTGCAACAAGTACACCAAAGATTAAAGGAGAATATCCAAGATCTTTCTCTCGTAATTCTTTAAACCAAGACCAGGAACGATTTACCGCTTTCTTCGTGCGATTGTTACCAACAGAGACAAAAATCTGAAGAAAAATGAGATTTTGTACACAAAGCAGTGTGTTTAAGAAAGAATCTTACCTCATCTGCCAGAGATACAATGATTGGAGGCTTTTCGATCATAATTCTAGAGATGTAATCTTGATTAGTAACTTTCTTCCTCCCAGCACTTGTATTGATATTTAATGTCTGAGCTTCACAATTTACTGGTGGACCTTCTGTTCCCCAATAAGAGAAGATTTGCACTAAATCTTTATTCACTGTAGATAACTCAAAGATGGATTTTTCTTTAAAGTCTTTTTGCAACAAATCTCCAACATATAATTGAGTAAAAACCTTCCCATGTATCACATCTTTTTCAAGATCAATCGGTGTATACAGTAAGTGACCATAATAACTTGGTAATACAATAGACGGGGTGGAAATACCACATAAACTCTTCTCCTTTAGTTCACTCATGTTTTGATCATTCAAAGATCCTATTATAACGCGATAGTAAAGACTACTATAACAGAAGTCTATTATACATACGAGTAGATTGCCAAGCGTCACAAACAAGAAAAACAATCAAGCCAAAGAGATACTCCCATCTATCCTCAATATATCGAATACTATTAATTAAAAGAGAGAAATGACTGATATTAATGCTTTAGTAATTGAACCATTAGTTCAATTTTATAAGGATTCTTCTCACCTTGTCAAGAAATGCACCAAACCAGATCATAAAGGTAAGTGTATTCACTAGTTGATCAACCGACTTGGAATCTGACTCTCTTGATTCGCTTTTTTTTCTCTAGAGTTTGCTAGAATCGCTCGTGCTACAGGAATAGGGTTTTTAATCATGGGATTCGTCGGATTTTTTGTGAAGATAGTTCATATTCCAATTAATAATATTATTGTTGGTGGAATGTAAATAAAACTCCCCTCAATTGAATTATAATCATATATATAGTTTTTTTTAATTGGTCGTTTCAAATCTGTAAATTCCTAAAAAACTAACAATTCGATCAATTACTACAAAGATAAGAAGAAAAATGATCTTTTCTTCCTACATCAAACGACAATTTCTTCTGCGCTATAAATAGTTCTCATTCTGCAAATATTTGAACTAATCAAAAATAAAGTTACCTATCTACTCTATCAAAATTATTCCCAACTTGTTTCGTTCTAACGAGTAATCTCCTCTCTTTTTCTCTCTCAGACGGTCGTGTCGTGTTTCGCATCAGGTAGCTTTGTGTAATCTCCATCTTTCTTGGAAGTAGCATCTTCACTAAAGGTAAGAAGATCAACACTTTCGAGATCTGCATCCTTTTTCTGCGTTGATTTTTGGCTTTTCACAAAATTAGTTAGCTCGATACCCTTCGGTGACGCAGCTCCAGCGACAACCTGTTCTGACTTCTTCTCTGCTGTCTTCCCTGCTTCGAGCTCTTCTTCACCATCACTAAAGTCAGGTGCAAGCAGTTGTTGCTTTTCTTGATTTGGAGCTTCCTTACGATCATTTTCACCTGCTCTGTGAGCACCTTCACCACCATGTTTCTTTCCTCCCTATTAAAGGATAATTACAAAAGATATAAATGTTTTAAATTGTATTACCCGTTCGTAGAAATTCGCAATCATGGCTGTGATGGACAACAAGAGACCAACATATTGGAAGGCATTAAGAGTATGTCCATAAAGGATAATCGACAAAACTAAAGATAAAATCTTTCGACATAATCCAATTAAAGCACAGTTTAAAGCACCAAATTTAGAAATCGTAACGAAAACAAACACCTACAATGTTGTTAAATTAGAGCAAAAAGAAAAATTAAAGGATTATTACCTGTCCTAAAGCACCAGTGAGACCAAGGAAGAATAATGAAATACCACCAGTTTGAATTGTATTAATAAAATCATTTAATCCATTAGTAGCAACTAAAGAACAAAAGGCAATTACAGCTTTGCCAAATTGAATATTATACATCAGATCAAATGGTTCTACATGATCCTTAGCCATTAATTTATCTTCATAAGCACCTGTAGCACCGTCAAAGCATAATGAAACGGTTAACATCAATGCTCCAATAAAAGTAGTCTCTGATCCACCTTTTCCTTGGTTGGAAGAATTTCCACCGCCCATAAATAAAGCAACACCTGTTGTGATAATAATGACATTCACATACTTCCTTAAAGGGTATCGTTTCCCTAAGATCAGACCAAAAATCATTACAGGGACTGGTTTACATGATTTAAATAAGATTTGTACAGGATAGATCACATATCTTAATGAACGAACTGAAGTGAAAGTGGAGGCGATGGAAGTAAGCGACAATGTTAACATTTGATATTTTGAGATATTGGTAGGCTTTTCACCAAAGAGACTTCGAGCAACATAAGCTGTTATTGAATAAATGGAAGTTGTGACAAATACAAATGATAATTCATGTAATTTTCTTCCGCCAGATGTGACATATTCAAGAACTAAACCGTACAAGGTTAATGATGACATCATACCAATAATACAAAATGCTAGCCATCCGTAACCCGCATGCTTCTCACCATCCTCTTGTCCATGTCCACCATGTGTCATTTTTTCTTTCGCACGAAATTTATTGGTCAATCCAAAAAAATGATAGGATCCAATCGGCTTTGATACACGTCTCGCCTAAAGAGAGTAAACAGGTCTGTTCTATCGAGATAGTGAAGCATTGAACTGGTGTATCGTGAGGGCAGGGCAGGTGGGCAGGGCAATGTTGGTTTTGTGGTGCTCATCGACCAACACTAAAATTATCAGACAGATAATAAAGACTTCAAACAAATTCTACAGGTAAAGCATTCGATTCATGACTTTGGAGGGGATGGATCTGTTGTTTCCTTGTATTGGTGGAGGTTAAGGGTTTTAGAAGGAATATATTGAGTGAGAATTGCACGAATTCTTCTAATTCTTCTCCCTTTGATAATCCTTGATAATCCATTTGTCTTCTGTCCCTTCCTTGCTTGTATTTCACACATTTCCTGAAATTTATGCTTATCTTCGATATATATTATAGTGAATAATGGGAGCTAAAGCTTTATTAAACGCACATCCTAAGAAGGAGATTGGTTCTAAAGGAGCCAGAAGATGCCGTGTTTGCGGTTAGTTTTCTCGTACAAGTCGATTCTATCTTTGGAATAACCTTTCTTTTCCTTAGCTAACCAACAAGCTATCATTCGTAAATACCACTTAAACATGTGCAGACAATGCTTCAGAGAGCGTGCTCCTGATATCGGATTCGTCAAGGTAAGATATTACCCTTTCCTTTCTCTTCACATATTTACTTGTTTTCAATTTTGTAGTACAACTAAATATATGTATAGCGGATCTTATACCCATTCGATACTGATTATATATCACACTGTAAATCTAACTGAAGATTGAAGTCTCACATTCAACTTCTCTTTCTTTTGTTTACACTACGAATCTATCCCCTTTCTCCCTGACACAGAGTGGCACATGCTTAGCCCAGAGAATGATAATATATTGAGAATGAAATGGGGAACGGTACAACCCACTCACAAATTTCATTCTTGATCCTAAGGAGGAGACCATACTCAAAAAAAGCCGAAAGGGAAGTTTGGTACTAAGTACAATAGAAGGATTGCTAGCTGCTTTATTCATTTGCAACAGCTGTAGTGGTTGGAGTAGAAGGATTCCTCACTGCTTCATTCTTACCCAAATTGCTCATGCGTAACTGCTGGAGGCTTCTTTTCTTGCCTTGCAAGAAAACTATCTTGAGAGCTTTTACTCGACGCAAGGGCTTCGTTGGCAATACAGATACTTGCAGCTGACGTTTTGTCGCTCAAAGTGGTTCGTGAGAGACTCTCATCCTTCCTCCGTTAGGAATGAGAAGGATTCCTCGCTGTTAACACTTTATTCTGCGCACGCAGATTGGTCATGCTCGGGAGGAGAGCCTCGAAAATTTCTTTGGGGCTTTTACTCTGTGCGGTAGCTATCACCCCCAACAGCTCGGTCCCGTATGATTCTTCAGTTATTCCTTAGATAGAAAATATATATAACGTCAAATTATGAAATTTGGAAGAATTTAAAAGGAGGATGTTCGGACTATTATTGCTTGTGCTTTGTCTCGTCCTCATTTCTTGCTGTCAAAGGTCTTTATCTTTGCAAGACAATATTGATATTGATTATATTCGAGAAAATTTTGATTGGCGAGCGTTTATTGAACTTTATCCTGAATGTTTATCCCAAGGTGTCAATAACGAAGAAGCTGCAATTCAATATTACATCAAGTATCATCACTCCAAAAACCCTTATCATTATCCCCACCGATTTCCAACAAGTGAAACACTGGAAAATGCTCTCACTAAACTTTCGTCTTATGAAAGACTATTAAACCTTCATTCCTACCCTCCCGCTAACCGAACTTTAATCATTTATCATGTTGGATGGCTTGTCACAGAGAATTCTTTTGATGTAACAATAAACAATATTAAACTCTTTGTAAATGCTCTATTAGATGATTCGATCTCATCATCACCAATACCTCGTGCTTTCTATTGGATTAACCTGATTGGTGGGAAAGAGAATCTTCTCTACAAATACCTTCCACAAGTTGATTTTTTACCATTTTTTCAAAATATAGCAATATTAGAATGGAATATTTCACCAAGTGATATGTATACCCATTTTAGAACTTTAGAATTATTAACAAGTAAGAATTTCTTTCGAATTAATAATTTTACGACAACTGATAATAAAGAAGAACAGAACGTCCAAAAACTTGATTACTCTTCTTTTTCAACAATTATATTTCTTAATAATGAAGCAAGAGGACCATTAATCCATCGTGAACACGGTAATTGGATTCACTCTTTCCAAGATTTATTAGCTTATAAAAGAAACGTATTAGTTGGTTCAATTCTCTCTTGTGAAGTAAAACCACACATACAGACTCATACTTTTGCAATTAAATCAATTTTTATACCATATATACTGCAGCAATATCGTTATGGTGAAGTGTATAAGATGAAATATTGGCGTTACGTTGTCAAACATTATGAGATTGGGTTATCTAATTTAGCTATAACCAATAATTTTACTATTGGTTCGATATTATATCAATTAAAACAAAATAATCTTTCATTCAATGGGAAATGTTTAATTCGTGAAAGACGATCAGGTTTTATTATTGATAGTAATCCTATTCGATGGTGTAAACTACCTATGAAAGATATTATTTTCATGAAATGGGGTGGATCACCTTTCAGAAAAACTGGATTTGTTTGTCCGGCGGTTAAATTACAAATGGATGAATTATTGAAAAATATTAGTCAAGAGTATTATGAGCGTTATGATCGTATGAGGTCTTTACCTGTAAGGAGTAAACAATTTGATGCTTCTCATCAAATGCATATTATCAAGAGAAACGAATCTTTCTATCTACAATTGAGAGATGCAGCATTTCATCATAATTTTAAATTGCAAACACAATTCACTACTCCTGAAACATTACGTGGTGGTGCTTTATTCGATCTCTACAAACAATATGATACTGAAAGAAGTTTACCAGAGAATCCGCGATCCACGTCGAAGGAGGAGGTTCTATCTTCATCCAGTGTGTGTCTCTTTACGAATGTGTATGGTATTTTACCCTTTCACTTGCCTAAACGGAAGGAATTCTCTGAACATGCAAAGAAGAGCAAAGAACCCTGGGATGATCTCTTTGTGATAAACTTTATGAAAGCTGAATTTGATTTGTTCATTCAAAGTAAGTCTATATTGTAATTTTTCACTCCAATTAATTCTGAATTATATCAATTCAATTCAACTAGGTTTAAATCGACAAGTCGATGAAAATTGGATGGCTTACATTATATCGAGTAACGTTACCTATCCATCTCGAAATACAGTCTCAGAGAATGACGAAAAGAGTGAGATATGGGAAGATAGAACCCTCAACTATGATGTCATCATGCAACATTTCTTTTATTATGTAAATTCTTTCCATCATCCTCGAATTAAGTTTATAATGCTGCCTGACAAGGTAAGTAGAGTCAAGGTCTTCATTAACAAGTGACTAACTGTCTTTATGTGATTAGAGAGAGTATAAATCTGTGTTAGAAGTCTATGATTCGATGCTTTTAGCATTACAACACAATTCAACGATTATGTCACATTGTGAATGGGTTCTTTTCTCAAGTATCTATAATAAATTTGGCAGTCAAGTCATCTCAAATCTTAGAGCAGTTCAACATATCTCGTCTGAAGGAAATCCTTCTATGGTCATCCTTCCCATGGATTCGAAGAGGTTTACCTATCAAGGTATGAAATTGATCATTGATTGTTCTAATATTCTTGTTTTAATCTCTTTGTGCTTAGATTTATCTAATCGTATTTTACCTTTTTGGAATTTACATTGCTTACATTACTTATCATTCATGAATGCTCATCCTTCCGGATATTTTGCACAATTTCTACCCTCATCAGAACAAATTGATATCGCAGCTGTTGCATTCCCACTAAAGTCATTACTTCAAGAAAAATTAGTTTTTGGTAAGAATCCTTTTGATTCGAATCTATCTTTCTCATCATTCTGCGTTTGTTACCGTTTAGATAATTTCACACAATTTGGATATCGTAAATATTTGAAAGTATCTTCATTAAATTTATTTGATATAGCATTACAAAAAAAGAATAATGTTCCTGCTGAAAAAGTTTCACCGCATTCTCATTTATTTTATGATCCAATTTATGAAGAAATGATGATTTCAAGTCATTTCATTCAATATCTCACGAGATATAGACGATGGAATTATAAGAGACTTGCTTTAGATGGATTAACGTCAATGATTATCGATGTTGATGCTCCAACGTATTGTTTAGCTTCAGGAAATGTCTGGTATGATCACCCCGTTGTTGCTTTAGCAGGATGTTATACACCATCACAAGTTGATCGATTACATTTAGTGGATTTAAAGAATCGGAAAATTGGTTTTTCCTTTGATTGGAAAGAATTTGAAAGAAATAATCGAATGTGTTTACGATTAAACAAAGATTTATATTATCAGACCATTGCATCTTATCCTAACTTAAAACGATTTATTCCTGCAAAGTTTAGGTCAAAACAAGGTCAACAGTCTTCTTCTTCGAAGAATGAAACGAATATTTCCTCTGAACCTGATGCAGCGGAGAATGAAATTGATGCCATGCTCGAAATTGTTAATTTTGAATCACCGAATCGAAAAGGAAAGAGTCCTCGTTGGTTTAACAACGATCTAAATGGTGAGAGGAAGCATATTCAAGCGAAACCTGTAATAGATCCGAACAATCCAGAGGAAAGCCGGAAAGCACATGAACAATATGATCAATTGAAGGATCATACTGCATTATTTCAGTCAGTTAAAAGGAAAGATGATCACCATTAATGAATCAAAGATTATTGATGTTTCTGTGTACGGTTAAGTTGATCAGACTAGTGCTGTTGGTGGGACTTTTTGGCTTGTTATGGAGCTGATTGAAGTTTCGTCGTTTCGGCAAATTACCCATAGATTGAAATAAACTTAAAAATTGACAAGGGAAGTAAAATTTAGGGTTGCAGCGATATCCCAAATAAAAATGGAAGAACGACTTACGAGTTTTATTATTTTCCTTCCCTTTTGGTCCACTCGCATCATTACTTTTGAGAAAGAAGAGACGTATATAATATTGAACTCAAGTTCCCCTTAAAATTCATCGGAAGCCGGTTTACTGTTAAGGAAGCGCGGGGACAGTTTTATTTCTCAAATAGAACTCTTCGAAAGAGTGAGATAAGAATAGACCTCAATTAAAGAATAAATATATTAGGTGAAGGAAATGAGCCTATTTTCATGCATAAAGTTCTGTAATTAGGAATCTTTCACTCTATTTTCCTTGTACTGTTTGATTGGGAAGGTTCCAATCACTATAATAATTTATTTTAAGTTTCTACTATAGTGTATTTTAAGAAAGGATTTATTTTAAAGTATTTAGTGTTGAAGTACTCGCTAATATGGATAAGATTGGGGGTTTGTTAAACTTTCTGACTGTTTTTGTGCACTCACTGAGTCAGGAAATATTTTTTTAATGAAGCGCGACTAGTTTCAGTGCTTTTGAGAGAACAACTGTCCAAAGACTAAACAATATATATACAACGACTCATAAGAAATATGATGCTTATCTTACTCATCATTCTCTATATATTTATTACTCTCTTACCTCATTATAGTGATTCGGAGAAATTTGATAGTTTATCTCCCATAAAAAGTGAGCCATTTATAGTAAAAGATCAGATTATTATTGTTGGAACAGTTGATGGGAATTTGCATGCGATTGATCCTTCATTTCAGATAGCATGGACGACTTCGACGGGTGATCCTTTAACTTATGCAGAATACTCTGATAAAAGTCGCTCTAATCCAAGTCATACCGCGATTCCAACATTAGATGGATCGATCTTTCTTCATGAAGAAGAAGGGATGAAAAAGACTTCTGCCAAGGCCCGAATTATGACAGAAAATACTCCATTTATGACCAAAGATGGTTTGCTATTTACAGGAAAGAAACAAAGCCGTGTGATGGGAATCGATCTCACCGATGGTAGCGTGACTCATGAAGTTTCCACTGATGTTGAAGGAAGACTACCCTCTAGCCCTACAACACCCCCCACCGTGACAGCTCACCACAATCATCATCAACATGCAGCTGGTGGTAAATTACCCAAATCCTCATCTGCTTTGATTGGAAGAATTGATTACCTCCTCAAAGCCACGAATGTTGAAACAGGAGTGGATGAATTTAGCATTTCTTACTCTGAGTTGATCCCGCTGTTTGCTGGGATGAATCATCTTACTTCGCAACCAGTTAGTTCCACAGCCATTGTGGAAAGTTCTCCTCAAACCTGGAAAAGAACGAGGCAACAAGCTTCTGAGACTTCTGCTTCGCCGATAGCAATGACAGGAAGTAGTTACCTTCTTTCTAATCCCAATGGCGGTATTATGTTTTATAACGAACATGGTCGAGCTCTACACAGTGATGTTATTTCTTTGTCTTCACCTGTAGTTAATGCCTTTGTGATTAGTGTTGTCGAGGGCAAGCCAAATTTCCATTTCAAGCTTCCCATCCATTATTCTCTTCAGAACTTTCGCTCCTTCCATAAAATTAAAGCTCCTTCGATGAAAGATAGCGTTCATTTGACGGGGAAACTGAATGGAAAGACGGCGACTTCTGGATTGTTACGATCCAAAGAAATTCGAGGAAGTCGAAGTTCACCTGAAGACGCAGCTATCGACCGCAGACATCATGATGACATCGATCATCTCCACGCTGAAGATGATGAGCAGCTCGTATTAGTACAACCATTAAAGAAAGGAGATGCAGTTCGAGAGAATGCTATTTACGGCATAGAGTTCAGTGCTGATGCCCTCACTCTTAGCGATATTGAAGATGAATTTGAACAAAAGAGCGGTGCACCGTTAGTTGCAGGAACCACGAAGGAAATTCGTGCATTACCATCGCCTCAAGACGGAAAGTTGCATGAAGGAGAGAAAGTAATTCAGCCGGAAGGTCCTGTTACCAATGAGAATGAAGAGCAAAAGATTATCGAACAACTCAGAAAATACGAACAAACAAAACAATTATTTTCCCGCCATTTTCATCATCCATCTCTTACTTTACCTTCCATTAAATCTTCACGGAAAAACAATCGACCTGGTCCTCCTCTTTGCACCGCGTCCAATGATGGGAGCAATACCACTTCCTCGATTCTGATTTGCGATGCCCCGTCGGCTGTCTCTTTATTATCTACTGAGGCATTGAATGAAATTACTGAAAAAGAATTATCCATGAAAGAATTACATCGATTGAAGAATCAAATGAAAGAAATTAGAGGAATTCATAAATTCAAACCTTTTCACTATCCTTCCCCTTCCTCGCCCTCCTTTCATCACTACACGTCTTCCTCATCAGAAAAATATTTAGATGAGCATTCGTGGTTAATGAATTTGCTTGAAACTTCAAAACAGAGAGCGAATCAAGCTGAAAATAGCGCACATACTCAAGCACAATTTAAGCAGCAGTTCCAATATCAACGTCCTCCGACAATATTGGATCAATTACGACTTATTTTAGAGATTTTTACTTTAATTTTAGTAATCATTATCGCACTACTCTTCGCATTGGAGAAGACAGTTTTTGGCAAGAGTATTTTGGAAAGTTTACCTCTTCCAGTTTCGCTGATCCGTTTTCTCGGAGTTCGAGCTGATCAGCACCTAGTTTTAGGTCATAAGGATGCGATTACTGGACTGACTTCACCTGTTCCTTCTGAAAAGTCACCAGTGATTCCTGATGAAGAGGTTGTCGAGTATGTGAACGGAAAGAAAGTATCAAGGATTGGTTCATTATACGTCTCCGATATTGTTTTAGGCTATGGATCTTGTGGTACAGTAGTTTTCTTTGGTCGCCTGAATGGCCGCTCAGTTGCGGTGAAAAGAATGCTTTCTCAGTTTCATAAAGCAGCAGACAGGTGAGATCAATCGCGTTGACTCAATTACTTTATAGTGACATTTTCTTCTAATTTTAGAGAGATTTCTATGTTGATTAAGAGCGATGGTCATCCAAACGTTGTACGGTATTTCTTAAAAGAAGAGAAGAATGACTTTGTTTATTTAGGATTGCAGTTATGTGAAATGACACTGAAGTAAGCTTGCCCTTTCTCAATAATTGCTGCAAATTTTACCATTTATAAATTTCAGGGAATTTGTGACATCTCTACGAAATAATCTTGAAGAATCCAACGCTTCTTCAACTTCTCTGCAGGTCATTGATGATGAAATTAGAATTAGCCTTCTTCAGGTAAAAGCTATTCCCTTTTTTTGGTGGATATATTGTGCTTACATGTAAAAATAGGTTGCACAAGGTTTAGCGTATCTCCACGCTCGAAAAATTGTTCATCGGGATATTAAACCTCATAATATTCTTTGTGCGAGTAATAATCGAGCACAAGACTTTTATTCCCCATCAAATGACCCAGAAGATTGGCTTTCTTCTTTTCTTTCTCAACGAGAAACGAATTCTAGCAAGAGAGGCAGCAGCGAAAACAACCAAGATTCTTCCAATGATTCAGCGATAAGTTCTCTGCGACAATTAGGGAACTATGTCTTGAAAATCAGTGACATGGGTATGTCGAAACAGCTAGACAGGGATGAGCACTCTTTCTCTTCGTTTTCTATGGCTGTAGCAAACCAACACCACCAACGCCCTAATAATGAAGGAGAGAAGGCCAATAATGGTGAAGGACACCATAACCAACATCATACACGTTCAAATCAAATGCCAACTATTGTTGGAACGATTGGCTGGCAAGCGCCTGAGTTAATTCGATCCGCGGGAAATAAAGTTCCAGTTGCCGTTCCTAATTTTGACATAGCCGAGCACAGTCAGAGCAACAGCAGCAGTAATAACCGCGGGAGTGGAGGAACAGGAAGCAGTACAACTACAATTGAAGGAAGCGATGCAGTAGCAGAAGATAGTCCAGTTCTCACCAAACCGAGCGCAGAACTAAATGAAGAACAGTTAAATAGTCGCCGTACCTTAAATGTTGATGTTTTCTCTCTAGGTTGTGTATTTTATTACACTTTAACACTCGGAGAACATCCTTTTGGGGATTGGTATGAACGAGAGGCAAATATTGTCACGAATAAGATGAATCTTACTGCAATTGATCGATTTCCTGATGCCGTCGATTTAATCGCTTCAATGCTTCATCCTGATTCCTCTATTCGACCAAGTAGTGTCCAAGTATGTCATCATCCATTCTTTTGGACAACATCGAAACGATTAGAATTTTTAAATGATTTTTCTGATCGTCTTGAGAAAGAAAGTGCTGATTCAATTATGGTATTAGAATTAGAAAGAAGTGCGCAACAAATTATCTATGGTAAATGGGAAAAACGATTAGATATCACATTATTAGAAGATATTGGTAAATATAGGAAATATGATACAACATCTGTTCGTGATTTATTAAGATTAATACGGAATAAACGTCATCATTATCATGAATTATCAGAAGAATTGAAAGAAAAAATTGGTACAATACCTACAGGTTTTTATCAATATTTTGATATAAGATTTCCATTATTATTTTTACATTGTACACGTGTTGTTAGTAAATTTTTATCTGGTGCAAGTTATGGGAAAGAAGAATTTATTATTAATTGGCAGAATACTCCATCGACTTCCTCCGAATTCCAACAAAATCAGCTTCCCTCGACAAATTCCGTCGCTTCTCCTTATTCGACGAAAATGACATTATTAGCGCCGGTTGCCGAGAAGAAGGAAGTATCACTATTGTCTCCTACGAGAGGAGGAAAGGACACGAACACGACAAATACTCTTAATAATATAACCGAGCACGCAGAACTGTCAATGACCGACGGAGAAGCAGATATCCAAACCCAACAACAACTCTTTTCTCCCTTTGAAAAAGGAGCAACTAGCGACTACGATGACTCTTCGACCATTGTTACGTCCACCACTATTAATACAACTTACACAGCAGAGCAGATGGCGGATATTATTGTTTGGCACGGAAGCACTCTACAATCGACATTAAGGACGAAAGGATGGTGGCGAGATAGCCAAGACTGGATTTGTGACAAAGGCATTGGAGTCGGAAATGCATTAGGGGGCAATGGTGTGAGCAGCAAGAAAAGTCGTTCAAATCATCTCACCAAGGCCGCCACTGATTTTAAATACAGGACACGACTTTGCACTCATTGGGAAGCGACTAGCGGCACAGTTTGTCCAATGAGGAAGAAAGGGAAATGTATTTTTGCGCATGGTCCATTAGAGCTCAGAGTAAAGGAGACTAGGAGAGATAAATGGGGTAAAGGCGGGTCTACGAACCCTGCTAATAATAGCGCAGCAGCAATATCACCGGCTGAACAGTTAAGGTTTTCAGGAGGTGAAGATACTTTGAATGCTGCGAGATCAATTGAAAAAGTGCGCGCAGTGGAAGGGTCATTTAGTGAATTCGAGCGATCGTCTGTCTATAGCAATACGACAGGAATGTCAATTGGAGCGCCTCCTTCCCTTAATACTCCACCACCTCCACTTTCCTATATGGCTTATGATGTTAATGGAATACCGCAACCTCCTACGATGAGTATTCCCTCTCCATACGCGATGATGGGACTTCCACCGAATGTACAGATTGCACAAGACCCAAAGACAGGACAAATGAGTTATTACTATATTCCTCCTAACTGAACCTCTCTGAATTAAATGCAATGTGTATGTCAAAGATGATGAAGATTTATGGAAATATTGTATATAAAAGAAATATTATTGATAGAAATTGTTGTAAGATAGGATGAAAGTATGATACATGAAAAGAAATCGGGAAATATTTCGCATTATTATAATAAGTGAGACATCGAAAAGTTTATTTACAAAGGAATTATAATTATTATCTCTTTCATCCTCAAACCATGAATGAAGATGTTTCAAAATTGTGTAGTAAATATAATAATAAGAAAATTAAAACAAACAACTAAAAGAAAAGAAAAAAAACAAACGAAACAAACAGAATGAAATCAACGAAATAGATGCAGACAACCAACCACCATGACCCACCATGACAACCTAACACTGACCATTCACTTCTCATCCTCCTCCTCCAACTCAAACGACTGAAAACACCTCCATTCATTTAAAATCTATCTACTCTATTAGTAAGCAAATATTACTCGATATATACACAATCAGAAACTCTCAATCTATCACTTGCTCCCTCCTCCACCACAGCAACCAGAAGAGGAAGAAGAGGACTTCTTATTCATATTCACAGTGTTTGTCTGTTGCTGTCTCTTCTGGAAATGATCGCTGTTTAATACATCAGTTGCTGTAGTGAAGAAAACATCATCAACATGAACTCCGGACTTTGCTGAAACCTCAAAGAACTTCAAAGAGTTATCATCAGCGAATTTCTTTCCTTGCTCATAAGACACAGTCTAACAGAGAATACATCACATCGATCGAGAGTAAAAGAAGAAGAAGAAGAATTGACTTACTCTCTTATCTTCCAAATCGACTTTATTCCCGACTATGAGTATTTCGATACCATGATCGGCATTGAGATGGATTTGCTCTAACCAATTTTTAACATCATCGAAAGAAGATTTGTCCGTCACATCATAGACTAGAATAATCGCATGAGCACCACGATAATAGGATGCTACAATAGTCCGGTATCTTTCTTGACCAGCAGTATCCCAGATCTATTATTTGGTATGAGAGGGGTGGAGAAGACGAGGGAATATTCGATTACCTGTAATTTCACTTGTTTCTCGGTTATTGTTAACATCTTTGAACGAAAATCAATCCCAACAGTTGTAATCCAATTATCATAGAATTGACCGGTTGTGTATCGTTCCATGATGTTTGTTTTCCCAACACCTATTACAGAAAAAAAGATATTCCATCAATACTTTCAACCAGAAAGATATCAACACCATTGAATCACTTACCACTATTCCCTAAAATCAATACTTTCACTGTTTGAACATACGACATGATCACTTCACCACTGTGTCTGTCTAATCTTGAGAAGGTAGGTAGCTAATAATAATCAAATAGAGTGTGCTATGAAGAAGTGCGGTGTACGATCGAATTTCATATCTCGAACGATCGTTTCTTTTATTATAGCTTATTATTAGTGTAGAAGATTCGAATGATGATTGCGACCATTACTACCTGGATACTTGTACTCTGGAGTGTCCTCCCAGCTATAGAAGCGAAACATGTTGAATTAGAGTTGGAAATCCAAAATCCTTCGGGAATTATGATTGATCGAGTTGAAGATTCAGAAGGAGGTATTTATCGTTTCGGTCGCTTGAGATATAGTATGGTAACTGTTCGCGAAGAATGGACCAGTATCAACGTCATAGAAAATGTCTTTACATTAGAAGAAACGACAGAAATGATTACAAAAGCTGAAAAGTATTCCCAAGAACACGGATGGAGTAAAGGCAGACATGTCGACTACGACATAAGACCAACAAAAGATCTACCATTAAGAACTCTCTATCCAACCGATGAAGACTTTCAATGGATTCAAGATCGATTCACCAATAAAATCTTCCCTAAATATCGTGAATATTATAATATTAATTCTTCTCTCTTACTGATTGATGATTTATTTATCACCAAATATTCCTCTGATTCAATGACTTCTTCACTTTCACCACATCAAGATAAAAGTCCATGGAGTTTTGTTATTGCATTAAATAATCATTTTAATGGTGGTGGTACTTTCTTTCCGAAGTATCAAAGGATTATGAAAGGTCCAGTGGGTTCTGCTATTATCTTCCATGGCTATCAACCACATGGAGGTGAGTACCCGTCTCTTCCTTGATAGTACTTTCTTTTTTCTAACTAAATTTCTTTGTTATTTTATAGCATATAAAATAGAGAAAGGTGATCGCTATATTCTTGCGGGTTTCTTGAACTATGGTCCTGACACACATGAACAATTCTTAAAGATGTATAACCCCGTCTATGATGGTCATGCTGGCGCAGCTGGTTTCAAATCAGGTGATTTAATTACAGGGATTTCTTACTGTCGAGTAAAGAAGGATGCTAAGAAGAAAGAGCAAGAAGAGAAAGTCTCCGACACGTCAGAGCCTCAGTGTAAGACAGTGGCAGAACCCGAACCTGAAATCATTAAGAAAATAAAAAAAATTACACTTAAGACAACTGACGATGAATGGAAGAGATATGCTCAGTCCTGTGAACAACTCCTACCAAAGGAAAGTATTACCTTCCGAATCAAACGATCTGTCCCTGATATCCTTCCTTCTGCTGATGAGATTCCTTCTCAAGCTGAACTCTAAACTCTTTTGCCTATTATCTCTCCTTCTATCTCTCAAAGTATATCTTCGTTGTATTAAAGATCATATTATCAGAATATATCTAATTAATATATATTTATAATATAATTCGTCCTCTCGGTTCAAGTGGAATACTGTATGTATTGTTAAATTAAACCATTGCCACAGTACAATATGTATGGTTAGATACTATAATTGTAGTGGCTATCAGAGAGATATTTCAATAAGACTCATGTAAAGGGAAGCAAAAAATAACCATAATATTCTATTGGCATTCACCAAAACATTCATAAAAACAAGAAACAAAGCAAAGCAGAGGAAGGAAGAAAGGAAAGAAGAAAAAAAAGAAGGATACTGAATGATAAGTGACATATCATCTTCATGATTGAGAAACTTTTGGATTTGGTATGAATGAGGGAAGGACTTATAGAGGGATTTTAGACTACAGTTCATAGTCTCTTGAAGGATGTACCTCTATCACACATCCTTTTCCTTTTTGTAGGATTTGAGCATTTAGAAATTTGGAGCATAGTTGCGATCAACGTTCATTCCACACAAACCAACATTGCCTTGATATTGCTTAGCATGGGGTGACGACCAGCCTATGAATCGATAAGAGAAGATCTAACTTTTCACGAAATTTAAAGCTTACCTCCAAAGCTGCTGAAGTCGGAGAAAGAAGGGTTGTTGTCATAGTGAGCATACCATAATGGAAGGTTATTGCCATAGACGAAACCAGTCGAACCAAAGATTGCACTCCATTGCGAAGCTGATGCATACACGCCACAGCTAACACCGTAATTAGAACAAGAATTAATCAGTTGCTAATAAATTAAAGAGAAAAGAATAAAACAAGCTGGAAGAGAAAGAAGAGAAGAGGATACTTACCTTATACCATTCCTGATTCGCTGACGTAGATCCTGTCCAATATTGTGATCCTTCAATATCTAACCAAATTCTACCAGACCATGCTGATTTACAGTTTGAATTCAGGTAAGAAACGAATTCTCCCATTTGAGTATCAGCGCTCTTAGAGCAGGTAGGACAAGGGAAGAGGTACGTGTCTCTCTTGGGGATACCAGCATTAGCCGCGTTAATAAGAGTCGGACAAACGGACGAATCAACTTCTCCAATAGACATGTAACCACGAGGAACAACGTAGGTAATACCAGAGCTCTTAAAGCAGGATGCAGAGGAGGAGGAGATGGTAGTGCTGATGTCAATACCATACTCACCAGAACCTCCTTTAACACAACATTGGATATCTGATGGACCAACACAATATCCACCGAGTGAGACCCCACCTTCAGAAGCACATTGAGAGGTAGCAATACAAGAGCCGGAACCAGCAGGTGTGGCGCAAGAAGGTTGAGTGCAACACTTAATATCACTGTCACCTGGGCAAAGACCAGAGCTAACAGTACCGCCAGGGCAGCATCCTGAAGAAACACTTACACAGACTCCCTCATATCCTGAGGCAGTACAGGTAGCCTCGTAGGAACAGGAGTCTTTCACACAACATTGAACGTCAGAGGGTCCGTCACAGTATCCGGGGATTGATTTTCCTCCTTGAGAAGAGCATTGGGAGGTTTGCATGCAACTTCCTGTGCCAGAAGGTGTGGAACAAGAGCTCTGTTGAACGCAACATTGAATATCGGAAGGACCAGCGCAGTAACCAGAGACAGAAGATCCGCCTTGAGAAGAACATTGGGATGTTCCCATACATGTCCCGCTTCCTGAAGGTGTTGAACATGTTGGTTTTGTGCAACATTTAATGTCACTAGAGCCAGGGCAAAGACCCGAGGTCACCGTTCCACCATCGCAGCAGCCTGCGGAGACACTCACGCAGACCCCATCATATCCAGAAGCGCTGCAGGTAGCCTCGTAACCACACATACCAAGCGTTTCATTGGTAAACAAAGCCTTGGCGTCTAAAAGCGCAAGAGTTCCGAGTAAAGTTGTCGCGAGGAGTAGAAAGGATCGCATTGTTGTTGACG